>Ga0310810_10003085_pt1 | contig 18095 bp, 21 predicted proteins | sample NCmetagenome_FD_207641 | JGI IMG/M metagenome (GOLD analysis project Ga0310810, IMG submission 207641) | Soil microbial communities from experimental microcosm in Duke University, North Carolina, United States - NC | ecosystem: Engineered > Artificial ecosystem > Soil microcosm > Unclassified ...
GAAAAAGTCGAACCTGCCGATCAGGCCGCCGTCGACGAGTTCGTCGATCAGCACTTCTTTTCGAATCGAAAAGCGTAGGAAGACATGCTGAATGTTGAGTGCTGAATGGTGGGTAGCACGACATTCAGCATTCCGCATTCAGAATTCGGCATTTCGCCTACTCTCTCAACAGACGAAGCGCGTTAGCGATCACTATGAGCGAGGCGCCCATGTCGGCGGCGACGGCCATCCACAGCGTTGCCGCGCCGGTCACGGCGAGCACGAGAAATGCGGCTTTGAGCGCGATCGAAAACGCGATGTTTGCGCGAATGTTGCGCGTCGTCGCGCGACTCAAGCGGAGCGCGTACGGGATTTTCAGGAGCTCGTCGGCCATCAGCGCCACGTCGGCGGTTTCAAGCGCGGCATCGGTCCCGGCCACACCCATCGCGATGCCGACGTCCGCTGCCGCGAGCGCGGGCGCATCGTTGACGCCATCGCCAATCATGGCGAGCGCACCATGACGACGGCGAAGCTCCTCGACTGCCGTCACTTTGTCTTCCGGCAACAGCGACGCGCGGTGACCGTCGAGATCGAGCGATTCCGCGAGCGCCCGGCCGGCCGATTCCTGATCGCCTGTCAACAGGATGACCTGCTGGATCCCTTGCTGACGCAGCAAGTCAACGGCGTCGCGCGCCGATTCCCGCGTCTCGTCGGCAACACCGATGACGCCGACTGCCGCCCCGGCGGCTGCGACCATCACTGAACCGCAGCCACGAGCGGTGAGCGCATCGAGTGCAGACTCCAGCTGTGGTGAACACAGTCCCCGTTCTTCGAACAGCCTGTGACTGCCGACAATCAATCGATGGCCGCCGAGTTGCGCTTCCGCACCACGCCCCGGAATTGCCTGGAATGAATCGACCGGCACCGGTGTAATGCCTTCAGTCTCGGCGTAACTGACGATCGCCTTGCCGATCGGATGCTCCGAGCGCATCTCGAGAGAGGCGGCGAGACGGAGGACTTCGGATGGAGCGGCGCCGTCCACCGGCAGGACGTCGACAACGTGGAGGCGTCCGTGGGTCAGTGTCCCGGTCTTATCGAACGCAATGCACCGTATCGACGCCATCCGTTCAAGATGAGCGCCACCCTTGATGAGCACACCTTTCCGCGCCGCAGCGGCCAGCGCGGACACGATCGATACCGGAGTGGAAATCACCAGCGCGCACGGGCAGGAGATGACCAGGAGCACGAGCGATCGATACAGCCACACCGACCAGCTTCCGCCGAGAACCAACGGCGGAACCAAGGCGACGATCACCGCGATTGCCAGGACTACCGGCGTATAAATCCGCGCGAACCGATCGACGAACGTCTGGCTCGGCGCCCGCTGCGCCTGTGCGCGCTCGACCAAATGAATGATTCGAGCGAGCGTCGAGTCGCGCCGCAGTCGTGTGACCAGCACGTCAAGCGCGCCGCGGCCGTTAATCGTACCGGCGAAGACATCGTCGCCGGCAGTCTTTTCAACCGGGAGGGATTCCCCGGTGACCGGCGCCTGATTCACGTAGCTGTCACCGGCAATCACTCGACCGTCGAGCGGAAGTTTTTCCCCGGGTCCGACGAGAATGGTGTCACCGACGCGGACCTCATCGACCGGCAGCCGCAGCTGGTGCCCGTTGCGGCTGACGATGGCCTCGGCGGGGGCGAGATCCATCAACGCCCGAATGGCGCCGCGGGCGCGATCCATCGCACGCGTCTCGAGCAGCTGCGCGAGGGCAAAGAGAAACACGACCGAGGCGGCCTCGGTCCATTCGCCCAGCGCCATCGCACCGCCGACCGCGATCACCATCAGCACGTTGATGTCGAGGATGCCAGCGCGAAGCGACGCCAGCGCACGGCGGCCGGTGAACACGCCGCCGAGGGCAATCGACACGACGAACGGCATCCAGATCGTTGAGGCGGGCGCGCCGAGAAACGGTGCCGCCAGCCCGATAGCGAAGACAATGCCCGACAACGTGAGCAGCCTGAGACGGCTCGTCGCCGAAGCGGTCGCCGGCGCAGGCTCTTCGTGTTCGAGCCACGCCCGCATCCCGGTTTGCGCAACCGCCTCGGCGATCGATCCCGTGGACAACTTCGCCGCGTCGTACTTGATGCGGAGACGCTGCCCGATCACGTCAGCATCGAGCGCCTCGAGGCCGGTCAGTCGCTTCAATCGTTTTTCGAGGATTGCGACTTCCTCATGGCAGTCCATGCCCTCGATCTTGAAGGTGGACTCGGCGTGCAGCTCGCAGACGGGACAGGTGCTCATCGACCGAATCGCGATTCCTCGACGTGCGTCGATGCCTGTTTCAGAAGTTCGAGGATGTGCTGATCGTCCACGGCGTAATAAACCAGCCGTCCCGCACGTCTCGGCCGCACCAGCCGCATGCCTCGAAGCAGGCGCAACTGGTGCGAGACGGCGGACTCACTGATCCCGACCAGCGCGGCGATGTCGCAGACGCACAATTCGCCGCCCGCCAGTGCATCGAGCATTCGGACGCGCGTGGGATCGCCCAGCACGCGAAACGTATCGGCGAGCGCCTCAACGGTACGCGCGCCCATCAGCGTGGCGCGCCGACGACTCGCGAGATGAGTGGCGTCGCAGGAGGCGGTCAGATCAGGGGATTGCTGGTCAACAGTCGACATATGAATATCTGAGCAAGTGCTCATATATATGGTAGCAAGGAGAGCGCAGCGGGATCAACCAGACACTGCGCGGCCACGGCGCCCCAGCGGGGCGCCTTGACACGTTTTTCCCTGTCTCGATAGTATGCGGGATTGGGCTGTAATCGGCCTTCTATCTACACCTTACGCAGTCAGATTCGAGGCGGCAAGGTTCACGCTAAGCAAGTCTGAACCCCTGCGCCACGATCTAACCCTGGGGCAGTACGAATTGCTGAAGAATGGCGGTGTCAAGGCTTCTCCCTTGACGAGCTCAGTTTTTCAGCGGATCCACAGAAAAACGGAGTGCTAGTGTGATCGAGGTCCAGCACATCACGAAGCAGTACGGCCGCGTGACCGCCGTCGACGATGTCAGCTTTCGAGTCGAGCGCGGCGAGATCCTCGGCTTCCTCGGCCCCAACGGTGCCGGGAAGACCACGACGATGAGAATTCTGACCGGCTACATGCCTCCCACCGAGGGGCGGGCAATGGTCGCCGGGTTCGACGTCTTCACCAACGCAATCGAGGCCAAACGCCGCACCGGCTATCTGCCGGAGACGCCGCCGCTCTATCCGGACATGACGACCCGCGAATACCTCGACTTCGTCGCGAAGATTAAAGGCGTCCCGGCGAGCGAGCGAAAACAACGCGTGGCCACGGTGATGGAACGCACCCGAATCGCGGACATGGCGGAGCGTCATTGTGGCAAGTTGTCGAAGGGATATCGGCAGCGCGTCGGCCTGGCCCAGGCGCTGATTCACAATCCGGACGTCCTCATCCTCGACGAGCCCACCGCCGGATTGGATCCGAAACAAATCATCGAGACTCGCGATCTCATCCGCGGCCTCGCCGGTGACCACACGATCGTCCTCAGCACCCACATCCTGCCCGAGGTTGCGCAGACCTGCCAGCGTGTCGTCATCATCAACAAAGGACGGGTGGTCGCCGTCGATACGCCCGACAACCTGACGGCGCGCTTGAAAGGGGCGGCGACGATGTACGTGCAGGTGGACGCGCCCGGTGCGGACGCGGGCGCAGCGCTGGCGGCGGTTCGCGGCGTGACGCGGGTGACGAGCGGCGATCAGCCACGCGGTCCGGTCGGCCCGGATCTTCCTCCGCCGCAGTCCACCGGTCCGCTCGCCTTCGAGGTGGAAAGCGAGCCCGACGTCGACGTGCGGCGAGATCTCGCCCGAGCCGTCGTCACGAGAGGGTGGGGGTTGCTCGAGTTGCGTCCGGTCCGCATGAGCCTGGAGGATGTCTTCCTGCAGGTGACGACCGAAGAGGTTCCGGAGGAGGCCCCCCGTGCGTAACGTCCTGGCGATAGCGGAAAAAGAGATCCGTTCATACTTCGCCTCGCCCATCGCCTACATCCTGATCGGACTCTTCTCGCTGCTGTTCGGGTGGTTCTTCTACGTCTACCTGATGGCGTTCGTGCAGCAGAGCGAGCAAATGATGCAGTTCGGCGGCGGCGCGGGAACCAACGTGAACCAGATGATGATTCGCGGACTGTTCCAGAACACCGCCGTCATCATCCTGTTCGTGATGCCGATGATCACGATGCGAACCTACTCGGAGGAGAAGCGATCCGGAACCATCGAACTGCTGCTGACCTCGCCAGTTACTGACCTCGAGATCATTCTCGGCAAGTTCATCGGGGCGCTCACGCTCTATGCCTCGATGCTGCTGGTTACGATGTTGTACATGGCGATCCTGTTCAAGATCGGCAACCCGGAATGGCGGCCGCTCGTCGCCGGCTACCTCGGGCTGCTGCTGATGGGCGGCTGCTTTCTCTCGACCGGGCTGTTTCTTTCCAGCGTCACGAAGAACCAGATCGTGGCGGCCTTCCTGACGTTTGCAACGTTCCTGATGCTGTGGATCATCAACTGGCTCGGGGAATCGTCCAGCCAGACAACGCGCGACGTGCTGAACTACCTGTCGATTACCGAGCACTTCGATGATTTTTCGCGCGGCATCATCGACACCAAGCATCTCGTGTATTACCTCAGTTTCATCACTTTTGGATTGTTCCTGACGGCCAAGTCGGTCGACAGCGAGCGGTGGCGCGGGTAGCGGACATATGCTGAAACGTGTTCTCGGGCTTCTCGGATGGCTGGGCGTGGCGCTGGTGTTTGCCGCCGTAGCTATCCGTTTCACTCGTCCTGAATGGCAGCAGTGGTACAACGGTCTGGCGCTGGCGGGGCTCGCCTGCACGCTGCTCTACATCCTCAGCCAGTGGCGTGAGGTCGTCCGCTCGTTCTCGGGGCGGCAGGCCCGCCTCGGATCGCTGGCCGCCGGCAGTGTCGTGATCGTTCTCGCGATCCTGTTCGCCATCAACTACCTCTCGTCGCGCCACAACAAGCGGTGGGATCTTACCGCCGCAAAGCAGTTCTCGCTGTCGGACCAGACCAAGAAAGTCCTCCAGGGGCTGCAGAAGCCGGTTCACATCCGCGTCTTCGATCGAAGCGAGGGCTTCGGTCGATTCCGCGAGCGGCTCGACGAATACCAGTACCAGTCGAAGCAGGTCAACGTCGAGTACGTGGATATGGAGCGCAAACCGACACTGGCGGGCGAGGCGAAGGTGACACAGCCGGGCACCATTGTCATCGACTATGAGGGCCGGACCGAGCGCGTCACCTCCGACGGCGAACAGGAGTTGACCAACGGGCTCATCAAGGCCATCCAGGGCAAGACGCACAAGGTCTACTTCGTCCAGGGCCACGGCGAACATACGCCGGATGGCAGCGACCGGACCGGTTACAGCACCATCACCGCATCGCTCAAGAACGACAACTTCGAGACGGACAGCCTCGTGCTGGCGCAGCAGAAGGCTGTGCCCGACGACGCGTCCGTGCTGGTGACGGCAGGACCCAAGACAGACTTCTTCCCCGCCGAGATCGAGATGGTCAAGAAGTACCTCGCGAAGGGAGGAAAACTCATGCTCCTTCTCGATCCGCCGGAGCGATCCGATTCGCCACCGCTGACGAACCTGATTGCGTTGGCGAAGGATTGGGGCATCGACGTCGGCACCAACATCGTGGTGGACGTCAGCGGGATGGGACAGTTGCTCGGAACCGACGTCTCCGTCCCGGTCGCCGCGAAGTACGATACGCATCCAATAACCGATCGCTTCAACCTCTTGACCGCGTATCCGCTGGCGCGCTCGGTGACCTCGGTCGAGGGGGGCGTCAACGGTCACTCGGCCCAGAATCTCGTCGACACGAGCAAGAACAGCTGGGCGGAGAGCGACATCAAACGGCTGATGACGTCAGGTCAGGTCGAGCGCGAGCTCGACAAGGGTGACAAGGCCGGTCCTGTTTCGCTCGGCGCGGCCGTCTCGGCGACGGCAACTGACGCGCCGACGCCGACGTCGGGAGACAGTGCCAACAAACCCGCCGACGCGCCGAAGCCGGAAACTCGCATGGTTGTCTTCGGCGATTCGGACTTCGTGACCAATGGCTACCTGGGGATTCCCGGAAACCGGGACCTCTTCCTCAACTCGGTCAACTGGCTCGCGCAGCAGGAAAACCTGATCGCGATCCGCCCGAAGGATCCTGAGGATCGGCGGGTGTCGCTGACGGCCGATCAGTCGAAGCTGATTTTCTGGCTGTCGATTCTGATCATCCCCGGCCTGATTCTCGCAACCGGCGTCCAGACCTGGTGGCGGAGGCGGTAGATGCGGGGAACGCGTTTTCTGATCCTGCTGGTGATTGCGATTCCCCTGGGGTGGTACGCGTACTACGACTCCAAAAAGGGACCGGTCGACGATTCGCCGAAGAAAGACAAGGTGTTCACCGTCGACGCGGACAAGATTGACGAGATCGAGATCAAATCCGAATCGGGCGATCGCACGACGGTGCGAAAGAAAGGAACCGATTGGGAAATCGTCCAGCCAATTTCGGCCGCCACCGATCAGGCGGCGGTCTCCGGCATGACCTCGAACCTGTCGTCCGTCGAAATTCAGCGGGTCATCGACGAGAATCCGCCCGATCTCAAAGAGTACGGCCTTGACTCTCCGCGGGTCGAAGTCGCGTTCAAGGCGAACGGTCAGCAACGCCGGCTGCAACTCGGTCAGAAAACGCCGGCGGGTTCCGATATCTATGCCAAGCTGCCTGACAGCAAGCGCGTCTTCCTGGTGCCGTCGTTCCTCGACTCGACCTTCAATCGCAGCACGTTCGATTTGCGGGACAAGTCGGTCCTGAAGCTCGATCGGGAGAAGGTGGACAGCCTCGAAGTCAATTCCGGCAGCCACAGCGTGAAATTCGAGAAGAAGAACGGCGAGTGGCAAATCGCGCAGCCGTCGGCGGGCCGGGCGGAATTCAGCGCAGTAGACGGACTGGTCTCGCGAATCAGCTCGGTGCAAATGAAGTCGATCGTCCCGGACGCGACGGACCTGAAGAAGTACGGCCTCGACAAGCCGGTCGCCACGGTGCGGCTCGGGTCAGGCTCCTCCCAGGCGTCGCTCGCCATTGGCAGCGCCGGAGAGAGTGGCAGCGTCTACGCAAAGGATCTGTCTCGCCCCGCTGTGTTTACCATTGAGTCATCGCTGGCTGACGACCTGAAGAAGGATGTCAGCGAGTACCGCCAGAAGGATCTCTTCGACGCCCGCTCGTTCAACACCTCGAGGCTCGACGTCATCCACAATAACCAGACAAGCACGTTCGAGAAGACGAAGGTGAAGAACAAGGACGGGAAGGAAGAAGAAAAGTGGAAGCAGACGGCGCCCACGGCGCGCGACGTCGACGCGTCAAAGATCGAAGCGCTGATTTCCGCTGTCACCGTCGCTCGGGCGACCGGGTTCGTCGACTCAACTGCCCAGACCGGCCTCGACAAGCCGGAGTTGACGGTCGCGTTCAAGTATGACGAGAACAAGGACGAACGCGTGACCTTCGCCCGCACCAAAGACGGCGCCTACGCCGCTCGCGCCGGAGTGCCGGGCGCCGCCAAAGTCGACGCCTCGGTCATCGACTCCATCGTCAAAGCACTCGGGGAAGTGAAATAACTCCACGTCTGCCGGTTTCTCGCGCGACGCTACTCGCCGTTGCGCTGGCAGTTGCGGGCTGCGCCGGGAACCCTTCGGCGAAGACGGCTGCACACCCACAACCGTCGTCTGCGGTTCAATCTCTGCGCGACGATCTGACCAGGGTTTTCAGCGCTTCAATCGACGAGCGCGGCGTCTGGGGGATCGACATTCGATCTCTCGACACCGGCGAACGGCTGTTCGATTTGAATCCGGGCAAGCTGATGATGCCGGCGTCGAACATGAAGATCCTGACGCTGGCATCCGCCGCCAACACGTTGGGCTGGGACTATCGCTTCACGACCACGGTCGAAGCGCGCGGCACGATCTCCGACGGCGTCCTTCACGGCGATCTGATCATCAAGAGCAACGGCGATCCGACCATCAATTCGCGCAACGGCCGGGCCGATAGCGTGCTCGCGCAGTGGACTCAAGCGCTCGCCGACGCGGGTATACGATCGATCGACGGACGTGTCATCGGCAACGATCAGGCGTTCGACGACGAGGGAATCGGCGCCGGATGGGCCTGGGATTACTTGCAGTACGGATACGCCGCCCCGGTGGGCGCGCTCGAGTTCAACGAAAGCGTCGCGGCGCTGACCGTCGCGCCGGCCGCGACTGCAGGTGGCACGGCCATCGTGAGCCTTCAGCCGGGCGCCGGGCTCGAGTTGCTCAATCGCGCGATGACAGGAAGCGGCGGCTCCGAGGATACGATTGACTACCGAAGGCACCTCGATCGACCCGTCCTCGAAGTCACCGGATCGATCCCGCTTGGCGCACCGCCCGACGTTCGCACGGTCGCGGTCGTCGACCCAACCCTCTTCTTTGCCGAGTCGGTCAGGAGTGCTCTGATCGCGAGAGGTATCGCTGTCAGCGGCCCGGCTGTTGACTACGACGACGTCGCGGCCGAAGCCGGCGCAGGAACAGATCGATCGGGCGGGGTCATCGCCACCACTACCTCGCCACCCTTGCGCGAGATCGCCACCGTGATGATGAAGGTCAGCCAGAATCTCTATGCCGAAACATTGCTCAAGGCAGTCGCGGCTGCGCGCGGCGGTCTGGGCACGGTCGAGGGAGGACGGATTGCCGCCCGCGATTCGCTGACGTCATGGGGCGTACCGACAGACTCGTATGTGATGTACGACGGATCGGGGCTGTCACGGTACAACTACGTCACCGCTTCGACCGTGACGTCGATACTCGAGCACCTCTACAAGGACTCGTTGCATCACGACGCGTTTCTCGAAACGCTGCCGATTGCCGGAAAGGATGGGACGATGGCGTTGCGCCTCCGACAGACGAGGGCGGAGGGCAATGCGCTCGCGAAAACAGGGGCGATTTCCAACGTCCGCGCTCTCTCGGGTTTTGTGAAGACGCGCGACGGTGAGACGCTCGTGTTCTCGATCCTCGCGAATGATTTCGTGATTCCGTCGGCGACGGTCAACTGGATCGCGGATCTCGGCATCGAAATCCTCGCGAATTTCACGCGGAAATGATCTGTGAATTGCCAATCTTTGATTGCTGATTGTCGATTGGGTGGGCTCGCAATCAGCAATCAGCCATCAGCAATCAGCCATCAGCCATTTACAATTGATCGTGCGAATTGCAGCTCTGGTGATTCTCTTGCTTGTTGCCGGCGGCGCCGCTGCCTACGTCTACATCGAGCGAAAACCGGCGCCTCCTCCCGTTGAAGTGGTCCAGCCGGTCGACGATGATGCGTGGATTGACCACCTCTACCACGCCAATCCCGCAGACGTCGCGGCAGCGACCACTCAGGTCCAGCAGCTCGGCCCTCGAGCGCTGCCACTCATCCACAAAACGCTGCAGGATCCGACGGCCTCGTCAGAGCGAGTCAAGGCGGTGCTCAAGGCCTGCGGGATCCTGGGCCCAACCGCCGCGCCCGCCATTGACGAGGTCGCGGAACAGCTGCCGGATCCGACGTTCACCGCCGAAGCCGCCGTCGCACTGAGCTTCATGGGACGCAAGGCGTTCGATCCATTGCGAGACGCGGCAGCGAGCGACGACGCGGTCGTCCGACGCGAGGCGCTGCGCTCAATCGGTAAGCTCAAGGACCGCGCGAAGCTCAGCACAAGCGACGTGGTTCCACTGTTGATAAACGGCGCCACAGACACCGATGCCGGCGTGCGCACGGTGGCGGTGACCTATCTGGGAATCATTCACGAAGGCGGCGCCGATGCCATCGACGCACTGATCATGGGGTTGCGGGATCCGGAGGTCGACGTGCGGCGGTCCTCAGCCACGGCGTTGGGATCATTCGGTGATGAGGCCGTCAATGCCCTCCCGGCGCTGAAAAAAGCGTCGACGGATTCGGATCCTGAAGTCGCTCGGGAGGCGGGTGCCGCGCTGATAAAGCTATTGTCGAAGTAGCTGGTCACGCGCGAAGGCGACGATCTCGTCAGGAGTGCCCTGCAGGCCTCCGCCCTGCGCCAGATCCGGCCGGCCGCCACCCTTTCCGCCAAACCGCTCGATCAGTTTCTTCAGCAACGCCGCGCAGTCCAGCGTCAAATCGGCAGCGCGCGCAACGACGGCTGCAGAGGGACCCGACGTGCTGAAGAGAACGGCGACATGGCCGCCTCTCGCGGTTATCGTCGCCGCCAGCGCCTTGAGACCTGCTTGATCGGAACCTTCGACGGCGGCAACAACGGCCTGAGCGTTTCCGAATACCTCTGCGCGGTCCGCCAGCGCCGCGCCTTCAAATCCGGCAAGCCTGGCCTGCAGATCCTTGATCTGGCGCTTCGAATCCCGCGCGTCCCCCTGGAGGCGCTCGATTCCGGCGGGCAGGTCTGAGGGGAGAACGGAGACGAGGCGGACGCTGGCCGCCATCGCGTCACGCAAGGTGCGATACGCGCTCAAGGCACGGACACCGCAGACGAACTCGACCCGAGTGCCGCCGCGAAAGCGCTCCGAGGATGCCACCGCGATGTTTCCGATGGCACCGGTACTGGCCACGTGCGTCCCACCGCACGCGGAGATGTCGAACCCCGGGATCTCGATCAGTCGAAGAGTTCCACTGCGAACGGACTCCTTTCGGAGCGGCAGGCCGGCGGCTTCCTCCGCGCTCGCGAAGCGAACGGTGACCTCACGATCCTCCCAGACGACGCGGTTCGCTTCGTTCTCGGCACGCTCGATCTCTGCTGCTGACACGGTGCGATTGAGATCGATGGTTGACGACACTGAACCGAGGTGGAAACTCTCCGTGCGCGCGCCGACGAGGCGATCGAAAGCGGCCGAGAGAACATGTTGACCGGTGTGCTGCTGCATGTGCTCGAATCGCCGGTTCCAATCAATCTTGCCGTGCGCCCGCCCCGTCTCCAGTTCCCCCTCGATCACATGCCGGACGACATCGTCGTCTCCATCGACGACCTCGACGACCCTGGCGGAGCCGAGCCGGCCAGTATCGAACGGCTGGCCGCCAGACGTCGGATAAAACGCGGTGCGATCGAGGATGGCCGTGCTGCGACCGTCGTGCGATTCCACCCGCAGGATGGTCGCGTCGAACTCGGTGAGGTAGGCGTCGGTGTAGTAGAGGCGCTCGGTCACGATCGCGGCCCGACGTGGCGAAGCGCCGGATCGGCGACGCCCGCCTGCGCGAATCCGCGCGCGCGGAGGCGGCAACTGTCGCAGCGCTGACAAGGATTCCCGGATGGATCGGGGTCGTAGCAGCTGTGTGTGAGGCCGTAGTCGAGGCCAATATTCAGACCTTCGCGAATGATCTCCGCCTTGGACATCCGGATGAGCGGCGCCCTGATCTCCATGGGCCGCCCTTCGACGCCAGCCTTCGTCGCGAGCGAGGCGAGCCGTTCGAATGCGGCAAGGTACTCGGGACGACAATCGGGATACCCGGAGTAGTCCAGCGCGTTTACGCCGAGGACAATCGTGCGCGCCGCAAGGGCCTCGGCCCATCCGAGCGCCAGCGAGAGAAAGATGGTGTTCCGGGCCGGGACGTAGGTCGAGGGAATGACGGTCTCATCCAGGGCTCGATCCTTGGGAATGGCGCCGTCGCCAACGAGCGTCGAGCCTCCGAAAGCGGCCAGATCGACATCAAGCTCGATGTGCCGGGCGACGCCCAGGTTTTTCGCGACGTCTCGCGCGGCCGCCACCTCGCGGGCATGAATTTGCCCGTAGCGCACGGTGAGCGCGTACAGCTCGAACCCATCGCGCCGGGCCAGTGCACCGGCGGTGTAGGAGTCAAGCCCGCCGCTCAGAAGCAGAATTGCTCGCATTTAGACCCCGCGGGTGTGGGGATCCCAGATGTATTTATGCGCCTGGAGTTGCAACCGGACCGGCAACCGGTCCTCGAGGATCCACGCCGCGAGTTCCTTCGCGTCCAGAACGCCGTGCACCGGCGAGAACAATACCGCGGCCGTGCGATCCAGAAGACCGTAACCTGCGACGACATCCTTCGCGTATTCGTAGTCCGCGCGATCGCGAATCACGAACTTCACTTCGTCGCGCAGCGATAGCAGGTCCAGGTTCTCCCAATGATTCTTCGCCGACTCGCCGCTGCCGGGACATTTCACGTCGACGATCCGAATGACGTCGGAGGGCACGTCCCTGATGCTTCGGTGACCGCCAGTCTCCACCATCACGGTCTTTCCCGATGCGAGCAGCTGCTCCATGAGCGGGTAGACGTCGCGCTGAAGCAGCGGTTCCCCACCCGTGATCTCCACGAGATCGCACCCGTACTGCTCCACCCGTTCGAGCACGTCGTCGAGCGTCATCTTCTCGCCTTCCGTAAAGGCATACGGCGTGTCACACCACGAACACCTGAGATCGCAGGCGGTGAGGCGGACGAAGACGCAAGGGCGTCCGGTATGGGTCGATTCACCCTGGATGGAGTGAAAGATTTCGTTGATCGTGAGCACCGTCTCCATTGTACCCGCCTCGGACGGGAAGGCCGGCCGTGGGCGGGTAGAATAGCGGGATGGCCAAAGCAACTTTCTACTGGAAGCCGACCTGAACCACGTGCCGTAACGCCAGAAGTTATCTGGACCAGCACCGCGTGGACGTTGAAGAGCACGACATCAACAAAGACCCTCCGACCCGTGCGTTTCTCGAGAAGCATGTCGATGCGGACCATTTCCTCGATTTCGTCAGCACGCGGAGTCCCGTCTTCAAGCAGCGGCCGTTGCCCCGTTCGAAGAAGGAGGCCATCGATTTGATGATGCAGCATCCCAACTTGATCCGCCGGCCCATTCTCATCGAGGGCGACAAGGTCATCTTCGGCTTTGACAAGCGGGCCTATCCAACGGGCAAGTGAAGGCCGGGACGTTTCATGGGTGAAATCCGAATTGGCACGTCGGGCTGGAGTTACCCCGCAGGAAAGGGTACCTGGAACGGCATCTTCTATCCGGTTCCACCCGGCAAGCGGTCCGGCCGCGGCAGCCGGTTCGATGATCTCCGCTTCTATGCTGAACACTTCAACACCGTCGAAATCAATTCGACGTTCTACGGCGTGCCGACGCCGGCGACCACACGAGGGTGGGCCGAGCGGACGCCGCCGGGATTCGAGTTCTCGCTGAAACTGTTTCAGAAGTTCACTCATCCCGACATGTTCCTCAAGTCGACCGGTGGCGATCCGTGGACGCTTGGGCAGACGGACGTCGATGACTTCAAGGGTGCGATCGAACCGCTCGCGTCCGCGGGCAAGCTGGGAGCATTGCTGGCGCAATTCCCGGCGAGTTTTCGCAACGAGCCAGATACCCACGCCTATCTGGAGTGGTTGCTCGAGCGCTTCAAGGACTATCCCGTGGCGCTCGAGCTGCGCCATCGCAGCTGGAGCGACGAACCAGCCGAAACGCTGCAAATGCTCGACGCCTTCGGCGCCGCGTGGGCGCAGATCGACGAGCCGAAGTTCCGGTTTTCAATCCGGCAGAATCTGCTGCCGAACGTCCGCACGTTTTACTATTTGCGTTTACACGGACGGAACGCGGCCCAGTGGTGGAAACATGAAGCGTCCGAGGATCGATACAACTACTTGTACTCAGCCGATGAGCTTCGGCCCTTCGCTGAAGCGGCCAGGGACGCCGCGCGCGACGTGAAGAAGGCGTATCTCTACGCGAACAACCATTTTTCCGCGAAGTCGGTGGCCAACGCCGCGATCCTGAAACACGATCTCGGTCAGCCGCTGGAAGGCGAGTACCCGCAGGAGTTCGTCGATCGCTATCCCGATCTCAAAGGACTCGTCAGGATTTTGCCTGCCCCTACTCTTTTACGGACGCCTTCTTGAGAACGTCGGCGACCTGGATCTTGTCCACGACTTCGATCCCTTTAATCACCTTGCCGAAGACGGCGTACTTTCCATCCCATTCAGGGTGCGCTTTGGTGTCAATGAAGAACTGGCTGTCGGCGCTCTTTGGGTCCGTTCCCGGATAGGCCATCGCCACGGCACCGCGGAGGTGTTTTCGCTTCTTGGTAATCTCGGCCACGCCGATCGGCTTGCCGCTCGCCTGACGTCCCCAATACTCGCGATACAGCATGTTGCGCGTCTGGGGATCGCCAATCTGCACCGCACCGAGTGACGCTTCCGCGCGATGAAAGCGCAGCCCATTATAGAAATTCCGTTTGACCAGCCCGACGATCTGCGCAACGGTCTTCGGCGCTTCGTCGGGATACGTCTCGAACTCGACGGTTCCCTTGGCCGTCTCCAGGACGATGACCGGTCCGGCGCCAGGCGAGGTCTGCGCGACCGGCCTCCCGCCGAGAAGTGCAATAGCCAGGCCCAGGGTCAACACAACACGACTCATCATGAAGCGACCTCCTGACGTCCGCCTGACGGCGGAAGCTACGGGAGAGTAGATGCGCGGCTCGATTTGTCTGATCATCTTGTAGCTTCCGCCTTCAGGCGAAAGGGCGGACGGGCTGAACCAACTCGGGTGACGCCGATTCTCGGACAAAGGTCGAAAAGAACGCAACTCCCGCATACCGGGAACACCGGCCGGCAGACGTTCTGCCCCCACGTCACCAGATACAAGTTAATGATCGGCCACCACTTCCGGTGGGTCGCGCCGTACAACGCGTGTTCGGTTTCCTCCGGCGTCCGCGTGTGCACCCATCCGAGACGGTTCGAGATTCGGTGGACGTGCGTATCGACGCAGATGTTGTCGGGACTGCGGTGCGCCAGAATCAGCACGAGGTTGGCCGTCTTGCGCCCGACCCCCGGCAGCGTCAGCAGCTCCTCCATCGAGTCAGGGACAACGCCGTTGTAGCGCGAGAGCAAGAGCTCGCACGTCTGCCTGACGTGAACCGCCTTGTTTCGATAGAAGCTGACTGGGTAAATGAGACGCTCGATCTGCCTGACCGTCAGCTGTGCCAGTGTCCGCGGTGAGCGCGCCACCTGGAACAGCCGCGTCGACGCCGCGTGCGTCACCGCATCCTTCGTCTGCGCCGACAACATCGTCGCGATCAGAACCTGGAACGGATCGTCTCGCTGGTCGCGGGCAATCTTTTCAACCGCCGGTTCTTCGAGCCCGTCGATCGCCTGGGCCAAGCGGCGCATCACCGCGCGGACCCGGCCGCGAGGGATGTCGGGCTGTGACGGCAATTTCATCCTTCATCGAGGGGCTTCGGCCCTCGAACTCCGCTACACACGTCCGGCTTCGCGCGAAGCGCTACGGCGAGACCTCGCCGGAGCCTTGGTCCAGGCGGGCGCTCGCGGGGGCCCACTGCCGCGCTCCGGCGACCTGGTTCACTCGCTGCGCTCGTTCGATCCAACCGATGCGTCATACCGGCGTGAGTGGTGGATTACCGGAAAGGACGGCGATGACGTTTCGCACGGCCAGATCGGCCATCGCCGTCCTGGTCTCACGCGTCGCACTGCCGAGATGCGGAACCAGCACGACGTTCTCGAGCGGTAGCAATCCAGGATGGACCGACGGCTCCTTCTCGAACACATCGAGCGCCGCTCCAGCGATGAGGTGCTCGTTCAGCGCCCACACGAGGGCTTCCTCGTCGACAATCGATCCGCGTGCCGTGTTGACGAGCAGCGCGGATCGCTTCATTCGAGCCAGCGTGCGGCGATCGAACATGTGGCGCGTTTCCGGCGTCGCTGGTGTGTGGATCGATACGACATCGGACCTGACGATCAACTCGTCGAGCGACATATCGTGCTTGGCGAACACCGCGGTCATTCCGAACGCCGGCGCCTTGGCGGCAACCGCTCGACCAATCCTGCCCCTGCCGATGATTCCGAGCTGCTTGCCGCGAAGCTCCATCCCCAGCATGAAGTCAAGCGCCCAACCCCGCCATTCGCCACGCCGAATCAATCGATCCCCTTCGGTCACGCGGCGAGCGAGCGAGAGAATCAGCGCCCACGTCAGCTCGGCGGTGGCCTCGGTCAGAACGTCCGGCGTGTTGGTGAAGACGACGCCTCGCGACTTCACCGCAGGCACGTCGACGTTGTCGTAGCCGACCGCGACATTCGAGACGATCTGCAGATCCGGAAGTCCGGCATCGACGACGGCGCCGTCAATCTTGTCGGTGAGCAGGCAGATCAGGGCCTTCTTGCCTTTCAGCCGTCGCTTCAATTCGTCCGGCGGCAGAGGTGAAGCCCCGTCATGCAAGTCAACATCACACGCGGCGTCGAGCCGCGCGAAAGCTGCTGATGGAATCCGACGGGTCAGAAGGACTGGAGGCTTGGACATCGCAATGGCTGATTGTTGATTGCTGATTGTTGATCGGTCAATCTGCAATCAGCATTCAGCAATCAGCAATCAGCAATTCTTAGTGTCCGTGCGATTCGCAGTAGCCGCAGTGATTACATTGGACCTTCGGCTCGATGAGGCACGGGCCTCCGGATGGCGGCAACGCGTAGCGGTAGTGGCTGGAATGCCTGATCAGCTCAACCGGCACATCGATCGTCTCGGTTCTCTCGAGTCGTCTCGCGACCGCCTCGCGGACCATTTGACGCAGCACGTCCTCGTTCATACGTCGTCCCGGTAGTCCAGCTCGTCGACGATGCCAATCACCGCGGCATCGACCGCGGCAGCCTTGCGCCCGAGCGCGTCCCCGGCGGCTTTTCCCTCGATCACGACCAGCACGCGTTCGCCGACGCCAGCCCCCACCGAGTCGATCGCGATCAGCGACACTCCGCGCGCGGCGCCATCGAGTGTGAGCGGCTGGACGAGCAGCAGCTTGGCTCCTTCGAGCTTGCGATTTTTCTGCGTCGACACCACGGTTCCGACCACGCGGCAGATCTGCATATCTCAGTCGCCAGTTGCCAGTTTCCAGTCGAGCGAACCGCGAACCGCGAACCGCGAACGACTACTCCACATCCCAATGATCCACGATCCCGACGATGGTGGCGTCGGTTGGCGGCTCTGCGGGATAAAACGGAAAGGCAGCTTCGCGGCCGCGCACGAAGAAGACGCGCTCACCGGTACCGGCCCCGACCGAATCGAGCGCGACGAGTGTGCGTCCAACGTTTCCGCCCTTGACGTCGAGCGGTTGCAGGACCAGTAGTTTGGTGCCGGTGAGATTCGAATCCTTCACGGTCGAGACAACTTCGCCGATGACGCGAGCCAGTTGCACGTCAGGCCTCCGGGTCGCTGACCTGGATCGTGTCGATAATGCCGACGATGGCCGCATCCACTGGGCAGTCCTTCAGGCCGGACGCCATTCGCGCGGAGCTGCCGCTGACGATGAGTACCGTCTCGCCGAAGCCGGCGTCAACGGTATCGACGGCGACCAGGTAGTTCCCGTCCGGCTTGCCATACGGGTCGACCGGCCGCGCGATCAGCAGCTTGTTGCTGACCAGCCGCTCGTCCTTCCTCGTCGCGACGACGGTGCCCACGACCCTCGCAACGATCATTTGGTCGCAGCGTTCGCCTTGCCGATCGGGAGCGCGTCCTCGAGGTTGGCGTGCGGACGCGGAATGACGTGGACCGACACAAGCTCGCCGACCCGGCGTGCCGCAGCCGCCCCCGCATCGGTGGCGGCCTTTACCGCAGCAACGTCGCCGCGCACGATCGCCGTCACGTAGCCGGCGCCAATCTTCTCCCAGCCGACCAGCGTGACTTTCGCGGCCTTGACCATCGCGTCGGCCGCCTCGATCATCGCTACGAGACCCTTGGTCTCGACCATGCCGAGCGCCTCACCCATGGGTTTATCTCCTTCGGAACTTGTAGCTTCCGCCGTCAGGCGGAAGGACCTTATTTGAGGTTCTTGACCGCGTCTTCTATGAGCGCTGTGAGTTCGCGGTATGTTAGCCGAATTTCATCGTCGGCACCTACCGAACCGAACCGATCCGGCACGAGCCGCCCACCGCCCACCGATGGCGGCGCGAACACCACCTGGCAATCTTCTCCGGCGGCCTCGGTGCCGCTCACCGGATCCGGACAAATTGGCGCTGGCGCCGCGATGCCGTAGCGTCCCCTGAGGCCCTGCA
>Ga0310810_10003086_pt1 | contig 18095 bp, 19 predicted proteins | sample NCmetagenome_FD_207641 | JGI IMG/M metagenome (GOLD analysis project Ga0310810, IMG submission 207641) | Soil microbial communities from experimental microcosm in Duke University, North Carolina, United States - NC | ecosystem: Engineered > Artificial ecosystem > Soil microcosm > Unclassified ...
GGAATCGGGCGCGAGCCCGGCGGTCATGGTACCACTAAGCCAGGAGGGACACCCATGCTGCTCGAGCATCAGGGCCGCCGCCCCCGCATCCACCCGACCGCCTACCTCGCTCCCACCGCCACCGTCTGCGGCGACGTCACCGTCGGCGCGGAGAGCCGCGTGCTCTTCGGCGCGGTCCTGGTCGCCGAGGGTGGGCCGGTCACGGTGGGCCGTCACTGCATCGTCATGGAGCAGGCGGTGGTACGCGGCACCGCCCGGCATCCCGCGAGCCTCGGCGACCACGTGCTGGTCGGCCCCCACGCGCACCTCACCGGCTGCGTCGTCGAGGAGTGCGTGTTCGTGGCCACCGGCGCCTCGGTGTTCAACGGAGCCCGGCTCGGCGCGCGCGCCGAGGTGCGGATCAACGGGGTGGTGCACGTCAACACCGTGCTCCCGGCGGACGCCACCGTGCCGATCGGCTGGGTCGCGGTCGGCGATCCGGCGCAGATCCTCCCGCCCGGCGAGCACGAGCGGATCTGGGCGATACAGGAGGCGCTCGACTTCCCCCGCACCGTCTTCGGGCTCGAGCGCCCCGGGGAGGGCCAGACCCTGATGCCCGATCTCACCCGCCGCTACGCCCGCGCCCTGGCCGCCCACCGCGAGGACCACGTCCTCGGCCAGCACCCCTCCCACGACTTCTAGCCGCTACCGCTTGAAGACCTCCTTCAGGAGATCGGTGGCGCGGGCGGACGGGTTCGTGCGGATCTGCTTCTCCTGGTCGCCCAGGACGTGGAAGAGACCCGCCAGCCCCTTGTCGACCACGTAGCCGTCCAGGTCGAGGGTCTGCGACCGCGCGAACGGGATGGCCTCGAAGCGGGAGACCAGGTCCTTGTACTGCCGGGTGACGCCGACCTCGTTCATCGACTTCGAGACCGCGGGCCGGAACGCGGAGGTGAGCTGCGGCGTGGTCTTCGAGCGGAAGAACTCGGTGGCCGCGGTGTCGCTGCCGTTCAGGATCTAGCGCGCGTCGTCGAAGCTCATCTTCCCGATCGCGTCGACGAAGATCTGCTTGGCCTGCGGCGCCGCGCCCTCGGCGGCCCGGTTCATGCTCAGCACGAACTCGTCGATCTTCGGGCCGTAGCCGACGGTGCGCAGGCCGGTCTCGAGGGTCTTGAGCTTCTCGGGCATCAGGATCTTGATCGCCTGATTGCCGAAGTAGCCGTCGGTCTTGCCGGTAAGGCTCACCGCCTTGCCGGTGGCCACCTGGAGGGCCTCCTTGAGCCCATCGGCGATCTTGGCGTCGGACAGGCCGCTGCCCGCGCCCGACCCCGACAGCCCCTTGAGCAGCTTGTCGAACTGCGCCGTCGCGGGCGTCGCCGCCGCGAGCAGCGCGACGAGCGCCAGCGCGGCCGCGCACCCCGATCTCACGAGCGAATGCATGCGATCTCCTGACCGGGCTAGAGGTACTGCCCGTAGCGGATCTTCTCGACGACGGCGCGGATCCGGCGGTAGACGTCGACCTGGCGCAGCAGGTCCTGGGTGGTGACGAGCCCCGCCTCCTGCCCCTGCCCCGCCGCGTGCACCTTCTCCTCGAGCGCGCGGCGGAGGATGTCGCGGATCTCGCCGCCGCTCATGCCGCCCATCGGGGGCAGCAGCAGGCGGAAGTCGAGCTCGGCCACCAGCGGCCGGCCCGCGTTGTGCTCGGCCCGCGCGCGGGCCAGGGCGATGATCTGCTCCTGCGCCGCCGCGTCCGGCAGCGGCACCTCGACCAGGTGGTCGAGCCGACCCGGCGCCACCAGGGAGGGATCGACCGCGTCGGTGCGGCTGGTGGACGCGATGACCACCAGGCGGGAGAAGCCGTCGATGGTGTCGAGCTTCTCGCACAGCGCGGCCACGATGCGGGCGCCCGCCTCGCGGGCCTGGGCCGGGGGGAGCAGGTGCTCGAGCGCGAGCGCGTCGGCCTGATCGAGCAGGACCACCGCCTTGCCCTGCTCCCGGGCGAGCCCCAGCACCTCCTGCAGCAGCTCGCCGGTGTTGGGCCCGAACTTCGAGGTGAGGGTGCCGAGCTTGAGGTGATAGAGGACCGCGTCCGCCTCCCGCGCCAGCGCCCGCGCGAGCAAGGTCTTGCCGGTACCGGGCGGGCCGTAGATCAGCATGCCCTTGGGCGGCGTGATCCCCCACTTGCGGTAGAGCTCGGGGTCGGTGAGCGCGGTCACGAAGCTCCGCACGAGGCTCTTGGCCTCCACCAGGCCCGCGATGTCGGCGAACGACGTCTCGACCTTGACCGCGACGTCGACGCGCCCGGTCAGATCGGCGAGCTTCTCCCCGAGCTTGCCGAAGATCTCGCCCAGGCGGCGCTGGATGGCCCACTGCTGGCCCTCGACGTCGGGCGTCACCGTCGGCGGCGCGCCGTCGCGCGGATTGTCGGGCGCCACGCGGCTAGATCCGCTCGCCGGGGCCCGCCGGGCTCCCGGGCAGGCGATCGGCCTTCTCGAAGACGCGATCCTCCGCGAACACCGGCGCCTTCGCGCGGATGGCCAGCGCGATCGCGTCCGAGGGGCGCGAGTCGAGCTCCATCGGCGCGCCGTCCACCGTCAGGTGGAGCGTCGCGTAGTAGGTGCTGTTGCGGAGATCGGTGATCACCACCCGGTCGACCCCGACCTTGAGGCGGCCGAGCAGGGTCAGGAACAGGTCGTGGGTCAGCGGGCGCGGCGGCGTGACGTGCTCGAGCGGCACCGCGATCGCGGTGGCCTCCGCGGCCCCGATCAGCATGAGCACGCGGCGCTTGTCGCGCTTGCCCTCGATCATCACCCCGTGCTGGCCGCTCGGGTCGCTGAAGACTCCGACCACCGAGACCTCCTGCGGGCCGACCGCGGGCGGCGCGGTGGTCCCGCCCGGATTGCGCGCACCCGACAGCACCACGCCCAGCCCGAGCACCAGCACGAGACCGCGGAGTCGGCGGAGCTTCACCATGGTCGACCGGACCTCCTGGGGAGCGTCGTGCGAGCAGTATCGGCCCGCATCGCCGCGCAAGTCAACCGCGCGCCGCCGGCGCGACCGCCGGCACCGGCGCGGCATAGCCCACCCGGAGCCGGGTGCTCAGGAGCGAGCCCACCGCGAGCAGCACGGTCAGCGCGCACCACATCACCGCGTAGCCCAGGCCGTGCGCCACGTAGCCGAAGACCACCGCCCCGGTGGTGTTGCCGAGCAGGATGACCGAGCTGAAGATTCCCACCGCGCTGCCGCGCCGCCGCTCGGCGGTCACGTCCATGAGCAGCGCCGACATCGCGGGGTAGAGCCAGCCGTGGGCGCCGCCGGCCAGGAAGCCGGCCAGGAACAGGAAGGGCAGCACCGGCAGCCGGAGCGACGGCCAGAAGAGCAGGGCCACGATCGCGATGATGCAGGTCGCGGCCGCCTGCACGAACATGCACGGGATGATCACCGCGCGCCGCCCGCGCACGTCGATCAGGCTGCCGCCCATCAGCCGCACCAGCATCGCGGCCACCGCGTAGGCGGTGTAGAAGAGGCCGACGCTCGTGACCCCGAGGACCTCCCCGAAGGTGGGGAGGAAGGTGAAGATGGTGCCGGTGCCGAGCCCGAAGAAGAATCCGAGCAGCATGTGCATGTGCCGGAGCTCGAGCAGCCCTTCCCGGATCACGTGCAGCCCCGGCCGCGCGCCCAGCGCCGACGGGCGCACGTCGCGCACGTTCCAGCACACCGCGAGCGCGCCGGCCGCGATGAGGGTGGCCGCCGCGAAGAACCAGCGGAAGCCGAGCCGGCGGATCATGAGCTCGCCGAAGAGCGGGGCGAGCGAGGTGGAGACGAGGCCCGACAGCCCGAAGATGCCGAGGGCCCAGCCCCGGCGCTCGACCGGGACCATCTCCACCACGTGGATGTAGTTGGCCACGAAGAACGCGGAGAAGGCCACGCCCTGCAGCACGCGGAGCGCGCCCAGCAGCGGCAGCGGGCTCGAGACCACGAAGAGCGCGCAGGAGACCACGAGCAGCCCGACCCCGAGGCGCATGAAGAAGCGGCGCCCGAGGTAGTCGATGAGGGCGCCCACCACCGGCTGGCACACGATGCCGGCCGCGCTGTAGAACCCCTGCACGAGCCCGATGTCCGCCTCGTCGCCGCCCAGCTGCTGGATGTAGAGCGGCAGCAGCAGGAATCCGTTCAGGGCCCCGAAGAAGAAGAAGTTGGTGAGCATGATCCGCGCGAACGGACCATGTCGGAGGAGCTCGGCGGGGCCGGTCACCCGCGTTGCGGCGGTGTCCACGGCAACAGTAGAATGACCGGCGACATGAACGCCCGCGAGTATAGCACGCGGTCGCGCGCGCGCCGGCCGCGCGAGACGATCGCGGCGGTGATGGCGGCCGCCGCGCGCCTCGGATCCGACGGGCGCGGCCGCTTCCTCGCGCCTGCGCGACTGCAGAGCTGGCCCGGCATCGTCCACGGCGGCGGCCTGGTGGCCCTGCTCGACGCGGCCGCGCGTACCCTGGGGCCCTACGACGGGCCGCGCCGCCTCGACGGACGCCTCACCTCGTCGGTGCCGCTCGAGACCGCGCTCGACCTCGAGGGACACGCGGAGGACGGCTCGGCCACCGTCACCATCCTGCAGCGCGGCCAGCCCCTGACCTCCGCCGCGCTCGAGGCCGGCCCGACGGAAGCCGGCGCGCCCGAGGCGGGATGGCACGTGGGCGGGCGGGAGGGCTGGCCGATGCCGCTCTCGGACCAGTGTCTGGCCTGCGGGGCCCGCAACCCGCTCGGTCTCCAGCTCGGCCTGCGCTTCGACGGCGAGGGCGTGTGGGCGCGCTTCCTGCCCCGCGAGCCGTGGCGCCGGCCGGGCGACCGCCTCGATCCCGCCCTGGCCCCGGTGCTGCTCGACGAGGTCGCGTGGTGGCTCGGCGCGCTCGTGACGAAGGAGGGCGGCCTCACCAACCGGATCAGCGTGACGCTGCTTCACCCCGACGCGGTCGCGCCCGGGCCGATCACCGCGATCGGCGGCTTTGCCGACGTGACCCCGGTCGACCGACGGCGCACGTTCTGGCGCACCCGCTCGGGGCTGCTCGCCGCCGACGGCGTCCTGCTCGCCACCGCCACCATCGTGTTCCGACCCGGCGTCGAGTACTCCGAGCGCCAGATGAGCTACTTCCGCGCGCGGACCGACCCGGAGATCTTCGCGCGGATGTTCCCCGCCTACGCGGGCTAGCCGCCCTCCGCCTCGCAGGCGCGGAGCCGCGCGGCGAGGAACGTCTGCTCGCGCGGGTTGGGCGCGAGCCGGAGCGCCTCCCGGTACGCGGCGGCGGCCTCGCCGAATCGACCGAGGCGGCGGAGGAAATCGGCGCGCGCGGCGGGCAGGAGATGGTAGCCGCGTAGCGCGGGCGCGTCGATCCGGTCGAGGGCCGCGAGCCCGTCCGCGGGCCCCCGCGCGAGCCCGATCGCGACCGCCCGGTTCAGCTCGACCACCGGCGACGGCGCGATCGCCGCGAGCGCGTGGTAGTGCTCGACGATCCGGGTCCAGTCGGTGGCCTCCCACGACGCGGCCCGGGCGTGACCGGCGGCGATCGCGGCCTGGAGCTGATACGCCCCCGCCCGCGCGATGGGCCCGGCGCGCTCGAGCTCGGCGAGCCCGCGGGCGATCCGCTCCCGGTCCCACCGGAGCCGGTCCTGATCCTCGAGCAGCACGAGGTCGCCGTCGGCGTCGGTGCGCGCGGCGGCCCGCGCGGCCTGCAGCTCCATCAGGGCGAGCAGCCCGTGGACCTCCGGCTCGTCCGGCATCAGCTCGGCGAGCACGCGGGCGAGCCGGATGGCCTCCTCGCAGAGATCCTGGCGCACCAGGTCGCTCCCGGAGGACGCCGCGTAGCCCTCGTTGAAGATCAGGTAGGTCACCGCGAGCACCGCCGAGAGCCGCGCCGACAGCTCGGCTCCCTCCGGCACCTCGTAGGGAAAGCGCCCGTCGCGGATCGTGCGCTTGGCGCGCACGAGGCGCTGCGCGATGGTCGGCTCCGGCACGAGGAATCCACGCGCGATCTCCGCGGTGGAGAGCCCCCCCACCAGCCTCAGGGTGAGGGCCACGCGACTGTCGGCGGGCAAGGCCGGATGGCAGCACGTGAAGATGAGGCGGAGGCGGTCGTCGGGAATCTCCTCCGGATCGACCACGTCAGGCGGCGGCTCCGTCATCCCGATCGCCCGATGGGCGAGGGCCTCCGCCCGCGCCCCGGCCCGGCGAGCCCGGCGCAGGTGATCCAGCGCGCGGTGCCGGGCGGTGGTGGAGAGCCACGCGCCCGGGCGGTCCGGCACCCCGCTCACCGGCCAGTGATCGAGCGCCTGCTCGAACGCTCCCTGGACGACCTCCTGGGCCAGGTCGATGTCGCGCACGATCCGGAGCACGGAGGCGATCACACGCGCGGACTCGGCGCGGAAGGTCTCGGCCACCTGCGCCCGCACCGCGTCGGGGGGCACCGGCCCGTGGTCGATCGATCCCATGGGCCGCGATGTTACGCCATCCCGCGGCCCCGCTCGATCCCCGTCCGCGCGCGGGGAGGTCCAGGCGTCCGCTTCGCGGGCCGGGGCGGCGACCCACGCGGCGGACCCCACGCTCACATGGGCCAGATCGGACGCACGTCGACGAACCCCCCCTCGCGGAGCGGGATCTTCTTCGCCCACTCGAGGGCTTCCTCCTTGCTGCCGCAGTCGATCAGGTAGAAGCCGCCCAGGGCCTCCTTCGTCTCGGCGAAGGGCCCGTCCATGACCTGGCGCTGCCCGGCCTTGAACCGCACCCGGCTACCATCGGAATCGGGTCGCAGCCGCTCTCCGTGGACCATCTTGCCCGCCGCGCTCAGCTCGGTGGCGAAGCGGCCGTGCCCCTGCACCATGGCGTCCATCTCCGCCTCGGAAGGCGGGGCCTGGCCCTTGTCGTCGGAGCAGATCAGCAACAGGTAGCGCATGGAAGCCTCCTCGTAGTGGGTTTGTGGTGGCCGTCCGCAGCCTCGCCGCTACCTATACGACGCCGACCACCCCCCGGAATCGACAGTGCCCCGGGCCGGGCCCGGGACCGGGCCTCAGGCCGGCCGCGCCCGCGCCTCGGCGGCCTTGGCCTGGAGCGCCTCCCACACCGCCATCGCCACCGTGGGGTTGCCCAGCGAGCCGGCGCGGACGGACGGGCCGTGGAAGTCGGATCCGCCGGTCGCGACCAGGCCGTACCGGCGGCACAGGTCCACGTAGGCGCCCCGCTGGGCCGGCGAGTGCTCGGAGTAGTAGCACTCGATGCCCATGAGGCCCGCCTCCACCAGCGAGGGGATGAGCGCGTCCCGGTCCGCGAGACCGGGATGCGCGAAGACCGGCACGCCGCCGGCCCGCCGGAGCAGCCGCACCGCGTCCTCGGGGGTCAGCCGCTTGCGCGGCACGTGGGCGGGCTTGCCCGCGGCCAGGTACTTGTCGAAGGCCTCCCGCACCGTCTTCACGTAGCCGCGCTCGATCATCACCCGGGCGATGTGAGGGCGCCCCGCCGAGCCCTCCTGCACCAGCGCGAACACGCGCTCCACGTCGATCGGCAGGCCCAGCGCGGCGAGGCGGTCCGCGGTCCGGATCACGCGGGCGCGGCGCTCCTCGCGCTGGGCGCGGCAGAAGTGCTGGAACCAGGGCGCCTCGTAGTCCATGTAGTAGCCGAGGATGTGGATCTCGGCGCCCTCCACGTCGCAGTTGATCTCGATGCCCGGCACGATGGTGAGCGGCGGATACTCTCGCGCGGCCTCCATCGCCTCGGCGAGGCCGTCGGTCGAGTCGTGATCGGTGACCGCGAGCACCCGCACCCCGCGCCGCACCGCCTCCGCGACCAGCTCGCGTGGGCGCAGGGTACCGTCGGAGCTGGTGGTGTGGGTGTGGAGGTCGACGCCGCCCGCCATCGCTCGCGCGGCCTCCCTACCGGCGTCCCTCGAGCGCCGCGATGTAGCCGAGCAGCGTCCGGACGGTGACCCCGGTGGCGCCCTTGGGGCCCAGCGGCAGCTCGCGCTCGGTGAAGGCGGTGCCCGCGATGTCGAGGTGCGCCCACGGCACGCCGGACGTGAACTCGCGCATGAACAGGCCGGCCACGATCGAACCCGCGCCGCGCTGGCTCGAGATGTTGTTGAGATCGGCGATGTCGCTCTTGAGCCCCTCCTTGTACTCGTCGTGGAGCGGCAGGCGCCACATCCGCTCCCCCGCCGTGTCGGCGGCCGCGAGGAGGCGGGCGCAGAGCCCGTCGTCGCTCGCCATCACGCCGGAGATGCCCTGGCCGAGGGCGATGACCACCGCCCCGGTCAGCGTGGCCATGTCGATCATCTCGTCGGGCTTGACGTGCTTGACCGCGTAGGCGAGGGCGTCGGCCAGGGTCAGCCGGCCCTCCGCGTCGGTGTTGCCGATCTCGATCGTGAGCCCGTTCATGGCCCGCACGATGTCGCCCGGCCGCTGGGCGGTGCCGGAGGGCATGTTCTCGGTGGCCGCGATCAGCCCGTGCACCTCGACCGGCGGCTTGAGCCGGGGCAGCGCGTCGAAGAGGCCGAGCACCGCGGCGGCCCCCGCCATGTCGTCCTTCATGCGCAGCATCCCGTCCGCGGTCTTGAGGTCGAGCCCGCCCGAGTCGAAGGTGATGCCCTTGCCGACGATGGCGACCCGCCGCCGGACGCGCCCCGACGGGGTGTAGGTCAGGTGGATGAACTTGGGCGGCTCCTCGCTGCCCTGGGCCACGCCCACGTAGGCGCCCATGCCCAACTTGGCGCACTCGGCGCGCTCCATGACCCGCAGCTTGAGATCGCCCGCGCGGGCGATCTCCCCGGCGCGCCGGGCCAGGAAGGAGGGCGTCACCACGTTGGCCGGCTCGTTCACGAGGTCGCGGGTCACGCACGTGGCCTCGGCCCAGATCCGCCCGAGGCGCACCCCCTCCCGCGCGCCCGCCGCGCCGCGCCGGTCGGGCTCGAGCACGGTGAGGGTCCGCACCGACTTGCCGTTCTTCTCCTTCAGGTACTTCTCGAAGCGATAGGTGCCGAGCAGCCCGCCCTCCACGATGGCCTGCGCGCGCTCGCGCGGCGAGAGCCCGTCGGCGGGGACGAACACCGCGGCGGTGGCCGCGCCCAGGTCGCGGGCCCGTCGCACCGCCGCGGAAGCCGCGCGCCGCACCGCCTCCGCGTCGCCGCGCGCCCGCTCCCGTCTCCGCGGGCCCAGGCCCACCACCAGCACCCGGTCGGCCGGGATCTTGCCGCCGGTGTGGACGTAGACGAGCTGGCCGGGCTTGCCCTCGAACTTCTCGCTCGCGGAGACCTTCGAGAGCAGGCCGTCCAGCGCGCGGTCCACCGCCAGGACCTCGGCCGGCGGCCGCCCATCGCCGACGTGTCGTCCCAGCACCAGCACGTCCGCCCGCGTCTCCACCGGCTTGCGGGTCTCGAGCGCCAGATCCATTCCTCTCTCATCCTCCCTGGGCGAGCGGCGATGGCCGCCCGAGTCGCACCGCCCGGTGCACCATGTCCGCGAGCCCGTCGGTGGTATCGTACGCCTCGACCTCGCGAATCGGCACCCAGCGCACCTCGGCCGCGTCGCTGCCGGCCCGCGGCACGCCCGACGTGATGGACGCCACGAAGTCGATGATCACGTAGTGGTAGTGCACGCGCGGCGCCGCCCCGCCGTCGGCGGGCGCGAGGCGCACGCGGTCGATGACCCCGCACAGGTCGAGGACGCGGACCTGCACGCCGCACTCCTCCTCCACCTCCCGGCGCACCGCGTCCTCGATGCGCTCGCCCAGGTGGACCAGGCCGCCCGGGATGCTCCACTTGCCCTGCGACGGCGGCTGGCCGCGCTTGACCAGCAGCACCCGGTCACCGTCGAGGATCACCGCCCCCACGCCGACGCGCGGGGCGTCGGGGTACTCGCGGGCGAACGTCACCGGGCGCGGCCTCGGCCGCCGTCTCCGCCGGTCGTGATGGTGTGGGCCGCGATGGAGCGGCCTTCGCTCGTCCAGCGCTCGGTGCCGTACTTGTCGCGCACGAGCGCCTCGGCCCGCTCCATCTCCTCGGCGGCCAGGCCGCCGGGCGACAGGTCGAGCCGGTGCGCTCCGCGGAAGCCCTCGGTCAGCGCGGTCATGGTCTCGTCGAAGCCCGGCCGGCGACCGAGCACCGCCTCGAGCGTGGTCATGCCGGCCAGCGGGTCGCGCTCGGTCGGGAAGACGCGGCGCAGGCGCTCGGGGGCCGCGCCCAGCATGACCGCGCCGTGCTGGAGGAAGGCCGTGCCCTGCCGGCGCTGCGCGCTGCCCACCACCTTGAGCCCGCCCGCCTCGAGCTCGTAGGAGCCGGTGCGGGCGAAGCAGAAGGCCGGCATCGACGTCGGATCGGAAGGCTGCACCGGCACCATCTCGACCGGCGCCGAGAGCCGGCGCAGCCCCGCGGCCAGCGCGACGCCGATCCACCGGTAGGTCTCGAGCAGATCGTCGGCTCCCTCGAAGTCACCGGCGCGCGCGACCACGCTGTAGGTCAGCTCGAGCGCGGGGCCCTCGTGCAGGATCGCGCTGCCCCCGGTCGGCCGGCGCACGAGCCCGATGCCGAGCGCGGCGGCCGCCGCCACGTCGATGCGGTGGTCGAGCGCCTGGCCGTAGCCGAGCGAGACGGTGGCCGGCGCCCACGCGAAGAAGCGGAGGGTCGGCGGCGCGCTCCCGGCGAGGCGGCCCAGGAGCAGCGCCTCGTCGAGCGCCATGTTGAGCGCGCCGTCGAGGGGCTCGGTGACCAGCAGGCGAAAGGAGGTCGTCACCACCCGTCACCCTGAGGCGCCTCACCTCTCCCCGGGGGGGAGAGGGTTATGGGGACTGGCGCCACCTCAGGACGGGCTGGCGGGCGGCCAGCGTCTGGTCGAGCCGGCGCACCGGCGTCGTCAGGGGTGCCTGGTGGATGACCTCGTGATCGGTCTCCGCCTCCCGGGCGATCTGGATCATCGCGTCGCAGAACTGGTCGAGCGTCTCCTTGGACTCGGTCTCGGTGGGCTCGATCATCAGCGCCTCCTCGACGATCAGCGGGAAGTACGTCGTCGGCGCGTAGAAGCCGAGGTCGAGCAGCCGCTTGGCGATGTCCATCGCGGTCACCCCGAGCTTCTTCTGGCGCCGCGCCGAGAGCACGCACTCGTGCATGCAGGGGCCCGGAGTGGAGCGATCGTAGTCGCCCTCGAGGCGCTTCAGGATGTAGTTGGCGTTGAGGACCGCGTTCTCGGAGACCGAGCGGAGCCCGTCCGGGCCCATGGTTCGGATGTAGGTATAGGCCCGCACCAGCATGCCGAAGTTGCCCCAGAAGGCCTGCAGCTTGCCGATGGACTGCGGCCGGCTCCAGTCGAGCGCGTAGGCGTCCGCGCTCGGATCGGGGCGCTTCACCACCACCGGGGTCGGCAGGAACGGGGCGAGGTGCGCCTTGATGCCGACCGGCCCCGAGCCGGGCCCGCCCCCGCCGTGCGGCGTGGTGAAGGTCTTGTGCAGGTTGAAGTGGCACACGTCGAAGCCCAGGTCGCCGGGCCGCGTGATGCCGAGGATGGCGTTGAAGTTGGCGCCGTCCATGTAGACCTGCACGCCCTTGGCGTGGCACATCTCGGTGATCTGGTGGATCCTCGACTCGAAGAGCCCGAGCGTGTTGGGCTGGGTGATCATGAACGCGGCCACGTCCTCGTCGAGGTTCCGCTCGAGGTCGGCCAGGTCCACCTCGCCGCTGGCCTCGGACTTGAGCTCCACGATCGAGAAGCCGGCCAGCGCGGTGGAGGCCGGGTTCGTCCCGTGGGCGGAGTCCGGGATCAGGACCTTGTGGCGGCGCTCGCCCCGGGCCAGGTGGTAGGCGCGGATCATCAGCACCCCGGCCAGCTCGCCCTGCGCGCCCGCGGCGGGCTGGAGCGAGACCTCGTCCATCCCCGAGATCTCGGCTAGGTCGCGCGCGAGCTCGTGCATCAGCCGGAGCGCGCCCTGGCTCGCCGCCTCCGGGGCCAGCGGGTGCAGCCGCGCGAAGCCCGCCAGGCGCGCCATGTCCTCGTTGATCTTGGGGTTGTACTTCATGGTGCACGAGCCGAGCGGGTAGAAGTGGGTGTCGACGCCGTAGTTCATCTGGGAGAGGCGCGAGTAGTGGCGGATCACGTCCACTTCCGAGACCTCGGGCAGCTCGGCCACGCTCGCGCGCACGTGCTCCTTCGGCAGCAGCGCGGTCGGATCGCTGTCCGGCACGTCGCTCTCGGGCAGCGAGTAGGCGAAGCGGCCGGGCGAGGAGAGCTCGAAGATCAGCTTGTCGTAGGCGGGCTTGGCGACGTGCATAGCGGCCTCAGGCCAGCGCGGCGCGGAGCGCGGCCGCGTAGGCGTCGATCTCGTCCTTGGTGCGCTTCTCGGTCACCGCCACCAGCAGGCAGTCCTTGTAGGCGCGGTCGAAGCCCTTGAGGGGCACGCCGGCGAGGAGCCGGTCCTTCATGAGCCGCTTGATCACCCGCTCGGGCGACTTCGGCAGCTGGAGCGCGAACTCCTTGAAGAACGGCGCGCCGAAGCGCAGCCGCACGCCCGGGACCTTCGCGAGCTCGCGGGCCGCGTAGTGCGCCTTCGCGGTCGAGAGCTCGCCTACCTTCCGGAGCCCGCGCTTGCCGAGGATCGCCACGTAGACGGTGGCCATCAGCGCGCAGAGCGCCACGTTGGTGCAGATGTTCGAGGTGGCCTTCTCGCGGCGGATGTGCTGCTCGCGCGTCTGCAGGGTGAGCACGAAGCCCCGCTGGCCGTCCACGTCGACGGTGGCCCCCACGAGGCGGCCGGGCATCCGTCGCACCAGCTCCTGCTTGGCCGCGAACACCCCCAGGTTGGGGCCGCCGAAGCTCATCGGCACCCCGAGCCCCTGCCCCTCGCCCACCACGATATCGGCGCCGAAGGCTCCCGGGGGCGTGAGCAGCCCCAGGTTGATCGGGTCGGCGACCACGACCAGCAGCGCGCCGGCCTCGTGGGCGCAGTCGGCCGCGGCGCGGACGTCCTCGAGGCAGCCGAAAAAGGTCGGGTACTGGATCACCACCGCGGCGGTGTGCTTGGACACCGCCTTCCGTAGGGCGTCGAGGTCGGTGATCCCGTCGCCGAGCGGCGCCGACTTGATCTTGAGCCCCGGCCCCTCCACGTAGGTCTCGACCACCTGCCGGTAGAGCGGGTTGACCCCGCGCGACACCACGAGGGTGTCCCGGCCGGTCACCGAGTGGGCCATGAGGGCGGCCTCGGCCAGCGAGGAGGCGCCGTCGTAGATGGAGGCGTTGGCCACGTCCATGCCGGTCAGCTCCGCCATCATGGTCTGGTACTCGAAGATGGAGCGGAGCGTGCCCTGGCTGGCCTCCGGCTGGTACGGGGTGTAGGCGGTGAAGAACTCGCCGCGCGAGATCAGGTGGTTGATCGGGCTCGGCACCGCGTGGTCGTAGGAGCCGGCGCCGAGGAAACAGGCGTAGTCGTCGGCGCCCGCGTTCAGCCCGGCCAGCCGCTGCAGGTGCCGCACCAGGTCGGTCTCGGCCATCGCGCCCGGCAGGGCGAGCGGGCGCGAGAGGCGCGCCTTGGCCGGGATGCGGACCAGCAGGTCCTCGATGGAGGAGGCCCCGATGACCGCCAGCATCTCCTTCTGCTGGGCGGGCGTGTTCGAGATGTAGCGCATGCCGTCCCCTTCTCCGCTAGTGACCCGCGCCGGCGGTGAGCTTCTCGTAGTCGCCCGCGCTCATGAGCCCGTCGACCTCCTTCGGGCTGCTCATCCGGATCACCAGCATCCAGCCCTGTCCGTAGGGATCGCTGTTCACGAGCTCCGGCTTCTTGGGCAGCTCGGCGTTGACCTCGACGACCTCCCCGGTGACCGGCGCGAACAGGTCCGAGACCGCCTTCACCGACTCCACCACCCCGAACGTCTTCATCGCGGTGACCTTCGCCCCCACCTTCGGCAGCTCCACGAAGACCACGTCGCCGAGCTGCTCCTGGGCGAACGCGGTGATGCCGATGCGGGCCCGGTCGCCCTCCACCTTGGCCCACTCGTGCTCGCGGGTGTACCTGAGATCCGGCGGAACGTTCGCCATCGACTCCTCTCCTAGGCCTTCTTGGTATGCGAGGGATGGAACGGGGTCTTCACCACCCGGGCCGCGTGCGGCGCGCCCCGGATCTCGACGGTCAAAGCGGTGCCTACCGCGGTCTGCGGCGACGCCACGTAGCCCATGCCGATCGAGCGCTCGACCGACGGGCCGAACGAGCCGGAGGTGACCACGCCCACCGGCGCGCCGCCCGCCATCAGGCGGTAGCCGTGCCGCGGCACCGCGCGCTCGGCCATCTCGAACCCCACCAGCTTGCGGCCGACGCCCCGCGCGCGCAGCGCCTCGATGGCGGCGCGCCCGATGAAGTCGCCCTTGGCCGGCTTCACCACCCAGCCGAGCCCGGCCTCGAGGGGATTGGTGGTCTGGTCGATGTCGTTGCCGTAGAGCGCGTACTTCATCTCGAGCCGGAGCGTATCGCGCGCTCCGAGCCCGATCGGCTTGATGCCGTCGCCCCGGCCGGCCTCGAGCAGCGCGGACCAGAGGCGCTCGGCCTGCCCGGCCGGCACGTACAGCTCGAAGCCGTCCTCGCCGGTGTAGCCGGTGCGGGAGATGATCCCGTCGACCCCCGCCACCTTGCCGCGGGCGAAGTGGTAGTAGGCGAGGCCGGTCACGTCGCGGTCCGCGAGCCGGGCCACCAGCGCTTCCGCCCTCGGCCCCTGCACCGCGAGCAGGGCGGTCCGGTCGCTGACGTTCGTCCACTCGGCGCGCCCCTCGCTGTGCGACGTCACCCACGCCCAGTCCTTGTCGATGTTGGAGGCGTTGACCACCAGCATGAAGTGATCGGGGGCCAGCCGGTAGACGGTCAGGTCGTCCACGATGCCGCCCTCCGGGTAGCAGAGGGCCGCGTACTGGACCTGGCCGATCGCGAGCGTGGAGGCGTCGTTGGTGCAGAGCCGCTGGACCGCGGCCAGGGCGTCCGGGCCGCGCACCTCGAACTCGCCCATGTGGCTGATGTCGAAGAGCCCGACCGCGCCGCGCACCGTCCGGTGCTCGTCGATGATGCCGGTGTACTGCACCGGCATGTCCCAGCCGCCGAAGGGAACCATCTTGGCGCCCGCCTTGACGTGCACGTCGCGGAGCGGGGTGCGCTTGAGCGGGGTCGAGGCGGTGGCGTCAGTCATCAGATCGGCGCCGTCATCTTACTGGATGGCGGCGGACGGGGCAACGATCCCGTACCCGCGGCTCTCCATGCAGGCGATCCACTCGCGCTCGAAGCGCGACCGGACGCCGACGCCGAGCACGCTGCCCGCGATGACCCCCGCGCCCGAGCCCGCGATCAATCCCTCGCTGGCCGAGCCGGTGGCGGTGGCGGGCGACAACCCGGTCGCGACCCCGCCGAGCGCGGCCCCCGCGGTGCCGAGCACGAAGACGTGGCGGAGCACATTGAGCGCCTCGGAGTCGTCGCCGTTGTAGCCCAGGCGATAGCCCACCTCGGCCCGGCAGTCGACGACGTCGAGACGCTGCTGGGTGGCGGTCTGCTCCCGCAGCGCGGTGGTCGCCGGCAGGGTGGTCGCCCCGCAGCCCGAGGCGGTCAGCGCGGCGGCCAGCGCCAGCGTGGCCGCCCGACCGGACATCACCGGTCGGGCAGCCAGTCGCGCAGCGGCTTGACCTGGCAGCCCGCCTTCTCCAGCGCCTCGCGCACCGCGCGCACGATGCGCTCTGCGCCCGGGGTGTCGCCGTGGCAGCAGATGGTCTGGACCGAGATGTCGATGTCCACCCCGTCCATGGTGCGCACCTTGCCCTGCATCGCCATCTGGACCGCCTGGGCCGCAGCGCGGGCCGGGTCGGTGATGAGCGAGCCCGCGATCTTGCGGGAGACGAGGGTGCCGTCGACGTTGTAGGCGCGGTCCGCGAAGCCCTCCGAGGCCACCCGCGCGCCCATCTTCCGGCACGTCGCGTCGTAGCGGCCGGAGGCGAGGGTCATCAGGATGAGACCGGAGTCCATCGCGGACTGTCCGGCCACGGTGGCGAGCGCCTCGTCGGCCTCCATCATGCCGTAGAGAATGCCGTGGGGCTTCAGGTGCTGCAGCGGAGCGCCGGCCGCGCGCGCGATCTCGCGCAGCGCGCCGGTCTGGTAGGCCAGGTAGTCCTGCAGCTCGCGCGGGCTCACGTCCATCTTCCGCCGGCCGAACCCCATCAGGTCGGGCAGCGAGGGGTGCGCCCCGAGCGCGACGCCGTGCGCGAGCGCCAGCTCCACCGTCTTGCGCATCACGTGGGGATCGCCGCCGTGGAAGCCGCACGCCACGTTGGCCGAGCTGATGAGGGGCATAACGGCCTCGTCGGCCCCGAGCGTCCAGCGCCCGAACGACTCGCCCATGTCGCAGTTGAGGTCGATAACCTTCGGCATGACACCCTCACCCCTCTTTCGAATGCGCTCGCCTCGCCTTCGGCTGCGGCTCGCCCTACCCTACTCGAGCACGCGGCCGAGGGTGTCGACGAAGCGGTCCACGTCGGCGTCGGTCATGGCCAGCGAGCAGGCCCCGAGGCCGCGCTGCGAGAGGAGCACGCCCTCGTTGACCAGGCCCAGGAACGTCCGCGCGGGCGCCTGCGGGTCCGCCGGCCGGGCCGAGCGGTAGTCGCTGAGCTTCTTCTTGGTGTGGTGCAGCCAGAAGAGCGAGCCCGTCCCGGTGACCTGGCCCGCGTAGCCCTTCTTCCGCAGGAGCCGCCGCACCCCGTCGCGCAGCCGCTCGCCGAGCGCCTCGAGCCGGGCGTACGCCTCGGGGGTGAGCTGCTCCATGGTGGCGATGCCGCCCGCCATGGTGAGCGGGTTGGCGTTGAAGGTGCCGCCGTGGTTGATGCGGCCCTTGCCGTCGCGCGGATCGTAGTAGTTCATCACCTCGGCGCGCCCGCCGAAGGCGCCCACCGCGAGGCCCCCGCCGATGATCTTGCCGAGGGTGGTGAGGTCGGGCCGGATGCCGAAGCGCTCCTGGGCACCGCCGCGGCCGACCCGGAACGAGATCACCTCGTCGAAGACGAGGAGGATGCCGAGCCGCGCGGTCACCTCGCGCAGCTTCTCGAGGAAGCCCTCCCGCACCGGGATCATCCCCGCGTTCGCGAGCAGCGGGTCGATCAGCAGCGCGGCGATGTCGCTCCCCTGCTTCTCGAGGATCTTCACGCACGCGTCGGTGTCGTTCCACGGCAGCGCCACCACGTGCTTGAGCACCATCGGGGGCACGCCCGCCGACCACGCCACCGACTTCGGCCGCTTGCGCGATCCCGCGGAGGCCGGGTCCGGGGCCACGCTCACCAGCACCCAGTCGTGGGTGCCGTGGTAGGCGCCCTCGAACTTGGCGATCTTGGCGCGGCCGGTGAACGCGCGGGCGACCCGTACCGCGTGCATGGTGGCCTCGGTACCCGAGTTGGCGAAGCGCACCACCTCCATGCCGGGGATCCGGGTGGTCAGGATCTCGGCGAGGCGGATCTCGTGCTCGCTCGGGCCGGGGAACGACATGCCGTGCACCGCAGCGTCCTGGATCGCCTTGACCACCGCCGGGTTGGCGTGGCCCAGGATCAGGCTCGTGTAGTTGCCGTTGAAGTCGAGGCGCTCGATCCCGTCGGCGTCCCAGACGCGCGCGCCCTCGCCCCGGGTGATGTAGAACGGGTACGGATCGAAGAAGGTCGTGGTGCGGCTGTTGCCCCCCGGCATGACGCGCAGCGCCTCCTCGAAGAGCTGGCGCGAGCGGGGGGTCTTGGCCTTGTAGTCGGTGACGGCGCGCTCGAGAGTCATGGGCTCCTCCTCCGGTCTATTCGATGGCCGCGTCCAGCGCCCGGCGGCTGTCCCGAAGCATCGCATGGGCCTCGGCCACTGTCACGCGTCGGAACGAGAGCCTCCCGCCCGGCTTGAGCTGGGCGATGCGGCCCAGGTCGAACGAGCACACGGTGGCGATCTTGGTGTAGCCGCCCGCCGACTGCCGGTCGGCGAGCAGCACGATGGGCTGGCCCTCGCCGATGACCTGGATCCCGCCCATCGGCACGCCGTCGGAGACGATGTCGTGCCCGCGGGTGTGCTCGATGAACGGGCCCTTCAGCCGGGCCCCCATCCGGTC
>Ga0310810_10003087_pt1 | contig 18095 bp, 15 predicted proteins | sample NCmetagenome_FD_207641 | JGI IMG/M metagenome (GOLD analysis project Ga0310810, IMG submission 207641) | Soil microbial communities from experimental microcosm in Duke University, North Carolina, United States - NC | ecosystem: Engineered > Artificial ecosystem > Soil microcosm > Unclassified ...
CGTCGTAGAACCCCGGCGAAGACATCGTCGTCTCGAGGTCCTTCACCTTGGCTTCGCGCTCGGCGATGCGGCCTTCGAGGTCGGCGATGCGCTTCTGGAGAGCTTCGGCAGCGCGCTGCTGCTTCTTCCGCTCCGCTTCCTGGCGCTTACGAGCCTCGCGGTCAGGTAGGGCCGGTCCTTTCGGACCGGCCTCCGGGCTTTGGGCTTTGGGCTTTGAGTTTTGGCCTTGGGCCTTGGGCCTTGGGAGTGGCTTGGGCGTTGGCGCCTTGGAAGTTGGGAGTTGATCCGCCGGATGCTCTTTGTGCCAGAGAAACTCCGTGTAGCTCCCCGGGTAGACGACGGCTTCGCCGTGACCGATTTCGATGATCTTCGTGGCCAGCTTTTCCACGAAGTAGCGGTCGTGCGAGACGATGATCAGGGTGCCGCCGTAGTCCTCGAGCGCGTCGAGCAGAACGTCCTTCGAGTCGAGATCGAGGTGATTCGTCGGTTCGTCGAGGAGCAGCGTGTTCGACGGACGGAGCAGCATGCGGGCGACCGCGAGGCGCGTCCGCTCGCCGCCGGAGAGCACGCCGGCCTTCTTGTAGACGTCATCACCGGAAAACAGAAACCCGCCGAGGATGTTGCGAATCGCCGGCACCATGTCATTGGGCGATCCCGAGGCGAGCGTCTCATATACCGTCAATGTCGGATCGAGGCGTGTGGCTTCGTCCTGCGCGAAGTACTCCATCACGACTTGATGGCCCAGCGTGCGCGCGCCGGAGTCAGGGGCTTCTTCACCCGACAGCATGCGCATCAACGTGGACTTGCCGGTGCCATTGGGACCGACGAGTGCAATGCGATCGCCGCGTTCGATGTGCAGCGAGACGTCACGGAATACTGTGAGACGGTCGTACGCCTTGCGCACGTGCTTCAGTTCGAGCACGGTGCGGCCGCTTTTCACGCAGTCGGGAAATCGAAAATGGATCCGCTTCCGCTCGGGTGGCACTTCGATCGGGACCACCTTCTCGAGTAGTTTGATGCGGCTCTGCACCTGCGCGGCCTTGGTGGCCTGGTAGCGGAACCGATCGATGAACATCTTGACGCGTGCGACTTCCTCGTCCTGTTCGCGCTTGGCCTGACGCAGCCGCTCGAGCATCGCGTCGCGCTGCTCGACGTACTTGCTGTAGTTACCGACGTAGTCGGTCAGCCGTCGCAGATGAACGTCGGTGATGCGTGTGACCACCGCGTCGAGGAAATAGCGGTCGTGCGAGACGAGGATGACGGCGTACGGGTACGCGCCGAGATATTCCTCGAGCCAGTTTCGCGCCTCGAGGTCGAGGTGATTGGTCGGCTCGTCGAGCAGCAGCAGGTTCGGTCGCCCGAGCAGCAGCTTGGCGAGCGCGATGCGCATCTGCCACCCCCCCGAGAACGTTTCGCAGGGTCGTTCGTTGTCTTCAGGTGAGAAGCCCAGGCCGCGCAGCACGGTCGCGATGCGCAGATCCATGCTGTACCCATCGGCGAGGCGAAAGCGATCCTGGAGTTCGGCGTAGCGCGACAGCATCGCATCGTGCGCGTCTTGCGGAATCGAGGTGTCCGCAAGCTTGTGCTCGATGTCGTGCATCTCGGTCTTCATGTCGAGCAGGGGCTGGAACGCGCTGCTGGCCTCCTCGAACACGGTGCGCCCGCGGTGCGCCAGGCCGTCCTGCGGCAGATAGCCGATGGTGAGATCGGCCGGTTTGGCGATGATGCCGGAGTCGGCTTCCTCGAGTTCGGCCAGCATTTTGAGCAGGGTCGTCTTGCCGGCGCCGTTGGGTCCACAGAGGCCGACACGATCCCCGTCGCCGATCTGCCAGGTGACGCGATCGAAGAGCGTGCGATCGCCGAAGGTCTTGGTCAGTTCGCTGAGCTGAATCACGCGGCTGGTGTGTCGGCGGGTCGCTTTGAGGTCAAGGCTCTGCTCGGCTGTAGCTAACGTCTATTATACAAAAGACTTAGGTCCTTTATGATGGAGATCACGGCCGCCAGCGCCCGTCGGCCGTCTTAGTAAACGAACGGGGCCGGTTCCCGAGGAATGACAACGACCGACGAGGAGCTCGTTGCCCGCGCGCAGGGCGGCGACGTCGAAAGCTTTAATCAGCTCATCGTGCGATGGGAACGGCCGATCTATGCCTTGGCTTATCGGGTCATCGGCAAGGAAGAAGATGCCCGGGACGTTTGCCAGGATGCCTTCCTTCGCGCCTATCGTGCGCTACCCGGCTTCAAAGGACAGGCGAAATTCTCGTCGTGGTTGTATCGTATCGCGCTCAACCTCTGTCGCGACTGGATCCGTCGGCAGCGCCGCGCGCCGGTGTCGCAGCTGCCCGAAGACGCGGACGCGATCGAGATGGCCTCCGAGACAGGGCCGGTCGAATCGATCGAGGATCTGGTCGCGAGGCGCGAGCTCAGCGCGATCGTGGAGGAAGCGATGTCTGAGCTGAGCGAGGAGCAGCGCACGGCGATCATCCTGAAGGAGTACCACGGGATGACGTTCCAGGAGATCGCGGACATGCAGGGCTGTCCGCTCAGCACAGTGAAGACGCGGCTCTATCAAGGGCTGTCTCTCTTACGTCGACGTTTGGAGCAACAGGGGCAGTTGACGCCCGAACTGGTGAAACGCGTATGAACGACATCTTCCAGTGTGGAGATTCAGCGGCGCTCGTCGCATACCTCTACGACGAGTGCGCGCCTGACGAGCAGGCGTTGATCGCGGCACACATCAAGGGATGCGCGGCCTGCGCGAGCGAGATCGATGCGTTGAGTGCCACACGCCGAACGCTCGCTGCGTGGACGCCGCCCGACTTGGCGCTCGGCTTCCGCATCACGCGTGAGCACGAGCCGCGTCCGGCGAAGATCCTCGAGCCAAAGATCGCGTGGTGGCGCGCGCCATTGCCGGCTTGGGCACAGGCTGCGGCGGCACTGGTGATCTTCGCCGCTGGGTTGTCAGTGGGCGCCATTCGCAACACCAACACCGCGCCGCCACAAACCGCGGCGGCGCCAACGGTAGCAACCGAGGTGAACACGCAGCCAGCCACGGCCAGCGTCACGCCGGACGATCTCGCCAAGCTGGAGAAGCAGCTCAGGTCGGAGATGGCGCAGCGAACGTCGTCGAGTCCCGCAACACAGGTGGCGGCCCGCGGCTCCGACGACACCTTGTTGCAACAGGTGAAGGGATTGATCGAAGAGAGCGAAGCCAACCAGCGCCGCGACTTCACGCTGCGCATGGTCGAACTAGCTGGCAACGTCGAGAATCAACGGCGCGTCGATCTCGCTTCGGTGCGGCAGCAGATGGGGCTGCAGCAGGGTGCGATCGGCACTGAACTGCGTCAGCAGCGCGAAGTGTTAGGTCGGTTGGTTTCAGAGCGAACACGGTGAGTGCACGAACATGCTGAGAAAGAACTTGAGACACTGCCTCGCGGGCTCGGCACTGGTACTTCTGGCCGGGTCCATCACCTTTGCGCAGCAGCAAAGCGAGATGGATCAAGTCAAGGCGCGCCAGCGCATCTCGATGATGGAAGGCGTCCTCGAACGCGCGGTCTCGAATGGCGCCGACAGCATGGTCAGACAGATGAAGGCGGTCATGGGCGATGCGCCGATGCTGACCGGTGTGCCTGAAGTCAGAGGGTTCCGGCTCGATGGCTACGGCGTGTTCTTCGACGTCGAAGTGCCCGCGCTGCGGCTGCCGGTCACCTGGCCGCTCCGCTACATGTTCCGCGACAATCGCGAGACGATGCGGATCATCAATGACCTCAAGGCGATGATGAGCGAGGCCGAGCCTCGTCAGCGTGAGCAACTGGCGCAAGTCATTCGTCAGCTGGAACAACAGTCACAGAACCCCGCGGCACTGCGCAGCACCAACAGCACGAGAATCAGCCCGGCGACAGCGGCGGCCGTGCCAGTCGGGGGCGGGGCTCAACCTCAACTCGATCCCGCTTCCTACGACGATCCCGAAGAGCACTACACGCGCGAGGTGAAGGCCGCGCTCGTCGACGCGATGATTGAGAACAGCGGTCCCATTGCTCTTGGTCCCGAGGAGTTCCTCACGATTGCCGCACGGGACAACGTCCCGCGCGACCCGCTGATTCCGACCGATGCCGCTGATACGCGCACGGTGATCTTCCGGATCAAGGGCAGCGACCTCGCGTCGTACCGCGCCGGACGGATGACACTCGACGAAATTCGCAAGAAGGTCGAGACCCGCGAGTACTGACAAATCCTCGGTGCGGTCCGGGAACCCGGCATGCCGTCTGGTGTCCTATCTAGTGCTATGTACAATTCGGCCATGAGCACTCGCCTGACGACGTGCCTGCTCCTCGCGCTCGTGATCGCGGGATGCCGCTCACGCGACGTGGAAAAGGACCTGACCATTACCGATGTCCATACCGGCTGGTACGACGTCGGCATCGTCAATGGCCAGAACAAGCTCGTGCCGAGCATCTCGCTCAAGCTGAAGAACGTCTCGCCCGAGGGGATCGCCCGCGTCCAGATTAATGCGGTGTTCAAGCGACTCGACGGCGAGAACAAGGAATGGGACTCGCACTTCGTCCGCGGGATCGGCCCCGACGGTCTGGCCCCAGGTGCGAAGGGCGGCGAATTGGTCCTGCGTTCCGACCGTGGCTACACCGGAAGTGAGCCGCGCCTGCAGATGCTTCAGAACAAGGCGTTCATCGACGCCAAGGTTGAGGTCTTCGGCAAGCACGGCTCGAATTTGTGGGTGAAGCTAGGAGAGTTCACAATCGACCGCCAACTCCTCGTCGAGTAACTCCCAACTACCAACGCCCAACTCCCAGCCACTTCCAATTCCCAACTCCCAACGAAATTCACACCTTTGGGAATTAGGCGTTGGGAGTGGTTGGGCATTGGTAGTTGGGCGTTGGTAGTTCGTCCGGTCCACCTATAATCCCGGACGTGTCTGACACGACCACCACGTCTTCGACGCCAGTGCTCGAGCGGCGACTCGGTCCTTTCGACGCCGCAGCCATCATCATTGCCAACGTCATCGGCGGCGGCATTCTCTTCCGTTCGCCAGCGGTCGCGGCCGCGCTCCCGGACGCGACATGGTTTCTGTTGGCGTGGGTCGGCGGCGGGGTCCTCGCGTTCATGGGCGCGATGGCCTACGCCGAACTCGCCGCACTACGGCCGAAGGCAGGCGGCGAATACGTCTACCTGCGCGAGGCCTTCGGTCCGCTTGCTGGCTTCCTCACCGGATGGACATCGTTCGTCGCCGGATTCAGCGGCGCGATGGCCGCCAGTGCGGTGTTTCTGATCGTGACGCTGAATCGCTTCATTCCCGGCATTGCGAATGACACACCGTTCCTGGCGATTCCGATCCCTTTGACGTCCACCGCGGTGACGTTCTCCATTCATACGCTGGCCGCGAGCGCCGCGATCATCGTCGCGGCTCTCATTCACATTCGCGGCGTTGGTCCCGGGCGCGCAGCCAGCAACATTCTGACGACACTCAAAATCGTGTCGATCGTCTTCATCATCGGCCTTGGATTGACGGCAGGATCCGGGGCGCCGTCGAACCTCACCGAGTCGGCCGGAACCGTGACCACCACTGGATTTCTGTTCGCATTCATTCCGGTGATGTTCACGTACTCGGGGTGGAATGCCGCCGCGTACATGGCCGAAGAGATCCGCGATCCAGGACGCAATGTGCCGCGCGCGCTGCTGATGGGCACTGTGGCGGTGATCGCGGTGTACGTCCTGATGAACGTGCTGTATCTCTACGTGATCCCGATCCGCGAGCTGATGACGCTTGGCGGCAAGAGCGTGCTCGATGTCGTGGGCGATCGACTCTTCGGTGCGCGCGCCGGCGACATCATGGCCCTCGTCGCCATCGTCAGCCTCGCCGCTGGGATCAACGCGTGGACGTTTGCCGGGCCGCGCGTGTATTTCGCGATGGCGCGTGACAACGCATTCTTCAAGAGTGCCGCGCGCGTGCATCCGAAATACAAGACGCCGGCCGCGTCGATCGTCGCGCAGGCCGGGCTCGCGATTTTGCTGATCCTGACCGGCAGTCTCGATTCGATTGCCAACTACGTCGGCTTCGCGATCACGCTGTTTGCGGGTGCAGCGGTGGCTGCAGTATTTGTGCTGCGCGCGCGCGAGCCGAACGCGCCGAGACCGTTCAAGGCACTCGGCTATCCATGGACGCCGGGACTCTTCGTGCTGGTGAGCGCGGCGATTGTGCTGAACGCGTTCTACTCGGATCCGCGGGTGAGCCTGACGGGAACAGTGATCATTCTCGCCGGGATACCGCTGTATTTCTTCTTTACCCGATCGCAGCGCGGGGCGTGACCCGCGCTACGGTCGGACGTTGTCGGGAAGCTCGGGGATGAGATCGCCCTCGTAGGTCGTCTTCTGGCCCGGGAAGATTCGCACGTTGAAGGCCAGCGGCTCGAATCCCGGCAGCACGATTTCCACTTGATACTCGCCTTCCTCGAGTCGGAGCGACTGGAAGACGCCGTCGAAGTCGTCCACGCGTCCGGCGTAGGAGCCGTCGATGAACACCTGCGCATCAGGGGGATGGACCTTGAGCCGCAGCTCGCCGACTGGATAGCCGTAGCTCCCGTAGGTGTCGTAGCGATAGACGCTGTACGGATGCCAGATGTACGAGTTGTAATACAGGTCGAAGTAGAAGTGCCCTCGCCCCGCGGGACCGTACCCGAATGCATACGGGTTGTAGTAGTACCCCGGGTAGTAGTAGTAAGTGCGTCCGCGCGGAACGACGTAGACATTGCGTCCGCCGTAGTTACGGTAGACGTTGTAGCCGCGCGTCGGGTAACTCCTGTTGGCGTAGTACGGCGCGCGCTCGCGCGGCACCGCCACCCGGCCAGTTCCGTTCGGGACGCGATCAATCGTGCGGACGTCAGCACGATCGCGAGTCACCGTTCCACCTTGGCGAACGATATTCGTGCCGTTGGCGTCGGCGCGCTCCGCAGCGGTGGGGAAGCGGCGACGAGCCTGCTGGCCGCCTTGCGTGCCGGCTTCGACTCTGGCCTCAGCGGGCGGCGTGATTGGCCGTTGCTGCGGTGGGGTCTCGCGGACCGCTGACTGCGGGTCACGTCGGCCGTTATCGACGCGGGCACGGTTGCCGCTGTCCCCACGGTCGACAGATTCGCCGCGCGGCTGTGCCGCGCGAACTGCGGCCTGGCCACTGCCCTGTGGGCGAGCGCCGCTGTCATCACGCTGGCGGCCGCCGCCGTTTTCGCGCTGGCCTCCACCGTTCTCGCGTTGCGGGCCTCCGCCGTTCTCGCGCTGTCGTTCTTGACCCCCACGGCTTTCCTGCTGGCGGCCACCGCCGTTACCACCAGGCGAGCGTTGACGCTGGGCCGCGGCGTCCACCGGGTTGATGAGCGCGGCTGAGAGCGCCACAGCCGCGGCGACGACCAAGGATCGGGATGTCATACCGAGTGGATGAGCAACACTTAGGCCAGCGCAAATCCTCGCAATTCTCTGAAATCGCGCTGGAATGTCCTCTTTCCTGTGTCCTCGGCGGGTGGCGCTCTGAACCGTGGGACCCTCTTCGGTAGATATACTCGTTGAGTGATTCACGCCACGACCATCCTCGCCGTGCGGCACCAGGGGCGAACAGTGCTCGGCGGGGACGGACAGGTCACACTCGGCAATGCGGTCCTCAAGCAGGGCGCCCGCAAGATACGGCGGCTGTACGGCGACAAGATCCTCGCCGGGTTTGCCGGTTCCGCCGCCGACTCGTTCGCCCTTTTCTCGCGATTCGAATCGAAGCTCGAACAATACCGGGGCAACCTCGAACGCGCGGCCGTCGAGTTGGCGCGCGATTGGCGCACGGATCGCCTCTTGCGACGTCTCGAGGCCATGTTGATCGTCGCCGACCGTGAGCACACATTCCTTCTCTCCGGTACCGGCGACCTTATCGAACCTGACGATGGGGTAGTCGCGGTGGGATCGGGAGGCAGCTTCGCGATGGCGGCGGCTCGCGCGCTGGTGCGCCATAGCACCCTCGACGCGCGTCAGATCGTCGAAGAAAGCATGCGCATCGCCGCTGACATCTGCATTTACACCAACCCCAATCTCACGATCGAAGAACTGTAATGGTCATGGCAATTTCTCTCCCTGAACGCACGATGACTGCCGTCCGTTCCCTCACCCCACGCGAGATCGTTGCGGAGCTGGACAAATACGTCATCGGCCAAGCCAAGGCCAAGCGCGCTGTCGCGATCGCGCTCCGCAACCGTCTACGGCGTCAGCGGCTCCCGAACGAGATGGCTGAAGAAGTGACGCCGAAGAACATCCTGATGATTGGGCCGACCGGCGTCGGCAAGACGGAGATTGCCCGTCGTCTGGCCCGACTTGCCCATTCACCATTCATCAAGGTCGAGGCGTCGAAGTTCACCGAGGTCGGATACGTCGGTCGCGACGTCGAGTCGATGGTGCGCGATCTCGTCGAGCTCGCCGTGGATATGGTCCGCGCCGAGAAAGGCGATGAGGTCAAGGACAAAGCTGAGGCCGCGGCCGAAGAACGGTTGCTCGATCTGCTGTTGCCGCCGGTGCGGCCGCCGATGCCCGGCGAGGATCCGAGCGGGCGCGATCAGACTGGTACCGGCACGCGCGAGCGGATGCGTGAACAGCTTCGCAGCGGCCGTCTTGACGAGCGCGTCGTCGAGCTCGATATGCAGACGCCATCGATGCCGTCGTTCGAGATCATCGCCGGCAGTTCGGTCGAGGAGATCGGCAGCAACCTCAAGGACATGGTCGGCAACATGTTCGGCGGCCGTGCAAAGACGCGCCGCCTGAAGGTGCCACAGGCGCTCGAACAGTTGACGGCAGAAGAGCAGTCGAAGCTGCTCGACATGGAGACGGTGAGCAAGACCGCTGTTCAGCGCGTCGAACAAGCGGGCATCATCTTCGTGGACGAGATCGACAAGATCGCCAGCCGCGATGGTGCGGGCGGCGGCCATGGGCCCGACGTCAGCCGCGAAGGCGTGCAGCGCGACATCCTGCCGATCGTCGAAGGCACGACCGTCAACACCAAGCACGGGATGGTCAAGACCGATCACATCCTGTTCATCGCCGCTGGGGCCTTTCACGTCTCGAAGCCGTCGGATCTCATTCCCGAGCTACAGGGCCGCTTCCCCATCCGTGTCGAGCTCGAGCCGTTGACGCGCGCAGACTTCGTCCGCATTCTGACCGAGCCGCGCAACGCGCTCGTCAAGCAATACATCGCTCTGCTCGGCACCGAGGATCTGGACGTGACGTTCACGCCGGACGCCGTCGAGCGGATCGCTGACTTCGCCGCGCGTGTCAACGACACCACCGAGAACATCGGTGCGCGCCGTCTGCACACGGTGATGGAGCGCCTGCTCGACGAGCTGTCGTTCGATGCGCCCGATCGCGCGGATAAGTCAGTCACGATCGACGAGGCCTACGTGGATCGCATGCTCGCAGACATCGTCCGCAACGAAGATCTGTCGCGCTACATCCTCTAGCGTTCGAGTCGTTCGTATCGTTCGTGGTTTCGAATCGTTCGAGTCGTTCGAAGCGAGCTGCGAGCGAACGACCCGAACGACCCGAACGACCCGAACGACCTAGTACGGAAAATCCTCCTGCATCAGTTCTTTCAGCACCTGTACGCCGGCGCGTACCGCCGCCTGCGTGTCGAAGGCGACACCGGGCAGACTGCTCCACTGATTGACATAGCCGATGCGTTGATACGCGAGCACGAGTGACGCGCCGTCCACGATCGCCGGTGTCTCGGCGATCTCGACGGCATGCTGCAGCTCATGAGCCATCATCGCAATCTGCTGGATTCGTGCGAACCGTCCCATGCGGACGACGACGTAACGGAAGCCGCCGACCGTGGACACAAAGGTCAATCGGCCGTCAGGTCCGCCCGGGCCGTCGCACTGCAAATACACAACGACGTCGGATGCGTGCAGGCGCGCAACGAGCGCGCGCAAGGTCGGGGAGATGCGCACGCCCTCTTCGAGAAGCGAGCGCAAGCGGCGGTCGGTCGATCGGATCGGGCGACGTGGACTGTCCGTGATCGACTCGGCGGCCATCGACAACGACGGGGTCGCGACGAGCAGGCAGAGGAGCGTGAGCGAGCGTGCAACGTGACGAATGATCATGCGTGTGGTCTATGGCAAGCGGCGAGCCAGCGCGAATCCGGGGCGATCTTGTGTTCTTCTCGCATTTCCACGTGAATTCGATACAATGTGGACGCTGCTAGGAAATGGGAAAGGCCACACATTCGTGTTGTGACTTTTCCGTTACTACAAAAAGGTCAGAATAGGAGGGCGCCGCGCCCTCCGGCCGCAGGCCCCACGACGTGCTGGCGGGTTGATGCGTCGCTCCAGGCTCCGAGCGACGACAGCTTTGCGTGAGACGCCGCATCACCGCGCAGATATGTAGGAGACCTGAAAATGCCTGCCGCCAAACCTGGACCCGACGCCACTACTGGAGCCCGAGACGCGCGCCGCCTGTCGACGCTGCTCGAAGCCAGTCAGGCCCTCTCGGGCACGCTCAATTTGAAATCCGCTCTGCAGCGTGTGCTGGGCACGCTGCTTCGTCATCACAGCGTCGTGCGCGGAATGATCACCTTGCTCCGCGACGGCGAACTGCACGTCGAGGCCGTCGAGGGCTTCGAAGATCGCGCGCGCACGATTCGCATCAAGCTCGGCGAAGGCATCACCGGCAAGGTCGTCGAGAGCGGCAAGCCGATCGTCGTGCCGCGTGTCAGTCGCGAACCGGCGTTCCTCAACCTTGCGCCGCGCCGTCCCGAGCACCCGAAGCAGGAACTGAGCTTCATCTGTGTGCCGATCTCTCTCAATCGCCAAGCCGTGGGGGCCCTCGCTGTCGATCTTCGCTTCAAGCCTGAACGCGATTACGACAGCAGCGTAAAGTTTTTTGGCGTGGTCAGCGGGATGATCGCGCAGGCGCTCAACGTGCAACGCATGGTCGAGGAGGAGCGGCGCCGCCTCACTGACGAGAACACGCATCTGCGTCAGGAGCTGCGCGAACGGTACGATTTCTCCAACATCATCGGGACCAGTGGTCCGACGCGGCAGATGTACGAGCAAGTGGCGCAGGTCGCGCAGACCAACACCACCGTGCTCATTCGTGGGGAATCGGGCACCGGCAAGGAGCTCATCGCTCACGCGATTCACTACAACTCGCTGCGCGCGAAGAAGCCGTTCGTGAAAGTGAGCTGCGCCGCGCTCCCCGACACGCTCATCGAGTCGGAGCTCTTTGGCTACGAGAAGGGCGCGTTCACCGGCGCGAACGCGCGCAAGAAGGGCCGCTTCGAGATGGCCGAGGGCGGCACGCTATTCCTCGACGAGATCGGCGACATCAATCCCGGGACCCAGGTGAAGCTGCTTCGCGTGCTGCAGGAGCGCGAGTTCGAGCGACTCGGCGGCACTGAGACGGTCAAGGTCAACGTCCGGCTCCTCGCAGCGACGAACAAGGACATGGAGAAGGCGATCGCGGACGGTACCTTCCGTGAGGACCTCTACTATCGCCTCAACGTGTTCACGATCTTCGTGCCGCCGCTCCGCGAGCGAAAGGCCGACCTCCTGTTGCTCGCCGATCACTTCCTCGAGAAGTTCTCGCGCGAGCACGGTAAGGTCATCAAGCGCATCTCGACGCCCGCCATCGACATGCTGATGTCCTATCACTGGCCCGGCAACGTGCGCGAAATGGAGAATGCCCTCGAGCGCGCCGTCCTCGTGTGTGACGGCGCCGTCATTCACGGGCATCACCTGCCGCCATCGCTGCAAACCGCCGACTCGTCCGGCACGGTCACTCGCGTGTCGTTGAAGGACGCCGTTGCCGGCTACGAGCGCGACCTGATCATGGATGCGCTGAAGACCACGCGAGGCAACCGCGCCAAAGCGGCGCGTCTGCTCGACACGACCGAGCGCATCCTCAACTACAAGGTGCGCGGCTACGGCATCGACGTGCGCCGGTACAAAACGCCTGAAATGGGACGCCGGGGTCCGACCGATACCGCGGTGTCGGATCCCACGCACGACCTTCCGGCTGCCGCATCGTCTTAATGGACGATGCGGAGTTGGAGACTGGTAGTTGGGAGTTCGCTCGCGGCACTTTGTATCGCGAGCGCGGGATGCGGAAAGAAAGGCCCACCGCTCCCGCCGATCGTGCACATCCCGTCCGCCGTCGACAAAGTCGAGGCGCGGCGTCGTGGCGATGAGGTCACGGTGACGGTCACCGTGCCATCAAAGAACATCGATGGCACGATGCCCGTTGATGTGGCGCGCATCGAAGTCTACGGTTTCACTGGCACGACCGCGCCTCCGGTCAGTCGCTTTCTCGAGCTTGGCACCCAGGTGGGGACCATCACTGTCCCCGAGCGAAAGCCTGACGCACCTCCCGATACTGCGCCGCCACCTGGTACGCCAGTGCCAGGAGGTCCCGCGACGATCGTCGAGTCGCTGACGACGGATGCTCTCGTCGGGAAGGAGATTCCACCGGCGCCGACTACGACGAAGAAAGCGGCTCCTCTTCCCGTGGCGACGCCTCCAAAAACTGCAGCCGAGACCGGGCCGCTGCGACGCTTCTACCTCGCGTTGCCATTCAGTCCGCGCGGCCGTCCTGGTCCTCCCGGGATGATTGGTGAACTCCGTCTCACCACACTCCCGCCTGCACCAATCGAACTGAGGGCGACCAACTTGCCCGATGCGGTTCGACTTGAATGGGAGCCGTCCGGCGGTCTCATCGGATTCCTGCTCGAGCGCGCACTCGCGCCCGAGCTCTCACCGCTCGACGAACCGATACCCGACGCGGTGTCCTCATCGACAATGCCAGCGCCGCTGCAAGGTCCAACGCGCTACAACGTGTACCGCGAGCTCCCACCACTCGAAGACAAGGCGACGACTGCGTCTCAGCCTGCCTCGCCGGTCGAGCCAGCACTCGTCAACAGCGTTCCGATCGATACGCTGACCTTCACGGATCCACTGACCGGCCTCGACGGACGGCAGCGATGCTATGTCGTGCGCGCGATGCGCAGCGATGGTCCCCAGTCGGTCGAAGGTATGCCCTCAGAACGCATATGCGTCGTCCCGATGGATGATTTCCCGCCTGAGGCGCCCTCACGGCCGTCAATTACCAGCGAAGAGGGATCGATCACGTTGACGTGGGAACCGAATGCCGAGCCCGACATCGCCGGCTACCTGGTCTTGCGTGGGGAGGCAGGCGATGCCACACTCAGTCCAGTGACCGACACGGTGGTTACCGAGACACGGTTCACCGATCGAACGGTGAAGCCGGGCGTCCGGTATAGCTATGCCGTGCAGGCGATTGACTCGCGGTTGCCGCGACCGAACGTGAGTCCGGAATCGGAGCGTGTCGAAGAGACGGCGCGCTAGCGCTAGCGGAGCTTGCTATGAAGTTATTTGTCGACACTGGCAATGTGAAAGAGATTGAGGCACTCGCCGCGCTGGGCATCCTCGACGGCGTGACGACGAACCCATCACTGCTGGCCAAGGAGTCTGGTGACTATCGCAAGATCCTCAAGCGCATCTGCGAGATCGTCCAGGGACCAGTCAGTGCGGAGGTCGTCGCGACCGACACCGCCGGCATGGTGCGTGAGGGGCGCGACCTCGCCAGTATCGACGAGCACATCGTCGTCAAAGTGCCGTTTACCAAGGACGGTGTGAAGGCGTGCAAGACGCTCTCGTCGGAAGGGCTCCGTGTCAACGTGACGCTGATCTTCTCGGCCACGCAGGCCTGGCTGGCCGCCAAGGCCGGAGCCACGTATGTGAGTCCGTTTGTCGGCCGGCTCGACGACATCGGCACGACCGGCATGGATCTGATTCGTGAGATCGTGGACATCTTCGACAACTACGAGTTCCCGACTGAGGTGCTCGTCGCCAGTGTCCGCAATCCGATTCACATCATCGAGGCGGCTCGCATGGGCGCCGACGTCGCGACCGTGCCCGCGGCGGTGATCGAGCAATGCTTCAAGCATCCGCTCACCGACATCGGGCTCGAGAAGTTCCTGAAAGACTGGGAGAAAGCGCAGGCCGCAAAGGTCTGACCTCTTGTCTCTACTAGACGACCTTCAGCGCCGAGCCGCGCTGGGCGGTGGCGAAGAGCGGCTGCAGCGCCAACGTGATGCGGGCAAGTTGACCGCACGCGAGCGCATGCTCCTGCTCTTCGATCGCGACACCTTCGAAGAACTCGACGCCTTCGTCACCCACCGCTGTCGCGACTTCGGCATGGAGGATCAGATCGTGCCCGGCGACGGCGTGGTCGCAGGGTACGGTCGCGTCGCGGGCCGGCTCACCTACGCATTCGCGCAGGACTTCACCGTCTTCGGCGGCTCCCTCTCGGAAACGAACGCAGCCAAGATCGTCAAGATCATGGACCTCGCCATGAAGATGGGGGCGCCCGTGATCGGTCTCAACGACTCAGGTGGCGCGCGCATTCAGGAGGGCGTGCTGTCGCTTGGTGGCTACGCCGACATCTTTCTCCGCAACACGCTCGCGTCCGGGGTGATCCCGCAGATCTCCGCAATCATGGGACCCTGCGCCGGCGGTGCTGTGTATTCGCCGGCGATCACCGACTTCACCATCATGGTGAAGGAAACGAGCTACATGTTCGTGACCGGACCCGACGTCGTGCGCACGGTGACGCACGAGGAGGTGACGAAGGAAGAGCTCGGCGGCGCGATGACGCACAACGAACGGAGCGGCGTTGCGCACTTCGCAGTGGACGACGATCAAGCCGCGATTCTGCTCATTCGCGAGCTGCTGTCATTCATGCCGGCGAATAACGTCGACGATCCGCCACGGCGCGAGTCCGTGGAACCGCCGGCGAATGCCGATCAGGTGCTCGAGTCGATCGTCCCGGCCTCGCCGAATCAGCCATACGACATGGTCGACGTGATCCGCCACGTCGTCGACGATGGGTATCTGCTGCAGGTGCACGAGCACTTTGCCAAGAATCTCATCGTCGGGTTCGCGCGTTTGGCGGGTCGCCCCGTGGGTATCGTCGCCAATCAGCCGGCGCATCTTGCGGGCACGCTCGATATCGATGCGTCAGTGAAGGGGGCGCGGTTCGTCCGCTTCTGCGACGCGTTCAATATTCCCCTCGTGACGTTCGAGGATGTTCCGGGATTCCTGCCGGGGACGGGCCAGGAATACGGCGGCGTGATCCGTCACGGCGCGAAGCTGCTCTTTGCGTTTGCCGAAGCGACGGTCCCAAAGGTCACGGTGATTACGCGCAAAGCGTACGGCGGTGCGTATTGCGTGATGTCGAGCAAGCACATCCGGACAGACGCCAACTTCGCATGGCCGTCAGCGGAGATTGCGGTGATGGGGGCTGAAGGCGCGGTGAACGTGCTCTACAAACGAGAGCTCGACGCGGCCGCCGATGTGGCCGCGGCTCGCGCCGCGCGCATTGCCGAGTATCGCGAGAAGTTTGCGAACCCGTATGTCGCCGCAGAGCGTGGCTTCATCGACGAGGTCATCCGTCCGCGACAAACACGCGCGAAGGTGATTGCTGCACTCGCCGCGTTCGAAACGAAACGCGACCGCAATCCCCCGAAGAAGCACGGCAACATTCCGCTCTGACGAGGCTTTGGGCTCTGGACCTGAAGTCACTCGAGACAATCTGACATTCCGTCGTCGCCGCACGTGAACATGCTCGGAATCTCAGCGAGCGTCCACTCACGAGTGTTCTTCCACACGCGTGTGTGGCCGTAGCGGATCGACGTCCACCCCAAGCGATCTTTCGCCAGCCATACCCGCTGCAGCGCGAACTTCTCGTCGTCACCGAACAGGTGGTACGACTCGTGGAGCAGGATGGTCGCACGCTCGACCTCGTCCACGGGATATTTGAAGAACGTCGGATAGATGGTGATAACGGCGAAGGGGAAGTTCGTCGCGGCGTACGCGGTTGGATGGCCGACGTAATGATTCCACCAGTTGTCGGTACGGCGATAGCTGACATAGCGGCGCAGCGCCGAGGCCTCGCTCGCGAATCCACTCTTGTCGAGCACGCGAATCGCTTCCATCACGACCACCTGTTCGTCAGGTGTCAGCGGTTCGGACGTAAGCAGCAGCGATGCGTACGCGGTCGCCAGAATCGTGACAACGACGCCTAGAACCCAGAGTACCCAACGGCCAAAGCTTCGACCGCCTTCGCTGCTTTGGGGCTTCGGCGGGACAAGACCGCTGTCCGACGCGAGGGTGTCTCCATACGCGGTGAGCGGCGTCGCACAACGCCGGCAGACCTCGCTCGTCGCAAAGTTCACCAGGCCGCATGTTGTGCACTTGATGTTGTTCAGGGGCCGCTCCTCTCTCCGGGATATCGGCCGCGTCCGCCCCAGGCCTCCTGACGTCGAATGCTAGAATTGCTTGATTTTGCGCAAGATCCTCATCGCCAACCGCGGGGAGATCGCGGTGCGCGTCATGCGCGCGTGTCGTGACATGGGCCTCGCGACGGTGGCGGTGTATTCCGAGTGCGATCGCGCAGCGCGCCACGTCCGCATGGCGGATGAGGCAATCGCGATCGGTCCGAGTCCTCCGGGCGAGAGTTACCTTCGCATCGATCGAATCATCGATGCCGCCAGGGCCAGTGGCGCCGACGCGATACATCCAGGCTACGGATTCCTCTCTGAGAACGAGGACTTTGCTGCCGCGTGCCGCGACGCAGGGATGACGTTCATCGGTCCGACCGCCGAGGCGATTACGTTGATGGGCAGCAAGACGGCGGCACGTCGTGCGGCCATTGCTGCTGGTGTGCCGGTGGTGCCCGGCACCGAAGAGCCACTCGCGGCAGACGTACCTGATGCCGTGATCGCCGAGCGCGCGCGGCAGATCGGGTTTCCGGTGATGGTCAAGGCTGTCGCCGGTGGCGGCGGCAAAGGCATGCGCGTGGTCAGTAGTGCCGCCGATCTGCCCTCAGCCATTCGCGCTGCGCGCTCTGAAGCCGGTGCGGCCTTCGGCGATTCGACGATCTATCTCGAGCGTCGTCTCGAGCGGCCGCGCCATATCGAGGTGCAGCTCCTCGCCGATCACCATGGCACCGTGCTCGCGTGCGTTGAGCGCGAGTGTTCGATTCAACGGCGTCATCAGAAGGTGATCGAAGAGACCCCTTCACCAGTGGTGTCTTCGGAACAGCGCGCGCGACTGACGGCGGCAGCGGCAGCGGTGGCGGCATCGGTCGGCTATACGAACGCGGGGACGGTCGAGTTCCTGTTCGACGACGAGGGCCGCTTCTATTTTCTGGAGGTGAACACACGTATCCAGGTCGAGCATCCGGTCACCGAGATGATTACCGGCGTGGATCTCGTGGCGTGGCAGATTCGAATCGCCCGCGGCGAGCGGCTGACGCTCTCTGCGGACCAGTTGTTGACGCCGCGCGGCCATGCCATCGAGTGCCGTGTGTATGCCGAGGATCCTGATGCGGGTTTCCTCCCATCGCCAGGCCTGATCACCTCGCTTCGCATCCCATCCGGCCCGGGCATCAGAGACGACGGTTGGGCTGAAACCGGAACCGATGTGCCGGTGTTCTACGACCCGTTGATCTCGAAGCTGATCGCGTGGGGAGTGGACCGGCCGCAGGCCATTGCGCGAATGCGGCGCGCATTGCTCGAATACGAGGTGCGGGGCATTCGGACCAGCCTGCCGTTCTTCCAGTGGATGCTGCGCCAGCCGGCATTCCTGGCAGGGGAGTTCCACACGGAATTTCTGGACGAGCTCTTGCAGCGTCGTCGCGGCGAGGGGTTCTCGGACATCGATCCGTCCCTCGAAGAGGTCGCCGCGATTGCCGCCTGCATAGCCGATGTGGAAGACGCAGGACCTGACCGGCCCGAAGTCGGTAGTTCTGTGCACTCGGCCTGGAAGGATCGCGCCCGTGTCGAGGGTCTTCGCGGATGACGTGTGACCTCGAAACGCCCGGTGGGCGACGGGCGATCGAGTTCCGGCGGCGGGGGTCGGTGTGGGAAATGACACTCGACGGCCGGATACTGAGCGTAGACGTCACTGCTATTGCAGGGCGGTGGTCGCTCTTGATCGGTTCGAGGAGCTATGAGGTCGCCGTCGAGCGGCGGTCGAACGGCGAGCGGA
>Ga0310810_10003088_pt1 | contig 18094 bp, 19 predicted proteins | sample NCmetagenome_FD_207641 | JGI IMG/M metagenome (GOLD analysis project Ga0310810, IMG submission 207641) | Soil microbial communities from experimental microcosm in Duke University, North Carolina, United States - NC | ecosystem: Engineered > Artificial ecosystem > Soil microcosm > Unclassified ...
ACTCAGGCGGTAAACGTCTGGAGGTCTTATGGCATCGAAAGATTCGTTCAGCGGCGATCGGATCGGCGTCACGCGTCGCACATTCCTCGGCACGACCCTCGCCGGCGGGGTGGCCGTGGTCGGGGGTTCCCTCGCTGCGGGGTGGCCCCTTCGGGCCGAGGCCTCCGACACCGCCTGGGTGGAAAAAAGCATTGGCGAGTTGCAGGGCATGCTCGGCTCCGGCCAGCTCTCCAGCCGCGAGTTGACGCTGGGTTATCTGGACCGCATCCGCCAGTTGAACGGGCTGCTGCACGCGGTGATCGAAACCAATCCACAGGCCGTAGCCGTTGCCGCGCAACGTGACGCGGAACGGGCGAAAGGCATCCTGCGCGGACCGCTGCATGGCATTCCGGTCCTCGTGAAGGACAACATCGCCACCGATGACCAGACCGAAACCACGGCAGGATCGCTTGCGCTCGTCGGGAGCCGGGTTCCGCGGGACGCAGTGATCGTGCAGCGGTTGCGCGCGGCAGGCGCAGTGATCCTCGGGAAAGCGAATCTGTCCGAGTGGGCGAACTTCCGCGGCTTCACCCCTTTGGATTTCAACGGATGGAGTGCCCGCGGCGGCAAGACGCGGAATCCGTACCTTTTGAGTTTCGACCCCTGCGGCTCGAGTTCCGGCTCGGCGGTCGCAGCGGCGGCCAATCTCTGCGCCGCGGCGGTCGGAACAGAAACGGATGGCTCCATCGTCTGCCCCTCCACCAACAATCTGGTGTTCGGTCTGAAGCCCAGCCTGGGCCTGCTCTCTCAGGAGGGGATCATTCCGATCGCCCACAGCCAGGACACCGCGGGTCCTCTCGCACGCACGGTGCTGGACCTCGCCATCCTGCTGGGCGTCATGCAGTCGCCGTTCGGGGGCGCGGCGCAGCACGCGCTGCCTTCGGACTACACCGCGTTCCTGCAGGCCGGCAGCCTCTCCGGGAAGCGGATCGGCGTGGATCAACGGTTCCTGACCGCCGACTACAACGCAGACCCGGCAATCGTCGATGTGTTCAATCGCGGCCTGGATGCGATGGCGGCGCTCGGCGCAGATATCGTGTCGTGCGACACCGGCGATATCTTCGCGTACGCCGGCGACGAGCTCACCGTGCTGCTGATGGAGTTCAAAGTACAGATTGCCGCGTATCTCGCGGGGCTGACGCATACGTCCATGGGCACGTTGTCCGATTTAATCGCGTTCAACTTCGCTCATTGCACGGCGGAGATGCCGTACTACGGACAGGAGCTCTTTCAACTGGCGGATTCCACGAGCGGCGACCTGACGGATGCCGATTACCTGGCGGCGCGGGCCAACTGCCTGCTGCTGTCACGCGCCCAGGGCATCGACGCGGTGCTCGCGAGCGGCGTCGACGCGATCGTCGCACCGAGCGAAACGTTCGCCTCGCAACAGGCGGCCGTTGCGGGTTACCCGAATATCTCGATTCCGATCGGCTTCACGGCGGATGGACGGCCGGCAGGAATGTGGATGTACGCAGGCTTCCTCGAGGAACCGAAACTCCTGGCGTTCGCGTATGCCCTCGAGCAGCACATCCGGCCTCGAACGCAGCCGCAGTATGCGGGCACGCTTCAGCCGTTCCCGCCGGACCCCGGCGTCTGCAGCACACTGTCGACGGCGGCGATCGACCGCCGCGGTGTCGTGCCGATGCACCTCGGGACCGGGCGCCCGCTGATCAGACGGAACTGAAAGGGCTCTCCCGCCGCCCCTCACATCGGCGTCCCTTCCGAATCACCAAGTCACAAGCCTCCCGCCGGCCCGGCCGGCGGGACTCCCGCCTTGAACCTGGACTGGTTTTCAGCTACGATAACTGTTTGCGCCTGAGCAGCTTAGGGCGCTCGTCACTTCGTCACCATGTTCGACTCTCTCTCCACCCGTCTGCAGGACGTTTTCCGCCAGATCCGTGGCCAGGCGCGGCTGACCGAGGAAACCGTCGAGTTGGCGCTGCGCGAAATCCGCATGGCGCTTCTCGAGGCAGACGTCAATTTCAAGGTCGTCAAAGCCTTTATCGACCGCGTGCGCGACCGCGCCGTCGACCAGGAAGTCCTCAAGAGCCTCACGCCCGACCAGCAGGTCATCCGCATCGTCCGCGACGAAATGCTGGCGCTTTTCGGCGACGCACAGGGCGGGCTCCCGCCGACCAGTCAACGGCCGCGCGTCATCATGCTGCTCGGCCTTCAGGGCTCGGGCAAGACGACGACCTCCGCAAAGCTCGGACGATGGCTGACGAAGCAGGGACGCCATCCGCTGCTCGTGTCGACCGACGTGCGGCGTCCCGCCGCCATCGAGCAGTTGTCCGTCGTCGGCAAGCAGGCCGGCGTGCGGGTGTTCGAACCCGCGGGCGAAATGGATCCGGTCAAGCGCGCGGCCGGCGCGCTGACCGAAGCGAAGAACAGCGGGTTCGACATCGTCATCGTCGATACCGCGGGCCGGCTGCACATAGACGACGAGTTGATGGAGGAGCTGAAGGCCATCAAGACCGCCGTGCAGCCCGTCGATCAGTTGTTCGTCGCGGACGCGATGACCGGCCAGGACGCCATCAAGAGCGCCGGCGAGTTCAACCGGCAGATCGGCGTCACTGGCGTCGTCCTGACGAAGATGGACGGCGACGCGCGGGGCGGCGCGGCGTTGTCGGTCGTCTCCGTCGTCGGCGTTCCCATTGCGTTCGTTGGCAGCGGCGAGCGCCTGCAGGACCTCGAACCCTTCCATGCCGACCGCGTCGTCTCGCGGGTCCTCGGCATGGGCGACGTGCTGTCGCTCATCGAGAAGGCGGAAGAAGCGGTTTCGCTGGAAGAGGCCGAGAAGCTCGAGAAGAAGATCCGTCTCGACGAGTTCACGCTCGAGGACTTCCGGGATCAATTGCGGACGATCCGCAAGATGGGACCGCTCGAGCAGATCGTCGGGATGCTGCCGGGGATGGGCGCGATCAAGGAACTGAAACAGGCGCGGCAGCAGGTCGACGACAAACAGTTGCTGCGCGTCGAGGCAATCATCAACTCGATGACCCTCAAGGAACGCCGCAATCACCAGATCATCAACGGGCAGCGGCGGAAGCGGATCGCGAAGGGATCGGGCACGTCGGTAGAAGAAGTCAATCGCCTGCTGAAGCAGTTCATCCAGATGAAGAAGATGCTCAAGGCGATGGGCGGGATGGCCGGACTCGGGAAAGGCAAGCGCCCCAACCTGAGTGCGTTGAAAGGCATGATGCGGGGCTGAACAGGAAACATGCAGGGTAACCTGCGAAGTGCGAGGCGGCGGAGCGAACCGCGGCGTGAGCCGCGGCGCCGGGCGCCAAGGGATGAGGACATCGAATGCTGGCGATCAGACTGAGACGGGCAGGTTCCAAGAAGCGGCCGTACTTCCGCGTGGTGGTGATGGATTCCCACGCCGCGCGCGACAGCTCGTTCGTGGAGGTGCTCGGGTACTACAATCCGCGCACCACGCCGGAGACGCTGAGGGTCGCGCGTGACCGCTATGACTTCTGGACCAAGCAGGGCGCGCAGGCGTCGGATACCGTGAGGACGCTCGTCGATCGCATGCCGGACGTACCGGCCGACGAAGCGCTGGTGCCCGCGCCCGCGGCAGCGCTGCCTGTTCCGTCGGAGCAGCCCGCTTCATGAGCCGGGCCGGGAGCGTCGTCGAGGCCGTCGCCAGAGCGCTCGCGGACAAGCCCGACGCGGTCAACGTCAGCGAGCGTCAGGGACGCGGGCAGACCATCATCGAATTGACCATGGCGCCCGGGGACCTCGGTCGCGTGATCGGCCGTCAGGGGCGTACCGCGCAGGCGCTGCGCACCCTGGCGAGCTGCGCGGCGGACATGGATGGACAGAAGGTTTCAGTCGATTTCAGAGACTGACGAGTCGCTGCTGGTCGGGCGAGTCGCTCGAGCACACGGGAACCGCGGCCAGGTGATCGTGAATCCCGAAACGGATTTCGCCGGGGAGCGCTTCGTTGCCGGGCAGATACTCCGGATCGAGCAGGACGGGCGCTCGAGCGAACGACGGATCGTGTCGGTGCGATTCCATCAGGGACGCCCGATCGTCGCCTTCGAGGGCGTCGAGACCATGGACGCCGCCGAATCGCTCGCCGGGGCGGAATTGACGATTGCGGCGTCCCGCGTGGCGCCGCTCGCGGACGGCACGTTCTATCACCGCGATTTGATCGGGTGCGAAGTACGCGATCTGGCGCACCGAACAGTCGGCACCGTCGTGCGGATCGATGGTCCGATGAATCGCAGCATCCTCGTGGTGGATGCGCCTGGCGGGGAAGTGCTGATTCCGCTCGTGGCGGACATCTGCGTGCAGGTGGATCCGGCGGCGAAGGTGGTCATCGTGAATCCGCCGCAAGGGCTCATCGAGCTGAACGTGCCGACGCGTGGTGGTCCGAATGAGCGATAGCGAACGAGGCACGCGTTCGGAGCGCGCGGGCGAAGCGGCGCGCGAGAGAGCGTGTAAGGGGGAGCGGCGGGGGGAAGCCCCCCGGCTGAGGATCGACATAGTCACGATCTTTCCAACGATGGTCCATGCCGGCCTCGCGGAAGGGGTCATCGGGCGGGCGATCGCGTCGGGGATCCTCGACGTTCGTGTGCACGATCTCCGGAGGTTCACGACCGATCGGCATCACGTCGTCGACGACGCGCCGTTTGGCGGGGGGCCGGGGATGGTGCTGAAGCCGGAGCCGCTCTTCGCCGCGGTCGAGACGATCGCGGCGCAGCGCCGCGCGGCGGCGTCCACAGTGATCCTGACGTCGCCCGACGGCGAGCGGTTGACCCAGGATGTGGCGCGGCGCCTGAGCACCGTGGATCACATGGTGATTTTGTGCGGTCGCTACGAGGGGGTCGATGAGCGCGTCCGGGAGCGACTGGCGACCGACGTGATCTCGATCGGCGATTACGTCCTTTCGGGCGGCGAGCTGCCCGCGCTGGTCATCGTCGATGCGGCAGCGCGGTTCGTGCCGGGCGTCGTAGGCGACGAGGCGTCCGTGGAAGGGGACTCGTTCACGCGAGGGCTGCTGGATTTCCCGCAGTACACGCGCCCCGCGGACTTTCGAGGGTATTCGGTGCCGTCCGTCCTCATGTCGGGGCACCACGCGGAAATCGAGCGCTGGCGCCGCGAACAGGCGCTGGAACGGACCCGTCGATATCGTCCGGACCTGCTGAAGGAATCGCCAGACGCGAACGGAATGGAGCGAGCGTCGAAGCGCGAGTGGAATGAAGAGAGCCAGGCGGGGTGCAGGGGCCCCCGCCGATCTAAAGGAGACAGACAATGACTGGGATCGAGACCGTCGAGCGTGGACAGCTCGCCAAGCGCCCGGCGATCAAGTCCGGGGACACCGTGAAGGTGCACGTCAAGGTTCGCGAGGGCGACAAGGAACGCATCCAGATTTTCGAAGGCATGGTGATCGGGATGCATCGCGGCGGCGCGCGTGCGACGTTCACCGTCCGCAAGGTGTCGTTCGGCCAGGGCGTCGAGCGGATCTTCCCGCTGCACTCGCCGACGATCGACAAGATCGACATCGTCCGTACTGCCCGCGTCCGTCGCGCGAAGCTGTACTTCCTGCGTGGGCTGAAAGGAAAGGCCGCGCGGATGAAGGACGCCGGCCGGCGACAAGCGTCCTGAACAATTGGTGAGTTGGTGAATTGGTGAGTTGGTGAATTGAGCTGCTGGATTACAATTCACCCATTCGCGAATTCACCAATTCACCGATTGTACGGTCCTCCCCGTGGTGAAAGTCCGTTCGTTCCGGACCCTCGAGAATGCGCTCAGGCGCATGGGGTTCGTGTACGTGGCGGGTGTCGACGAGGTGGGGCGCGGGTGTCTGGCGGGACCGGTAGTGGCCGGAGCGGTCATCCTCAATCCCGAGCGCTACATTCCGCGCATCTGCGATTCCAAGACGGTCACGGCCCTGGAGCGGGAACGGCTCTACGAGCGGATCACCCGCAAGGCGGTTGCGTGGTCCGTCACGAGCGTGGAACCCGACGAGATCGACCGTCTCAACATCCACCAGGCCTCGCTGCGGGCGATGCAGCGCGCGGTGCTCTCACTCGCGCCGCTGCCCGACATGGTCCTGGTCGACGCGTTCCGGATTCCCGAGATTCCGATGGCCCAGCGGCCCGTCGTGCACGGCGACGCCAGGTGCACCGCCATTGCGGCGGCGTCGATCGTCGCGAAGGTGACGCGCGATCGCCTGATGCAGCAGCTTCACGATCGCGATCCGCGGTACGGCTTCGACCGTCACAAGGGGTATGCAACCCGCGACCACCTCGATGCCGTCTCACGGTTCGGGTATTCCGACGTGCATCGGCGTTCGTTCCGGCCGCCCACGCTCTTCGAGGTCTAGCTGAATGGCTGATACCGACGACTTCCACGATTTTCGCGAGGCGGTCACCGATCACGCGACGCACGACGAGGCCGCGCAGCAGATGAAGGTGGCGCGGACGTGCCTCGAGATGGGCATGACGGAGGAGGCGATTCAGGCACTGACGATGGCCGCCGCGGCCCCGCGGCATCGCTTCGACGCGTCCGCGATGCTTGGCCGTGTGTACCGCGACCGCGGCGACTTCGCGCGCGCAGTTGAATGGTTCGAGCGCGCGGCTGGCGCGCCCGCTCCGTCGGCGCCGGAGGCGAAGGCGCTCCTGGCCGACCTCGATTCGGCTCGCACCGCCGCACGGACGCCCGGCGAAGGGGACTGACGATTCGCACCGTCACCCGGCTTCTGTTCGCGGCGTACTTCTTCGAAGCGGGCCTCATCCTAACGCTTGCGCCGTGGACTGTGTTCTGGGACCGCAACGGCTTCACCGACGGACGGCCTCGCATCGAAGCCGTTGTCCAGAGTCCGTACGTCAGAGGCGCCGCGACCGGCGTCGGGGTGATTACCGTTCTCGCCGGGCTCGGCGAACTGGCGTCGCTCTTCGCGGGCCGCTGGCGTTCCGACGACGCGCCTGACGCCGTCGACGATACGACACGCGCCTGATGGCCCCCCGGCTGTGCGTCGTCACGAGCCGGCGGCGTCTCGGGTTGTCCTGTTCCGATCTCATCCGACGGATCGCGTGGCTGGCGAGCGCCGGCGTCGACCTGGTGCAGATCCGCGAGCGCGATCTCCCCGATCGCGAGTTGACGGCGCTCGTGCGCGACGCGGTTGCTGCGACGCGTGCCGCGCCGGCGCAGGTCGTCGTGAACGACCGGTTCGATATCGCGATGGCTGCCGATGCTGCCGGGGTGCACCTGCGTGAAGATTCCGTCTCGATCGACCGCGTTCGCTCGATCGCTCCGCGCGAATTTCTGATAGGGTGTTCCGTCCACGATATCGACCGCGCGCGCGTGTTGTCCGCGTGCGATTACCTGCTCTTCGGTACCGTGTTTCCGTCGAGCGGCAAGCCGGCAGGACATCCGATCGCCGGTCTGGAGATGTTGCGAGCCGTGTGTGCGGCTGCGCGACGCCCCGTGCTCGCTATTGGCGGCGTTCACGCCGGGAACGCGCGCGCCGCGATGCGCGGCGGCGCTGCGGGGGTCGCGGCGATCGAATCGCTGCTGTCGGTGACGAGCGCGCAGCAGGCGCAGGACACCGTCGCGGCGTTCCGTGCGGCCTCGGCCGAGGTGAATCGTGAAGGCTGACCATGGACCCAGGGTTTCGTTCTCCGCTCGTTGATCTCTTCCGCCGCGGCGAGGCCGCGCGCGAGGTACGCCTGCTGGCGGCACAGGGTGCGTTGGCGCCGCGCGCGTACGAACAGATCGCGCTGCTCGTTCTGCTGTCGGACGATCCGGATCAGGAAGTCGCGCACACAGCGAACTCTACCCTCGACGCGTTGCCCCGCGAGGCGGTCGGGGCATTACTCACGAAGGGCGATATTCCTTCCGAAATCCGGCAATTTTTTGCCGCGCGGGGCGTCGACGCTGCAGCGGGCCCAGTCGATGGTGATGCGCCGCTCGTCGACACGCTCGCGACGCTCCCGGAGGCGGCGCCGGATGATCAGGCGGAGGGCCGCCTGCCCCTGTCCTCCCTGCCGGTGATCGACCGCGTGAAGCTGGCGATGAAAGGCACTCGCGAACAGCGCTCGCAGCTCGTTCGCGACACCAATCGCATGGTGGCCGCAGCCGTGCTCAGCAGTCCAAAGCTGACGGAATCCGAAGTGGAGCAGTTCACGAAGCTCGGCAACGTGTCCGAAGAGGTGCTTCGCACGATCGGCATGAACCGCGGCTGGTCGAAGAACTACGGCGTCGTGCTCGGCCTCTGCCGTAATCCAAAGACGCCGCCCGCGATCTCCATGCAGATGATCCATCGGCTCACCGAGCGCGACCTCAAAATGCTGACCACCGATCGGAACGTTCCTGAGGCGCTCCGCGTGGTGGCGCGCAAATTGATGACGAAGTCGCGAACGGGGCACTGAAAGCAATCCGGCAATCGACATTCGGGATCTGAACACATATGGGGAAGTCGCCGTCGCGTCGAACTTCGCGTCTTGCGTGTGGCCGATTCCGGACGATTGCTGCTGCCGCTGCGCTCGCAACATTTGCGGCGACGAGCGGCGGGCCGCCAGCCAGAGCGCAGACGCGCAACTCCATTCAGATTGAAAACGCGAAGGCCGGCGACCCGGGATGGAAGCTCACCAAACCCGGCTACGCCACCGGTGTGATCGAGGGCTACGCCTCGGCGACATCGGTGAACCGCGGCGAGACGATTCGTCTGTATGTGAACACAAGCGAACCGTCGTACACGATTGACGTGTACCGAATGGGGTACTACGGCGGAGCGGGCGCGCGGAAGATGCTGACGGTCACGCTGCCCGGCACGGCGCAACCGGCGTGTCCGATGGACTCGTTCGGAATGGTCGAATGCAACTGGATCAATCCTTACTCGCTGAACATTCCCGCATCCGCCGATCCCACCGACTGGATGAGCGGGATGTACATCGCCAAGCTCACCTCCGGCACCACCAAAACGCAGCAGTACTTGATCTTCACCGTGCGCGACGACACGCGCTATAGCGACATCCTGATGATTCAGTCGGTGAATACGTACCAGGCCTACAACGTCTGGGGAGGCAAGTCGCTGTACGGCACGCTCGAGGACCGCGACGACACGGCGAACAAAGCCGTGAAGGTCTCGTTCAATCGTCCGTACTACGCCGACGGCGGCTACGGGACGTCTTCGTTCTTCACGGCCACGTATCTCGGCAACGAGTTGAACATGCTCACGTGGCTGGAGAAGGAAGGCTACGACGTGTCGTACGCCACCGACGTGGATCTCGACAACAACCCGAACGCGATCGTGAACCACAAGGTGCTCCAGATCGTGGGTCACACCGAGTACTGGTCCTGGGCGATGCGCGACAACGTCGACCGCGCGATCCAGGCCGGGGTCAACTTCGCGTCCATCGCCGGGAACGTCTCGTACTGGCAGATTCGGTACGAGAACAGCCCGCTGACGGGTGACCCGTCGAGGACGATCGTCGGCTACAAGGAACTGGTCGCGCAGGATCCGATGAGCACGACCCAGTACGCCACGACGGAGTGGCGGCTGAAGCCGGTCAATCGCTCGGAAGATCGGATGACCGGCACCATGTATGTCACCCAGGCGAGGCCCCCCCTCTGCATCGAGGATGAGTCGCACTGGCTGCTCACCGGCACGGGTCTCAAGAACGGCCAGTGCCTGCTGAATCCCGACGGCACCACGTTCCTCGGCTACGAGGTCGACAGCGTCGGCCCGGCGACGCCCGCGTCGTTTCAACGGGTCGGCCACTCGCCGGCGACGAGCGCGCTCGCCAACTTCGCCGATATGGGCGTCTGGCGCGCTTCGTCCGGCGCCACGATCTTCACGACGGGCAGCATCGGCTGGTCCGAGGTTGCGCCACAGACGCAGCAGATTCTCAGGAACGTGTATCAGCGGATGATCAACGGCGCCTTCCCCGACACCGCGCCGGTGCGTCCGTCGCCGCCAGCGCCGTTCCGCGCGCAGGACGTCGGCGCTGTCACGCGTCCGGGATTCATCGCGCTCTCCGGCCCCACGAGTTTCCGTATCAACGGCGACGGTCTCGATCTCTCCGTCGGCAACGACGGCTTCTTCTACGTCTATCAGCCGTGGACCGGCGATGGCCAGATGCGCATCCGTTTGAACACGCTCCAGGAGTATTGGGGCAATCAGGCGGGCATCATGATTCGCGAGTCGCTCGATCCGAAGGCGCGCTACCTGTCGCTGTCGGGCCGTCCGTCTGAAGGGATCGTCCAGGGCGCCGACTTCCGGGTGAAATCCGCCTTCGGCGGCCTCCCGGCCAGGCTCGCATCGGTCGATCTGCCGGGTCCGACGTGGCTCGACGTCGTTCGCGTCGGCAACACGTTTTCCGCGTTCGCGTCGACTGACGGCGTGAACTGGACGTCGCTCGGGTCGACGACGCTGGCGATGAACAGCGCCGTGTACATCGGCGCCTACGTCGCATCCGCCCAGCGCAACGTGTGGATGACCGCGGACTTCGATCAGGTCAGCGTCAGCGGCGATACGACGTTCCCCGTCACGCCGCCGCCGCCCCCCCCACCACCGCCGCCGTCTCCGCTTCCGTCGGGGTGGTCGCATCAGGACATCGGCGCGGTTGGCGTGGCCGGCAGCGCATCGTATGACAGCGGCACGACGACGTTCACGGTGAAAGGCGCCGGCGCGGATATCTGGGATACGGCGGACGCCTTCCACTTCGCGTATACGACGCTCTCCGGCGACGGCAGCATCGTCGCACGCGTGAAGACGGTATCGACGGAAGCGGCCTGGGTGAAGGTCGGCGTGATGCTTCGCGACACGCTCGATCCCTCATCGAAGCAGGCATTGATGCTCGTCTCCAACACGAAAGGGCTCGCGTTCCAGCGGCGGACCGCGACGGCGGGCGTCAGCACGAATACGGGCGGCGGGGCGTTCGCCGCGCCGCGATGGGTGAGGCTGGATCGCGCGGGCAGTACGATCACCGCCTATCAGTCGGCTGATGGCGCGACGTGGACGAAAGTGGACTCGGACACGATTCCGATGGGCGCGCAGATCTTCGCCGGCCTCGCCGTTTCGAGCCACACGACGACCACGCTCGCGACCGGAACAGTGGATCGCGTGTCGGTGACGCCTGCGGGACAGCCGCCGCCGGGCGATACGGCACCGCCGGCGGTCGCGATTACCGCACCCGCGAACGGGACGACTGTGTCGGGCAGCGTCAGCGTGACGGCGACCGCATCGGATAACGTCGGGGTCGCCGGCGTGCAATTGAAAGTCGATGGCGTGAACGTCGGCTCGGAAGATGTCGCCTCGCCGTACGTGTTCAACTGGGACGCCACTGCTGCGGCGCCGGGTAGTCACGTGCTGACCGCCGTGGCAAGGGACGCAGCGGGAAACTCGGCCACCTCGGCGGCCGTGACGGTCATCGTGAGTGCACCCGCAGGGTCGCTTCCGTCGGGCTGGTCGCATCAGGACATCGGTGCGGTCGGCGTGGCCGGCAGCGCGTCGTACGACAGCGGCACGACAACGTTCACCGTGAAAGGCGCTGGCGCGGACATCTGGAACACGGCGGACGCCTTCCACTTCACATATACGACGCTCTCCGGCGACGGCAGCATCGTCGCGCGCGTGAAGACGGTATCGACCGAAGCGGCCTGGGTGAAGGTCGGCGTGATGCTCCGCGACACGCTCGATCCCTCATCGAAACAGGCGTTGATGCTCGTCTCCAACACGAAGGGGCTTGCGTTCCAGCGCCGGACCGCGACGGCGGGTGTCAGCACGAATACCGGCGGCGGGGCGTTCACCGCGCCGCGCTGGGTGAGGCTGGATCGCGCGGGCAGCACGATCACCGCCTATCAATCGGCTGACGGCGTGACGTGGACGAAAGTGGACTCGGACACGATTCCAATGGGCACGCAGATCCTCGCTGGCCTTGCCGTCTCCAGTCACACGACGTCGGCTCTGGCAACGGGGACGCTCGACAGCGTGTCGGTCAGGACCGCACAGGCGCCGCCCCCGGAGACGGACACGTGCGCGTCCGTGACTGTGAGTCAGACCACTTTCTACTCGGGCGCACCCGCGTCGGCCTGGACGGTTGCGGTAACCGCCCCAACATCCACGTGCACCTGGAGCGCGTCGATCGACCAGCCCTGGATCACGTTGAACGGGACCGGAGGGCCGAGGACAGTGTCGGGCACGGGGTCGGGGACCATCAGCATTGGAACGGTCGACAACAATACGGGCGCGATGCGGAACGGCACGTTCACGATTGCGGGGACCAGTTACAAGGTGACCCAGGAATACTGACCCGGGTCACCGATCATCGTTTCTTCGCCTTCCACTCGCGTCTCATTTCGGCAAGGCCTTCCATGAACACGGCGGCCTTGCCACGCTCGTCGTCGTCTTTCAGCGTCTTGAGGATGTCGATGGCGCGATCGAGGTCGCGCTGGATCGTGGCGGGGGAGGTCTCGAAGTACAGCTTCCGAATCTCTGCAATCTGATCGGCACTCATCGCTTCTACTGTGGGGCGTCCCCATCGTGGCTACGCGCTACGGCTGGCGTTCGACGATGAGCCCCTGCTCCTCGATTCGGAAATCGAGCAGCTTCGCGCCTGCGGATGCCAGCGCCTCCCGGATCGCGGGGACGGCCTCCGGCTGTCCAAAGCAGAATAGACAGCCGCCGCCGCCGGCGCCGCACACCTTGCCTGCGAGCCCGCCCGCCCCGCGCGCAGCTTCGAGCATCGCGTCGATCTCGGGTGTGGTCACGCCCGGCGCGAGCCGTTTGCGGTTCTCCCATTCCGCGGCGATTTGACGGCCGACCTCCGGCCAGTCGTGCCGCTCGAGCGCGTTGCGCATGGCGGCGGCGATGTCGCGGATCCGCGCGAAACGCTCCTGGACGCCGCGGTCGCCGTCGATGTGGCGCTTGGTGACCTCCCAGTTGTTGATGCCCGAGTTGCGCGAGGCGTTCGTATACGCGAGCACGAGCCGCGCCTGCAGATCCTCCGCCTTCACCGCGATCGGCACGCGCCGCACGCCGTCGACGCCGAGTTCGACGGCTGAAATTCCACCGTAGAGCGCCGGGCGGTAGTCCTGCACGCCGGTCGGCACATCGATGGCCTGAGCCTCGACGTTCATCGCGATCTGGAAGATCTCGTCCGCGGACCGATGGCCTCCGCTCCACTGGTTCAAGGCGCCGCAGACCGCGATGTTGAGCGCCGACGATCCCGCGATGCCGGCGCCCACCGGCGACTCCGACCGCGTACGCAGCTCGAGCCCTTCGGCGCGGAAGTAGTGCAGGAGCTTGCCGAGCAGCTTCAAATCGTGTCCGTCGCGGAGCTGCGACCAGTGATCGACCTCGACGCGCTGACCGGCGTCCTCCGACACGATGACGAGGCGCTTGTCGGACCGCGGCGTGATCTCGCAGCGTGCGCGGATGCTGATCGCGGCGTTCAGCGTCTGCGCGCGATCGTGAAAGAGGTAGAGCGGCCAGATGTCGAGCGTGCCGCCGGCGAGATCGATCCGCGTCGGCGCGGACGCGTGGATGTTCTGCACGGATGCCATGATATCCGGTCGAGCCCCTGCGATATCATGCTTCGATGTCGCTCCGGGACATTCGCCGCCACATCGGGCAGATCGCGATCGTCGGTTTCGACGGCCACGAGATTCCCGACGATGTGCGCCGTCTGGCGCGCGAGTTCGACGTGGGCGGCGTCATCTACTTCGCGCGGAACATCGAGACGCCCGAGCAGGTGGCGGAGCTGTCGCGGCAGGCGCAGGCGCTCGCCCAGGATCTGCCGCTCTGGGTGAGCGTCGACCAGGAAGGCGGCCGCGTCGCGCGGCTCCGGCGTCCCTTCACGGAGTGGCCGCCGATGATCACGCTCGGCCGCGCGAACGACGAGCAGCTCGCCGGGCGATTCGCCCGGGCACTCGCGGCGGAGCTGAAGGCGGTCGGCATCTCGCTGGACTACGCACCCGTCCTCGACGTCCATACGAATCCGAAGAACCCGGTGATCGGCGATCGCGCGCTTGCGGAGCGGGCAGAGGACGTCGCGCGGCTCGGCGTCGCCATCATCCGTACGCTCCAGGGTGAAGGCATCGCCGCGTGCGGCAAGCACTTTCCGGGACACGGCGATACATCCACGGATTCGCATCATGAATTGCCGCTCATCGAGCATCCGCCCGAGCGGCTGGACGCGGTGGAACTCCTGCCGTTCAAGGCGGCGATCGAGGCAGGCGTCGCGTCCATCATGACGGCGCACATCCTCATCCCAACGCTGGACGAAGAGCGCCCGGCGACGCTCTCGCCGCGCATCGTCGACGGTCTGCTGAAGCAGCGCCTCGGTTACGGCGGGCTCGTGCTCAGCGACGACCTCGAAATGAAGGCCATCAGCGGACGCTACGGTCATAGCGACGCCACCGTACAGGCGATTGCGGCCGGATGCGACGCGGTGCTGATGTGCGCCCCCCGCGCCGATGAGCAGGCGGCGGCGTTCGAAGCCGTGATCCATGCTGTCGAGGCCGGTCGTATTTCCTCGAAGCGGATCGAAGACGCGCTCGCGCGCGGGCGGCGAGTGAAGGAGCGGTTCCTCGCAGGCAGGCGCGTCGCACCGTTGAGCGGCCCCGCGCTGAAAAGCGCGCTGGGGCGCGACGAGCACCAGCAGATTGCCGCCGAGATGGCGAGGTTTGCCTGATGAGAGACCCGCGACGTCACCGGAACACACCATGCGGCGCCCGCGCGCGCTGAGGAGCGGTGATCGCATCGCCCTGGTTGCACCGGCGAGCGCGTTCGCGCGCGACGACTTCGATGCCGGTGCAGCCGAACTTCGACGCCTCGGGTTCGAACCGGTCTACGAGGAGTCGGTGTTCGCCAGGCACTTCTACACCGCCGGCGACGCATCGACGAGAGCCGGTGCGTTCCGCCGCGCGTGGACCGACCCCTCCATCGCCGGCCTGATCGCCGTCCGCGGCGGCTACGGCAGCATGCAGATCCTGCCGCTGCTCGATCGCACGGAGATTCGCGCGGCCCCGAAGCCGTTCATTGCCTACAGCGACAACACGTCGCTGCTCGCATGGCTGACGACCGGCTGCGGCCTGACGGCGTTTCACGGACCGATGATCGAGGGGCGTCTGGCGAGAGGTGAGGCCGGATACGATCTCGACACGTTCACCCGCGCGGTGATGCGTGCCGAACCCGCGGGCGCGATCACGCATCCCGCGCTCGAAGTGCTCGCGCCGGGGGAAGCAGCGGGCATGCTGCTCGGCGGCACGCTGACCCAGCTCGCGGCGTCGCTGGGCACGCCGTTCGCGTTCGATCCGCCTCGGGGGCACATCCTCTTCATCGACGAAGTGGGTGAGCGTCCGTATCGAATCGATCGGATGCTCACGCAGCTTCGGCAGGCGGGCCTGCTGGCGCGCGCGTCAGCCATCGTGTTCGGCGAGCTGCCGCGGTGCGACGAACCCGGCAATGCGGGACCGGAGATTCGGACGATCGTCGCGGACGTCCTCGCGGATTTCCCCGGCCCGATCCTGTTCGGGCTGCCGTCAGGCCACACCAACGGTGCGTGTCTGACGCTGCCGCTCGGCGTTCGCGCGCGCGTGGTGACGGCGCCGTCCCCGGCGGTCGTGATCGAGGAAGCGGCGGTGACCCATGCCTAACAGCCGGATACATCTCATCGGCATCTGTGGGACTGCGATGGCGACCCTGGCCGCGATGCTGAAGCAACGCGGCCACGACGTGCGCGGATCCGACCAGAACATGTACCCGCCCATGAGCGAGTTTCTGGCCGCGCAGGGCGTCACCACGTACAACGGCTACAGCGCAGAACATATAACCGCCGACATCGATCTGGTCATCGTCGGCAACGCGATCTCACGCGGGAACCCGGAACTGGAGGAGGTCCTCGATCGAAAGATTCGCTATTGTTCGCTGCCCGAGGCGCTGCGCGACCAGTTTCTGTGGGGAGCGCGCTCGGTCGTCATCGCCGGCACGCACGGAAAGACGACGACAACGGCGCTCACAGGATGGGTGCTCACCCACGGCGGCTCCGATCCCAGCGTGTTCATCGGCGGGATCGCCGAGAACTTCAACAGCAGCTACCGCATCGGGGGCGGACGCGAGTTCGTGATCGAAGGCGACGAGTACGACAGCGCCTTTTTCGACAAGACGGCAAAGTTCCTCAAGTACCTGCCCGACGTCGCCGTCGTGAACAACATCGAGTACGACCACGCGGATATCTATCCGGACCTGGAATCGATCCGCGTCGCATTCCGCCGGTTCGTGAACCTCGTGCCGAGACGCGGGCTGCTCCTCTTGTGTGCGGACGATCCAGAGGCGATGGCACTCCAGCGTGTCGCGAAATCCTCCGTTCAGACATTCGGGCTCTCCGATGGGGCGACCTGGCAGGCGCACGAGGTGCACGTCGAAGCCGGCGCCACCACGTTCGGGATCCGGCGCGAGGGGACGGCGATCGGCACGTGTCGCCTACCGCTGCTCGGAACGCACAACGTCCGCAACGCGCTCGCCGCGATCGCCGTGGGCGCGTCGTCCGGCCTGAGCCCTGAAACGATGATCGACGGGCTCCGCGCCTTCAGGGGCGTCCGCCGCCGGATGCAGTTGCGCGGCACGGTGGCCGGGATCTCGGTCTACGACGACTTCGCGCATCATCCAACCGCGATTGCCGAGACGCTCGCCGGCGTCCGTGCCGCGTATCCTGACCGCCGCATCTGGGCCATTTTCGAACCGCGGTCTGCCACGTCCTGCCGGAAAATTTTCCAGGACGATTTTGCCCGAGCGTTCGGCCACGCGGACGTCGTCGTCCTTCCGCCCGTGTTCCGTTCGACCCTGCCCGAGGCGGAGCGGCTGTCGCCGGAGCAGGTGGTTCACGATCTGCGCGAGGCGGGGAAGGACGCGCGATTCATGCCGGGCGGCGTCGAACAGATTGTGTCGGCCGTCGCCCGCGACGCACGTGAGGGCGATCTGGTCATCGTCATGTCGAACGGCGGGTTCGACAGCATCCACGACCGCCTGCTGGCCGCGCTCGGCGCGCGCGCCGGACGTTGAGCGATGCCGGAGCGGATCGTGCCGGCGGGGGACTCCGCATGGCTGATCGAGCTGGCCGACCGTCTCGATCCTGACGTCAACGCTCGCGCGCTCGACATCGCCGCCCGGATTCAGGCCGCCCGCCTCCAGACGGTCAGCGACATCGTCGTCGGCTACCGCACAGTCATGGTTCACGTGCGGCCGCTCGTCGAAGCGAAGACTCCCGTCCGGCCGATACTCGATCGCATCCTGGCGGAGCCGCGGCCGGCCGATGCTGCAGTGCCCGGACGGCTAGTCACGATTCCGGTGTGCTACGGGGGCGATCTCGGCCCCGATTTGCCGGAGGTTGCCGCGTTTGCGCGCACGGGTGCGGACGAGGTCGTGCGGCGTCACTACGCGCGGGAGTACCGCGTCTACATGGTGGGGTTCGTTCCTGGCTTCGCGTATATGGCGACGGTCGATCCCGCGATAGGCGCGCCGCGCCGCAGGACACCGAGGCTGCGCGTGCCGAGGGGCTCGGTTGCCATCGCCAGCGGGCAGACCGGCATTTATCCCGCCGAGACGCCGGGCGGCTGGAACATCATCGGCCGGTGTCCCGTCAGGCCGTACGATCCAGGGCGCGAGGAGCCGTTCCTGCTGCGTGCGGGCGATCGCGTGCGGTTCAGTCCGATTGACGTGAAAACGTATCGATCGAGCACGGAGTGGGGCGACGTGTGACCGCGCTTCGCGTCGTCAAGAGCGGTCTCCTGTCCACGATTCAGGATCTCGGGCGCGTGGGCTATCAATCCGTCGGGGTGTCGGTTGCCGGTCCGATGGACTGGTACTCGCATCGGCTCGCCAATCGTCTCGTCAGCAACGACGACCGGGCGGCGGCGATCGAAGTGACCTTGATTGGCCCCGAACTGGTCGCGGAGGGGGACGGCTTGTGTGCGATTGCGGGGGCCGAATTCGATGTGACCGTCGATGGTTTGCCGGTATCCACGAGCGTTCCGTTTACCGTCCAGCGCGGCCAACGCATCGTCTTCGGACAGCGCAGGCGCGGGGCGAGAGCCACGCTCG
>Ga0310810_10003089_pt1 | contig 18094 bp, 24 predicted proteins | sample NCmetagenome_FD_207641 | JGI IMG/M metagenome (GOLD analysis project Ga0310810, IMG submission 207641) | Soil microbial communities from experimental microcosm in Duke University, North Carolina, United States - NC | ecosystem: Engineered > Artificial ecosystem > Soil microcosm > Unclassified ...
CTCCCCCGAGCACGCCCGCACCATCGCCGGCGACGGATGGGGGAAGGCGGAGATGCGCGAGTTCCTGTGGACGCGGCTGCGCAAGCCGGTGCGCGAGCTGATCCCGGGGGTGGAGGGCGGGGAGGGCCTGCCCGCCCACGTCCTCGCCAAGTTCCCGCGGCCCGAGACCGACGACACCCTGATCGCCAAGTTCCGCGAGCCGGGCAACCTGAAGTTCGTGGTGGCCGGCGGCACCGCTGGGCGCTTCTCGGCGGTGATTCCGGGCTGGACGTTTCCCAAGAGCTCGCGCATGATCTGGAGGAAGATCCACATGCCGGAGGAGGCCTCATGAGCGACGACGAGTTCCTGGATCCGACCGATTCGGTGGCGGTGCCCCGCAAGACCGCACGGCGCCTCGAGAGCCTCGAGGGCAAGACCATCACCCTGCTCGACATCTCGAAAGCCAAGGGCAACCATCTGCTCGATCGCGTCGAGGAGCTGCTGCGGGAGCGGGCCCGCCCCAAGGACGTCGTGCGGAAGAAGAAGCCGACGTTCGCGCGCCCGGCCCCCGAGGACCTGCGGCAGGAAATCTTGAAGAACAGCGACGCGGTGATCGAGGCCCTCGCCGACTGAGGGTCCTGCACAACGTGCAGTGTGCACGACAGCGTGTTCTTCGAGGACCAGGGTATTCCCACCGCGACCGTGATCTCGACCGAGTTCAAGCGGGCCGCGCGGGCCCAGGCCGACGCCCTGGGCGCCCACGACCACCAGACCGTGATGGTCGCCCACCCGATCCAGCCGCTCACCCGGGACGAGGTGCGCGCGCTGGCCGATAAGGCCTACGACGAGATCGTCGCCCGGCTGACCCGCGGGTGACGCTCCTCTTCAAGCTGGTCCTGGTGCCGGGGCTCATCGCCCTGGTCACCATGGCCGGCCGTCGCTTCGGCCCCCGCGTCGGCGGCTGGCTCAACGCCCTGCCGCTGGTCGCGGGACCGGTGCTCTTCTTCTTGGCTCTCGAGCAGGGCGATCAGTTCGTCGCGCGCGCCGCCCAGTCGACCCTCGCCGGCCTCGCCGCGGTCGCGGCGTTCGCGGTGATCTACTCGTGGGTCGCGACGAGGCGCCCGTGGTGGGTCTGCGTGCTGGTCGGCTGGATCGCCTTCGCGGCTCTGACCGTCGCGCTTCAGGCGGTCCCGTGGACCGCGGTCTCGGCTCTCGCGCTCGCCCTCGCCGCGTTCGGGATCGCGCCCTTCGTGCTGCCCCCGGTTCCCGACGCGCCGCCTCCGGCCGCGGCGCCCACGTGGGATCTCCCGCTGCGCATGGCCTCCGCCGTGGCGCTCGTGCTGGTGGTCACCGGCCTGGCCGCGTGGCTCGGCCCGCGCCTCTCCGGCGCGATCACTCCGTTCCCGATCGCCACCACGATCCTGCTCGCGTTCACCCACGGCCAGCAGGGCGCGCCGGCCGCGGTGGGCTTCCTGCGCGCGTTCCTGCCCGCGATGTGGAGCTTCGCGCTCTTCTGCTTCGTGCTGACGGTGGGCGTCGTCGGGCTCGGGCGCGACCTCGGATTCCTGGCCGCGCTCGCGGTGAGCCTCGCGGTCCAGGGTGCGGTGTGGCTCGGTCTCGACGCCCGCGCTAGCCGGGGAAGCGCCAGACCCGGCCCTCGGCCGGCTCGTCGGTCAGCGTGAACTGGGGCAGTGCGAAGTCGGCCGAGAGGTCCTGGAAGACCACGCGCACCCGCTTGCCGATGGCCACGTTCCGCTCGGGCTCGGGACGGAACTCGGGCGTGACCAGGTTCGCGATGACGCGCAAGGCCTCGTCGGGCGTCGGCTGGCCGCGCTGCTCGTCGAGCTCCACCAGCACCACCGCGTAGGGTGTCCACTCCTTGAAGCCGGGCTGGATGGCGTGGTGCACCACCTCGTAGGAGTAGATGTGTCCGCGGCCGCTCACCGGCTTCCACTCCCACTCGAGCGACATGCACCACGGGCAGCCGTGGCTCGGCGGGTAGCGCATGAGCCCACACCCCTTGCAGGCCCGCAGCATCAGACGGTGATTGGTGCGCGCGAGCTTGAAGTGCTCGCGCCACTCCGAGTCGTTCTCGGGGATGACCAGGTTCATGCCGCGGTATTCGACGGAGGCCATCGCTAGTTCCTCATGATGAGGGCGGAGCCGGTCGGCGGCATCGCCCAGCCGAGGTTCATGGTGACGCGGGCGTCCTTCACCTGGCGGCACTTGCCCGGCGAGTAGTCGTAGGAGTGCTTGCCGTCCTCCCAGCCCGGGCAGTAGTCGTCCACCTGGCCGCGGAGCTGTCGCACGTTCTCGATCACCATCGAGATGCCGTGGGTGTAGCCCTCGCAGAGGTGGCTGCCCGAGGTGTTGTTGGGGCGCTTGCCGCCGAGCTCGATGATGCCGCTCGAGACGTACTGTCCGCCTTCGCCCTTCTTGCAGAAGCCGTACTCCTCGAGCTGGAGCATGGTGGTGAACGTGAACGCGTCGTAGGAGCCGGTGACGTTCACGTCCTCCGGCTTGACGCCGGCCTGGCCGAACACGATGTCCTTGGCGTGATAGCCCGCCACGCGGGTGATCGGCCCGTGGGCCCAGTGGAAGTCGGTGCGCGGCTTGTTGACCCGGCCGGCCACTCCCATGATGTAGACCGGCTTGCGACGCAGGTCGCGCGCCCGCTCCGCGCTGGTCACGATCAAGGCGGTGGCGTTGTCGGTCTCGAGGCAGCAGTCGAGCAGGTGGAGCGGCTTGCAGATCCACCGCGAGGCCATCACGTCGGCGACCGTGACCCGGTCCTTCAGGAACGCCTTGGGGTTCTGCGAGGCGTGCTTGCTGTGGGCCACCCGTACGTGGGCCACCTGTTCCGACGTGGTGCCGTACTCGTACATGTGGCGCATGAAGGTCGGCGCGAAGTTCTGCCCCGCGCTGCGCATGCCGAACGGTACCTGGGCGAGGTCGATGCCCCGTACCGGCTGGGCCGCCCGCGCGCCGGTGCCGCCGATACGGAAGTCGGAGTAGCCGTTCATGGAGCGGAAGATCGCCACCGTGTGGCACATCCCGGCCTCGATGGCGCCCATCGCGAGCCCGATCAGGGCCTCGGTGGAGGAGCCGCCGCCGAACACGTCCATGTAGAAGTTGAGCCGGATGCCGAGATCAGGCGCCACGAAGTTGGAGAAGATGGAGTCGCCGCTCTGGTAGGACATCATGCCGTCGACCCCGTCCTTGCCGAGACCGGCGTCGCGCATCGCGTTGCGCACCGCCTCGACCGCCATCGCGCGCGTGCTCCGCGCGGACTGGCGGCTGTACTCGGTCTCTCCCACGCCGACGATGCAGTACTTGTCCCTGAGAGATGCCATTGAGCGCTCCTCGACGATGACCGCGTGACGGCGACCGGATCAGGCCGCCCGACTGTACGCGAGCCCGGCGGGGGGCGTCAAGCGACCGCTTCGTCGGCCGCGACGGGCCCGGGGACGCGAAACACGGCGAGCAGCAGCAGGGCGAGGGCGTTGCAGCCGGCGCTGAGCCACCAGGCCAGGCGGTAGTCGCCCGCGCGGTCGTAGATGAGGCCGGCCGCGACCGGCCCGAGCGCGGCCAGGGATCCCGCGGTGGCGAAGAGCAGGCCGGCGATGGTGCCCGCGTGCTCGCGGCCGAACACGTCGGCGACGGTGGCCGGGAAGAGCGTCGAGGCCGCGCCATAGGAGAACCCGAACAGGAGCGAGGCCGCGTAGAGGGCGTCCAGGTCGCTCGCCCGCGCGAAGCCCAGGAAGGACACGGTCTGGAGCGCCAGGGCAAGCGCGAGCGCGCCGCGCCGGCCGATCCGGTCCGAGGCGCCGCCCATCACGAGTCGGCCCACGAGCGCGGCGCCCCCGAGAGCGCTCACGAGCGTCGCGGCGAGCAGGGGCGGGACGCCGAGTCCCCGCGCCATCGGGACGAGGTGCACGAGCGGGATGAACACCGGCATCCAGGTGCCGGCGAACACGCCGAAGAGAAGCCAGAAGGCGGGCGAGCGGAGGGCGCGGCGGATCGTCCAGTCGCGGACGCCTCGAGCGGCGGGCCCCGGGATGCGGACCGGAGCGGCCCGGTCGCCGTCCGGAGCGAGGCCGACGGTCTCGGGATCGCGTCGCATGAGGACCGCGAGCGCGTTGAGGACCACGAGGATCGCGGTGCCGAAGACGACGTAGGCCCAGCGCCAGCCGAGCCGGCTCACCAGGAAGTGGGCGACCGGGGGAAGGGCGAACGTGCCGAGGCTGCCGCCCGCGCTGGCCAGCCCGACCGCGAGCCCGCGTCGGCGCGTGAACCACTTGGCCACCGTGGCGTTGCACGGCACGTACGCGGTGGACATGCCGAGGGCGGCGACCGTGCCGTAGAGCACGTAGGGCTGCCAGAGCGAGCCGACACCGCTCATCGCGACGAGGCCCAGCCCGAGCAGCGCGCCGCCGATCGCGATGACGGTGCGGGGGCCCCAGCGATCGGTGAGCCGGCCCGCCACGAGAGCGAAGCCCGAGTACACGAGCGCGTACAGTGAGAACACCCCGGACAGGCTCGCACGGCTCCAGCCGAACTCGTCCACCAGGGCCGCGAAGAACACCCCGAAGGCGTACTGGGTGCCGTAGGCCATGAACAGGACGAGGCCGGCCGCCGCCACCACCGTCCAGCCGTAGAAGACGCCCTCGGGGCCCGGCGGGAGGCCGCGGCTACCGGCCGGCATCGTCGGGGCGCGGGCTCGTGGATCGCTCCATGTCCAGGATGGGCGGGACGGTGCCGGACGGCTGCGTGCTCTCCACGCGGACGATGCGGCTCAGGCGGCCGACCGCGTCCCGGATGCGCACCGCCGCGTTGCGGCACGTGCGCGTCCAGCTGCTCTCCTCGGTGCCGGGCGGTAGGCGATCCTCCAGCATCTGGATGTAGCCCATGATGATCGCGAGCGGGTTGTTGATCTCGTGGGCGGCGGCCTGGGCGAGCAGGTTGACCGAGCGGAGCGAGGCCGCTTCCCGGCGGGCCTCCTCCCCGGCCAGCCGCTCGGCCGCGTCGCGATAGATGATGATCTCGTAGCGCCGCCCGCGGTACGCAACCACGCGGCGCGTGGAGTCCACCGCGATCAGCCGGCCGGACGCGGTCTGGAACGGCACCCCGAGCGCCCGCGCGATCGATCCGGAGCCGTCCGTGGGCGCGGCGGCCGGGCCGTCCGCGGCCGGGCTCGGCCAGAACTCCCGGCTGTCGCGGCCCACGAGCTGCGCCCGCGAGAGCCCGGACAGGTCACGGTCGGCCCGGTTGCAGTCGATGATCCGGTGGCTGTCCCCGTCCACGACGCGCACCGCGTCGGTGGCGTCGTCGAGCACCGCACGAAAGCGCTCGCGCTCCTGGGCGAGCGCGCGCCGCTCGACGATGCTCGCCATCAGAAGCGCGATGGCCGGGATCCCGATCACGGTGAGGATCAAATAGGACGGCCACGCGCGCGCGAACATGGCGCGGCCTCGCTCTCCGAGCAGGCCGAATCCGCCGAAGGTGATGAAGAACGTCGCCACCGCCAGCACGAAGGCGTGGCGAACGCGTACCTTCTCGGCGACGCGCGCCCAGCGGTGGGAGAGCGCGGCCGCCGCCGCCACCGCGAGCAGGGTGACGACGCCCGCCGTCGCGCCGCTGCCGCCGAGCCAGACCCGGTAGGCCGCCGCGGCGAATGCCGCGATGAGGGCTGCCCAGCCGCCCTCGAACAGCCCGATGACCGCGACCGGGATCACGCGCCCGTCGACGAAGATCCCCTCGACGGTCTGGATGCGGGAGATCATGAGCATGATCGCGAGGCCCCCCCAGACCAGGCCCATCGCCGCGACCCAGAGCGGGCGCCGGCGGGGATCGTCCGGGGCGAACCAGCTGTAGGCGAGGGAGTAGAAGAGAACGCCGGAGACCACCGTGCCCGCGGCCTCGAGCAGGTGGTGATAGTCCATCAGCCCCGCCCGGAGGCGGATCGGCCGTTCGGCCGGGGCAAGAGCTCGCGGAGGAACTTGCCGGTGTAGGAGCCGCTCACCTGGGCGATCTGCTCGGGCGTGCCCTCCGCGACCAGCTCGCCCCCCGCGTCGCCGCCATCGGGCCCGAGGTCCACCACCCAGTCGGCGGTCTTGATCACGTCGAGGTGGTGCTCGACCACCAGCACCGTGTTGCCCGCGTCCACCAGGCGGTTCAGGACCAGGAGCAGCTTGCGGATGTCGTCGAGGTGGAGCCCGGTGGTCGGCTCGTCCAGGATGAAGAGATGGTCGGTGGTGAGCCGGGCGGACAGCTCCGCCGCGATCTTGAGCCGCTGGGCCTCGCCGCCGGAGAGCGTGGTGGCGGGCTGGCCGAGGCGGAGGTACCCGAGCCCGACCTCGCGGAGGACCTTGAGTCGCCGCTGCAGCACCGGCTCGGATGAGAAGAAGTCGACCGCCTCGTCGACGGTGAGCTGGAGGACCTGGCTGATGTCGCGGTTCTTGTACGTGACCTGCAGCACGTCGGCGCGGTAGCGGCGGCCCTCGCACTCCTGGCAGGTCACGTAGACGTCTTCCACGAAGTACATCTCGAGCTTCTGGAAGCCGTCTCCCTCGCAGGTCTCGCAGCGCCCGCCCGGCACGTTGAAGGAGAAGGCTCCGGGTCCCAGTCCCAGGGTGTGGGCGCGAGGCAGGCTCGCGAAGAGCCGGCGGATCTCGTCGAAGGCCTTCACGTAGGTGACCGGGTTGGAGCGGGGGGTGCGCCCGATGGGCTCCTGATCGATGAGGCGGATGCCCTTGAGATGCTGCAGGCCGCGCAGCTCGTCGTGGGCGCCCGGCACCGCGAAGTCCGCCTTGAAGTGGCGCGCCACCGCACGATAGAGCGTGTCGTGCACGAGCGTGGACTTCCCGGAGCCCGAGACCCCGGTCACGCAGGTGAGCGTGTTGAGCGGGATCTTGACCGTGACGTTCTTCAGGTTGTTCGCGCGCGCCCCCGCCAGCACCAGGGCCCGGCGCCCCGGCCGCCGGCTGAGGGGCAGGGGAATCGTGTCCCGGCCGCTCAGGTAGCGCGCGGTCAGCGAGCGCGGATCCTTGCGGAACTCGTCCTGGGTGCCCGCGAAGACCACGCTCCCGCCCCGCTCCCCCGAGCCGGGCCCCATCTCGATGAGGTAGTCGGCGACCTCGATGAGCGCGCGGTCGTGCTCGACCATCACCACCGTGTTGCCGCCGGAGGCGAGCTCGCGGCAGAGCTCGGCGAGTCGGGCGGTGTCCCGCGGGTGCAGGCCGATGGACGGCTCGTCGAGCACGTAGAGCGTACCGGTGAGCTGGGCGCCGAGCTGGTTCGCGAGGTTGATCCGCTGGGCCTCGCCGCCCGACAGGGTCCGGGTCTGGCGCCCGAGGGTGAGGTAGCCGAGGCCGACCCGGAGGAGGAACGAGAGCTTGGCGCGCAGGAGCTTGAGCACGTCCCGCGCCACCGTGGCCTCCCACTCGGTGAGCGACAGGGTCGCGAAGAGCGCGTCGAGCTCCTCGACGGTCTTGTCGCCGAACTCGGCGATGCTGGCGCCCGCCACCCGTACCGCGAGGGCATCCGGGCGGAGCCGTCGGCCCTCGCAGCGCGGGCAGGGCGACTGGCTGCGGTAGCGCGAGAGGAAGACGCGGACGTGCAGCTTGTAACGGTAGGACTCGACCTCCTCGAAGAAGCCGCGGATCCCGGTGAGCCCGCCACCCCCGTCGTAGACCCAGCGGCGATCCTCCGCCGGCAGCGTGGCGTACGGCACGCTGGTGTCCACGCCCCGCTTCTTGGCCGCCTTCAGCAGCTGCTTCTGGTACCAGCGGCCGGAGGGATGCGACCATGGCTCGACCGCGCCGTCCGCGAGGCTCAAGGTCTGATCGGGCACCACCCGGGCCTCGTCGTAGCGCAGCACGTTGCCGAAGCCCTTGCACTCCGGGCAGGCGCCCAGCGGATGGTTGAAAGAGAACAGCAGCGGCTGGGGACGGCTCAGCGCGACGCCGCACGCCGGGCAGTGGAAGTCGCGGCTGACCGGCACCACGCCCCGCTCGAGCAGGTCCACCGTGGCGCGGCCCTCGCCCTCGGCCAGCGCGGTCTCGAGCGAGTCGGTGATGCGCCGTCGGCTGTCCGGCCCGATCACCACCCGGTCCAGCACCACCGACAGCCGCGCCGGATCGAGGCCGCCCGCCAGCCCGCCCGGGCGGCCCTGCGCCTCGGCCAGATCGAGCACCTCGTCGCCCGCCTTGACCCGCGCGAAGCCGCGCTGGAGCAGGGTGGCGAAGAGCACGCGGGGATCGCGGGCGGCGTCCGCGGGCAGGGGAAAGCAGATCATGGCCCGCGCGCCCGGATGATCGCGCAGCAGGCCGTCGGCCACCTGGTCGGCCGAGTCGCTCCGCGCCAGGGCCCCGCAGGTCGGGCAGTGGACGCGGCCGACCTTGGCGAACAGGAGCCGGAGGTAGTCGTGCAGCTCGGTGGCGGTACCAACGGTGGACCGCGCGGTGCGTACCGGGTTCTTCTGCTCGAGCGCGATGGCGGGGCGGATGTGCTCGATGCGGTCCACGTCGGGCCGGTCCAGGCGCTCGAGGAACATGCGGGCGTAGGTGGAGAGCGACTCGATGTAGCGCCACTGGCCTTCCGCGAACAGGGTGTCGAACGCGAGGGACGACTTGCCCGAGCCCGAGACCCCGGTGATCACGGTGAGCCGGTCGTGGGGAATGTCGACGGAGACGTTCTTCAGGTTGTTCTGCCGGGCTCCCTCGATACGGAGCCATACCGGCTGGGACATTCGAGCGATCCTCCTGAGATGGAAAGTCTACTCGACGGGCGGAGGCCCTTCAATAGCGAGCGCCCTCGCCGCCGCGCGGCGCTTGACAGCCGCCCCCGGGACCCGGTATGCTCCGGAACCGTAATGAGAACCATTCCTAAAAAGGTCGATGCGGATGGGGCGGAGGCGACCCTGCGAGCGCGCGGGCTCCGCCTCACCGGGCCGCGCCGCCTCGTGCTCGACGTGGTCCGCGCCACCGAATCGCATCCCACCGCGGAGTGGGTGCACCGGATGGTGCGGCGCCGACGGCCCCGGGTGAGCTTGGGCACCGTCTACCGCAACCTGCGACTGCTAGTCGCCCAGGGGCTGGTCAAGGAGCTGCCCGGGCCCCACGCCCGGTTCGACGGCAACCTCAGCGAGCACCACCACTTCACCTGCCTCGTCTGCGGCTCCATCAGCGACGTGCAGGGGCCGGCCACCGAGCCCCATTCCCGGGCCCTCTGCGGCCGGGTGGCCGCCCAGAGCGGCTTCAGCGTCACGCATCACCGGATCGAGTTCTACGGCCGCTGTCTCGAGTGCCAGCGCCGCGGGGGTCGGAGGGCCTCGCGCGGCCGGCGCCCGGCACCGTAGCCCGGGGAGACCCCGGGCCGCCGTCACCACCAACCGCGGTAAAGGAGGACGTCCCATGGCAGGCAAGGCTTTGAAGGGCTCGAAGAGCGTGGAGAATCTCAAGGAGGCGTTCGCGGGCGAGTCGCAGGCCAACCGTCGCTACCTGTACTTCGCACGCGTCGCGGACATCGAAGGCTTCCCGGACATCGCGGGCCTGTTCAAGGACACCGCGGACGCCGAGACCGGCCACGCCTTCGGGCATCTCGACTTCCTCAAGGAGGTGGGGGATCCGGCCACCGGCGAGCCCATCGGCAAGACCGAGAAGAACCTCAAGGCCTCGGTCGCGGGCGAGACCTACGAGTACACCCAGATGTACCCGGGCATGGCCAAGACCGCGCGGGACGAGGGGTATCCGGAGTTGGCCGAGTGGTTCGAGACCCTCGCCAAGGCCGAGAAGTCGCACGCCGGCCGCTTCACGAAGGGCCTCAACCAGGTCGCGGGTAAGGACCCGGCCGACGCCATCTAGGACCCGGCGGAATCGCCCGGGCGCCGGCCGATCGGCCGGCGCCCGGGCCGGACGTCCAACCGCCCCGCCCGCAGCACGAGAGGCCGATGACACTCGACATTCGCGCACCGGAGTTCTGGCGGCTCGACCGCGTCGACACCGAGCTGCGCCGGGTCTACGACATCTGCGCGGGCTGTCGACGCTGCCTGCCCCTCTGCCCCTCGTTCAAGGTCCTGTTCGACCGGCTCGACGTCGACGCGGTGGACGGCGATGTCGAGAAGCTGCCCGCCGCGGACGTCAAGGAAGTGGTCGATCTCTGCTACCAGTGCAAGCTCTGCTACAACCACTGCCCCTACACCCCGCCGCATCGCTGGGCGGTGGACTTCCCCCGGCTCATGCTGCGCGCCCGCTCCGCGGAGGCCCGGGAGAAGGGCGTGACCCTTCAAGATCGGTTCCTGGGCAACACCGAGCTGGTCGGGCGGCTGGGCAGCCTGACCGCACCGATCTCGAACTGGATGAACACGGTGTGGGTCAACCGCAAGTTCATGGAGATGGCGGTCGGGATCCACGCCCGGCGTGACCTGCCCGCCTTCCACCGCGAGACGTTCTCCCGCTGGTTCGACGGACGCAAGCCCGTCCCGCGGCGGGAGCCGGCCCGCGACCGGGTGGCCCTCTTCGCGACGTGCTCGGTGGAGTACAACGACCCGCTGACCGGCAAGGCGGCGGTGGCGGTGCTCGAGCGGAACGGCGTGGACGTGGCCCTGCCCGCCCAGCGCTGCTGCGGCATGCCCTACCTCGACGGCGGCGCGGTGCCCGAGGCCAAGCGCCTCATCGCGGACAACGTGAGAAGCCTGGCCGAGCAGGTCCGGCAGGGGCGCGAGATCGTGGTGCCCGGGCCTACCTGCTCCTACATGCTCAAGCAGGAGTACCCCTGGCTCGACGGCTCCGAGGACGCCAACCTGGTCGCCTCGCACACGCGGGATCTCTTCGAGTACCTGGCCTCGCTGCACGCGCAGGGGAGGCTCGACACGAGCTTCTCGAACGCGCCCGGCTCGATCGCCTACCAGCTGCCCTGCCACCTCAAGGCCCAGAACATGGGGACCCGCTCCGCGGACGTCCTGCGGCTCACCGGGGCCGAGGTCGAGGTGATCGAGCGCTGCTCGGCGGTGGACGGCACCTGGGGGATGAAGAAGGAGTACTTCGAGCTGTCGATGAAGGTGGCCGAGCCCCTGTTCAAGGACATCGAGCGCGCGAAGCCGGACCGGGTCGCCACCGACTGCCCGCTCGCGGCCCTGCAGATCCACCAGGGGACCGGTCGGGCCGCCCGGCACCCGATCCAGATCCTGGCTGAGGCCTACGGCCTCGATCCGGAGCGTCCGGCATGAGCCGCGGTATCGCGCTCCGCGACGTCGTCAACTTCTTCGAGTACGAGAAGGTGCGCGACGAGCGCCGTCGGCGCGTCATCGAGCTGAAGCAGAAGCGGCGGGTCGAGGTGGGGCCCTATCTGTCGTTCGTGTTCGAGAACCGCGAGACCCTGCTCTTCCAGATCCAGGAGATGTGCCGGGCGGAGCGGATCGTCGACGACGCCAAGGTGCAGGAGGAGATCGACGTCTACAGCGCGCTCTTGCCCGCGCCGGGCGAGCTGTCGGCCACCGTGTTCATCGAGATCGCCGACAAGGATCAGATCAAGCCGGTGCTCGACCGCTTCATGGGAATCGACGTCGGCCAGCACGTCTGGTTCGAGATGGGGCAGGGGACGAGAGTGGTCGGCACGTTCGAGGCCGGCCACTCCGACGAGGAGAAAGGCAAGCTCGCCGCCGTCCACTTCGTGCGCTTCGCGTTCTCACCGGAGGCCGCGAGCGCCTTCCATGACTCCGAGGTCCATCTGGTGGTGGACCATCCCGCCGCCCGCGCGCGCACCCGACTGTCCGACCCGACCAAGGCCGAGCTGCTGACCGATCTGGCCCGGTGACGGGCGCGCGGCGCGGGGCCCGTCGTCTACTGCATGATCACGAACCAGACGTAGTAGACGAGGGTCAGGACGAAGCCGAACCAGAGGGTGCCCTTGATGGTGGCGAGCGGCTTGGCCGCGCCCTTGCCTGGGGTGCCGGTCAGGGCGTTGATCTCCACCAGGACCATGATCGCGATCGCCACGATCCAGAAGACGAGCCCGGACTTCCCGACGGTCAGCCCGGCCAGGTGGCTGGCCGATCCCATGAAGAACAGCATCGGGATGGACATGACGACGTTGGTGCGCGAGGCCAGGCCCCCCCGCGCGCCCGCCGCGGCCGCCGCGGGGTTCGCCGGCTTCCCGGCCGCGGTGTCGAGCGCGTTCTGGATGACGACCTTGTTCTTGGGCCAGATCACGAACCATACGTTGGCCCACATGATCGACCCGAGCAGCGCGCCGAGCAGGATCTTCCAGGTCCCCGGGTCCTGGATGCCGCGGGCCCCGATCCAGTAGTGCAGGAGGTAAAGCCAGCCGGACAGGAATGTGATCATCGCGCCCCACCTGAACCACCACAGCGCCCGGGGCAGGAGCTTCTGCTGGGCGCCCGAGCGCACCCCCGGCTCGGTCTCGGCGAAGAAGGGAACCTGCACGAGGTTGAAGTAGTAGAGCAGCCCAATCCAGGTGATGCCAGCCAGGAAGTGAATCCATCGCAAGAGGAACAGCCAGCCCTCGGTGCTCATCAGCGCCATCGTCACCCTCCCGGAAGACCTGCGGATCAGTAACTGCGCCTAGGCCTCGTCCTCGTCGTCCTCATCGTCGTCGTCGAGGTCGTCGTCATCGTCGTCGTCCTCGTCTAGATCGTCGTCGTCGAAGTCGTCGTCGTCGTCAAAGTCGTCCTCGTCGTCGAGATCGTCGTCCTCGTCGAGATCGTCTGCGTCGTCCTCGTCCTCTTCGTCGTCTTCATCCTCATCGGCCAGACCGACCGGCGGCTGGTCGTCTTCCTCGATCCAGGGGCGATTCCCGAGGCGAATCATGCGACTTCCTCCCGACGTGAAGCTCGTTACGCTGGCCGGGATTATAACAAAGGGGTCTTGCGTGTCTACGCCAATTTGCCCTCGTGGAGCCACTTATCCACTTATCCCCACTCATCCACAATACGAGAAATGCACGCTCTGGCGCGGGTTCGCGGGCGGAGCATCGCGAATGCGCAGGACTGGCGCGGAGACGATGTCTCCGCGGACGCGGGCGCCGCATCCGACGCAGCGATTCGCGCACGAGCGCGGGCGTGCCCGCATTTCCACGGCGCTTCCGTGGGCTTGACGACGTCGCGGCGCGAGGCCTAGGATGCATCGGACGCCGAATGACGTCGGGAGGAGAGCAACCGATGCCGCTGTTCGCAGTCGAGCGCGACCTGAGTCACGTGCCCCCTGAGCGATTCCAGACCGAGCTGAAGGGGCTCGTGAGCGCGTGCGCCCGGTTGAAGGGCATGGGCAAGCGCGTCCGATATATCAGCAGCGCGGTGTTCCCGGCCGAGGCCCGAGGGCTGTGCCTGTTCGGAGCCGAGCAGCCGCAGTGGATCCGCGAGGTCAACGAGACGGCGGGCCTGCCCTACTCCCGGATCTTCGCGGTGCTCGATCTCACCCCCTCCGGAGTCCGGCGCGATCTCTCGTGTGGTCGCCGCCCGGCCGAGGCGACCATCGACGGAGCCCGGGCACGATCCGGCGGGACCGCCGGCGCCGCGGGCCAGGTGAGCGACGAGATCGTCCGGTGGTCCGACGAGGGGCGCCAGCTCCTGCAGACGCTGGGCGGATGGCTCGAGGAGGCCGGCGCGATCCACGACGAGGCGGAGGCCATCGAGCGCGAGCGGGCCGCGCTGGCCGAGGAGGTGCGACGGCTCGAGCAGGACAACGACGCGCTTCGCGGCCAGCGGGACGAGCTCCACGACGCGCTCCAGACCATCGCCAGCCAGATGACGCGCACCGCCGACGAGGTCCTGTACCGGCTGGAAGCCCGGCGCGGGGCGCCCGGCGACCTGGCTTCGCGATGAGCCCCGATCCGACCGGCCGCCGGCGCATCCTGGTGGTCGATGACGACGAGCGAGAGCGCGCCGGCGCGGCCAAGGCCCTCGGGGAAGCCGGGCATCTGGTCGACAGCGCCGCGACCAAGGCGGAGGTGGTCACGCTGCTCGCCAAGCACGACTACGACCTCGTGCTGGCCGATCTCAAGATGCCGGGAATCAACGGCCCCGCCTTCTACCAGATGCTGAAGGAGTCCTGCCGCGGCGCCATGCCGCCGGTGCTCTTCTCGCTCCAGCGCGGCTACACGCCCGAGTACGCGAACTTCCTGATGCGGCAGGCCGCGCCCGTCCTCATGAAGCCCGCGCTCGCCGGCGATCTCCGTCAGGCGGTCGAGCGGCTCCTGCGGCCCGCGCCGCGACCCGCGTCCTCGCTCGTCTCCTGAGCCGCCCCGGGCCAAGCGCGGCGGGCCAACCGGTCTATCGGGAGGCCTCGGTCGGCACAATTCGGCGCACGGCTGCGCCGGGGCGTGCTAGTATTCCGCTCTGCAACTGCGCGTAGTTCCTAGCAAGGCGGCGTAGCTCAGGTGGCAGAGCAGAGGTCTCAGGGCCTACGACCGCGGGATGTCACTCCAGCAGGCACTGGGGATGAAGTCCCACGCATCGCGCTTCTTGGAGATGTGGGGCGAGGGACTCTTGCACGTCGGTCGCCTCGTCGAGGCCCGTCGAGTGGCGGACCAGGCGCTCGAACTCTCCCGCGCCCACGGCGAAGCCGGGTGCGAGGCGACAGTCCTGGTGCTCCTTGGTGACATCGCGTTGGTTCAAAACCCGCCCGACGTGGCCGGAGCCGCCGGAGCCTACAGAGAAGCGTTGACACTCGGTAGTCGGCTCGGCATGCGCCCCCTCGTCGCCCACTGCCACCTCGGGCTCGGCAAGCTCTACCGGCGCACGGGCAAGGGCGAGCAAGCCCGAGAACACCTCACCACCGCGACGACGATGTATCGCGAGATGGGCATGACGTACTGGCTGGAGCAGGCGGAGGCGGAGCTGAAGGAGTGCACGTAAGACGCCCGGCGTCCGCATCTTGGCCGATTTCTCATCGAGCTATGTAACCAACAAGAGGAGGAGGGAGCATGAAGGAACTCGTGTTCGCCTTGCAGTTCAAAGGGAAAGCACATCCGGTCGAAGGCGTCGAGGGGAAGCTGGCAGCCAAGACGACGGCGGCTGGTCAGGTCCTGCGCACCGCACTGACAGCAAAGGGCGTCCACGCCAAGGCGGAATCGAGACCGGGCCCGCGGGCCACCTTTGAGTCGGAGGTGCGGATGACAGGCGCGGGGACCTTCATTGAGAGCGGGCGCATCACCTACGGCAAGGCCGGCGGGGTGACGTTCAAGACGACGGGTCATGGAGTGCTTGGGGCCAGCGGGGTGGAGGGCCTTCAGCGGGGCGCGGTGATTTGGGAAGTGACCGATGGGCGTGGCCAGTTCGCAGGCGCCACGGGGCTCATTACCTCCAACTTCACAGTCGGGTCGAAGGGTGAGGTCGTGGACAACCACTACGTTCGCCTATTCCTACCCGCGTGACGGTCTGCCAGAAGAACTGGTCATCAACATCGCCAAGGCCCTCGGCGTCACAATCCCGCTGTCACTCCTGCAGCGGGCGGATCAGGTAATCGAATAGGATCATGCTAGTAAACATTGCGCTGGTGCCAAAAACCCCGCTAACATTTCTCGCGCCGCGGCCGCCGCTACGCCGGTACCGGCAGCAGCTGGCGCTCGGCGGAACTGCTGCGACCCGGCACGCCGGAGTTACGCGAGTTTGCGCCGCCGGGAAACGCTTCCGTCACGATTTCCACCAGCTTGGGCGCCATGCTACCAGCCTCGATAGACACCCCGGTGATGTTGCCACCACGCTGGGCTAGGCTCGGTACCAATCCCGCTATGATCGGATCCACCGTGACAGCAACGATCGGAATGACGCTCGTTGCTTCTTTGAAGTGCAGCGCCATTCGCGTCGACACGGTTACGATTACGTCCGGGTTTGACCCGACGACCTCCCGGGCGAGTTCCGCAAATCTGCTCGCGTTCCCCCCACCCGAGTATCGTTTGACGTGCAGATTGCGATCGGGCTCGTACCCGAGTGCTCGGAGTTCCTTGAAGAAGGCTTCCCGCGGCGGGACGCCGCCCGTCTCACTCCACACGCTCACCGGCCGAGACGGATCGACGACCGCCATTCTGTACGTCTTCCCGGACTGCTGCGCGCGCGCAACGAGCGGCCACGCCACTCCCGCACCGCCGACTGCACCAATGAAATCCCGGCGTCTCATTCGATCACCTCGTCCACTTGCGCGAAGACGATACGTAACATGAACGCGGCCGGCGGCGGTGGTCCCGTCCGGGGCCCGTCCCCCTGATATAGGGTGCCAGACCCGGATGCTGGCACCCAGGGGCCGACGGCATAGCGTAGGGCAAATTGTTCCGACACCGAGATGGCCGTCGTGAGCTACGTGTGCCGGGGGAAGATTTTCGAAAGCGCCCAGCCCTCCGACCTACCCCTGGCAGCGGGCGGATCCGGCGATCGAGTAGGCGATGGGGCTCCCCGACACCGTGGACCCGCGTGCCCGCGTGGGCGCGCTACGCCTTCTTCACTTCCGCCTCGATCTCGGTCATGAGCGTTTTCCCCCAGGTGGCCCAGTGAGTGCGCGCGACCAGAACGCGGCGGACGATCTCGAGGACCTTGCGCCCCTCGTCAGTCAGTTCCATGAGCACTCCTTTCGTCGACGAGTAGCGCACCCGGGACCTCAGCGTCTTCACCGCAGAGAGTCCAGGTACGCCGCGAGGGCCTGCACCTCCGCGTCGGTCAGCGTGAGCTTCGGCATGTGTGCGGTTGGTTTCTTGCTCGACGGATCACGCAGCCAGCCGATCAAGTAGGATCGGTTGTGCTTGGCGCCGATGTGCGAGAGGTCAGGACCGATCGGCGTGCCAGTCTGGCCGACGGTGTGGCATCCGTAGCAACCCTGATCCTGGAACACCCGCCGGCCCTCGGCTACCGGCGCACTGGTCTCCCGCGCGTGCGCGCACGCCGCCGCCATGAGGAGGAGCATCAGCATGGAGCATCGGCGGATCATCGGGCAATCTCCTCGCCCGCCCGGCACTCGCGGCGGTCCGCCACGAAGGCGACGTGGGTGGTGAAGGCGAAGTCGGCGGCATCCTCGGGCATGGGCTCTCCTGCCTGGCCAGCACTGTTGGTGAGCATATCGCTTGCTCGGCCTCCTCCGATGCGCTAATTCCGACCCGCGCGCGGCCGCGCGCTAGCAGGGTGGGTTGCTGGCCTCGGCCCACCGATTCGGCTACGATAACCGCGCTATGGAGCGCGCCGAGCAGCTGAGTCCAACAGCCTACACCCGAAAAGGAGCGAACAGTGCGTTGGACGGTCACCATCAAGGACCAAACATATGGCGTTCACACCGAAGTCAACGCGTATGAATGTCGAGTGACCCGATCAGGGGGCGAGGTCAGGTTGAGCGTTCAAAATGTGAAGCCGGGCGGTCTGAGGGAGGGCCGTTTCTTGATGCCGTCGGACGTTGCCCGACAATTGGGGAGCGCACTGCTCCTCGCTTGCGCCGGAGAGAGCGAGCGTATCGACATCGTCTTCTCCGTTGAGGAGCCGAAGGGCAAACGATGAATCGGACAAAGATAGAGCGCTCCGGCCGCTTCCGCCTCGGCCTGACGATCCCGCCGTCGCTCCTGCAGCGGGCGGATCAGGTGATCGAGTAGGTCTAGTTTTCAGACACCGGCAGCGGCTGCGGTAGCTCGGCCGCGGCCGGTGCAGACACCATCTGCACTGACGGCGATCGGTTGTTGCAGTGCCGCCGAACTTCCTCTATGCTCCCCGGTCCACATCGCCCCGCGAAGGCGACGCATGATGCAGAACCGCATATTCGTATGCACGACGGAATGGCAAGGCGACCTTGACGAGGCGCATGTGCGGCTCCCTGGAAGGCGATGGAAGTCGGCGTCCTGATGGGAACGCGAGAGAATCTTCGTGACGGTGCGGGAAGAAGTAACGACTTCCCTACGGTAAAAGCAACCTGGCGCCGCGGGCCCAGTCCGTCACCACCGAGCCGTGAATCAACGCTCTTCTGCGTCTCGTGCGTTCGGCACAGGGTTTGCTCGTAGAAGGCCACCTCTTATGGACGAGAGAACGAAGGCGTGTCCGCGGTGCGGCGGCGCGGTTCAGACGCTGCGCCGTTTCACGCGGTCGGGCGGCACTGTCTCGGTCCTCGTGTGCCAGGTCTGCCGGTATACG
>Ga0310810_10003090_pt1 | contig 18093 bp, 14 predicted proteins | sample NCmetagenome_FD_207641 | JGI IMG/M metagenome (GOLD analysis project Ga0310810, IMG submission 207641) | Soil microbial communities from experimental microcosm in Duke University, North Carolina, United States - NC | ecosystem: Engineered > Artificial ecosystem > Soil microcosm > Unclassified ...
TCGGTTCAGCGTCATTCGTTGTTGTGAGCGTGGCCCGCGCGTCCGCGGCCTACGATGCCTTTCTGCCCAGGATCTTTTCCGCGGCCGCGCCGCCCAGAATCTGCGCCTCTGATTCGAGCCGGCGCTTCGCCTCGGCGGCGTCGGCCTCGAGGCGCTTCGCGGCGTCGGCGACCTGCGCCTCGGCTTCGGCGCGCGTTTCGGCGACGATTTCGGCGCGCCGGCCGAGCGCCGCTCGGCGCATGTCGTCCATGTCCCGATACAACTCGGCGCGCGCGGCCGCGGTCGTGCGCTCGAACTCGGCGGAGGCCGCCTGCGCTTCCGCCGCCGATCGCCGCGCCAGCTCGCGCGCGGACTCGATCGCCTCCTCGCGACGGCGAATCACCCCGAGCACCGGCCGCAGCAGCAGCCGATCGACAACGAACGTCAGCACCAGGATGAAGAAAATGACCCAGATGACGGACAGATTCGGGAGCATGCCAAACGAAGATTTATACCATTCAGCGCAGCATTACGGCAAACGACAGGCCGCCGACGGCCTCGACAGATCCCACATGCCACGCGGGCACGCCCGCGTCGGAGAGCGCCGCGAGCGCCTGGCGCAGCTCCGGACCCGCCACGGCCGCCAGCAATCCACCCGACGTCTGCGGATCGAACATCATCTGGACGCGGCGCGGGTCGGCCCCGGCCGCGACGGACACGCCTGCGCCGAAATGATCGCGATTCGTGCGCCCTCCGCCCGGCGTGTTGCGCTCCACCAGATCGAGCGCGCCGTCGAGAAGCGGGACTGCCCCGACCTCGATCGAGACGCGGCAGCGGCTCGCCTTCGCCATTTCACTCGCGTGCCCCACGAGGCCGAAGCCCGTGATGTCGGTGCAGGCGTGCACGGCGCCGGAGGGCAGCCGTGACAACGCGCTGGCGGCCTCGCGATTGAGCCGGATCATCGACGCGATCGCGCGCTCGGCGACGTCCTTCGGCGCGCGCCCGAACTTGATGGCCGTCGCGATCACGCCGGTCCCGAGCGGCTTGGTCAGAATCAGCGCATCCCCCTCCTGCGCGCCCGCGTTCGACCACACGCGGCCCGGATGCACCTCGCCGGTCACGGCGTAACCGAATTTGATCTCCTGGTCCTGCACGGTGTGGCCGCCGAGGAGCGCGACGCCGGCCTCGCGGAGCGTCTGCAGGCCGCCGCTGAAAATCTCGGCGAGCACCCGGCGATCGCCGTCGTTCGGAAAACCCGCGATCGCCAGCGCCGTCAGTGGCCGCCCGCCCATCGCGTAGACGTCCGACAGCGCGTTGGCCGCCGCGATCCGGCCGTAGGCGATCGGATCGTCGACGATGGGCGTGAAGAAGTCCACGGTCTGGACGAGCGCGCGATCGTCGTCGATCTTGTACACACCCGCATCGTCCGAAGTCCTATAGTCGACGAGGACCCGGTCATCCGACGTCACGGGCAGATCGCCCAGCACCTGAGCGAGCTCGCCGGCGGCGAGCTTGCTCGCTCAACCGGCGCAGGCGGAATAATCTGTCAATCGCTTCACGATTTCTTCCTCCGAACAGATCTCTTCACAGCCGATCAGAAGATCAGGAGTTCTGTTTTTCTTCCCTTGAAAAACTCTCCCGACCTCTTGAGCTCCTGTGAGAGAAACCGCACATCTCATTCAGTAGTCAGCAACTCGTAGAGCCGCTGAAGCTCGGCCTCGCTGACGAAGTCGATTTCGATCCGGCCTCCTTTGCCCCTCCGCGCGATGCGGACGCGGGTGCCGAGCGCGAGGCGCAGCTTCTCTTCGGCCGCGCGTGTGTGAACGTCGACGGTCTTCTCCGGTTTCGGCTCTGACGGCGCGGACGTCTTCTTCACGAGCGCTTCCGTCTCACGCACGGAGAGGCCCCGCGTCACGACGTCGCGCGCCAGGCGCAAAAGCGACGTTTCGTCGCCGACCGCCAGCAGCGCCCGCGCGTGGCCCATCGAAAGGGCGTTCGACGCGACGTTCGCGCGCACTTCCTGCGGGAGCCGCAGCAGCCGCACGTAGTTCGCGATCGACGAGCGATCCTTCCCGACCCCCTCCGCGATCTGTTCCTGGGTCAGGTGGAACTCGTCCGCGAGGCGCCGATAGGCCACGGCTTCCTCGATCGGATTCAGATCCTCCCGCTGGATGTTCTCGATGAGCGCGACGGCGAGCAGGCGCTCCTCTGGAACGTCGCGCACGACGACGGGCACTTTGAGGAGGCCGGCGCGCTGCGCGGCGCGCCAGCGGCGCTCGCCCGCGATGATTTCGTACCCGCCGTCGATCCGGCGGGCGACGATCGGCTGGATGATGCCGTTCGATCTGATCGAACGCGCCAGACTCTCGATGCGCTCGTCGTCGACGTGCGTGCGCGGCTGGAACTTGTTGGGGCGCAGGAGATCCGTGTCGACGTCGAGCGCGCGATCGCCGCCCGGCTGCGCGGGCATGTCGGGAATCAGGGCGCTCAGGCCGCGGCCGAGGGCGGGACGCTTTTCAACCATGGCTGGACTCCGTGCTGGAGAGGACCGCGGACTCGCGCGCCAGGACCTCGCGCGCCAGCGCGAGATAGGCTTCCGATCCGCGGGACTTCACGTCGTAGAGAATCGCGGGCAGGCCATGGCTCGGCGCCTCGCCGAGCCGGATGTTGCGGGGAATCACCGTCGCGTAGACGCGGTCCTTGAAGAACCCGCGGATGTCGCGCGCGACCTGTTGTCCGAGATTCGTCCGCTCGTCGTACATCGTCATCAGCACGCCCGCGATGTCGAGCGACGGATTGAGCGCGCCGCGCACGCGCCGCAGCGTGGCGACGAGATCGGCGAGGCCTTCGAGCGCGAAGTATTCGCAGTTGAGCGGAATCAGGACGGCGTCGGCAGCGACGAGCGCGTTCAGCGTGAGGAGCCCGAGCGACGGGGGCGTGTCGATCAGGATGACGTCGAAGCCCTCACGGAGCGGCTCGAGCAGATCGCGAAGCCGGCGCTCGCGATTGGGGAGCGTGACGAGCTCGACTTCCGCGCCCGTCAAATTGCGGTCGGCCGGAATCAGCCAGAGGCCGTTCACGCGCGTTTCGAGGGCGAATGAAAGCGGATCGGCGATCGGCTCCGGCGCCGTGAGGGCCTGATAAATCGTTCCGGTCGGCGCCGACTGCCCTTTGAGACCCACGCCGCTGGTGAGGTTGCCCTGGGGGTCCATGTCGACGAGCAGGATCTTCCGGTCTGCCAGCGCGAGGGCCGTGGCAAGGTTGATGGCGGTCGTGGTCTTGCCGACCCCGCCTTTCTGATTGGCGATGGTAAGGATGCGGCCCATTATTGGTCGATTGACCTATCTGTGCCTGAGAATTGTCTCGTACGGCGTAGAGCATAACTCACGACATCCGTACGTTCCACGTGGAACATTAGTCGGCTCGCTCCAGGCAAATCAGCTGGCGATTGCTGAATTTAAGAAGCGCATGAACGGATGACCGCCGCAGGCTCGGGGGTAGAAACTCCGGTCGAGCTGACGGCTGGGGTCCCTGAAACAGGGCCGCGATCCCGCCGGCCCGCAGGAAGGCGGCGATCGCCTCCAATGCCAACTGGTCTGTTCGCACGGCCCTCATCGAAACGACGTCCATGGCCCGCGAAAAGCTCCGACCCCTCGCTAGTTCCTCGAACCTCACAGTTTCGACGGCGCCGGGAATGCCAACTTCCCGCAGGGCTTCCCGGAGAAAGGCGGCCTTTCGGTGGCGGGATTCGACCATGACGAGTTCAGGAGCGTTGAGGGCGAGTGCCAGCGGGATCGCCGGGGAGCCGCCGCCGGAGCCGAGATCCATGAGGCGGGGTTTCAGCGGCAGGTGAGCCGCGGCGGCCACGGGCTCCAGGAGCAATCGATCCACGGCCTCATCCGGATCCGAAAGGGAGGTCAGGTTGATCTTCTCGTTCCAGCGGTCCAGCACCTCGTAATAGATCGCGAGGGGATTGGCAAGCGAATCGGGGACGGTCAATCCCGCGCGTGCGGCGCGATCCTTCAGCCTCGCGGCGATGTCGGCCCGCACCTGACGCTCAGCGGGCCAGTTGCCCGGCGAGATGCGCGGCAACTACAGCGACAGCCGCGCCCGTGACGCCTGGAATTCGAAGCGCCTGGCCGATGGTCTCCGGACGGACCGTCGAGAGACGCTCAACGGCCTCGCGGGACAGCCCCGGGATGCCCGCGAACTCGAAATCCCGCGGAATCGTTCGGGATTCCTGCCGGCGAAGCCGGTCGACCGACGCCTGCTGACGCCGCAGATATCCCTCATAACGATAGAGCGTTTCAAGGCTGGTGAGATCGATGAGCGGCTCCTGAATGTCGAGCGCGAGTTGTCCAGGGCGGCTGAGCCCGGCCAAATCCACGCCCGGCTGGCGGAGCACACGCGAGGCGGCCAGCCGCTCGCCGCCGATCTGGACCGTGCTGCGATTGACCGTCGCGATGTTCCGTTCGAGGCGCTCGCGGCGCGCCTCGAATCGCGACCACCGGTCGTCGTCTACGAGACCGATGTCGCGTCCAAGTGGCGTCAGCCGCAGATCGGCGTTGTCGATACGAAGCAGCAGCCGATGCTCGGCGCGCGACGTGAACATCCGATACGGCTCGAGGCAGCCTCGCGTGGCCAAATCATCCACAAGTACGCCGATGTACGATTCGTGCCGTCCGAGAATGACCGGAGGCGCCCCGGATCCCAGCCGGGCCGCGTTGATTCCCGCGATCAAGCCCTGAGCTGCGGCCTCCTCGTAGCCCGACGTCCCGTTGATCTGTCCGGCAAGGAACAGTCCGCGGATCCGCCGCGTCTCCAGGGATCGATCGAGCTCAGTTGGCTGGATGAAGTCGTACTCGACGGCGTAACCGGGCCGAAGGATTTCCGCGTCTTCGAGGCCGGGAAGCGCATGAACGATCCTGGCCTGCACGTCGACCGGCAGGCTCATCGAATAACCGTTGACGTAGATCTCGTCGGCCTCGAGCCCTTCCGGCTCGAGGAAGATCTGATGCCGCTCCCGGTGCGGAAAGCGCATCACCTTGTCTTCCAGCGACGGGCAATACCGCGGGCCGATTCCCGCGATCTGGCCGTTGTACAACGGCGAGAGCCCGATGTGATCGCGTACGAGCGCATGGACGCGATCGGTCGTGTGAACGAGGTGGCAGTCGACCTGCGGGCGGTCGATCGCGCCGGAGAGGAATGAAAAAGGTACGGGCGGATCGTCGCCGCGCTGCGCCTCGAATCGGGAGAAATCGATGCTTCGACGGTGGAGACGCGGCGGCGTGCCCGTCTTTAGCCGGCCCCACGCAAATCCGAACGACTTGAGCGACTCCGCCAGCTCTCGCGACGGCGGTTCGCCCGCACGGCCCGACGGTCGCTGATCCGGGCCGACGTGCACGAGCCCATTCAGGAACGTTCCGGTGGTCACGATCAGCGCGCCGCACCGATAGGATTCGCCGTCCTCGAGCGCGAGGCCGGCGACGCGTCCCTGCTCCACGAGGATCTGTCCGGCTTTTCCGACAATCCACGAGATGTTCGGTTCGCGCTCGAGCGCGCCGCGGACCCAGGCGCTGTACCGGCGCTTGTCGGCCTGCGCGCGCGGCGACCATACCGCCGGACCGCGGCTCCGGTTGAGCAGCTTGAACTGGATGGCCGTGGCGTCGATGGCTGCGCCCATCAGTCCGCCGAGCGCGTCGATCTCGCGGACGAGATGTCCCTTCGCCGTGCCGCCGATGGCGGGATTGCAGGGCATGTGCGCAATCGTGTCCCGCGACAGCGTGCAGATCGCGACGTCGCGCCCCATGCGGGCGGCCGCCCACGCGGCTTCGACGCCGGCATGGCCCGCGCCAATCACGATGACGTCGTGGTGCTTCATTAGGGACTTAATTACTTACCAATACAGAAGCGGTCGAAGATGGCCGTCAGCACTTCGTCCCGGGGCCGCGCTCCGGAGATCTCGTCGAAGTATCCGCGCGCCTCGTGCAGGTCGGCGAGCACGAACTCCTCCGGGATCGATGCCGCCGCGGATGCGCGCGCCCGCGAGACCGCGGCGCGGGCATCCTCGAGCAGCGCGGCGTGCCGGAGATTCGCGATCGGCGCGCGGTCTCGCAGGATGTCGCCGCCGGCCGCTCGAACGATCGCCCCGCGCAGCCCGGCGATGCCAGCGCCCGTCGCCGCAGAAACCTCGTGCGCGTCTTGCTCCGGCGCGCTCCAAACCTCCGGAAGATCGCTCTTGTTGGCGACGACGACGCGCCGGCGCGCGATGGTCTCGTCGAGAATCGCCCGGTCGTCTCGCGTCAGCGGCTGCGATCGATCGAGCACGACAATGACGGCATCGGCAACGTCGCGCGCTTTTCGCGCGCGCGCGACGCCCTCCGCTTCGATCGCATTCTCCGCCGCGTCGCGCAGGCCGGCCGTATCGACGAGCGTCACCGGGACGCCCTCGAGGTCCACTCGCTCGCTCACCAGATCCCTCGTCGTCCCCGGCACATCGGTCACGATGGCGCGCGCGGCGCCGACGAGGCTGTTGAAGAGACTGGATTTTCCCACGTTCGGACGACCGAGGATCGCCACCGTCAGGCCTTCGCGAATCATGCGGCCGCGCGCGGCGTCGCGCAGCAGTCCGCCGAGCGAGGCGAGAATGGCCTCGAGCGCTGCGGCCGTCTCGGCGGGCGTGATGAAATGGTACCCCTCGTCGGGAAAATCCAGCGACGCTTCCAGCCGCGCAATCAGATCGAGCAGCGTCTGGTCCATCCGTTCGAGCCGAGACGTGAGCGTGCCTTCGAGTTGATCGAACGCGAGGCGCGCCTGGAGCGGCGTCACGGCATCGACCAGCTCGGCAACCGCCTCCGCCTGGACGAGATCGACGCGGCCGTGGAGATACGCCCGCAGCGTGAACTCGCCGGGATTCGCGAGCCGAGCGCCCGCCGACTGCGCTGCCGCGACGATCGCCTCGAGGACGATCGGACTGCCGTGCGCCGACACTTCGACGACGTCCTCGCCGGTGTAGGAGTGCGGAGCAGGGAAGAGCGTGACGATCGCGCGGTCGATCGCCTCATGCCGGCTGTCGGTCACCGTCGCCAGCGTCGCGTGCCGCGGCTCGAAGCCGCGTCGGCCGGTCAGGGCCTCCGCGATCGCGCCCGCGCCCGGTCCGCTGACCCGCACCACGCCGATCCCGCCGCGCCCGGGTGGCGTCGCGATGGCGACGATGGTGTCATCGGGGCTGAACATCTTTGGCGAACACACGAAAGACGGAAGACGGAAGTACTTCCGAGTTCCGTCTTCCGTCTTTCTACTTTCTCGAAATGATCACCGTCTTCAGAAAAGCATCGCCGATGCTCTCCGATGACATCGAGGGATCTTCGGCGACCGTGAGATGGACGATGCGGCGCGCGTAAGGATTGAGCGGCCCCATTTCCTGTGGGCCGGCGGTCTTCGCCTTCTCCATCGTAAAGCGCGTCATCTGCCGCAGCTCGTCGTCTTTGCCGCGCCGATAGCCCATGCAATCGACCACGAAGCTGCGGTCGTCGTCGAGCTCGCGGCGGAAGCCCGTGTTGACGATCTGCTGCAGCGCGTCGAGCGCCTCGCCCTTGCGCTTGAGCAGGACTTCACCGCCGTCGCCGGAGATCTCGATGCGAATGGCATCGGGCGTATCGACGACCTGGACGTCGAGAGAGAGGCCCATCGCCGAGATCACGTTCCGGACGAGGCCGCCCGCCTTTTCCTGGACCGTCATGAGTCGCGCTCCTTCGCCTGCTCGGTCTTCCCGCCGCCGACGGCCTTCACGTTCTTCATCTGGCGCTCGGCCGGCGGACGCACGGTCCGCTTCGTCGCCGGACCGATCAGCTTGTTCGTGATCATCTGCTGTCCGATGCCCCAGACGTTGCTCACCGTCCAGTAGATGACGAGGCCGCTCGCGGCCCACAGAAACATGAAGCCCATCATCAGCGGCATGATGAGCATCATCCGCTGCTGCATCGGATCCGCCGTCGACGGCGTCATCTTCTGCTGGACGAACATCGTCACCGCCATCAGCACCGGGAAGATGAAGTAGGGATCGTGCGCGGACAGATCGTGAATCCAGCCGACGAACGGCGCGCCGCGCAGCTCGATCGCCACCGAGAGCATCGAGTAGAAGGCGAAGAGGACCGGAAGCGTCAGCACCATCGGCACGCACCCGCTCGCCGGGTTCACGCCGCGCTCTTTGTAGAGCGCCATCAGCTCCTTGTTCATGTTCCCGCGGTCGCTCATCTTGAGCTTCGCGTAACGGTCCTGGATCGCTTTCACCTCGGGCTGAACTTCCTGCATCTTCCGCATCGAGACCACGCTCTTGTGCCGGAGCGGGAACATCGCGAGGTTGATGAGGATCGTCAGGATGATGAGCGACCAGCCGTAGTTGCCGACATAGCCGTTGATCCACTTGAGCGCGCGCAGCAGCGGCACGACGAGCCAGGCGAACATGCCGAAGTCGATCGAGCGGACGAGATCGCGATCGACCGACGCGAGGACGTCGAAATCCTTGGGCCCGGCGAAGTACGTCGACGTCGGCGACGGAGAGGGAAAGCGTACTGACCACGAGACGTAGTGGGCGCCGGCCGGATTCTCCGGGACGGTGACGTCGACCGGGGCGAATTCCGCGCGAATGGCCTCCGCCGGCTTGACGAGCGCAGTGAGAAAGTAGTGGTCGTCCACGCCGACGAAGCCGAAGGTCCCATCCAGTTCGGGCTGAGCCGAAATCTTCGCGGGTGCGATCCGCGTGACCTTGCCGTCTTTGAAGAACACCGGCTGCGGCGGCGGATTGTAGGTCCGCGATTTGACGGTGAATCCGCTGCCGAGCGCCGGACCCCACCGCACGGTCGCCGGCACGGGCTGGCCGTCGCGCGTGACAGACGCGCTGACGGTGATGACGTAGGGCCTGTCGGATGCGATGGTGAAGACCTTTTCGGCGCGCACGGTGCCGTCGACGTACTCGAATCGCGCCTGCCACGGATGGTTGGGCGCCACGGCCGTTTCGGTGACGCTGAATGACGCCGACGCAAGCGTCGCCGACAGGGCCGCGTCGTCGACCGCGATCGTGAAGGGCAGCGGCGCATCAGGCGGTGCGTGCCCGGCGATCAGCTCGAGGGGATGTCCCTGATCGTCGCGGTACTTCTTGAGCTGCCAGTTTTTCAGGACCGCGCCGCGTGTCGAGAACACCGCGTGGACATCGCGATTGTCGACCTCGATGTCGCGACCGGGCGCGACAGAGGCGTGGGCCGTCGCGGCAGGCTGAGGCGGCTGGATCGACGGCGCAGGATTCGGCGCCGTGGGCGCGGAGGCATTCGGCGCCGTCGCGGTCTTGCTGGCTTGCGCCGGCTTCTGCTTGTCGTCGGGCGGCGTCGGAAACAGCACCTGGTATCCGTACAGGACCAGGAACGACAACAGGACGGCGAGAAGAACGCGGCGTTCCATTTAGCTGCGCGGCACGCTCGAAGCCCGGGCGGCCGGGACCGGGTCGTACCCGGATCGGCCAAGCGGATGACACCTCGAAAGACGACGGAACGCCAGGACGGTTCCGCGAAGAGCCCCATGCTCCTCGATGGCCTGCATGGCGTAAGACGAGCACGTCGGCTGGAATCGACAGGAACCGCCGAGAAATGGCGACCCCACGAGCTGATAGAAGCGGATCGCAGCGATCAGGATTTTCGCTGTCATTGTTTTGACAGTCCAAGCCGCTTCAAGGTCGCCTCATAGTCGTGCCCGATCTCCTGCACTTTCGCCCTCAGTAGACCCTGTTTCGGGATGATCACCAGATCGCACGCCATCGGCGGAGCCTTATGAATTCTAAATACCTCTCGAATCAGTCGTTTAGCTCTATTTCTGATAACCGCGCCGCCCAGCTTCCGGCTGGCCACGATCCCAAGCCGCGTTTCGGAGCGGGTGGCGGACACCGCGATGATGGTCAGGTATCGGCCGTGCGCCCGACGGCCGGCGTCGAAAACGCGCTGAAACTCGGCGCGGCGACGAATCCGCCGGTCCGGTGGCAGGGCGTGAGAGGCCACGAGACTCGCTTAACGGGAATGCGTCACGGCGAGCCGCTTGCGTCCCTTCGCACGGCGGCGCTTGAGCACGAGGCGGCCCTTCTTCGTGGCCATCCGGACCAGGAACCCATGGGTCTTCTTGCGGCGCCGACGGTTCGGCTGGAACGTGCGTTTGCCCTTCATGACGGTGGAAACCTCTGGAGCGTCTCGCGACTGAGCGGAGAAACTTAGATACTAGCGATGGACACGTAGAGTGTCAATTGCGACACGAGAATCCCATATGTTACAGTCCGGTCCCCGCGTCGGACAGGCCTGGCGTAGGGGCTCCCCCCGAAGTTTTCCACAGCTGTGGAAAAAATTGTGGAAAAGAGCCGGGGCGAAAGTCGAATTTGGCCTGTAAATAGCCCGTAAATCGAGACCTCGAACGGACGCTCCCGGGGCAGGAAAGGGTTACCCGCAGGCGAAAGGTCCCCGAAACACATGAGCGGCAGCAACATCTGGGACCAGGTCCTCGCGCGGATCGAGACAAAAGTCAACCGTCACAGCTTCTACACATGGTTCAAGCCGACGGCCTTCGTCGCGGAGCGTGAAGGCGCGATCCGCGTCCGCGTCCCCAACGCGCTCTTCCGCGACTGGCTCACGAAACACTACGGCGCCGTGATCGAGGAAGCGCTGGCGGAGGTGCAGCGCCCGGGCGCGCCGATCGCATTCGTCACCGAAGATGTCGGTGCCCCGCTCGTGCCTGAGATGCCGCTCCCCGATCCCGAGCAGGAAGAGGCCACGCAGGCCGACGACGTCGGGCAGCTCAGCGCGCGCTACTCCTTCGACACCTTCATCGTCGGGCCGTCGAACCAGTTCGCGCACGCGGCGTGCCGCGCCGTCGCCGAGGCGCCGTCCCGCTCCTACAACCCGCTGTTCATCTACGGCGGGGTGGGCCTGGGGAAGACGCACCTGATGCACGCGATCGGCCACTACGTCATCACGCATCTCAAGAGCCTGAAGCTGACCTACATCTCGTCCGAGCGCTTCATGAACGAGATGATCAACGCCGTACGGTACGATCGCATTCTCGATTTCCGCGAGCGCTACCGCAGCGTCGACGTGCTGCTCGTGGACGACGTGCAGTTCCTCGCCGGCAAGGAAGGCACCCAGACCGAGTTCTTCCACACCTTCAACGCGCTCTATGATTCGCAGAAGCAGATCGTCATCAGCAGCGATTGTCCGCCGCACGAAATCCCGCAGCTCGAGGAGCGCCTGCGATCGCGGTTCGAGTGGGGACTGATCGCCGATATTCAGTCGCCGGACCTCGAAACGAAGACGGCGATTCTGAAGCGGAAAGCGGAAACCGAAGGTATCCCCCTTCCCGACAACGTCGCGATCTATATCGCCGGCAAGATCAAGTCGAACATCCGCGAGCTCGAGGGATCGCTGATTCGGCTCATCGCGTATGCCTCGCTGACCGGCCGCGAAATCACGCTGCCGCTGGCGCAGGACGTGCTTCGAAACGTCCTGCAGAACGACGACCGCGCCGTCACCGTCGAGATCATCCAGAAGGCCGTCGCCGATCACTACTCGCTGAAGCTGACCGAGCTCAAATCGAAGAACAACTCGAAGTCGGTGGCGATGCCCCGGCAGATTGCGATGTATCTCTGCAAGGCCCTGACGAACGCATCGCTGCCCGAGATCGGGAAGAGCTTCGGCGGCAAACATCACTCGACCGTGATTCATTCAATCCGCAAGATCGAGGACATGCGCCAGAAGGATGGGGATTTCAACACGCTTATCAACAGCCTGATGGAGTCGTTCAGGTGACGATTTCCACAGGGCGCCAAAGGGCGGGCGTGTGGATGAACTGTGGGTTTTGGACCGGGCCGAAATACCCGCAAACAGGCTCTGAAAAACCCTCTGCCATGGCGCGTGATCCTGCACAGCCTAAATTATTGATTTTCAAAGGGTAATCGGCGTCGAAAGGCTTTTCAACAGCACCTATTTCCTGTTATAATTCTTTGTTCTCGTTTCTCTCCTCTAATTTCTGAGATCAACAACCATGGAACTGGTCGTCCGCAAGAGCGATCTCCTCCGCGAACTGCAACTCTTCCAGGGGATCGTCGAGCGCAAGAACACGATTCCGATCTTGGCCAACGTGCTGCTGGAAGCCAACGGCGCGGAAATGAGAATGCTCGCGACGGATCTCGAAGTCGGTCTGCGCAGCAAGTGCACGGCGAACGTCTCGAAGGGTGGATCGCTGACGCTTCCGGCGAAAAAACTGTACGAGATCGTCAAGGCGCTCCCGGAAACCGACGTCCGGATCGAGGAAGACAAGGGTGGCGTCAAAGTCGCCGCCGATCGATTCGACTCGCGGATGCAGACCCTCCCGCGCGAGGATTTTCCGACGCTGCCCGACGCCTCCGGCACGGTCAGCGCCGCGCTGCCGCGCGACGTCGTCCGGCAGATGGTCTCGAAGACGCAGTTCGCGATAACCGGCGAGGACACGCGGTATTTCCTGAACGGGGCTCTGTTCATCCTGCGGCCCGATTCGATGGGCCTCGTGTCGACCGACGGGCATCGCCTCGCGCACATCACGGTGCCGCGCGACAAGGCGAAGGCCAAGGCGTCCAAGGGGGGCGACGAGGAGAACCGGGTGATTCTTCCGCGGAAGACGCTGCTCGAGCTCGGCCGGCTCCTCGTCGAGGGGGGCGAAGGCGATATTCAGTACGAGCGCGGCGAGAATCACCTGTTCTTCGGCGTGAGCGATCGGCTGCTGATCTCGCGGATGATCGACGGCCAGTTCCCGGCGTTCGAGCGGGTCATCCCCAAGAACAACGACAAGCACGTCGAGTTCGATCGCGATCGGCTCACCAGCGCCGTCAAGCGCGTCGCGCTGCTCTCGAACGAGCGATCGCGCGCGGTGAAATTCCAGATCGACAAGGGAAAGGTCGAGATCGCGTCGAGCAGCCCGGAGTTCGGCGAGGCGAAGGAGGCCCTGATGGTCGATTACGCGGCCGCGCCCGTGACGATCTGCTTCAACGCGCAGTATGTGCTCGATTTTCTCGGCGTGGTGGAGACAGACACCGTGTCGCTCGACTTCAAGGACGAGATGAGCCAGGCCGTGCTCAAGCCCGTGGGCGCTGAAGGCTACGAATACACGTACGTGATCATGCCCATGAGGATCTGAACAGTTGGTGAATTAGCGAATTGGTGAATTCGTGAAATGAACAACTCACCAATTCACCACGTTACCAATTCACAAACTACGGAATGACCCAAGTCAACGAAGAGTTCGAAAACGCCCCGGACGGTCAGGCCAACCGTGCGGCCGCGCAGGGCGCCCCTGCGGCCGCCGGCGGCAATGGCAACAGGTCGGCTGATGATTACGGCGCGGACAAGATCAAGGTCCTCGAGGGCCTCGAGGCCGTGCGCAAGCGGCCGGCGATGTACATTGGATCCACCGGCGCGCCGGGCCTGCATCATCTCGTCTACGAAGTGGTCGACAACTCGATAGACGAAGCGCTCGCCGGCCATTGCGATCAGGTCAACGTCACGCTCCACATCGACAACTCGGTCACCGTCGTCGACAACGGCCGCGGCATTCCGGTCGACCGTCACGAGAGCGGCAAATCGGCGGCGGAAGTCGTGCTGACCGTGCTCCATGCGGGCGGCAAGTTCGACAACGAGAGCTACAAGGTTTCCGGCGGCCTCCATGGCGTCGGCGTCTCGGTCGTGAACGCGCTGTCGGAGACGCTGGAGCTCGAGATCTGGCGGCACGGACAGGTGTATCAGCAAACCTACGAGCGCGGGACGCCCGCGCGCGATGTCGAAGTCACGGGGACGACGAAGAAGCGCGGCACGAAGGTCACCTTCAAGCCGGACGCGCAGATCTTCGAGACGATCGAATTCAGCTTCGACACGCTTGCGCAGCGGCTGCGCGAGCTGGCGTTTCTCAACGGCGGCGTGACGATCACGATCGACGACGAGCGCGACGGCAAGTCCCACAGGTTCCTGTATGAAGGCGGCATCGTCTCGTTCGTCGAGTACCTGAACCAGAACAAGGCCGCCGTCAACGAGAAGCCGATCTACATGCGCGGCGAGAAGGACGGGATCGACACCGAGATCGCGCTGCAGTGGAACGACGGCTACGCGGAGACCCTCTATTCGTTCGCGAACAACATCAACACGCACGAAGGCGGCACGCACCTGTCCGGGTTCCGCGCGGCGCTCACGCGCACGGTCAATTCGTACGCCGCGAAGAACAATCTGACGAAAGACCTCAAGGACGCGACGATCAGCGGCGACGACATTCGCGAGGGGCTGACGGGCGTGATCAGCGTCAAGATTCCGCGCCCGCAGTTCGAAGGCCAGACCAAGACGAAGCTCGGCAACACGGAAGTCAAAGGCATCGTCGAGACCATCCTCAACGACAAGCTGGGCGCCTTTCTCGAGCAGAACCCGAACGTCGCCAAGCGAGTCGTCCTCAAGGCCGTTGACGCGGCCCGGGCGAGGGAAGCGGCGAGGAAGGCGCGCGATCTCGTCCGTCGCAAAGGGGCGCTCGACAGCAGCGCCCTGCCGGGCAAGCTGGCCGATTGCCAGGAGCGCGATCCGGCCCTGAGCGAGATCTACATCGTCGAGGGGGAGTCCGCCGGCGGGTCCGCGAAGCAGGGGCGCGACCGCCGCTTCCAGGCCATCCTGCCGATCAAAGGCAAGATCCTGAACGTGGAGAAGGCCCGCTTCGACAAGATGCTCGGGAGCGACGAGATCAAGACGATGATCGCGGCGCTCGGCACCAGCATCGGCGCGGAGGACTTCGACGTCACGAAGCTTCGCTACCACCGCATCATCATCATGACCGACGCGGACGTCGACGGCTCGCACATCCGAACGCTGCTGCTGACGTTCTTCTATCGGCAGATGCGGGCGCTGGTCGAATCCGGCTACGTCTACATCGCCCAGCCGCCGCTCTTTCGGGCCAAGCGCGGCCGCACCGAAACCTTCATCCGCGACGAACGCGAGCTGGAGCACTGGCTGATTCGCCGCGCGGTCGAATCGCGCGCGGTCGCGCTGCCCGACGGCACCGAGATGTCGGGCGTCGAGCTGGAGCGGAAGCTCGAGAAGCTGATTCAGTTCCGGAAGTACCTGCAGGTCGTCGAGCGCCGCGGCCCCACGCGCGACGTCGTCATCGGCCTGCTCGATCAAGGCGTCCGCGGGGACAAGACGTTTTTCACGGATCCCGATCGCGTGCGGGCGTTCGCCGAGTCACTGAACACGAAGACGCGATCGGCGAGCGTCAGTCCCGACGAGGAGCACCAGGCGTTCGCGATCGCGATCGAGGACCGGACGGGCGGCTATCCGAAGCACCATCGCCTCGATCTGGACTTCGCCACCACGAGCGAATTCCGCACGCTCGCGAACAGCTATCAGGACGTGAAGGGAATCAAAGGGCCGATGATCGTCAAGACGACGGGTGCCGGCGTCGACAACGCCGCAGACGATGCTGCTGCGGAAGAGGCCGGACAGGCAGGGGCCGGAGACACCACGATCGGCGGCGCGCCCACCGACGAGGCGACGAAGCTGGCCGCCGAATCGAAGCCCAGGACGCCGCAGCCGCTGACCAGGGATCAGCAGGTGAAGGTGGACTCCCTCGACGATCTGGTCGAGTTCTTCATCGCCGCGGGCAAGAAGGGCGTCGCCATTAATCGCTACAAGGGCCTGGGCGAGATGAACCCGGATACGCTGTGGGAGACCACGATGGATCCGGCCAAGCGGACGCTGCTGCAGGTCAAGGCCGAGGACCATCCGGCGGCGGACCTGATGTTCACCACGCTCATGGGCGACCAGGTCGAGCCGCGCCGGAAGTTCATCGAAGACAACGCCCTGGACGTGAAAAACCTGGATATCTAGGTGCGCGAGGTGCGGGGTGCGTGAGGTGCGAGAAGTGTGTGACGTGCGCACTCCTCACAGCTCGAGCCCCCCGCGCACCCCGCGCGCCCTGCGCACCCCACACACCATATGACCGAAATCGCCGCCACCAAGGTCCCCGTCAACATCGAGGACGAGATGAAGCGCTCGTACATGGATTACGCGATGAGCGTAATCATCGGGCGAGCGCTGCCCGACGCGCGCGACGGGCTGAAGCCCGCGCACCGCCGCGTGCTCTACGGCATGCGGACGATGGGACTCGGCTCCAACCGCGCGTACCGCAAGTGCGCCAAGATCGTGGGCGAGGTCATGGGGAACTTCCATCCCCACGGCGACGCCTCGATCTACGACACGCTCGTCCGTCTCGCGCAGGAATTCAACATGCGCTATCCCCTGGTCGACGGCCAGGGGAACTTCGGTTCGGTCGACGGCGACCCGCCCGCGGCGATGCGGTACACCGAGGCGCGCCCCGAGTCGCTCGCCGAAGCGATGATGACGGATCTCGACAAGGAAACCGTCGACTTCGTTCCGAACTACGACGAGACGACGGAGGAGCCCACCGTTCTCCCGACGACCTTCCCGAACCTGCTGGTCAACGGCTCCGCCGGCATCGCCGTCGGCATGGCGACGAACATTCCGCCGCACAACATGCGCGACGTCATCGACGGCGTGATCGCGGCGATCGAGCAGCGCCGGCAGCCCAAGTCCGAACGCCTGAAAGCGGTCCTCCGCGCGGTCCCGGGGCCCGACTTTCCGACCGGCGGCATCATCGTCGGCCGGACGGGCATCTATCAGGCGTATACGACCGGCCGCGGCGCCATCACCGTCCGCGCGCGGGTGACGACCGAGGAATCGAAGAAGGGCGACAAGACGGCGCTCATCGTCAGCGAGATCCCGTATCAGGTGAACAAGAAACGCCTGATCGAGAACATCGCCGAGCTGTATCGCGAGAAGACCATCGAGGGCATCTCGGATCTGCGGGACGAATCGGATCGCGACGGCATGCGGATCGTGATCGAGCTGAAGCGCGGCGAGGTTCCGGAAGTCATCCTGAACAACCTGTACAAGCACACGCAGCTGCAGACGACGTTCGGGATCATCATGCTCGCGATTGCCGCCGGGCGCCCGAAAGTCCTGAACCTCCTCGAGGTCATCGAGAACTTCATCGAGTTCCGGCGCGAGGTCGTGCGGCGCCGGACCGAGTTCGAGCTGCGCAGGGCCGAGGCGCGCGCCCATATCCTCGAAGGGCTCAAGATCGCGCTGGATCATCTCGACGAAGTGATCAAGCTGATTCGCGGCTCGAAGAGTCCGGCCGAGGCGCGAGACGGCCTCATGGCGCAGTTCAGGCTCTCGCAGCCGCAATCGCAGGCGATCCTCGACATGCAGCTCCAGCGGCTGACGGGCCTCGAGCGCCAGAAGATTCTCGACGAGCTCCTCGAGCTGATGAAGACGATCGAGCGGCTCCGCGCGATTCTGTCGAGCGACGAGCTGATCATCCAGCTCGTGATCGCCGAGCTGAAGGCCGCCCGCGACAAGTTCGGCGACGAGCGGCGAACCGAGATCATCGACGAAAGCGGAGAGCTGCGCATCGAGGATCTGATCGCCGACGAGGACATGGCGATCACGGTCACCAACACCGGCTACATCAAGCGGACGCCCATCTCGACCTATCGAGCGCAGCGGCGGGGCGGCAAGGGGCGCATCGGGATGCGGACGCGGGAAGAGGACTACGTCAGCCACCTCTTCATCGCATCCACACACGCCTACATCATGATCTTCACGGACCGCGGCCGCGCGTACTGGCTCAAGGTCCACGAGGTCCCCGACGTCGGTCCAGGTGGCAAAGGCAAGGCGATCGTGAATCTCGTGCAGCTCGAGCAGGGCGAGAAGATCGCGGCCCTCCTGGCGGTCAAGGAGTTCCCCGAGCAGGACGACCAGCAGTTCGTCGTCATGGGCACGCGCAAGGGCACGGTCAAGAAGACGGACCTGACGGCGTTCAGCAACCCGCGGCCGAGCGGCCTGATTGCCGTGGGCGTCGAGGAGGGGGATTCGGTGATCGCCGTCGAGGTCTCCGACGGCAGGGAGCAGATCTTCATCGGCACCCGCGACGGCATGGCGATCCGGTTCGAGGAGAGCGACGTCCGCCCGATGGGACGCGGCGCCTACGGCGTTCGCG
>Ga0310810_10003092_pt1 | contig 18091 bp, 17 predicted proteins | sample NCmetagenome_FD_207641 | JGI IMG/M metagenome (GOLD analysis project Ga0310810, IMG submission 207641) | Soil microbial communities from experimental microcosm in Duke University, North Carolina, United States - NC | ecosystem: Engineered > Artificial ecosystem > Soil microcosm > Unclassified ...
GTTCGGCCGGCGGCGATACGAGTCGACGGCGATGCGTCCGAGCGGGCCATCGGGCCAGCCGTTGCCGGTCAGCCGCTTCCACGTCTCGCCGCCGTCGGTCGACTTCCAGACGCCGCTGCCGGGGCCGCCGCCGTTCATGCAGCAAGCCGTCCGCCGGCGCTGATACGTCGTCGCGTACATCACCTGGTTGTTCTGCGCGTCCATCACGAGATCGTTCGCGCCCGTGTCGTCGTCGACCTTCAGCACCTGCTTCCACGTCTTGCCGCCGTCGGTCGTTTTGTAGACGCCACGCTCACCGCCCGGCCCAAACAGCGCGCCGGTGGCCGCGACGAAGACGACGTCGTTGCTGCGCGGATCGATCAGAATCCGGTTGACGTGTCGCGACGTCTTGAGGCCCATGTTGGTGAACGTCTTGCCGCCGTTGGTCGACTTGTAGACGCCGTCGCCCCACGATGTGCTCTGCCGGTTGTTCGATTCGCCGGTGCCGACCCACACGAGGTCCGGATTGCTTTGCGACACGGTGACGTCGCCGATCGACATCAGGCCGTAGTCCTGGAACTGCGGCTCGAAGGTGGTGCCGTTGTTCAGCGTTTTCCACACGCCCCCGTGCGCGGTGCCGACCCAGAAGATTGCCGGGTTCGCTTCATAGACCGCGACATCGGAGATGCGGCCCGACATCGACGCGGGCCCGATCGGCCGGAAGTGCAGCGAATCGAACGGTCCGCCGCCGGCGACCGCCGACGATTGCTGCGAGCGAACGACGAGCGATTGCCCGGCGAACGCGCCCGCAAGAACGAGAATCAGCAGGACGACGCGATACGACCTCATGCTTGAGCTCCGTTTTGGAAAATGATGACGCGTAGCTTACTAGAAGGACGGATGGGGCGGGTAGGTCGGGTAGGCAGTGTGAGGGTCACGATCAGTCAAGTGGGCCAGATGCGTCGAGTGGGTTAGAAACCCACCCGACCCACCCGACCCACCCGACCTGCAAGCGTCAGAACACGTATCTCACACCAAAATACGCTTGCCTCGGGAACCCGCCGCCGCCATACAGGTTCGTGAGCACGAGGAACGTCGACGGCACCCGCTGATCGCGATTCGCGGTGATCGGGGGATCGAAGTTCGCGCGATTCGTGATGTTGAAGATGTCGAGGAACAGTTCCATCGCCTGGCCCTTGGCCGTCGGCACGCGGTACCCGGCCCGGACGTCAGCCTGGAAATAGGTCGGTCCCCGGGCGCCGTTGCGCCGGCCGTCGAACTCCACGTTCTGCATGGCGTTCAGCGCCGTGCCGCTGTACGTGCCGGCCGGCACCGGATCGTCGAGCGACCCGTTGCGGTTCACGTCGACGTTGGTGTTCGTGATCGTGAACGGGAAGCCGCTCATGTAGCGGATCGTCGACGAGAGATTCGCGCCTTTGGTTTTCGGAATGTCGTAGCGCGCGCCGATCGACAGGACGTGCGTGCGGTCGACACTGCTCGGGCCGTCGTAGAGACCGAGGTTCAGATCCGTCAGCGTCTGATAGGTATCGCGGTCTGCCTGGTTCTCGCCCGTGCCACGGGACTTCGACAGCGAATACGAGATGCGGCCCGACCAGTTGTGCGAGTACCGCTTCTCGAGCGACAGGTTCAGACCGTCGTACGAGGACTCGCCGAGGTTCTCCATCACCCAGACGTCCGTCTTGTACGGCTCGCCGAGCACGCCGAACGCATCGATGCGGTTGACGGTCCCGGTGCGGCTGGTATCGACGCGCAGCCCGGGGTTCAGATTCCGCGACAGGAACATGTCCTTGTTCTTCATGTGCACGTAGTCGACGTGCAGCGCGAGCTGCGGCATGAGCTCGCGCACGAAGCCGATCGTCGCCTGGTGCGCGTACGGCTGCTTCCGGTTCGGGCTGTCGAAGATTACCGTGCCGTCGTTCTTCACCAGCGCGCCCGGGGGATACAGCGAGTTGAGATACGCGCGGTTGACCGTCGCAAGACCGTTGTTCTGCACCCAGATGAGCGTTGGATCGGTCGGCAGCTGGCCGCGGCCGGGGCCGGGGTCTGCAGCATTGGCCGGGAAATTCACGACGACTGAGTTCGTGAATTTGCCGAACTCCAGCGCGTCGTCGACGGCGCCGAGAATCGAGCGGTTGTAGAAGATGCCGTATCCTCCGCGAATCAGGTTCTTCCCGGCGTCATCGAGCGTGTGCGTGAAGCCGAGACGCGGGCTGATGTTGTTCTTGTCGACCGGATAGGCGTTCGCATCCTTGAACAACGGGTTGCCCGTCTCGTCGATCGGGATGATCTCGAGGTCGTACCTGACCCCGAGATTGATCGTCGTGCTCGGCCGGACGTGCCACCTGTCTTGCGCGAACGCCTCGTACGTGTGGTTCTTCACGTTCTCCTGGAACATTCCGGTGCGGATGGAGAAGCGATCCGGGTACGTGCGCGGATCCGCTGGATTGAACGCCGGATCCCCGGCGGTGCTGAACGTGTACGTGCCGTTCATGTTGATCTGCGACGCACGGCGGAGACGCGTGAAGTTGTAGCGGAAGCCGTACTTCATGTCGTGGTCGCCCTTCTTGCCCGGAAGGAACCACGAGTAGTCGTCCTCGATCTGGTAGTTGGAATCCCACGGCCCTTGCGACTCGGTACTCGCCTGGATCAGGAAGCTGGGGTAGTTGAGCTGCGGCGGACAGTTCGCCTGGTTGCCAATGGTTTCGTTGCCGAACACGAAGCCTTCCTGCGAGTTCGCGGGACCCTGCGCCCGGAAGCACGCGTTGCCGTGCCACCAGTGCTCCCACGTGCGGGCCACACGTACCGTGTTGACGCGGGCGTTGCTCAAGACGCTCGTCAGCGTGCCGACCGCCGTCTGATCGAGATCGGTCTCGTCCTGGTAGGAGTCTTTGGTGACCTTCGTGCCGATCGTGTACCACTGCGGCGCCCATTCGCGCAGCCACCGGACGGCCCATGTGTGATTGGCGTTGATCTGGTGGTCGAACCGGATCAGCGTGTTCCAGTCGGTGCGATCCTCCGCGATCGAGAAGTTCAGCGACGGACGCGTCGGAAACACGCGCGTCCGATTCGGGTTGTCGACCTGCCGCTCGAGGCTGAAGAAGAACTGCGCCTTGTTCTTCACGATTGGGCCGCCGATCACGCCGCCGTACTCGCGTTTGGTCGTGGTCGGCTTGTCCAGCGGGTTCGCGGTCCCCTGAGACTGCTTGACGAAATAGTCCATCGCCGTCAGCGGGTTGTTCGCCGTGTATCCGAAGATGACACCCTTGAACTGGTTCGTGCCCACCTTGGTTACGGCATTGACGATGGCGCCACTGGCGCGGCCGAACTCCGCGTCATACATGCTCGTGATGACCTGGAATTCCTGAATCGATTCGAGCGGCACGCGCACCTGCGCGCCGGAGCTCGTGCCAAGCGCGTCGTCGCCGTTGTACCCGCCGTCGACCGAGACGTTGTTGTTCTGCGTTGTCTGGCCCGAGGCGACGATCGTGTCGTTGCCCATCTGGTTCGACGGCGCGAACTGGATGCCGGGCAGCAGCGCGACGGTCGAGAAGTAGTTGCGGTTCATCGCGGGCAGCTCGGCGAGCTCGTCGGTGCCGATGTTGCCGCCGACTTTCGCGCTGGTCGTGTCGACGAGCGGCGATTCCGCGGTGACGTGCACCGTCTCTTCGAGGCCTCCGACGACCATGCTCACGTTGACCGTGAGGGTCTTGCCGACCTGCAGAATCAGACCGCCGCGCTCGAAGTTCCGGAAGCCCGGCAGCTTGGCCGACACCTTGTAGCGTCCGGGAATCATCTGCGACGCGAAGAAGCTGCCGTCCGCGCCGCTGACGACTTCACGAAAGGCGCCGGTCTCCTCGTTGGTGAAGACGACAGTCACGCCAGGCAAGATCGCCCCCTGCTCGTCCATGACCTTGCCGCTGAACTCGGAAGTGCCCTGCTGCGCGAGGGCGGGAATCGACGCCGCGAGCAGGAATGCCGCGAGCATCCAACCGACGTGGGACCTACGCATCTGCCGCCTCCTCTCACCGCTGGAAGTTGATCGCGAGCGAGCACCAGAGCGACGACGACGCCGGAATGATGGCGCGATTAGACATCCGCGCGGGAGCGAGATCAATCGGTTTCTTGACGATTCATTCGCGCAATCCTGCGGTCTCGCTGATGGGACTTTAACGGACGGGCTGATACGCGGCTACACTACCCGCGTGACCACGACGCGCCTCGAGGCGTTCAGCGATGGCGTCCTCGCCATCATCATCACGATCATGGTGCTCGAGCTGAAGGTGCCGCACGAGACCGAGTGGGCGGCGCTGCAGGCGGTCATGCCGGTCTTCCTCACCTACGTCCTCAGCTTCATCTTCCTCGGCATCTACTGGAACAACCACCATCACATGCTGCATCTCACTGACCGCGTGACCGGCGGCATTCTGTGGGCGAACATGCACCTGCTGTTCTGGCTGTCGCTGACGCCGTTCGTCACGGAATGGATGGGCGAGAATCATTACGCGGCGGTTCCGACGGCGGTGTACGGCGTCGTGCTGCTGATGGCGGCGATCGCGTACACGATCCTGTCGCGCGTCATCATCGCGTCGCAGGGACCGCAGTCGAAGCTGAAGGCCGCGATCGGCAACGACCTGAAGGGCTACGTGTCGCTCGCCATGTACCTGACCGCGATCCCGATGGCGTTCGTCGAACAGTGGATCTCGGACGCGTTGTACGTCGCCGTCGCGCTCACGTGGCTCGTGCCGGATCGCAGAATCGAGCGCCGCCTCTAAATCTGAATTCTGAAATCTGAAATCTGAACTCAGCTCCCAGGGTGATACGACCGCTCCTTGTGCGCGTCGACGTCGGGCTTGTAGAAGTACACGTCGCGCAGATTGCCCGTGGCGTACCGCTCGGCCTGATCGCCGAAATGCTTCGACTTCGGGTCGCCGCTCTCGCCGCCGGCGCTGACCGCCCGCGCGCGGACGCGGTCCCCGAATTCCACGACGGCGACGAAGCTGTTGCCGCTGGTGCCGTACATCTTCTTCGTGCCGGGGTAGGTTCGCGCGCCGAACGAGGCGAGCGAACCCCAGCGCGACGAGGTGAACCCGACCGGGATGCTCGGCTTCGCGTCGTCGAAGACCTGCGTGATGTCGGCGTTGTTGCGCTGATAGCGGTTGATCTCGCCCCACGGCGTTTTCCACGTACCGAAATCGCGCGTCAGCTTGTCCGAGGCGTTCAACAGCGCCTGCAGGAACATCTCCGGCGATCCGCGCTCGGCCTGCGTGGCGAAGTTGCCGCGTCCCGCTGCGTCGCCGGCCAGGCGCGCAAACTCGTCGCCCCAGTACACGGCGAGCGACGTCGCAATCGATGACACGCCCCACCGGAAGTCCCATTTGCGCAGGACGTCGATCTGCTCGGTGAGCTTCGCCTTGAGCGGGTTCGGGACTGGCATGTCGAACGCGGGCAGATAGCTGTCGTACGCCGCCGCGAGGAACGAATCGAGCGTGAAGTCCTTCTTGTTCTTCAGCACGCGGAGCGCGTGATAGCCGCGCGGCGACTCCGCCGTTCCGCGATCCACGTAGACCGGGAAGTTCTCGCGCTTCTGGCTGTTCTCTCCTGCCGCGGACCACGGCCAGTTGTTCACGTTGTAGAGCCAGCCGTTCGGCGGATTGAGGAGCCCCGGCGTCTGCTCGACCGACAGCACGCCGCTCCACTCCGTGGCGGGGTCGGCACCGTCGACCGGTTTCAGCCAGTCGAACTTCGTGTCGCGCTTCGGGATGAAATTCGAGTGGAAGTAGGCGATCGTGCCGTCGGCGTCCGCGTAAATCGTGTTGTTCGACGAGTTGGTATGCAGCTCCATCGTGTCGCGGTAGGCCTGGTAGTTCTTCGCCTTCATGCGCGAGTACGACTGCGTGAGCGCCTTGACCGGCTCTTCCATCAGCCGGACGCTCACCCACTTCCCATCCGTCTCGCGCACGACCGGGCCGTGGTGGGTGCGATACACGACGAACTCCCGCTTCGCCATCCCGCTCGCGGTCTTGTACGGCACCGTGATCTTCTTCATCTGCACCGGCCGCTCGGCCGTGCCGTACTTGTAGAAGAGCCCGTCGTTCTTCTTCACGATGGTTTCGAGGTACTCGTCGATGTTGTCCACGCCGCTCGAGGTGTGCATCCAGCCGGCGCGATCGTTGAAGCCCTGGTAGATGAAGAACTGTCCCCACGTCAGCGCGCCGTAGGCACTCAGGCCCTCGTCGCTCGTCATCTGCGCCTCGGCGCGGAAGAAGAACGAGGTATGCGGATTGATCAGGAGCATCGCGTGCTTCGACGCCGTGACGGACGGCCCGATCGCCGCGCCGTTCGATCCCGTGGGCTCGGTGTACTGCACGTCGTCCTCAGTGAGCAGGCCCGACTCGATCGCAGGACTAAAGTCCTGCGCCACTTTCTCAGCCTCGCATCCGTACGTGGCGCAGGACATTAGTCCTGCATTCGCCTGCTGGCTGGTCGTCGATTTCCCATAAAAGGCCTCGAGCTGCGTCAGGTTGACGCGCTCGATGTCGCCGCCGATGCTGCCCTCGCTGAACGTCAGCGCCATCCACGGTTCGAAATGCGTGATGACGCGCGGCTTCACGGACGGATGCGTGCGCAGGTAGTAGTTCAACCCGTCGGCCCACGCATTCATGAGCGTCTTCAGCCACGCCGGGCTCGATTCGTATTTGGCCTTGAAGTCCGCGGGATCGACGAACAGTTTCATCCGCAGATCGCGCCAGATCTCCTTCTCGCCCTCGGCCTCCGCCAGCCGTCCCATCCCGTTGATGAAATTCGTCTCCACGCGGTTGAAATCGTCTTCGGCCTGCGCGTACATGACGCCAAACACGGCATCGGCATCGGTCTTCCCGTATACGTGCGGAATGCCCCAGGTGTCGCGGACGATCGTGATGGCCTGCGCCTGTTTTTCCCCGCGGGCGACGTCGCTGTTGGCCGTCTGAAACGCGCCCGACAACCCGGCCGCTGCAAAAATGAGGACGAGCTTCTTCATGAGAACTCCCCGGGCAGGAAAGGCAGGAGCCCGTCCGGCCCCTTCCTGCCCACTCCGATGCGCCGCCATGATGGCACCAGAAGCTGCGTCGGAGCAACGTTTTCGCCGGATTCCACGTCATAGTCGTCACCATGATCCAGGACGCCCGTTACGCGCTCCGCACTCTGGCCCACAACGCCTCGTTCACCGCGGTCGCCGTGCTCACGCTGGCGCTCGGCATCGGCGCGAACACCGCGATGTTCAGCGTGTTCAACGGCGTGCTGCTGCGGCGGCTCGACTATCCAAACGCCGCACGCATCGTGCAGCTGAACACATCGAATCCGCAGCGGGGACGCACGTTCCCGCGCGTGACGGGACCCGACGTTGCCGATCTCGGCGCCGACGCAAACGTACTGGAACAGGTGAGCTTCTACAACGGCGGCGACCTCGGCGTGCAGCTGGCCGATCATGCGGAGTTCGTCGGCACGCATCTGGTGACGCCGAACTTCTTCGCAGTCTTTGGCGTGTCGCCGATGTTCGGCCGCACGTTCACCCCCGACGATGCGCGGCGCGGGGCGATCGTCGGACGCGCGTTCGCCGAGCGCAATTTCGGCTCCGGTCCCGGGGCGCTCGGACGGACGCTCCGCATGGAAGGCGTCGCCTACGACGTCGTCGGCGTCATGCCCGACACGTTCCGCTTTCCGCGCGACGCGCAAGTGTGGCTCGCGCGGCCGCCGCAGCCGGAACAATCGGAGAGCCGCACGGCGTTCAACTACCGGGCCGTCGCCCTGTTGAAGCCGGGCGTGTCGCTCGAGGGCGCCAACGCGCAGCTCGACACCATCGGCGCGCGCCTGCGCGCGGCCTTCCCACGAGAGAACAGAGACAAGACGTTCGTCGCGGTGTCGCTCCAGGAGCAACTCGTTGGCCCGGTGAGAGCGACGCTGTATTTTCTGATGGGCGCAGTGTCGCTCGTTCTGCTCATCGCATGCGCAAACGTCGCCAACCTGCTGCTCGCGCGGGCCACGACCCGGCAGCGCGAAATGGCGCTGCGCGCGGCGCTCGGTGCGACGCGGACGGCCATCGTTCGCCAACTGCTCGTCGAGAGCGCGGTCCTCGCGGTTGCCGGAGGGACGCTGGGCATGCTGCTCGCGTACGGCGGCACGCGCGTGCTGACGGGATCCACGGTGCAGCAAGTTGGACTGCCGCGCGTCGCCGACATTCAGGTGAACTGGGTCGTGTTGTCCTTCGCGATTCTCGTGTCGCTCGCCTCGAGCGTCGTCTTCGGCCTGAGCCCGGCGTGGCACGCGTCGAAGGTGGACGTGAACGACACGCTCAAGCATGCGGGACGCGGCCTTGCCGGCTCCTCGAGCCGCGTACGGTACGCGCTCGTGGTGGTGCAGGTCGCGCTCTCGTTCGCGCTGGCGGTCGGAGCGGGCTTGCTGTTCCGGAGTTTTCTGGCGCTCAACTCGGTGGACCTCGGCTATCGCACCGACAGCATGCTCGTGATGCAAGCGCACGATCCAGCCCACACGCTGGACGAGTTCGTGCAGGTCGGCCGCTTCTTCGAACACGCCGTCGACGAGATGAAGCAGATTCCCGGCGTGACATCCGCGGCCGGAACGATGGGCCTCCCCACCGGGCCGTACGGTTCGAACGGCGGCTACGTGATCGACGGCCAGGATTTCCGTGCCGGCACGAGCAGCACCGGTCAGGCAAACTTCACCCTCGCCGGGCCTGGCTACTTTTCGACGATGGGCATTCCGCTCGTGCGGGGGCGCGACTTCACGTCCGGCGATGCCTACGATCGGCCGTTCGTCGCGATCGTCAGCGAGTCGCTCGCGCGCCAGAGCTTCCCCGGTCAGGATCCGATCGGGCACACGATCCTGTGCGGGCTCGAATCGCCGAAGTGGATGACCGTCGTCGGCGTCGTGGCCGACGTGCGTCAGGATTCGCCCGCCTCGTCGACCGGGCCGACGCTGTATATGCCGCTTCGGCAGGCTCCGTTTCACGGCAACGAGATTCACATCGTGATGCGGACGGGCGTGTCGCCCACTTCCCTCATCGAGCCGGCGCGCACGAAGATGCACGCGCTGAACGCGGACGTCGCGACGAAGTTCACGACGCTCGAAGCGATGGTGTCCGACTCGATTGCGACACCGCGTCTCCGCATGACGCTGGTCGGCGTCTTCGCAGGGCTCGCGTTGCTGCTCGCGATTGCCGGGATGTACGGCGTGATGAGCTATGTCACGACGCAGCGGGTCGCAGAGTTCGGCGTCCGGGTTGCGCTCGGCGCTTCGCCGCGTGATGTGCTGGGGCTCGTGCTCGGCGGCGCGGTGCGGCTCACGCTCGCGGGTGTGACGGCGGGGCTGGCCGTTGCGGCGGCTGTAGCGCGCGTCTTGAACACGATGCTGTTCGGCCTCAAGGCCACGGACGCCGTGACCTACGCGGGCGTGCTGCTGGCCGTCACACCGATCATCGTCCTCGCGGCCGCGCTGCCGGCGTGGCGTGCGTCCCGCGCGGATCCCGTCGTCGCGCTGAGAAGCGAATAAGGCGAACGCAGGACTAAAGTCCGGCGCTACGAAGATCCCTCAGTGCTTCGCGATGAAGTCGAGCACCGTGCGGTTGAAGATGTCCGGCTGCTCCCAGTACGCGGAGTGCCCACACTCCGGCACGACGACCACCTGACTGTTCGGGAGGCGGGCGGCGAACAGCCGCAGCACTGACGGCGGGCAGTACAGGTCCGCGTCGCCCGTGATCAGCAGCGTCGGCACGCGGATCGACTCGAGCAGCGCGAACGTCACCGGATTGCGCGGCCGCTGCGGCGCAACGATAGGATGCACCGCCCGGCTGGCGCGCACCAGCTCGAGCCAGCGCGCCGTACCTTCTTCGTTCAGCGCGCGGTACGACGGCCCGAGCTCTCGGACGTCCGGCGGGAGCGCGTCAAACGCCGGCGCCGGCCGCAGCCTGGCCTGCATCGCGAGATACTCGTCGTCCTGCACGCCGCCGATGCTGTTGGCGACGACAAGACTCCGAAGGTGATGCTGGAACGTCACCGCGTAGTCGAACGCGACCATCCCGCCGGCGGCCGTGCCGACCAGATGAAACCGTCCGAGCCCGAGGTGTTCGACGAGTGCCTGCAGATCGTCGGCCGCGGATCCCGGTTCGGCATTCGAATCGAGCGTCGATTGCCCCGAGCCGATGCGATCGAAGGCCACTGACCGGTGGCCCGCCTCGGCACAGGCGGCGAGCTGCCCCTCCCACATGGCCGCGCTGCCGGTGGCGGCGTGCAGAAACACGATCGGCGTGCCGTCGCCGCCGGTGTCCTCAAACGCAATCGATCGATCGCGCAGCCGGGCGAACGTCATCGGAGCGCCTCGAGCGCTGCCGGAATCCCGCGAACGCTCGCGAGCACCGCATCGGCGGCGGAGAAATCGCTGCGGCGCGTCAGCAGATTCGGAACCACGAGGCACCTGATACCGGCGGCCTTCGCCGCCGCAAGGCCGCGTGACGAGTCTTCGATCGCGACGCACGTTCCAGGATCGGCCGCGCTGCGCGCGACGGCGGCGAGATACGGATCGGGATGCGGCTTCGTCCGCGCGTAGTCGCCGTGGGTGAGGACGAAGTCGAAGTACTTCAGCAGGCCGGTCTGGCGATGAATCACCTCGAAATGCGGACGCTGGCACGTCGTGACGACGCCCATCGTGTACTTCCCATGCAACGCGTCAAGGACGTCGGCAACGCCGTCGACCGCGTGCGAGCGCTCCGCGATCCGAGCCGTGTAGAGCGCGTTGCGTTCATCGCGCAGCCGCTCGATCTCGGGGGGCGGCAGGCCGCGCGCTTCGGCCAGGTGCCATGCGCCGCGGCCCTGCACGAGGAAGAGATCGATGTAGTCGTCCTCGGTGAGCGCGACGCCGATCGACGAGAACACCTCGCGCGTCGCCTCGAAATACAACGGCTCCGTGTCGACGAGCACGCCGTCGTTGTCCCAGAAGACGGCCTCGATCACGTCGCCTCGAGGAACCGCCGGATTTCGCGCATCAGCCGATCGCCCAGCACAACGCCGCGCGGTCCGGATCCGTAGACGTCTGCATGGATCGCCCAGCCGTCGCTAGTCTTGAACGAAACCGCCTGCTGTGCGTGCACCGGCAGCGCGGCGGCAAGCATCGAGGCAATCGCCCGCGCCCTCACGGCCGCGGCACCAGGCGATTCGCGATAAGGACGATCTGCCCACCGTGCCACGCGCCGCTCGTCGCGACGCCGCTCCAGAGCCGCCGCACCGTGATCTCGCCGTAGTGATCGTCGATGACGCGGCGATCGAACTCGTCCTCGGCCGTCTCCTCGAGGCGGCGTCTGCTGATCGCGCGCACCTCGCGAAAGTATGCGACGAGATCCGTCTTGTTCGGCCACGCCCCGTCCGCACGCGCCTTCACCGACGCGCCGAATGGAAAGCGCTTCGGGAGCCCGAGGATCCGGTCGCGCACCCAGTTGTCCTCGACTTCCGCAATGTGCCACAGCAGCCACGCGATTGAATTTGCGCCGTTCGGCGGACCCCACTGCAGCTGTTCGTCCGACAGCGGCTCGATCGCGCGCAAGACGGCCGACGTGCGGAATTCGAGACTGTCCCACAGTGCCTGCGCCTGCGGCCCCATCTCACCGGGCCGGCGTTTCGCGCCGGAGTGGGCGACCGGAATACACGTTCGTCGTCTTGCCGTCCTGGAAGACCACCTGGCCATTGACCCAGACGGTCTTGATTCCGACGGCCTGCGCCTGCGCGTGGCCGAAATCGGCGCGATCGGCGACGACGGCCGGATCGAACAACACGAGATCCGCGAAGTAATCGGCCGCGATCCGCCCGCGCTTCGAGAAGCCGACGTTCGCGGCAGCAAGGCTGGACATCTTTCGCACCGCTTCTTCGAGCGGAAACAGTTTCTTGTCGCGGACGTACGGACCGAGCACCTTCGAAAAGCTCCCGAATCCGCGCGGATGCAATCCCGTGGACGTTCCGTCGCTGCAGACGTTTGCAAACGGCCACTGGATCAACCGCTCGACATCGCGATCGTCCATGCCTTTCGCGACGATGCCCGCGCCCTCCCCGCCCGGCTCGGCGAGCAGGTCGAGCAGGGTCTTCGCCGGACTCATGCCCCGGACCTTCGCGACATCCGCGAGCGTCTTCCCCACGTAATCCGGATGCGCGCGAAAACTGTTGAAGATAATGTCGCCGGGGAGCGACACGTGCGCGAGCACGAACTCGGTCTCGATCGGGTCGTCGAAATTCCGCTTCGGATACAGCACGCCGAGATTCGACTGCCAATAGGTGTACGGATAGATGTCGGCCGTGAGCTGCACACCCGAGGCGCGGGCGCGATCGAGGACGCCGACCAGCTTCTCGGCCTGCCCCCACACATCGTGCATCCCGAGCTTGATGTGCGACACCTGCACCGCCATCTTGTTGACGCGGCCGATAGCGATCACCTCGTCGATCGCGTCCCAGAACCAGCGGTCCTCGCTCCGGATGTGGCTGATGTAACGCCCTCCGGCATCGCCGGCGATCTTCGCGAGCGCGACCACTTCCTCGGGTGCGGAGTAGATGCCGGGGTCGTACTCGAGCCCGGTCGAGAGCCCGAGCGCGCCGGCGTCCATTTCCGCTTTGACGAGCGGTTTCATTCGCTCGATCTCCTCGGCCGTCGCATGGCGCTTGAAGTCGTCGCCCATCACGCGCCGGCGGATCGCGCCGTGCCCCGCGTAGGACGCGACGTTGACCGACACGGGTTGGCGCTCCAGCCGGTCGAACAACGTCGCGAGTTCGGATCCACCGCCGTCCTGACCGACGACGATCGTCGTCACGCCCTGGCTGACCATGGCGAGCGCGTCGCGGGCCGTGTCGAGGCCGCGGTCGTGATGGCTGTGGGTGTCGATGAATCCGGGCGCCAGCGCGAGGCCGCCGGCGTCGACGATGCGTTCGCCGCCAGCAGGCGAAAGCGTGCCGATCGCCGCAATCCGATCGCCGGCGATCCGCACGTCGCCGCGCCGCCCCGCCGCGCCGGTACCGTCGATGACGACGGCATTGCGGATGAGCGTCGAGGCGGGGACCGGCTGCGGCCCGGCCGCGGCGACGAAGAGCGCCGCCGCCAGCGCCGCGATCAGCGCACGCACGTGCATGACGCAGATATTACCCGCTCGAACGGCGTGACATGAACGCTGCGCCCGCCACGGCCAGGACCGCCACCAGGCACGACACCGGGGGGACCATCACGAACCACGGCGTGGGCCTCGCGGCCGGCATGGCCGCGATCGCGCGCGCGTACAGCAGAAGCGAGGCAGCCGCAACGACCGGAGTCGTCGTGTGCAGCGCCACGCGCGTTCGCGCCTGCCACGTCGTCGACAACAGATCCGCAACGACCAGCGCCGCGAACGGAAACGCCACCCAGCCGCTGAACAGCACGACGAGAAAGAACGGCGGATGCCCTGAGCGGAGCAGCAGCGCGACTGAACCGATCGCCCCGACGACACCCGCGGTGAGCGAGACGGCGCGCAGCGTCACAGCCGCTTCGCCGCGATGAAGCCGAAATGCGTGCCACCGAGATTCATCGCGAAATCGTCCTGGCGGGACACGACCTCGAATCCCGCCGCACGCAGGTCGCCGATGATGAGCTCCGGATCGAGCACGTGATCGTCCATCTGCGCCTTGCGCGATTGTCCCGGTGTCCGCGGCGCCGGCTCGCACAGCACGAGTCGTCCGCCGGGTTTCAGCGCCTCCCGAATGTGCGTCAGCATCACGACACCGTGCGGCATCTCGTGATACGCATTCAGAATCAGCACGCCGTCGATCGAGCCGGCTGGCAGATGCGGATCGTCCTCCCCGCCGACGATCACCTTCACATTCCCGAGACCTGCTGCGGCGACGCGCTGCCGCAGGCCGTCCGTTATCTTCGGATCGACGTCAACCGCGTACACGGTCCCGATCGGCCCGACGGCGGGCGACAGCCGCACGGTCAGGAATCCTTCGCCGGCACCGACGTCGGCGATGCTCGCGCCCGGATGGACGGCGGCGGCCGCGAACAGATCGGCGATACGCTGCCACCCTTCGCGGAGCTGTTCGCTCTGCGCGTGACCACGCGCGACCACCACCGCGACCGCACACGCCACGAGGGCACGCCTCATTCGAGCACGTCCGAGATATCTTCCGAGATATCGTCCCACGCGTACCAGAACTTCTTGATCGGCGACGCGCCGACGCTCTCGTAAAACGGTTTCGCGGCGGGGCTGTCGGGCGCGACATTCACACATACCGTGCGCGCGCCCTGCCCCTCGAACCACTGCGCGAGCTCGCGGAGCAGTCCCGTCGCGATCCCGCGTCGCCGATATGCAGGCGCGACGAACAGGTATTGCACCTCCCCCGCACATCCGTGCCGCGTCGTCCGATGTCCCGCGATGTAACCGACGACGCGGTCACCCGCCAGCGCCACGAACCCGATCCTTGGCGCAAGCGCCTCGCCAGGATGATGCTCGCCGTTGAAGTACGCCGTCATCCGCGGATCGGCAAGACCCGCCGCGGGATCCGACGTCCGGCACTCCGCCATCGCGGGCACGTCGCCCGCACCCGCCACGCGATACCGCACATCAGACGACGCTGTCATTCCACGTGTGCGCCGCATCGGGCAGGAAGATCAGCGCGCCGCCGTCGCTCGCGACGAGCCAGCCGCCGGGCACCTTCGTCCGGCGCAGCGTGAAGTCGACGCCAGGACACGGCAGCACCTCCCACGTGAGTGACAGCGATTCGCCGGCTGCCGTCTTCGCGGTGCGCCCATCGCCGGCGGAGTCGCCGGCCGCCGCGGCTCCGAGCGCGCGGAGGATGTCCGGCGGAAACGGCTCACCGCACTGCCCGCACTCGTCGCTCGACGAGTTGCGGGGAATCGTCCGCCCGCATCGCGCGCAGGCGCCAATCGGGCGATCGGGCACCGGCAGACCGCGGCGTCGCAGCTCCGCGCGGATGATCCGCTCGCCCTCTTCCGTAAACTCCGAGAGGTCCTCGGCCGCGTCGAGCAGCTCGTCGTCAGTCTTGGCGCGCCAGATAGCTTGGGGGTCGGACATCGCGTGCTCCTGCGGTCGCGGCCTCAGCAAGGCAGTCGGTAACGAACATGCAGCCCGGGCTGTGCGTGATCGCGATCTCGGGCTTCGCCGCCATCACGACCGCCTGCGGCGTCACGCCACACGCCCAGAAGACGGGCACCTCGCCCGGACGCACCGTGACAGCCTCGCCGAATTCCGGACGGGACAGATCCGCGATTCCAATCGCGGAAGGATCGCCGAAGTGCACCGGCGCGCCATGCGCCTCGGGAAAGTGGGACGAGACGACAATCGCCTCGATCGCTTGCGCCGGCGTCATTGGACGCATCGTGACCACGAGCGGTCCGGCGAACAGGCCCGCGGAGGCGCATGCGATGTTCGTGGGGTACATCGGCACATTTCGCCCTTCCTCGAGATGCCGCACCGGAAGGCCCGCGCGCTGCATCGCCGCCTCGAAGCTGAACGAGCAGCCGAGCAGAAACGCCACGAAGTCATCCTGCCACCACTCGACGATGCTCGACGGCTCGTCGACGAGGACGCCATGCCGATACACCCGATACCGCGGCAGATCGGTACGCAGGTCCGCACCCGGCGCGACGCGCCGCGGCTGCGGCGAGCCGGGCTCGGTGACGTCGACGACCGGGCACGGCTTCGGGTTCCGCTCGCAGAACAGCCGGAAGTCGGGCGCGAGCGCGGCTGGAACGACGACGAGGTTGGCCTGCAGATAATCCGGCGCGAGCCCGCACGTCGGTCCCGCCAGCACCCCCGAGCGCGCCCGCGCACGAACCTCCTCGGCTTCGCTCATGCGTAGATGATGAATTCGAGAAGATTGCCGTCCGGATCGCGAAGGTACGTGCTCGTGCCCTCCCGCCGGAGGCCGCCGCCGCGCGCGACTGGTCCAAGCTCCACTCGTGCCCCGGCGCGATCGAGCATCGCCTTCAACGCGGCCGGCGTCCCGTCCCACACGAAGCAGAGATCGCCGCACGGCGGCTTCGCGGCCGGCGCACGCAGCGTGAACGATGCGTTCTGCCAGAGCGCGGGCCTGTGAAAGTTGATCATGTTCGCGCCGACGTACACGGAGACGACCTGGGGGGATTCCGTCAGCTGAAAGCCGAGGCCGCGGTAGAACGCGAGCATCGCGTCGACGTTCTGCATCGGCAGGGCGACGTGATCGAAGCCGGCGACGCGGCCTCCGCTGTCCTGTGCTCGAACCCGCGACGCCGGAGCGGCGGCCATCGCGGCCACGGTTCGCACGAACGCGCGACGCGAAGATTTCGCAGTCATAGGCATCAGACGTACATCTCGGCGGCAGATTCCCATTCGTGCGCGACATCGCGCATGATGAGCGCGCAGTCGAACCGAATCGATTCGGCCGGGAACAGCGCGCGATCTTCGAAGTAGCTCGAGTGCGCGCGCTCCATCGCCAGGGGACGCACCTTCCACGACTCGGTCTTGAGCACGAGACCATCGAGGCGCGTGCCCGACGCCGTCGCCGAGTAGCCGAGGCTTCCCGATTCGAAGAACGCCGACGCCGCGTCGACGCTTCCGAACGTCGAGTCGGCCGGCAAACGGTCGGCCGAACGACCGACGACGTCGACTTCCACGCGGCCATCCGCCGAATTCATGTGCAACGTAATGCGATCGCCCTCGTCGGTCACCCGGAACGTCGCGCGCTGATGTTCGCCCGGAAACAGGCGGCCGCCGGCGAGATGGTTGACGAGCGAACCGGTATCGCGTCTGGCGATGTACACACCTTCATGCGTTCCCGTCGCGTCGTCCCACTCGACCGCGACGCGATGAGCGGCGTTCTCGCTCGAGAGGCCCGCGAGCGCCGGAAATCGTCGGGGCCGGATGTCTTCGAGCCGTATGAGACAGATGCCGGCGATGGCGTGGCCGTCGTGCAGCTTGGGACGAAACGGCGCCGGCAGCTGGCGTTGCATGACGCCCGGATCGACCCGGAAATTCACCAGCAGCCGGCGCTTGATCGTTCCGTGGACTTTCGGGAGCCGCATCGTTACTGCGGCCGCTTGAACAGCCCTCCGTAGACCGCCTTGCCGAGAATGTGTCCCTGGATCGCCTTCATGACGTTCGCGCGCGTTTCGAACGCGTCGGCGGTCGGCTTCACGTCGATCTTCGTGTCGAGCGCGTAAATCTCGAACATGTAGTGATGCATCGGTCCGGTCGCCGCCGCGCCGGGTCCGCGGTACATCTGGCCGGTCGCGCTGACCTGATAGCTGCCGTCGGCGAGCTGCGCGCCCTTCGGCACACCCTCCGGCAGACCGGTGGCCGTCGCCGGGATCGGCCACACGACCCAGTGCACCTGGTCGTCGGTCGTCTTGTTGCGCGCGACATCCAGATCGTGCATGTGCAGCACGAAAGACTGCGTGCCGGCCGGCGTGTTGGTCCACGTGATCGCGGGCGACAGACCTTCGCCCGCCGCGACGCCCGGCGCCGCCTGGCTGAATTTCACGGGAATCTGGCCGCCGTCGGAAAATCCCGCGACACTGAGCGTCATTGGCGGGCCGGCGGGCGCTCCGCCGCCCGCGCGCTGACCGCCCGGCTGCTGCGCCGACATCGACATCGCGATCATTGGCATCATCATCATCACCGCCCCGACAAAACTACGTCTCGACATGTGTCCCTCCAGGCGCGCCGGATGCGACGACCTGCACGTCCGGCGACGGAAACGGCTGGCGAAAGGTGAACGCGCCGGGCGAGGGCCCGCGCTTCTTCAAGAGCGCGAGACGATCGGCGGCCTCGGCGACGGTTGGCACGTGGCCGACGGGAACCCACCAGAGCGCCAGGATAGGACCCTCGATCGGCTCGAACCATTTGCTCCGGTCGCGCAGCGGCGCGAGGTGATCGCTGCGGTACACGAACTGCTGCAGCGCCTCGAGCGATTCCCACACCGACATGTTGATGGCCATGCGGTCGTCCTCGAACGGCCGAATCGCCATCGCATTACCGTCTTCGGTCTGCAGCCGCCACACGAATCCCGGACTGCGGTCGGCGAGGGCGTTGATCGGA
>Ga0310810_10003093_pt1 | contig 18088 bp, 13 predicted proteins | sample NCmetagenome_FD_207641 | JGI IMG/M metagenome (GOLD analysis project Ga0310810, IMG submission 207641) | Soil microbial communities from experimental microcosm in Duke University, North Carolina, United States - NC | ecosystem: Engineered > Artificial ecosystem > Soil microcosm > Unclassified ...
GCACCAAAAATAGCGACCGTGGTGTTCTTCAGCTCGTCGTAGCCAAACCACGCCCTGGGGTTGAAAAATGTACGCCAAGAAATCTTAAAAACTGAACGTAACGACATAGAAGCAACATCCTTATTCGACGCGGCATTAAATATTATTATCCTATCTGGATATTAATTACAACTCTGGTGTAGCATAGGAAGTCAACCTGAGGCCATTTCCCGTCTTTAAGGAGCACACAGATGATGTTTCGGCGCCCGCTTATTGTAATACTGAGTCTTTTTTCAAGTACACTGGCCTTTTCCCAGGCAGCGACAACAGATACCACAATGGACATGATGCGACCCCAAGCCATGCCCGCACAGAGCCCCATGCAGAATATTGTGCTGTCTCCAGAAGCGTTTCAAAGCGCTGTTTCTGTACTGGACAAAAAAAATAAAGACAATTTAGAACAAGAACTTAAAAGAAAAATTGAACAAACAAATGCTGCCAGAGGGACACAGCCTGGCAGCAATGATAACCAAGCCACAAGCCCTGCTAATACAGTCGCTGCAAAACCTGTTGCACCTGCTGAGACACCTGCGCCCCAGCCTACACAACAATCTGTTTACACAGGATTTGGCAACCAGCCACCCGCCCCACCGCCACCGCAAGGAAACAGCGGGAGCGGTAGTACGAGCGGCCTCGGTATTCAATATTAAATTTGTTAACAGCTAAAGGAGCACACCATGGACTTACGACCGATCAAAAAATCTGCTTTATTTCTGTTAACCGCTGCAAGCTTAACCGTTATCGGCACAAACACACTTTATGCAGATGATGCGAGCGCCGGTGTATTAAAACAAATCGAAATCAATACCAGAAACACACTGAAGCAGCTGGATCTTGTCCCCACTGTGCTATCCCAGCTCGGTACTTTTATTCTTGCCTGGACACAAAAAGACGAATCCAAATCTACAGCAAGCATACAAGGTGACATGACAAAGTTGGGGATGCTCATCGTAGACACAAATCATCAGAGCGCTGCCCAGCAATCACGATTGAATAATGATCTTTTTAATGGAAAGGGCAATACTGCATTGAACGCCAATGATCTCACCTACTCGACGCTACTTGGCAACCCTTTTCTCCCTAAACCAAAAATGAAAGATACTGACTCCCGTTACAATTATATTAAAAATGCGAGTGGCATTAATACTGCTCACCCTATACCAGGGAACTGGGGTGGCAGTATTGAAGATCGAGATAGCTATCAGCACTATTTTGATACTGTATCTGCTGTTGAATCTTATAACGGCTATGTCCTTAGCCAACTTTACGCAGACGGCAATCAACTGAATGAATTACAGATGTCTTTAGTTTTAAAGGCTTCTAGTGGCAGTGACTGGTTTGCTGAAGTTGCTTCAGAAAATATCGGAACTGTGTTGCGTCAGATTTTACTTTTTGAATCACAAGTTTTTGTCATCATGACACAAATGTTACAAACTGAAAAACAAATTGCTGCCACTTCTGCAATGACAAATGCTGTGTTGATTGCATCACAACAAACAAATGAAAAAACACTTATCGCAAAGGCACAAGGCGTGCCTCCCAGACAGTAGGGCTTGACCATGCCAAAGTTAGATTTAGCCAGCGCACACGAATATTGGAAATCGTTCGACGATCAAACTTTGTACCAGGTTGTCACCTATATGGAAGCTGTAGAAACATTCACATTAGATGGCAACCCTGAGCTTGAAACTGCGCTTGAAAAAATAGGAGACGCGCTCGACAAGATTTCTGTCTTTGAACTCAACAAAGAAGAGCAGATCGTCGCGATGAGCGCGCATCTTAAAACGTCTCGTATTTTGCGATTATTACAAGCGATTGACACTATCGATCCCGGCTCGGCTTCGAAAATATTAATCCATGCTGAAGAAAGCAACACAGCAGGGAATATCATGGCTATTCTCTTTCTCAAAAGAAATATCGCTTTTGAACGGCTACGCTTGCTGTCTCGGGTGTTTTCTGTAGAACGCTGCAACATGGTTTTGCAGGCGTTAGAGCAGGATCATGCCTGAGAGTTCTCAGCCTTTTTTGAGAAACGTCCGTTTACTATTATGAAGTAAGAAATTTCAGCTGAAAATTATAGCGCAGTGTACGCTCCCTCACGGTCGCGGCTCGGTTACACCGAGTACCTCGCAGAGTATTTTCGATTTATTCAACAAAGCCCCCGGAGGGAGAAGGCACGCCAGATCAGGCTTCACGAATGAATCGCTGCAATATTTTGTGGGGATGGTTCATCATCGTCGCGGTCCGGCTCTGCGGCTCAGCCGCACCGCTTCGCTTATTGCCGCATGTAATTCTTTGACTAGTTTATGATGACCTTTCGCTTCTAATATCTCGATAGTTGTTTTACCTTCTTTATTACACATAGAAAGAAGCGATGATGCTCCCTCTCCTGCCAGTTCCACTAATTTCAAAATAAATTGCCTGTAACAGGAAACATCACGATCGATCTCAGCAGCCGCAATCATCATTGCGGTATTACCATCAGTATCCTGTAAAACAAAATTTGCATCCTGCGGCCAAACATCCAACAATTCAAAGTCACCTTGCTTGGCAATACAGTGTATTGCACCGTCTCCTGATTTTTCACTTATCGTGTTAAAACTAACTTTCTTCTTTATAAAAAATTCCAAAAATGCTCGACATGCATCAACTGTCATTACATCATTATTTGCAATCCCATTTCTCTCTTCATGTTTCTTTTTCTCTGCATGAAAAATATCAATGAGGAAGCGAGGCAGATCATCGCCTATCGTCTTTTCTACAGTTTGAAGGTTTAAACCTTTATCGCATAACAATTTCAGATTGCTAGTAGGGCAATAAGCAAGAATCATGTATAAAAGATTTTCTGATTCAAAATCAGCAGCAGGGAATTTAGATGTTTGTAAGACAATATTATCAATTGACTTATTATCTGCTATAAATTTATCAATTAGCATTTCAGCAGTCTTCTTAGAAACCTTATGATACCGCATCAAAGAAAAAATCAACCAATCAATGTTAAAATCTAGACCTTCAAGCCACTTTCCTCCTTCAATAAGCGCTGGATGCTCATCTAGCAATAAGGAAAAGACATCCGCATGCTCTCCTGTCTGCGCATAATCTATACATGCTTTATAGCAATTTACCATGTCTCTTGTTTTTTCTTTCTTGATATCATCCTCTATGAATACCCGTACAGCATCAATATGTCCAAACTGAGCTGCTTTTTCAATGGGTAATTCATTACCTACTCCAGAGATATGTGGATCGGCACCAGCCCTTAATAATTGTGTCACTATTTTAGCATGACCTTCTTGTGCAGCGAGGCTAAGCGGTGTCGAATCATCACTCATCTTGTGATTTATGATTTTTTGAAATTCTTCTTTATCTTTTTTCGAAGAAAATAGCGATAATGACATCATTAGCGTTTTTAAATTTCCACTCTTAGCCGCTGCATGAATGACACTACCTCCCGGCGCATCAAAATCAACTAATTTTATTACCTCCCAGAAACGTTCATCTTTTACATTAATAAAAATGTCAGCGCCTGCGTCAACAAGACGCTTTAGCGCTTCAGGAGATCCTTTTGTAGCTACCTTGAAAACAACAGGGCATCCTATCTCGCTTTTTGCATTGGGATCTGCACCCAAAGTGAGAAGCTCTTGCAAAGCATTTATGTTGTCTTGATCCACTGCCAACATCAACAATTCATTTAATACTGCAATAGAAATAGTATGCTTTCCCATCTTTTCATTTTTTATTGTATTCATGATCTGCCCTATTGTAGAGCGAGTCTTCATAAGCAGTCGCAATAGCTTATCATTTATAGATTGCACCGATTCCCCTCTCTCAGCAGGACAAAGTTCCTCAGTAGAACAAGGTTTCTCAGTAGAACGAGGTTCCTCAGTAGAACGAGGTTCCTCAGTAGAACGAGGTTCCTCAGTAGAACGAGGTTCTTCAGTAGAACGAGGTTCCTCAGTAGAACGAGGTTCCTCAGCAGAACAAGGTTCTTTAGTAGTAGCAGGTTTGGCAATGATTATTTCATGCTCTTTCAAAAAATTATCTAATTCATCTTTTTTTCTTGATAATTTTTTTGTCCAAATATTCTCAGCTGTTTGACGATCTCCTGCTCTCACGCGCCTGAGGATTTCCTTCTCCCAATCCTCTGCCAAGGATTCTTCATGGCATACTTTTTTAAATGCAATACCCATGGGTGGCTGTTCCAGCGTTTGAATATACGCCTGTATTGCTTCTATAAAAAAACGTAATTTATGTTCATCTTCTTGAATAAAAATAACCATCTCAGAAAAACGACTAATCGCCACGACAATATCATATATTGCAGCACGATATTTTGGCCTCCCCATGACCTCTAGTCTTTTTAATGTATCACCATTTTCTAACTTCTTTAAAACGTTATTTATTTCTCTATAGATATCCTTGCTCAGTAAGTTGTAGCATATGCCTATTGTATAAGTTAACCCAATGACGCCTTTGGCATCATCTACTAGTGCTGCATCGCACATCGCTTTGATACTACCAATATCAGATGTCACAACACAGCAACGATGGCCTGCTTTTTTTATTAATTCTTTCACCCCTCCTGTCATGTTTTTTTCAAAAAAGACAAAGCCAGGATCTCCACAATCGAAATCGGGCACTGCACCCGATTTTGATTTTTCTGATTTGTGTAAAGATGAAATATTCGATGCCATCCCTATAAAAATATCGCAAAACCCATCGACAGCAGGCGCACAACGCATATTATGATGTAGCGCTGTTTCTACTAACTCGTATTCCTCCCCACATTCATGCTTTCTATTAGCTGCTTCAACATGATGTCTAGCGCAATCATAAGTCAGCGCGTATATCTCGGTTCTTTGACATGACCCAAATGCAAAACAAACACGGCTATAATGATTTAAAGTATTATGCACTTCACTAGGCGAACAGTTCTGCACTTCATCTCCATAAAATGCTGGCTGATATTCTTCTTCCTTAGGAAAACAGGGAATCGGCATCATCTGTAAATCAATATAGTTTTTATCTTCTTTTTTCGATTTATCCTTCACAAAATCTTTATACTTTTCAGATGCTAACAGGAAAAAGTGAATGAGTTGTTCTGATGTGCCGTAAAATAAAGATGTTTTTCTTTTGTGGTCTTCATACCGAACAGCTATCATCATCTGATAAAACAATTCTTTATCAGAAATGCACTCTTCTATTTCTTTTGATTTCTTAGATCGATCACTTTTCAAGAATAGCGGGAACCATTCTTCAAAGAATTTTCTATTTTTAACGATAGTATATCCTTGTCCACGCAACATAAGCTCATTATGTTCAGCTTCTGTCATAAAACTAACTGAATCTGCTTGCACCATGTCGCAAACCGGGTCTAGATTCAATTTCTGTTTAAACTGCACAAGATCAGCAAACTGTCTCTTCATCGAAGCAACAAGCTTTTCACTTGACGTTGCATAAATACAGAGTCCGGTACGGGGCAACGTTGAGTCCCTTTGTATGATTGAATAGACATAGTTATATATTCCCTCAATCTGCACTGTTGATTTCCCTACGCCTGCTTTCCCATACAGTATTTCTACTTTTTTAGGATGCGCAGATGCCCGCTGTGATTTTTCGATTGCTATTTGTTGTTCATTGTTGAGAAGAACTTCTTCTTCCGCATAACTGATTCTTGGCGTACTTGGCATACAGGTTTGCGATAAAAGAGCTGTTGTTTTATTTACAATGACTCTCAGATCCGCTTCTGACGTGGTTCGTAAGCCCTGAATCATAGCCAATGCGTTCCTTGATCTTTTACATAAATGTTCCATATCATGCGCAGAGGTGTACCCTGTAATGACCAATACTTCTATTCCGTCTAGCAGAATACCCGTGCGAACAAAGGCAAACCGCTCTGAATTATGATGACTGTCATTTTTACACTTCACTCTATAGGCATCTACACCATGCAGTTGCTTGATATCCAGACACGCCATACCTTCTTTTGCAAGATGTATAACCGTTTTTCTAAAGCTTGCTAATGCTAAAAATCGCCCCACCTTATTATCCATTAAGACAATATGGTAATGGGGCGCTTCGCTAACGGGTATAGCGGGTAGCGCTTGAAAAAGACGTGGATGCATAACGTTTCTCGTTTTATATTATTTATAAGAATAATGCGATAGAGCAGACGGCATTGTACAGAAAGATCAAAAAATTGTCAATGATGTCAACACCAGCCATCCAAGCGTGTCTTCATATCTTATTGATTTATAATAAATTTTACAGAGAAATAACATTTATTCTACATTCTGAACCTGTTCTTTGAGTTGCTCAATTAACACTTTCATCTCCACAGCAGCATGTATGATTTCTGGATCAACAGACTTTGATCCAAGCGTGTTTGCTTCTCGATTCAACTCTTGGCTTAAAAAATCTAAACGACGACCAACCAACCCACCTTCTTTTAAAATACGTGCCAACTCATCTAAATGTGTTTGAATACGTTCTATTTCCTCTGTAATATCTATCTTCTGAATAAAAAACAACATTTCTTGCTCTAAACGTTGGGGATCTAATTCAATCGCCGCTTCCTTAAAACGCTTCATCAATCGCTCTTGCTGATCAGCAATCACTTTTGGCAATTGCGCCTGCACCTTCAACAAGAGTTGTCGCATCCCATCTGCACGTTGCAAAAACAATGCTTTTAATTCATTACCCTCTCTGGCTCTCGCAAGCATCAACTCCTTCACAGCAAGCGTCATCACAGCCAATACCTGATCTTTTAACGCCTCCACATCCATCTCTTTCATGATCAGTACACCTGGCATTGCCAAAATATCAGCTGGATTCACAGGTGCGCTCTCAGGTAAATATTTTTTGATGCGGTCACTGGCTTCACATAGATTTTTTGCTAACGCTGTATTTAATACAAAAGAGGTTTGTTCTGCTTGCTGCGCACGTTGATAGCGTATCGAAAAATCAACCTTGCCACGCTTAACATGGGAACGAACTACTTCCCGCAAGGGCATTTCAAAAGCACGTAATCCATCCGGTAAATGCGCACTCATCTCCAAATAACGATGATTAATCGAACGAATTTCACAAACTAACTCCCCACTTTCGGTTTGCGTGCGCGCGAAAGCTGTCATACTTACGATCATTTTTTTATTTCCTCAGATAATGCTCTTTCAATATCATCTGCGCTGGTGATTGCCATCTTAACTGGCTTGCGAGAGGGCTCTTTACGCGACACCGTCACAGACTTTTCTTGAACGACTTTACTAGATTCCACTTTCGCGGCATCCGGTACCGGCACTTGCATATTTGCTAAAGCTGTATAAAACTCAAAATGAATCTCAGGCTCTTCGTCTTTTTTAACGGCCAATGAATTCATTTTATCTAGACGACGAGATAAACCATACTGCAAATGATTTCTACGTTCTGCCACCCACACTTTCAATCCAGACCATCGCTCCGCAATACTCGGATGCGATAATCCCCGGTGATGATAAAAAACAGCACCACCAACAACCAAGCACAATACCAGCACAAAACGAAGCCACCCCGTGCGAGGAGAAGGTTGCGTTCTTCTTTTTATTGATTTTCTATTCATTGTTCACATACTTTCAGTTGGTGTAATACCTAACAAATTGAGTCCATTCAACAATGTTTGCCGCACTGCTGAAACAAGTGCTAAACGTGCATTTCTTAACTTATCATCCTCTATCAAAAATTGATAAGCATTATAATAACCATGGAAATCGCCAGCCAATTCTCGCAAGTAGTTGGTCACTTGTTGTGGCTCATAGTGTAATGCTGCCTCAACCAGCATATCCGGATAATTCGCAATGGTATTTAATAATTGGTGCTCTTGCGGTGCAGTCAACAAAGCAAGCTGATCAATACCCTGCGCTTCAACATAAGTGATGCCGCGCTCATGCGCCTGCTTAAAAACACTCGAGATCCGAGCATAGGCATACTGTACATAGTAAACTGGATTATCGTTCGACTCTGATTTAGCCAACGCTAAATCAAAATCCATATGCTGTTCACTCTTACGCATCACATAAAAAAATCGAGCAGCATCATTACTCACTTCTTCTCGTAGTTCTCGCAATGTGACAAAATTACCCCCGCGTGTTGACATGGAAACTTGCTCTTTGCCCCTATATAAAGTCACAAATTGCACAAGTAGGCTCACTAAACGCTCTGGATGAATGCCACAAGCTTGCATGGCTGCTCGCATGCGGGGAAGATAACCATGGTGATCTGAACCAAAAATATCAATCGCAATATCAAAACCGCGCTCGAATTTATTCAGATGATAAGCAACATCACTCGCAAAATAAGTATATTGTCCATTTGATCTCACCAACACACGATCTTTTTCATCATCAAAGTCAGTTGAACGAAACCAAATAGCACCCTCTCGCTCATAGGTGTGACCGCTTTCTTTTAATTTCTGCAATACGCGCGCAACAACAGATTCCTTCATCAACTGACGCTCTGAAAACCAGCCATCGTAATGCACACCGAACTCAGATAAGTCATTTCGAATATCTGCCAAAATATTTTGCAATCCCACCTCTAATAAAGCTTCATAGCGGTCTTGCCCAAGCAACTGTTTTGCGCGATCAATGATCGCATCAATATAAATTTCCTTATCGCCACCTTGTGGCTCATCCAGCGGTAAATCCTTAAAAACAGCGGAAAGAGGAACTTTGAAGCAATCTCCGTGCTCTTCATGAACACGCTTTGCAATATCAACGACATATTCTCCCTGATATCCATTCGCTGGAAAAACTACCTTCTCCCCAAACAAACCCAGATAACGCAACCAAATGCTAACGCCTAAAATAGCCATCTGGCGACCCGCGTCATTCACATAGTATTCACGATAGGCTTTAAAACCAACAGCATCTAATAAATTTGCAACAATCATACCAAACGCTGCGTGACGACCATGCCCAACATGCAATGGCCCCGTTGGGTTAGATGACAAAAATTCCACAAGAATACGCTTGCCTCGACCCATATCGCTGCGACCATATTGTGCTTTTTCAGTCAGCACTTTAACAACAACTTGCGCAAAGGCATCCGCTGACAAGAAGAAATTAATAAACCCAGGACCTGCTATTTCAATACGCTTCACATAAGAAGATGCCGGGATAGATTGCACGATGCGTTCAGCAACTTCTCTGGGATTTTTTTGCATCGCTTTTGCTAAAATCATCGCAATATTAGAAGCAAAATCACCATGTTGTTTATCTTTTGTAGGATCAACTTGTATGAAAGCAGGAACCGCAGAGAATTCTCCAACAGACTGAAGTTGCTTTAGCGCCTCCGAAATCAATGCTTCAACTTGTTGCTTTACCATACAAAAACCTTAACTTTCTATTTGTTTGACATAACCACATGTTGGACGCGGACACACATGCTCTGCACCACGTTTCTTCGTATGCTTAATTGTCAACATTGGCCAAGCACATTTGGGACAGCTTTGTGCAACAGGTTCATTCCATACCGCATATTTACAATCAGGATAACGATTACAAGAGAAGAATACTTTGCCACGCCTCGATTGGCGCTTCACCATCTTACCTTCTTTACATTCTGGGCAGTCAACCCCGGTTTCAACTGGTTTATTTAATGACTCGATATGCTTACATTTAGGATAATTACCGCAACCAATGAATTTGCCATATCGACCATGTTTCATTTTCAAAGGACCACCGCAGTCAGGACACTGTCTATCCTGTATGATCTCTGCATCTGCTGCTGCATCCTGCACTTCTTCTTTTAGCGCACGCGTATAAGAGCAATCTGGATACCCTGTGCAACCAATAAAACGATCTCGCTTTCCTAAACGTAAAGAGAGTGGCTTCGCACACAATGGGCATTTCTCATCCAGCAGCTCTTGTGTCACATCTTTGCGCTGTACGCTCGTTGCAATATGATCAACCTGGTGCTTGAAGGGATCCCAGAAATGTTCCAGTAGAGGTATCCATTCTTTTTCACCGCGCGAGACCTCATCAAGCTCATCTTCTAATTTTGCAGTAAAATCATAATCCACATATGTTGCAAAATACCGCGTTAAGAATTGGCTCACAACACGACCAACATCTGTGGGATGGAACCGCTTCGCATCCAACACAACATATCCACGTGTTTGCAAAGTGGATACAATCGCCGCATAGGTTGAAGGACGACCGATACCATGTTCTTCTAGGGCTTTAATCAACGTTGCTTCTGAATAGCGCGGCGGCGGTTCAGTGAAGTGTTGATTGCAGGTAATATCATGCAGCACAACCTCGTCTCCTACGGCGAGATCTGGCAAGAGATGCTCTTCACCCAACTCTTCTGGCTTATCGTCCGAGCCTTCCTGATAAACCAACATATACCCTGGATCAGCCACAACAGAACCTGTTGTATGAAATTGATTCTTCTCGCTTGCACCTACGTCAATTGTTAAAGTATCAATCGTGGCAGAAATCATCTGTGACGCCACCGTGCGTTTCCAGATTAAATCGTATAATTTAAATTGCTCTGGCGATAAAAATGATTTAACCATTTCTGGCGTGCGCAGCACAGAGGTTGGACGAATGGCTTCGTGCGCTTCTTGTGCGTTTTTTGCCTTGGTTTTATAAATACGGGGCTCATCAGGAATGCTGTCCTTGCCATAACGCTGCTTAGCAAGTGCGCGTATTTCTGTTATGGCATCCTGCGCCAAATTAACAGAGTCTGTACGCATATACGAAATTAAACCAACTAAATCATTATCTATCTTGATTCCTTCATACAACTGTTGCGCAATACGCATTGTACGTTGTACAGCAAATCCTAATTTTCGTGCAGCTTCTTGTTGTAATGTAGAAGTAATAAAAGGTGAAGCAGGATGTCGCTTGCGTTGCTTTCTTTCTACTTTTAATACACGCACCTTGCCTTTGGCTTCTGCTAAGAGCTCTGATTTCATATTTTCAGACTGCTCTGCTGTTGTGACAGAGAATTGCTCTATTTTCTTACCATGATAAACACTGAGCTTGCCAGTAAATGCTTTTTTCTGCGTCGCTAAACTCGCTTCTAAGTCCCAGTACTCTTGACTGATAAATTTCTCGATCTCTTCTTCTCGACGGACAATCATACATAATGCAGGACTCTGCACACGACCCGCAGAAAGACCATATCGAATTTTTTTCCATAACAATGGCGATAAAACAAAACCAACCAGATAATCTAGTGCGCGCCGTGCTTGCTGTGCATTCACCAGTTCCATCGAAATATCGCGAGGATGCGACATGGCCTCTTGTATCGCACTTTTTGTAATTTCGTGAAATACAATGCGACTAACTGACTTCTTTGCGAGCAACTTCTTTTCTTTTAAAATGTGATAAACATGCCAGGAGATGGCTTCCCCTTCACGATCAGGGTCAGTTGCAAGATAAAGATGCGTTGCTTTCTTCATTGCAGCTGCAATAGCAGCAACATGCTTTTCATTTTTTGCGATCAACTCATAACGCATGGCAAAATCATGCGTCGGATCAACTGCCCCTTCTTTAGGTAATAAATCCCGCACATGACCATAAGAGGCAAGCACAGTAAACTCGGAACCTAAATATTTTTTTATCGTTTTTGCTTTTGCAGGTGATTCAACAATGACCAAATTTGGAGTCATGCAAAAAATCTTCCTTCTTTGCTAATGCAATACTGTGTGCGCTTCTCGTAATACAATATCTTGTAATAAAGAAAGCGCTGCCTTTTTCTCTGGCTGATTGAATAGTGCAAGTAGCACGACCCACTTCACCTTACCCACATCCAATTCTGAAGGATCAAATGCCAGCAGCCTATCTATGACCACTTCTCTTGTTTTTGGATCTAAAATACCCAACTGCTCAAGATATAGCAACAATCCTCTTTCAGGAATACTGAGTTTCTCTCTCTCTTCTTGAGAGTAACAGCGTAATGCACGCCATGTCAGCCGCGAATGCGCTTGCAGAATCACTTGGGTTCGCTGGAGCCCGTCTAACCAATCCAATGCCCTATTCACTTCATTAGCAGGAAAACCCACGCCCTCTAGTTCAGAGACCACTGTGTGCGCATCAGCATTCAAAATAACACTACCATCCATATAATTTTCAAAGAGATACATCAAAATTTCGAACATATCATTACCTTATATGAATACTATTACAAGTATTAAATAATAACCACAGACATAGAACGAGAATAAGACAAGCCGCATGCTTTAAGCAATACGAATATATCCACCCGACACTGATTTAATATAACCATTTAATTCTAAAGATAAAAGTGCTGAAGAAGCACAAGCCGCAGTGACCCCGGTGCGGCATAGTATCATATCAAGGGACGTGATTTCATACTCAATATGGTTAAAGATCTGTCCAGCAACCTCGGAAAGCGCCTCTTTTGATGTAACAGATGCGGCTGGCACAGCGTCACACTGAACGGGCATTTTAAACTCCTCCAAAATGTCCTTTGCCGTTTCAACCAATTTAGCGCCCTGACGCAGTAAGTAGTGGCAGCCCTGACTCAAGGGCTGACGAATTGATCCTGGCACTGCGAACACATCTCGCCCCTGCTCCAGCGCATAACGCACTGTGATTAAAGAGCCGCTCTTTAAAGCAGCCTCAACCACCAACACACCAGCGCTCAATCCACTGATCACACGGTTACGTCTTGGAAAGTTAGTCGCTAGTGGCGGCACGCCAAGCGGAAATTCAGACACAATTGCACCGCCACAGTGAACAATTTCTTCAGCCAAAGATAAATGTGAACGAGGATAAACACAATCAACGCCCGTACCACATACAGCAATGGTTGTACCTTTTACAGAAAGTGTACCGCGATGTGCAGCACCATCGATACCAAGCGCTAGACCACTGGTAATGACCACACCAGCCTGTGCCAACTCTATAGCAAGCTGTTCTGCATTACGTAATCCCGTTGGTGTTGCACGCCGAGAACCAACGAGCGCAATTTGAAACTGATGCAAAACAGAAACTTGCCCGCGCACAAACAAGACAAGCGGAGGATCCGATAGTTGCTTCAATTGCACTGGATAATCCGGATCATCTAAGCAAAGCAATGCGTGGCCGGATTGATTACGCCAAGCAATCGTTTTCTCCACGATATCCCATTGTGGGTGGCGGATCGCATGGATATGCTCAGGGCGCATCTTGAGTGCTAATAATTCCTCGTTTGTTGCTTGGAATAATTTTTCAATATCAGAAAAATAAGATAAATATTGTAAAAAAGTGCGCGGGCCTAAGTTTGGCAAATAAAGGGCAGCGAGCCAGTAAGGTAGTGTTTTTGTCATGGTAAGACTCCATGTTTAATTAAAAAAATGCTCTGTGAGGCACTCGGTGTAACCGAGCCGCGACCGTAAGGGAGCGTGCACTGTCCGATCATTTTTAGCTGAAATTTCTTACTTTATGATATTAAATTCCTTCTAACGGTAGAAATGTTGCATTGTTCTACACCATCTTTTATCAGATTCATGTGACGCTCCCTCACGGTCGCGGCTCGGTTACACCGAGTGCCCCAAAGCATTTCCGATTTATTCAACAAAGCCCCCTCCGGGAGAAGGTCCGACCGGCGGATGAGGGGGTATACGAGACAAGGCCTCAACTACATTTACTATCAATGAAATCGATCAACTCGCGTGCGACGCGGCAATCTGATCCCGCTTCTATCTCACGTATGCCTGTGGGGCTCGTGACATTAATCTCTGTTAAATAATCACCAATCACATCAATACCAACAAAATACAAACCGCGCTCACGCAACACCGGCGATAGTTGCGAACAAATCCAACGATCTCGCTCCGATAAAGGTTGCAACACACCTTTTGCACCAACAGCCAAATTACCTCGCCAATCACCCGGTTGGGGCATTCTCGCTAAAGCAACATCAACAGGCTTACCATCTACCAATAAAATACGCTTATCGCCTTCACTGATCGCTGGGATAAATTGCTGCGCCATGATGCAACATTGACCCTGTTGCGTCAGTTTATCAAAAATCACCGGCGCATTCGCATCCCCTGCTGAGACACGAAAAACAGAAAAGCCACCCATACCATCCAACGGTTTACAAACAATATCGCAGTAGCGCTCCCAAAAATCATGCAACATTTCAACAGATTGCGTGACCAAGGTAGGAGGCGTGCACTGGGGAAAATCTGCTGCGAAAATTTTTTCATTACAATCACGCAGAGCCTGTGGACGATTTACCACAAGCACACCCAAACGTTCAGCACGCTCCAAGAGATATGTTGTGTAAATGTAATTCTGATTAACAGGTGGGTCTTTACGCATCAAGATAACATCAAGTTCATCAAGGCGCAATGTTTTTTGCGCTGCCAGATCAAACCAATGCGCCGCATCTTGATACACAGTGAGTCGATGCCCATTACCACAAGGCACACCATCACGTAAAAAAATGGCTGACTGCTCGAAATAATGCAGATCCCAACCACGACCTTGCGCTTCTAACAACATAGCGAAGGTACTATCTGTATCGTAATCAATCTCTGCAATAGCATCCATCACAACGCCTAGTTTAACGACCATCTTTCATCTCCCTTGCAGCTGCCAACATACTGAGTTGCGCGATGATCGCGTAAAGATAACACCGTGTTTCACAATGCCCCAATTTACCAGCCACTTTCATCGGATGAAAATGCATACCAGGTGAATTCAAGTTTTCATCTACCCCACGATCGCGATGCACGCGATAAAAACCACCAATCACTTGTTCGCCCAACAAATAAATAACGGGTTCTGCCGTCGCAAATTCTGTATCTGTTCTTTCAAAAGTATAGACACCCTCCTGAACAATCACACGACGCACAGGTTGCCCGCCTTTCGTGGTTGCCATTTTCGTGCGCTGTTTACGATTGAGTGTGCTCAGCTCCCGCACATCACGTATGGTCATCACAGCCATACCATAAGTGCCTGCATCTGCTTTGATGATCACGAAAGGAGGATAAGAAATACCATATTCTTCGTATTTTTGACTGATGTCGTTAAATAACCTATCAACATCTGCTATCAGACAATCCATGCCTGACTGTTCCGAAAAATTCACCTCTCCACCATGCTTAAACAAAGGTGCGATCACCCAAGGATCAATACCAATCAATGCAGCAAATTCATCAACAACGTTTGCGTAAAATTGAAAATGGCCGGATTTTAAGCGCTGACTCCAGCCTAATTCTGCAGGTGGAATAATTTTTTGATTCACTGCTTGCAAGATATCAGGAATGCCCTGAGAAAGATCATTATTGAGTATAATAATATCTGGCTCAACATCCCGGAGCCGTAATGTATTCTTAACACGTAATAAGGGCTCGATAATGAGTTTTTCGCCGGAAGATAACACGATTTCCGCGGGGAAAGCCGTCTCTTCCGATGGCAAAAACCCAATATTAACCGTATAACGCGCACCAACTAAAATTTGCTTTAACACGCGAATATTTTCCCAGTACATCGGGTTGCGCGTATGCGCTTCTGGAATCAATAAAATAGACTGCGCCCCTGGCGCCACTTTTTCTACTACGCACCGCGCAGCGTAAGATGCATCCTCAAGACTTTCTAACCCGAGATTATTAAAGCCCGCGGGGAAAAGATTCATATCAATGGGTGCAAGTTTGAATCCTGCATTTCGCAAATCAACAGAACCATATAAAGGTGGCATGGTGAGCTGCCATTGCGCTGCAAACCATTCTTGGATAATGGCATCGTGCGATACCATTTGTTTTTCTAACGCTGACAAAGGAGCGGTTAATGTGGTTTGCAGTTGAATCATGTTGTTTACCTCTCAGCAACGCATACTATTATCGCACGCTTCCGATAAAAAATGCTGTATACGCAGCAAAAACTCTTTATTATCAATTTCCCCAACAATACGATGCGCATCTTTTTCTTGACCGCGCGTTGTAAACAATAACACCGTTGGCGGCGCAATGACTTTAAACTTCTCCAGCAAAGCGCGATCTTCTGCATTATTAGCAGATAGATCGGCGCGCAATAAAATAAAATGGCTCAATTTAGCTTGCACATCAGGCAAACTAAAAACATGTTTATCCATATCGACGCAACTCTCGCACCAATCTGCATAAAAATCTAATAAAATTGGGCGATTCGTTGCGCGCGAGATAGCCAACTGCTTATCAAATTCTGCTCGCGTGTGAATAACAGAGAAATGTTGTGTACTCTGTAATGACTGTTGTGACGTGATCACACGATGCCCCATCCAAACCGCCATCACCAACATCAGACACCCGACAAATGATTTGACTACTACCATCCAACGACCTTGTTTAGGTAACCACTTACCAGCAGAGGCACCAATTAACAACAAGGGCAATCCCATGCCTAAGCCCATTACAAAAAGCGAAAAACCACCTAGCAGTATATCGCCTGTCTGCGCGATATACATGAGTACACCAATCAGCGGCGCAGTGACGCAGGGCGATATCACTAATGCTGAAATCACCCCCATCGTAAATACGCCAAAGCATTCCCCACCTTGCTGACGATAACTCACTTTCATCAGTTTATTCTGCAACCGAGCAGGCAATTGTAGTTCATAAAAACCAAACAGCGAAAAAGCAAGCAATACAAACATCAAGCTAGTACCGATCACAACCCAGGGCGCTTGTAGCCATGCTTGCAAGGAATAACCCAGCCAAGCTGCCAACATGCCTGCTATTGCATAAGTAATCGCAGTGCCCAATACATAATTTAACGATAATGAAAAAGCACGTTTTGTTGTCACTGATTTTTTCTGACCGACAATAATACCCAACAATATCGGCACCATTGGCCAAACACAAGGCGTCAGTGCCAGCAAGATACCCAATATAAAGAAAATAAGCACAGCTAAGCTAAATTGCGCTTTATCTAGTAATTGCTGCACACCATTTTGATCTGTTAACAAATGCAACCAAGACGCAATCCAAGAGGAAGTGGCAGGACGCATTGTTAACACTTCTGCTAACTCTCTATGCGTAACATCCACCAGAAATTCTTTATGCACAGATGCATAACAAAATCCCCTTGCTGAACAGCCTTGGTAATCCACTCGCAATCGCAGTGTATTTTGGTCGACTGGAATGGGTATGAGGATATGCAATTGTTGCGTATACACTTTAAAGTGACTACCGCGATCCTTTTTCGCTTGTGAAACGGGGAAATGCAGATCTGGTAATTGTTGCGAGTCAATCGAAACACGTAATTTTTCTTTGTAAAGATAGTATCCTGGTGCAATGCGCCAATCCAATGCCACAACATGATCATTTATCCATGACGTTGACAAAGCAAACGCTTGATCTGCGGGCAGAGGGACATTCTTTGTTAATGCAATACCCTGACTCATCCAGCATAAAGCAAAAAAAGTAATACCATAACGCAATAGACGTTTCAAGCAACACCCTCCTCTTTCATGCGTTTAGCACTGATGGTATGCACAGCATCGACCAACGCAGCAACATGTTCAGGCGGCACATCTGGCGTGATACCATGCCCTAAATTAAAAATATGCCCGGTTGGTTTTCCATAATTTTCTAAAATACGAGCGGTCTCTTGATAAATCAGTTCTGGAGATTGCAATAACGTTGCGGGATGCATATTACCTTGCAATGCGACTTGCGATCCGACCATATCCGCTGCTGCTTTCAGTGAAATTTCCCAATCAACCGCAACAACATCACACCCCGTTTGTGCAATTTGCGATAACCAACGACAACCTCCTTTTGTAAACAAAATAATGGGTACCGTTCCTTTCAATTGCTTCACAATGTACTGCAAATAGTGCAATGAAAATATTTCAAAATCAGGCGTTGAGAGTATGCCGCCCCACGTATCAAATAGTTGCACAGCTTGCACACCTGCTTCAATTTGACTACGCAAATGCGAAGAAACAGCATCGGCAAGCAACTGTAACAACTGATGCAATAATTGCGGATCTTCATTTTTCATTTTTAATAATAAGGGGAATCCTGACTGGGATTTCCCTTCAATCATATAAGCAGCCAGCGTCCACG
>Ga0310810_10003094_pt1 | contig 18088 bp, 19 predicted proteins | sample NCmetagenome_FD_207641 | JGI IMG/M metagenome (GOLD analysis project Ga0310810, IMG submission 207641) | Soil microbial communities from experimental microcosm in Duke University, North Carolina, United States - NC | ecosystem: Engineered > Artificial ecosystem > Soil microcosm > Unclassified ...
CGGTAATCAATTGATGGGCTTTGTTCGCCGGGGTCATACGCGCGCACCCGGAACCGACACGCACGAAGGTGCGGCGGTCCGCGTGCTAGAATGACTGTTTGGGTTCCGACAAAAAATCCGGACAGTAAGCATGGCGCACGACTGGATTGCAGTACGCGGCGCCCGCGTACACAACCTCAAGAATATCGACGTCGATCTTCCCCGCGACCAGCTGGTCGTTATCACCGGGCTCTCCGGTTCGGGTAAATCCTCGCTCGCGTTCGACACGATCTACGCCGAGGGCCAGCGGCGGTATGTCGAATCGCTGTCTTCCTATGCCCGCCAGTTCCTCGAACAGATGGAAAAGCCGGACGTCGATTTGATCGATGGCCTGTCGCCGGCCATCGCGATCGAGCAGAAAACTACTGGATCGAACCCGCGGTCGACCGTGGGCACGGTCACCGAGATCTACGACTACCTCCGGCTTCTGTTTGCCAACATCGGTGTGCCGCACTGCCATCTGTGCGGCCGCGCGATCGCGTCGCAATCTCTCGAGCGCATCATCGATATGGTGATGCTGTCGCCGAATGACGAGCGCGTAAACGTGTTGGCGCCGATCGTCCGTGGACGAAAAGGCGAATTCAAGAAGGAACTGGCCGGTCTTCGCGCCCGCGGCTTCACCAAGGTCAGGGTTGACGGGCAACTTCTCGCGCTCGATGACGACATCAAACTGGATCGGCGACGCAACCACACGATCGAAGTCGTGGTGGATCGTCTCATCCTGAAGCCGGGGATCGAACGGCGCTTGACCGAATCGGTCGAGATCGCCCTCAACCTCGCCGACGACATCGTGATCATCAACACGCTCGATGGCGGCGATCGGCTATTCTCGCGGCGGCTCGCGTGCACCTACTGCGGCGTCAGCATGCCCGAGATGACACCGCGTGCTTTCTCGTTCAACTCGCCGCACGGCGCATGCCCCGAGTGCCAGGGCCTCGGCGCGGTCTACGATTTCGATCCGGCTCGGCTGGTGCCAGACGAGTCCCTGTCGCTTCAGGATGGCGCGATCGCTCCCTGGGTCAAGGGGGACAAGAAACTCGTTCGCGAGGCGCTCACGTCGCTGAGCCGGACATTCGGAATCGATCTCGCGTTGCCCTTCCGACGGCTGCCCAAGAAGCTGCGCGACATCCTGATGTTTGGCGCGCCAGGCGCCGGACGCCGCGCTGAAACGGAGTCGAGCGCGAAGAAAGGAAAGGGGCAGGCAGCGAAGGATCCGTTTGGTGCCGGATTCGAAGGGCTCGTGCCAAATCTTCGCCGGCGGTACGAAGAGGGAACGTGGGTCGAGCAGGAGAACCTCGAGCCCTATCGTGCCCTCCGTCCGTGTCCGACGTGCGGCGGAGAACGGTTGAAGGCGCAGAGCCGCGCCGTGCGCGTGAAGGGTCGAACGATTTCCGAGTACGTCAATCTTCCGGTTTCGGAAGCCGTTCGCGTCTTCGACGAACAGGAGCTGAGCGATCGAGAAGCGCTGATCGCGAGCCGGATCCTCCGCGAGATTCGCGACCGCCTGCATTTTCTCAACGACGTCGGTGTCGGATATCTGACGCTCGGCCGAAGTGCGGCGACACTGTCCGGCGGCGAAGGGCAGCGCATTCGCCTGGCGACGCAGATTGGCTCGAATCTCACGGGCGTCCTGTACGTGCTCGACGAGCCGTCCATTGGTCTGCATCAACGCGACAACCGCGCGCTGCTGTCGACCCTGGCGCGGCTCCGTGATCTCGGCAACACGGTTGTCGTCGTGGAGCACGACGAGGAAACGATTCGTACTGCCGACTACGTCATCGATCTGGGTCTCGGTGCGGGGGAGCACGGCGGCGACGTGATCTTTCAGGGCACGCCCGCCGATCTGCTGGCCGATGGCCACGGATCGCTGACCGGCGCGTACCTTCGCGGCGAGCGCTCGATCAAGACGCCGGCCTCGCGGCGCCCGGCCACCCGCGGTCAGATCGTGATCAAGGGCGCGCGCGAGAACAACCTCAAGGACATCGACATCACGCTACCGCTTGGTGTGCTGACGACGGTGACGGGCGTGAGCGGCTCGGGAAAGTCCACGCTGATCAACGACATTCTGTACAAGAGTCTGGCGCGTGCTCTTTACCGGGCGGCCGACGAACCAGGTGCCCACGCGTCGATCGACGGGATCGACCAGCTCGACAAAGTCATCCAGATCGATCAGAGCCCAATCGGGCGGACGCCGCGCTCAAATCCTTCCACCTACACCGGCCTGTTCACGTTCATCCGCGAGCTGTTCGCCATGCTGCCCGACGCCAAGGCGCGCGGCTTCAGGCCCGGCCGGTTTTCGTTCAACGTCAAGGGTGGTCGATGCGAAGCGTGTCAAGGAGATGGCGTCATCGCCATCGAGATGCACTTCCTGCCGAATGTCTACGTGACGTGCGAACAGTGCAAGGGGCGGCGGTACAACCGGGAGACGCTGGAGATTCGGTATCGCGGAAAATCGATTGCGGACGTGCTGGACTTGACAGTCGATCAGGCGTTGCCGCTGCTCGAGAACTTCCCGCCGATCGCGAACAAGCTGCGAACGCTGCAGGATGTCGGCCTCGGATATATCGAATTAGGTCAATCAGCCATAACGCTGAGCGGCGGTGAGGCGCAGCGGGTGAAGCTCGCGAAGGAGCTCTCCAGGCGTGGCACAGGCCGCACACTCTACATCCTCGACGAGCCGACGACCGGGCTGCACTTCGAAGACACCCACAAGCTGCTCGACGTGCTGAACAAGCTTGTCGATCAGGGCAACACGGTTGTAATCATCGAACACAACCTGGATGTCATCAAGTCGGCCGACTACGTCATCGACCTCGGACCCGAAGGCGGGCAAGGGGGCGGTCGAATTGTGGCGACCGGGACTCCTGAAGAAGTCTCACGAAGCCGAGAATCCTTTACGGGGCGTTTTCTGGCGGATATCTTTCACGCCCCACAGGCCAACGGCGGGCCCTCCCCGGCGACGGAGAGGTCGCGCCGCCGTGCTTAGTGGCCGGGAAGCAAGGGTTTGACGTGTCTCGTGAGGTTGACGTGGAGACGTCCAGCAGCCCGTTCCCGTGTGGTAATTTAGCCACACTTTCCACCGACAGAGTTGTGGCTGGCGGGCCACATCCTGTTGTATCCGGCCGGTACTTTCAGTCGGATTCATCGGATAACATACATTTAAATCAACAACTTACAGCTATGAATAGCTGTGCTTACGGGGTGGCAGGCGCCTTGCTCAGTTCCGGGCGGCTTTCCCAGCGGTCAACAGAGAGGTCATGAGCGCCCAGCGTACCCTTCGTCGATCTGTCTCCTGCACCGGAATCGGACTTCATTCCGGCAACAAAGTGACCCTTTCGTTGAAGCCGGCGCCGGCCGATTCCGGCATCCGCTTTCAGCGCGCCGACCTTGGCGGCCTCGAAATCCCCGCCGTGGTCACGCACCTGGGAGGGATTCAGTATCAGACCGGCTTGACGCGAGAGGCGGTGTCAGTCGAGACGGTCGAGCATCTGCTCGCCGCGCTGACCGCGCTCGGCATCGACAACGCGATTGTCGAGTTGAACAGTCCTGAAGTGCCGATCATGGACGGCAGCGCCGCGCCCTTCGTGTATCTCGTCAACGAAGCGGGGGTGAAACGGCTTCAGGCGCCGAGACGATATTTAAAGGTGCTCCGCCCGATTTCCCTGACGCAGGGAGACAAGCGGATTGCCCTTTATCCGTCTGACCACTTCAAGGTCACCTATAGCATCAGCTTCGATCATCCTCTGCTCCGGCACCAGTCGCGGACGATGAGGGTGACGGAAGAGAGCTTCGTCGAGGAGATCGCGCCGGCTCGAACATTCGGGTTCCTGAAGGAAGTCGAAATGCTGCGTCAGCGCGGGTTGGCGCTCGGCGGCTCGCTCGACAACGCGATCGTGCTGGGCGAAACCGGCGTGCTCAATAACGCGCTGCGATTCGAGGACGAGTTCGTCCGTCACAAGATTCTCGACGTGATCGGCGATCTGTCGCTCGTGGGCCACCCCGTCGTCGGCCATCTCGTCGCGCATCGCGGCGGCCACGCGCTGCACACGGCGTTTGCCGCTCGCATCCTGGAGGAATCGGACGCCTGGCGTCTCGTTGACGCGACGACCGAGGGGCAACTCACCGGCGCGCCCGTGCCGGCATCAGCCAGCCGCGCCGCCAGCGTCGCGAACTAATCTTGATTGCTGATTGCTGATTGGTCCTCCGATCAATCGGCAATCAACACTCAGCAATTCTCAAATCACGACCAACGGCTTCATTGTTGGTTCGGAGCCGCAGGCCTCGAACCAGTCAATCCCTTCGCTGACCAGATCGAACTTCACGTTGTAGCGACCCCTCTCTGACGGAGCCGTCAGCGTCATCGGCACGCTGACGCTGGCGTGGGCGGAGAGCGTTTCGGGAAGCCAGGCGCGCTCGTAGTCGCGATTGACGAGAGAGCCATCGCGGGCGCACAGCTGTGCGCCGACGCGGACCAGGCGCCGGCCGTAGCTTGCCGCGGCCGGAAAAGGCCGGGTCGACAGATTGCGGACTATGGTGCGCACCGTCACGCGGCGGCCGGCCCTCGCGATGAGCGGAAGGCCGGGAATGGGACCGCTGACTTCAATCCGGGCGCGGGGCGTCGCCCCCGGGATCGCATTCCCCAGGTTGTTGTCGTCCCACACTTCATGCTTGATCGCGGCATGCGCCTCGGTGCCTGGCAGGAATCGCCGGGAAAAAAGATCCTCGGGGTGATCGGTGAGTTCCCAGCACAGTCGATCGACCCCGATCTCCGACGCCATCTGCCGGGCCCGTGTCATTTCCTCGTCACTGTCGTTGTGGGTAAAGAGAATGTAGCGCCAGTTGATGAAGGGCACGTCCCGGCCGGCGTGGCGTTTCTCGGCGACGGCGGTCGTCAGGTTGCGAATCGCCTTGTCGAAGTTGCCGCGCTGGCGGTACTTCACGTAGCTGTCGGCGTTGGCGCCATCGATCGAAAACGTCACCTCGTCGATGCCCGAGTGCACGAGCCTCCGGGCCTGCTCCTCGGTCAGCGCCAGGCCATTCGTGCTCGTGTACAGATAGATGTGCGGAAACTGCGATTTGATGTACTCGCACATCTCGATCGCCCGCTTGTGAAGAAAGGCCTCGCCGTAATTAAAAAAGTCCACGCGTCCCAGCGACGGCCCGGCTTCGTCGATCACCCGTCGGAACAGGTCGAAGTCGAGCATGCCGGCCTGCCGCGTGCGGGTGATGCCCGTCTCGGGAGCGCAGCAGGCCTGCGCGCAGGAAATATTGCAGGCGGCGGTGCACTCGATATAGAGCCGCGAGGGCAGCGCCGGCACGTTCAGGTCGCGCTGCGGCGGCGGTTCGTCTTTCTTCAGCGGCAGTTTCAACGGGCAGTCGCCGCAGAACCGCGATCCGCCGGCATTCAGATCCTGCCGCAGCGTCGACGCGCGCTCGCCGGTCCAGATATCGGACACGCCGGCGGTCCGGGCGTCTCCGAGCACGCGCTTGCCGTACGGATCGGCGCAGCCGCAGACCATCCGGCCGTCGCAGAGCAGAATCATCGTGCTCCACGGCCAGCTGCACGTGAACCGCGTTGCCAGGTAGTTGAGGGACACGGAAAACCCCGCGGGCTTACTTCTTCTTGTTCAGCTTTCGCATGTATGCGCCGAGCCGTTCGTTCTCGTAGGACACAGTATTGAGAAACAGGCTTTCACTGAGGTATTGACGGCGCTCGGCGTCGTTCATCTGCCCGATCAGGTGCTGGATCTCCCGGACCATATCCTCGAAGGTGCGCTCGAGCTCACGCTTGGCCGTCACTTCGATGTACAGCGACTCGATTACCGACAGCAGATCGCCGTCGAGCAGGAGCTCGGTGCCGTTGGTCATCTTGATAATGCGCATCGCTACGCTCCGAAGCTTTTGACGGCGCTCGGTTCGTCGGGGTGCACCTCGATGAAATTCTGCGCGCCGGTCATCGTCAGCATCGTCTCGACGCGTTTCTGCACGCCGGCAAGCTTCAGCGTTCCGCCGGCGGCGTTGGCCTGGCGGTAGAGATCCATCAGGCAGCCAATCGTCGCGCTGTCGACGTAGCCGACCGACGACAGGTCGACGACGACCTTGCGCTCGCCGGCGGCGATGAGCTGCGTCACCGCGGTCGAGAACTCGGACAGCAGCGGATACATCAGGCGAGACTCGCCAATCCGTACCACGGCGACGCCGCTTGCATTTTCGGTTGTGAGATTCATTCGCTACTCCGCTAGTCCTTGCGCCGGAACACTAATGTCGTTTCTGCCGCGCGGGCGCGCCGCGACGGCGCCGCAGAACCGGTTGTTTGTCCTGCAGCCGTTTCAGCTGACGCGCCAGCTCGAGCCGGCCGCGATTGATGCGCGACTTGACCGTGCCTTCCGGCAGTCCGAGATGGTCGGCAATCTCCTGGTACGACAGCTCCTGCAGATCCCGCAGTACGACTGCGGTCCGCAGCGTCATCGGCAGCGTCTCGAGCGCCTGCTTCAGCTGGGCGCGGAGATCCTGATGCTCCGCCAGCGCGTACGGCGTGCGCTCGCGCGACGCCGGCTGAAGGTCGGTTGTATCCACCTCGCGTGCGATCGTCTGCCGTTCCTTGCGCACACTCCGGTAGTGATCGATGCACAGGTTGCGGCTGATGCTGATGATCCATGTTTGAAAGTTCGCCCGTCTGTCAAACGTATTCAACGCCTTGAAAATCTTCAGGAAGATGTCCTGCGTCAAATCCTCCGCCTCATCGTGCTTGCCGACGAACTTGTAGGCGACGTTGAACACCTTTCGCCAGTTCTGGCGGACGATGGTTTCCCAGGCGACCTGATCGCCGCTGAGGCATTGCTCAATGAGGCTGTCAGGCGTCGCCGGTTGCGCGGCGGGGGAATCAACAGACATGCGACGGCAGTTGAATCATATCAAAATGGGTGCACCAGTGCCGCGAGCCACGTCTGGCACCCATGGCACCCGTACAATTACAATGAATCAACCCGTGGACGCATTTCATCGCCTTGATCACACGCTTCACTGCGAGGACGTCTCACTGCTCACGCTCGCGGAGGCAGAAGGAACACCGCTTTACGTCTACAGCGCCGCCACCATCGCCGGTCGCTACCGCGCCATCGATGACGCGTTCCGCGGGTATCCGCACGCGCTGCACTACGCCCTGAAAGCGAACTCGACGCTCGCGATCGCGAGGCTGCTGCGCAGCCTGGGCGCTTGCGCCGACGCCAACTCCGGCAACGAGATCGACGTGGCCCTGCGCGCCGGCTTCATACCCGAGCAGATTGTCTTCACCGGTGTCGGCAAGACGCCAGGTGAGCTGGCGCAGGCGATCGACCTCGGCGTCAAGACCATCAATGCCGAATCGGAGGGGGAACTCGATCGCATCGATCGACTCGCGCGCGAACGCGGCACCCGTGCCCGCGTCGCGCTGCGGGTGAATCCCGACATCGATGCGCGCAGCCATCCCCACATCTCGACCGGTCTCAAGGCCAACAAGTTCGGCATGCCGGTCGACGTCGTCCGCGATCTCTCGCGGCGCTTCCGGAGCCGCGAGGGGATCGAGATTGTCGGGCTGCACACCCACGTCGGATCGCAGATCACCGAGCTGGATCCGCTGCGGCGCGCTGCCGCGACGGTTGTTGCGCTCGCAAAGGAACTCCGAGACGACGGGATCGTCATCGATCATCTCGATATCGGCGGCGGCCTTGGGGTTTCGTACGACGGATCGAGCGTTCCCACCGCCGAAGACTATGCGGCGGCGGTCCTTCCGATCCTCAGGGAATCAGGCGTCGCGATCGTGTTGGAGCCGGGTCGCAACATCGTCGCGCCTGCCGGCGCGTTGCTGACGCGAGTCGTTGACGTCAAAGATCATCCCGATGGCAAAGCGTTTGTCATCGTCGATGCCGGGATGACCGAATTGATGCGGCCGATGCTCTACGGTGCCTTCCATCGCATCGAGCCGGTTGCGTGCTCTCGCGGCGCCGACATCGTTGCCGACGTGGTCGGTCCGCTCTGCGAGACCAGCGACACGCTCGGCAAGGATCGCGCCCTCAAGCGTCCGGAACCCGGCGATCTGTTTGCCGTGCTCGACACGGGCGCGTACGGCGCGGTGATGGCATCCAACTACAACCGACGCACCATGCCGGCCGAAGTGCTGGTCAATGGTTCGAAATGGTCCGTGATTCGAAGGCGCCAGACGATCGACGACCTGCTCGCGCTGGAGAATTGATGACCGGGTTCCTCATCGCCTTTGAAGGTCTCGACCAGAGCGGCAAGCAGACTCAGGCAGAACGGGTGAGCGCACATGTCAGTGCGAGCGGCCGCCAGTGTCGACTCCTTTCTTTTCCGGACTACGGCACCCCGATCGGCGCGGAGATCGCGAAAGCGCTCCACGGTGAGCGTGACTACGGACCGGACGTGATGCAGCTGATGTACGTCGCCAATCGCTACGAGAAGCGGGTCGACATGCAGCAGGCGCTCGAAGACGGCGTCGTCCTCGTCTGCGATCGATACCTGGCGTCCAGCATCGCCTACGGCGAAGCGCACGGGCTCGATGCGTCCTGGCTCCGCGACATGCAGCGGCACCTGCCCAGGCCGACGCTTACGATCCTGCTCGATATTGCGCCGGAGACCGCGGTGCAACGGAAGTCGGCCGGCCGCGATCGTTACGAGCGCGATCTCGCACTTCTCTCGCGGGTTCGCGAGAGCTATCAGCGACAGTCGTCGGCGGAGGGCTGGCTGAGAGTGAACGGCGAGCGTTCACGCGAAGCGGTCTCGACCGATGTCGTCAGCGCGGTCGAGACACTACTCGCGCGGCCGTAAGGGCGCGCACTTCCCGCGCTCCCGAGTCGAGCAGGACACGCGCGCACGACTCGAGCGTCGCACCCGTCGTGCTGACGTCGTCTACCAGAACAATCACGAGGCCGTTGACGTCGGCGTGCCGTCGTTTCGCGAACACGTTGCTGACATTGGCGTGCCGCTCGGCGGCCGGTAAATCAGTTTGGGAGACGGTCGCTCGCACGCGTTTCAGGACATCTGCGCTCGCGACTGGAAGATGACGGGCGATCTCTGCCGCCTGGTTGAATCCGCGCATCCGCTTTCGCGATCGATGGAGGGGCACCGGCACGACGAGGTCGGCTCCCGTCAGGACGGCATCGCCGTGCTGCGCCAGCAACGCTCCCAGGCGGCGGGCCACGGATCGACGTCTATCGTATTTGAGCGCGTGCACGACCGCGCGCAGCGAACCATCGTAATCGCCAATCGCCCGGCTATGACTGACCTGATGCTGCGTTTGCCTGCACCGCGGACACGCATCGGACGCAGTGGTGACGACGCGCCACGATCCGAGCGGGTCTCCGCAGACGTCGCAGAGAGGCGGAGTGAATGGGCGGATGCTGTGCCAGCAGCGTTGACAGACCGGGCCGCGGGTCGGCTCGTCCAGGGGTTGGTCACACGCGGCGCAGAGTGGAGCCAGAAGAAGGGAGAGCAGAGCGTCAACGGTTCGGCGTGCGACGTGATTCTTCCGCCCAAAGTCGGAGGCGACACGAGGATCCAGGACGCTCGCGTCGTTCATTGCTGCATCCGTAGCTTCCGCTTCATGCGGAAGATCCTAGAGCGGAAGCATCTATGGCATATCCTGTGCGATCTCTATCCTCTCTGCATCGCCCCATAGACGCTCGAGCGAGTAGAACGCCCGCGTCTGCGGCGTGAAGACGTGGACGATGAACGTGAAGTAGTCCATCAGGATCCACTCCGCGCGGTCGTATCCCTCGATGTGGGAAGGCCGAACTTTCGCCGCGCGCAGCGTGTCCTCGACGGCGTCGGCGATCGCCTTCACCTGGCGCGTGTTCTGTCCCGAGCACAACACGAAAAAGTCGGTGAACGCCGGCGTGCTGCGAAGGTCGAGCAAGACGACGTCCGATGCCTTTTTGTCCAGGGCGGCACGAACCACCCGTCCGATATCCCCTGTCAGCCTTTTGGGAGCGCGTCGTTTTTCAGTTTTTGTCATGCAAGTGATCTGCCGCAAAGGATCCGATGCCGGCCGAGTACAAGCCGTGCTGCGCGATGTGGCGCTCGACGCCGTCTGCCACGAGCCCGTGAATCGGCCGCCCCTCAGCAAGGCGCGTCCGGACGTCGGTGGACGACACATCCGGTGTGCGTGCGTCGACCAAAAAAATGCCCGTCTTGGCTTCTGGCTTGTGGTTGCTCGCTCCTGGCCATGGCGCAGACACGCTTTGCATCCGCGCCGCGAGGACCGGCAATCGTTCACGCAACGCTTCCACGCAAAACCCCGGCCTCGACACGACGATGAAGTTCGCGAGGTCGAGGACTTCCGGATAACGGTGCCACGTTGCAATTTCTGCAAACGCGTCGGCGCCCGTAATAAAAAAAATCTGCCCAACGTCGAGCCCGTGCGCCTGCTGAAAGTGTGTGAGCGTGTCTGAGGTGTAGGACCGTCCGGGCGTCGTCAGTTCGAGATCGCTGGCGAGCAGGCCCTCGATGTCGTTGACGGCCAGCGCGGTCATCGCGAATCGATGATATCCGGACGCCAGCGGCTGTCCGCGGTTTCAGTGTGCCCGATGTGAATCGGATCCAGGGTTCCGCCGAGCAGACCGACACGGAGACCCAGCGTCATTCTGGTCGCGAGTGTATCGCCGCGGCAGACGCCGACCGCTCGCGCGCCCCGGCGATCCGTTCCCACACCGCGGCGAGAAGTGCGTCGATTCCCTCACCCGTTGCGGCCGACACGGGAAACAGCGAGACGCCTTTTTCCTGCAGGTGAGCCTGCAGACGCGTCAGCCGGTCGGGATCGTCGAGCGCGTCGATCTTGTTGGCCGCGGCGACGACCGGTTTCTCGGCAAGCCGTTCACCAGACGTGTCTCGCCCCGGAAACAACTCGAGTTCGCGCGCAATGATGTCGTAATCCTGCACGGGATCGCGCCCACTGGCGGACGAGACATCCACGAGGTGCACGAGCACCTTCGTGCGCTCCAGGTGACTGAGAAAGCGATGTCCCAGCCCGTGTCCCGCGTGCGCGCCTTCAATCAGACCGGGAATATCCGCGACCACAAACGATCGATCGTCTGACAGGCCGACGACGCCGAGGTTGGGAACCAGCGTGGTGAAGGGATAATCGGCGATCTTGGGCCGGGCAGCGGAGATGCGCGAGATCATCGTCGACTTGCCGGCATTGGGAAAGCCGACCAGCCCGACGTCCGCAAGCAGCTTGAGGTGAAGCCGCAGATCCTTTTCTTGACCCGGCAGTCCGGGCTGCGTTTTGCGGGGAGCCCGATTGGTTGCGGTGGCGAACGAGGCGTTGCCGTGGCCGCCGAGGCCGCCTTTCGCGATCAGTACGCGCTGGCCGTCTTCGGTCAGATCCGCAATCTGCACATAACCATCGTCTCCCGTCCGTTCGTACACGGCGGTGCCGGCCGGCACCTGAAGCTCGATGTCGTGCCCGTTCTTCCCGGTGCGGTTCGATCCTTCGCCGTGGCCGCCGCGGCCGGCGGAGAAGGACTTCTGGAATCGGTAATTGAGCAGCGTGTTCAGATTCGCGTTGGCGACCAGGAAGACCGAGCCACCAGGACCCCCGTCGCCGCCGCTCGGTCCGCCCCGCGGGACGAACTTCTCGCGCCGGAACGCCATGGCACCCCGGCCGCCGTGGCCGGCCGCGACGTGGATGTCGACTTCGTCTACGAACACGCCAAGGGAGATCTTTACCCTTCGAGCGGGATGACGCTAATCACGCGGCCGCGCGCGCCGTGGTCCTCGAACTTGACCTTCCCGTCGATCTTCGCGAACAAGGTGTCATCTTTCCCGAGTCCGACGTTCAATCCCGGCCGGAACCGACGTCCACGCTGCCGGACCAGAATCGATCCGCCGCTCACGATGTTGCCGTCGTGTCGCTTGACGCCGAGCCGCTGTGAATTGCTGTCACGGCCGTTCCGCGAACTGCCCTGACCTTTTTTATGTGCCATGGTGCTTTATCTCTCTCGCGGCTCGCTGTTCGCGGCTCGCGATTCGCTGATCGAGGAATTCGGCGATTCAGCGATTAGCGATTCAGATCAGGATATCCGTCACCCGTACCCGAGTGTATGTACTCCGATGTCCGCGCGTCTTCCGGAAGCCCTTGCGGCGCTTCTTCCGGAACACGCGGATCTTCGGCCCGCGGGACTCGCCGTCTACGACGCCGACGACTTTCGCGTTGGCCACGAACGGGGCGCCCGCCAGCATCTCGCCGCCGTCCTTTTCGAGAAACAACACCTGGTCGAAGGTGATTTCGTTGCCGACCTCGGCGTTTACGCGGTCGAGCGTGACGATGGAGCCTGGATTGACCTTGACCTGGCGGCCACCGGCCTGAATGATTGCGAACACGATTCCCACCCTCCGCTTGGCCCTACTACCTGGCCTTTGTGCTTCTGCGCAAAGGAATTAGGGTAACACATCAGGGCCCAGTGGCTCAAGGCTGAGAGCTGAAGGCTCAGGGGGCCTTGGCCTCGAGCGCCTACCGAAGCAGGACGCGGGTGCCGCGGATTTTCTGGGTGCTGAGCGTGCCGAGGAACACCGGGATCACCTTGTCCATCAACTCGAAATAGGACGACAAGGCGGGAGTGTTCTGCTGCGAGCTGTACAGGATCTCTTCGTGCAGCGATTCGGTATGGAGCGTCGCACCGGTCCTGCCGTCGATGAAGATGAACTTCGGCGTGATCGCAAAGCCCTTGCGCTCCATGTAGAGGCGCTGCGGGACGACGGTCCGGCGTCCGAGCTGGTCGTATTGTTCCACGTTGCGGGTGACGAAGCCGGCGGTCTGTTGAGGCGTGAACAGCACGGTGCCCGTCACGATGAGCGGGTTCTCGTACTCTTCGCCGATCTTCTTCCAGAAGGCGACGTCCGCGAAGATCGACTGGTATTTCTCGAGATCCTTCGCGTTGCGAATCTTTGCTGCCGCCGGTTCTGTATTCTGCGAGACCGCAGGCGCCTGCGCGGCTGGCGCTTGGGCGGCCGGCGCCATCGTCTGCACGTCGGATGCGACCTTCGGCAGGTTGCCATTCGCGCCGGTATCCGTCGATTCGGAGGGGCCGCTGCCGCTCGGCGGGGCGGTCTTCGCTTTGTCTGCTGCGAGCTCCGCGAGCGGAAGCACGTCCGCTTCGATCACGCGAAGACCGGATTTTGTCCGCAGCTGACTGCGCAACAGGCGCACGGTTTCGAGGTTCGCATCGACGTCGTCGGTGCCGCCGCTGATGAAGCCGGCGACCAGCACCCGGCGGAACGCAGAGACATCCATCTTTGGCGAGAGGGGAGTCTCGATGGGTACCTCGAAGAAACTGGTGCACCCACTCACCACGGCGAGCAGGGCGAGGCTAGCGATCGTTGCGGCGCTTCGCGCGGTCATTGATTTCTTTGAAGAGATCGTAGTTCTGGCGAATCAGAACGTTTTTGGGGTCGAGGGCGAGCGCTTTTTCATACGCCTTGCGCGCGTCGTCGAAACGCCCTTCGTGCTCGTAACCGATGCCGAGATTGTTCCAGGCGGCGGCGTAGCTCGGATCGATCTCGGCCGCCTTTTCGAAGCGGTAGATCGCCTCTTTCCAGAGACCGTTCTGCGCCACCTTGTTTCCGAAGTCCACCTGCGCTTTCGCGGTCGACCGGGCGTCCGCGAACGCAGGCTGCGCCAGCCCGACGAGCAGTCCGGCAATTGCCGCGGCTCGAGCCAGACGCAAAGCTCGGGTTACCATGGGTGTTGGGTCCACTATAGTCACCCGCCTGAAGCACCGCAAGTTGTTTCCATAGTCGGCCGCCAGCCAGGTGCAACAGCCTTTGCTGAGCAATGCACGTACCATGGGTCTGCCCAGAAGAACCTGGGATGAATCGAATGATTCCCGGCCTTTTCCGTAAGCGAACGACGCGGCTCGTAACCGGACATCGTTGCGGCGGACGACAGCACTCACCTATAATAAGGACAAAGGGGTCGGGCCGTACGGCTGCAATGCAGCCGGATTTGGCGCCGGCCCTTTTGCTTTGAACGAACGAGTTGCGGCCCTGCCTGGGAAGCCGCATCGAGTCGACGGCGCCGGGGGAGACAGAATGGACCTTCGCGTCGCCGTTGCCGTCTCGATGATCAGCTTCTCCCGGACTCGTGTCTGTCGCGTGTTCAGGGAGCTGTGCCAGCAGACAGTCGAGATTTCCCTTGAGGCGGTTGTTGAGGCGCTTCAGGTCGAGGAAAACGATCGGCGCCAATTGATTGAAGACGCACGATCTCGTGCTGACTCCGCGCTCGCGTCGGCCCCCTCCGGCGGGATGGAGGCCGTCCCGTGGTTCGATTTACGATATCCGGCTCTGCTCAACTGCGTTCCTGACCCGCCGCCCGTGCTCTGGATCCGCGGCGCCGCGGCGGTTCTAAGCCGGCCCGCTGTGGCCGTTGTTGGGTCGCGCGCAGCAACTGCATACGCGACGGACGTTGGGTACCGCCTTGGGGGCGAACTGGCAGAACGTGGCGTCGTCGTCGTGAGCGGCTTGGCTCGTGGCGTGGACTCGGCGGCGCACCGGGGATGTGTCCAGGCCGGCGGCGACACGGTTGCGGTGCTTGGATCGGGCATCGATCGCGTCTATCCAGCCGAGCACGATTGTCTGGCACAAGACATTGCAAAACAAGGAGTTGTTGTTAGCGAACTCGGTCCAGGCGCAGCCCCCCTCCCAGAGCATTTCCCGCTCAGGAATCGAATAATCAGTGGGATCTCTCTGGCGGTTGTCGTCGTCGAAGCGTCCGAGAAGAGTGGGTCGCTTATCACCGCCAGGTACGCCACGGAACAGGGACGCGATGTCATGGCGGTGCCAGGCAGCGTTCTTACCGGCCGTAACCGCGGCTCCCACAGTCTTTTAAAAGACGGGGCAAAGGTCGTCGAGACAGCGGACGATATTCTTGAGGAGCTGGGTTGGCCCGGTGCAAGGGCTGGGATCGAATCCGCTAAACAATTGATTTCAGACCCCTTGCTGGCCAAGATGGAACCAGGAGAGGTCTATCGGCTGGACGAGCTGGTCGAGGCGACGGGGATGACGCCGTCTAAATTGCTAACTCGGCTGACGGAACTCGAACTGCAACGGCAGATTGCTGCCGTCGGTGGCGGGCGGTTTGCCCGCCCGGCGTCAGCGACAGTGGTAAGGTCTTAATAGGTATGGCAAAGGCACTCGTCGTGGTGGAGTCGCCCGCGAAGGCGAAGACCATCAATAAGTATCTGGGTCGCAATTACAAGGTGATTGCCTCGATGGGGCACGTCCGGGATCTGCCCAAGAGCAAACTGGGCGTTGATATCGGGGAGGATTTTGAACCCTCGTACGAGGTGATTGCGAGCCGCAAGAAAGTTCTGAAGGACCTGAAGGACGCCGCCAAGGAATCCGACGACATTTACATCGCGACAGACCCGGATCGCGAAGGCGAAGCGATTGGCTGGCACCTGGCGGAGGAATTGGGGGCGGGCAATCGAAAAAAGATCCGCCGCTTGATGTTTAACGAGATCACCAAGAAGGGCATTCTCGCCGCGCTCGAGCATCCGACGAAGATCAACAAGCAGATGGTGGATGCGCAGCAGGCCCGGCGCGTCCTGGATCGTCTGGTCGGCTACAAGATCAGCCCCATCCTGTGGGACAAGGTCCGCCGCGGGCTCAGCGCGGGACGCGTGCAGTCGGTCGCATTGAAGCTGGTTGCCGATCGTGAGCGCGAAATCGACGCGTTCGTTCCAGAAGAGTATTGGAATATCACGGCGCGTCTTGCCGCCGCGGTTCCGCCTGAGTTCGACGCCAAACTGCACAAACGCGACGGCTCGACCATCAAGGTCACGAACCAGGCGGAAGCGGACGCGGTGCTCGCGGATTTGAAGCAGGCCGAATGGATCGTCGCCTCGATCACGACGAAAGAACGGAAAAAGAACGCCGTTCCTCCGTTCATCACCAGCAAGCTGCAGCAGGCCGCGCGATTCCCGGTCAAGAAGACGATGATGATCGCGCAGCAGCTCTACGAGGGCATCGAGCTGCCGGGCGAGGGAGCCGTTGGCCTCATTACTTACATGCGAACGGACTCGACTCGCGTCTCGGACCAGGCGATCACTGAAGTGCGCGAACACATCGCCGTCAAGTACGGTCCCGATTTCGTGCCGGAGAAGCCGAACATCTACAAGACCAAAGCGGACGCCCAGGACGCGCACGAGGCGATCCGGCCGACCTCGATGCAGTACGACCCCGAGTCGGTCCGCGCGCAGCTGACGCCCGATCAGCTCTACTTGTATCGGTTGATCTGGAACCGGTTCGTGGCGTCGCAGATGCCGCCGGCCACGTTCGACGAAACGACGGTCGACATCAACGCGAGCAATTACACGTTTCGCGTGAAGGGCTCGGTTCCGAAGTTTGCCGGTTGGATGGCGGTCTACAACCAGGAAACCATCGAAGCCAAGGCAGAGGGTCCCGGGCCTGACGCCGTGAGCGCCGACGATGAAGATGGGAGCGGGATCCTGCCGGCGATGCAGGAAGGCGAGACGCTGCAGTTGCGGGAACTGAAACCGGAACAGAAATTCACTCAGCCGCCGCCCCGCTATAGCGAAGCGACGCTCGTGAAGGCACTCGAAGAGAACGGCATCGGCCGGCCGAGCACGTATGCGTCGATTATCAGCGTGATTCAGGCGCGCGACTACGTGAACAAGATCGAGGGCCGCTTCAAGCCGACGATGCTGGGACGAGTACTCGTTGAGCCGCGCGAGACGCCGAAAGGGCTGGTCGGACTGTTGAGCCCGACGTTCGACGACATCCTCGACGTTAACTACACGCGCGAGCTCGAAGAGGATCTCGACAAGATCGAGGAAGGCACCTCGGACTACAAGAAGACGCTCGGGAGCTTCTACAAGAAATTCGAAAAGGACCTGAAAAAGGCTTCAAAGGAGATGATCAACCTCAAGGAAGGGGTTGAGCCGGATCCGCCGGTGGCCTGCGATAAATGCGGCAAGCCGATGGTCATCAAAGCCGGCAAGTTCGGCTTGTTTCTGGCCTGCAGCGGCTACCCGGACTGCGAGAATACCCGAGAGCTCGAGACGCCCGAGCCTGGAGGCGATGAAGGGCTGGACGAGACGTGCGAGAACTGTGGCCGCCCGATGGCGATGAAGCGCGGGCGCTTCGGTCAGTTCCTTGCGTGCACGGGCTATCCGGAGTGCAAGACGACGCGGAAGATCATCACGACCAAGCAGGGGATGACTGCCGCGAAGCCGGATCAGATCCTCGACGAGAAGTGCCCGAAATGCGAATCGAACCTCGTGCTGAAGCACGGGCGTTTCGGCGAGTTTACGGCGTGCAGCAACTATCCCGCCTGCAAGTACGTCAAGCAGAAGTCCACTGGCCTCGTCTGCCCGAAGGATGGCGGTGACGTCGTCGAGCGGAAGTCGCGCCGTGGAAAAGTCTTCTATGGGTGCGCCAATTATCCCGACTGCGACTTCGTGCTCTGGAACAAACCGATCCTCGAGCCGTGCCCGCAGTGCGGCGAGAAGTTCCTGATCGAGAAGATCACCAAGCGGCACGGTCGCCAGCTCCTGTGTCACAAGGAGGATTGTGACTACGTTCGCAGCGAGGAGCTCGCGACCGCATAACGAATCAACAATCAGCCATCTTATGGTTCACGTCCTCGGCGGTGGGCTTGCCGGCAGCGAGGCCGCATGGCAAGCGGCGGAGCGTGGCGTTGCCGTAACCATCCATGAGATGCGGCCCGTCCGGGCGACCGCTGTGCACAAGACCGATCAGCTCGCCGAACTCGTCTGCAGCAATTCGTTCCGCGGAGACAAGCTCGATAATGCCGTTGGGCTCCTGAAGGAGGAGATGCGGCGGCTCGGATCGATTGTCATGCGAGCGGCGGACGCGACCCGCGTCCCGGCTGGCGCGGCGCTGGCGGTCGATCGCGAGCAATTCTCACGCAATGTCACCGACGCAATCGGAGCGCATCCGCGAATCACTCTCGTCCGCGAGGAGATTCCGCGTGTGCCCTCAGTGCTCGACGGCCCGGTAGTGATCGCGACCGGTC
>Ga0310810_10003095_pt1 | contig 18082 bp, 14 predicted proteins | sample NCmetagenome_FD_207641 | JGI IMG/M metagenome (GOLD analysis project Ga0310810, IMG submission 207641) | Soil microbial communities from experimental microcosm in Duke University, North Carolina, United States - NC | ecosystem: Engineered > Artificial ecosystem > Soil microcosm > Unclassified ...
CGCGGGTTCTCCATCCCGCCGTAGGGGAACGAGGGCGGCAGGACGAGCAGGTCGAAGCGCCCCCAGGGGTATGGCCCGAACAGCGCCTCCGCCGAGGTGAGCATCCGGTCCACGCCAGCGAACTCGTGCGCGGCCCGCTCGACCACCGAGGGTTCCGCCCAGACGCGGCTCCGGGGACCGAGGTCCCGCGCCTGCAGCTCGCCCACCGCGAAGGCGAACAGGTAGGGCGGGATCGGCTCGTCCATCCGGTAGCGCTCCACCGCGCGGTCTCCACGCACCTCGCGGTCGACCGCGGCTGCGGCCATCAGCCCGCGGAGCCCGGCGGGGACGTTGAGCTCGGCCTCGAAGGTGATGCGCAGTCGCGGCGTGTCCTGGAGCGGGACCACCGAGCGCGCGTGGATCGCCTGGCACTGGCTGTAGAGGAACGGCGCCTTTCCCCCGCCGGTCTGCGCCGGCTCGAGCCACTGCAGCGCCGAGGCCTCCGGCCCGGTGCGGTAGCGGATGACGCAGGTGTCCACCCCCGGGGGCAAGGTGATCCGCAGCCGCTCTCCGAGGATGGGCTCCGTCGGCCCGAGCTCGAAGGAAAGCGATCGCCCATCCGGCGAGGTCACCGACTCGACGACGAGCCCCCGGCCGTCCAGATCCACCGCCGAGCCGCCGCGGTCGAAGCGGAGGGTCGCAGTTGCGCGGAGCGTCCGTCCGGCGAAATCCACCTCCGCCTTCCACGCGAGGTGCTGCTGGTGGGGCTGGGCGAGGTCGGTGTGGCTGTGCGGGTCCGGTCGGGCCATCGTCGGCGTGCTCCCTCTCACTCGCGGGCGTCGTCTCGCACCGGGATGCCGGCCAGGGCAAGCACCCGGAGCGCGTTGGTGCTCTGCACCACTCCCTGGCGAAGGGTGTAGTCGAAGCGCATCCGGCCGTCCTCCAGGACGTCCTGGAAATGCACCGGGACGAGCGAGCTCCCCGGGGTCCGCGCCAGCTCCGCCAGCGAGAGGTCGTGCGTCGTGACCGCGCCGATGCAACCGGTCTGGACCAGGAGGTGGAGCACCTCCTCCGAGGCGAGCCGCCGCTCCCGGGTGTTGGTGCCGAGGAGCATCTCGTCCACCAGGACCAGCGCCTCCCGGGGATGCTCGGCGGCGCCCTCCAGCACGTGCTTCAGCCGCCGCACCTCGGCGTAGAAGAACGAGACCCCCTGCTCCAGCGAGTCCTGGACCCGCATGCTGGTCCAGGTGTGCAGGGCGGACAGCGAGAGGCGGCGCGCCGAGACCGGCCCGCCGGCCAGGGCGAGCGCCGTGTTCAGCCCGATGGCCCGGAGCAGGGTGGACTTCCCCGACATGTTCGACCCGGTCACGAGCAGGAGCTGGCCGGGCCGCTCCAGCGACACGTCGTTGGGAACCGCGTCGTCCAGGAGCGGGTGCGCGAGGCGCTCGGCGACGAAGCGCGGACCGGCCTCCGCCACCTCGGGCATCACCAGATCCGGCCGGTCGTGCAGATAGCCGCCGAGGCAGGCCAGCGCCTCCAGGTCGGCCAGGCGGTCCAGCCACCCCGCCACCTCGCGTCCGTTGCGCCGTCGCCAGTCGTCGAGACGGAAGAAGACGTGGAGGTCCCAGAGGGTGAGGACGTTCACCACCACGTGCAGCTGGTTCCTCCGCTGCTCCGCGAGGGAGGACAGCCGGGCGATCTGTCGCATCGCCGCGCTCGGGGCGACGGCGCGCTCGGTTCCGCGGGCGAGCGCACGCAGCTCGGGCGAGGTGAACGGCTCCTGCTCCACCCGGAGGAGCGCGCGCGCGAGCCGGTCCGCCCCGCGCTGTCCCAGCTCCAGCCCCTCGAAGCTCTGGACGATGCCGCGGCGGGCCAGGAGCAGGAGCGCCGCCGGGAGGAGCAGGAACAGCCACGGCACCTCGCCGGGGAGCAGGTCCATCGCCGCCCCGGCGACGACCCCCGCGAAGAGCACCGGCACCACCGGGGCGATCGGCCGCATCCAGCGCACTCTGTCCATCGCGGGCGGTGACTCGGCCCAGCCGATGAAGGCCCGCGGGGAGACCCGGGCGTTTCCCCCGAGCCTGCCCTCCACCGCGAGGTCGCGCCGGAACCCCGGCCGGCCGGCCAGCTCGCGCACCTGCCCCTGACGGTGGCGGACCTCGTCCGGTCTGGCCGGCGCCGACAGCCAGTCGGCGAGCCGCTGCTCACCGTGCGCAGTGGCGGCCTCGTCCAGCAGCTGGAAGAGCGAGCCGTGACCGAAGACGTCGAGGTCCAGCGCGTACGGGTGGTCGGCGAGGGATTCCGGAGGGGGTCCTCCAGGCGGGTGCGCATGCCAGGCGCCCGTCAGCCGGTCCTCGCCGCGGCGGTGGTAGGCCGCCTCCGCGCGGGCACGGGCCTCCGCCTGGAGCAATCGCCCGTGCCAGAAGGCGAGGGCGCCGTACCCCAGCGCGGCGGCGAGCGCCGGCACGTACCCCCAGGCCGGCAGCCGGTGGAAGATGGTGAGGAGCAGGAAGGCGGCCGCCGCGAGGAAGGCCACCACCCGGACGTTGGCCACGCCCGCCATGCGGCGGTCCAACGACGCGGCGACGGTCTCGGCCCGGGCGCGCTCCTCGCGGTGACGCTCGGCCGCCTGGGTCCTGGTCTCGGGAAGAGTCGGCACGGGGGCGAGGGAGACTGCCACCGTGGGAGGACGGCGGCGAGCCCTCTCGCACCCGTGCCTTCCGGCTCGGGCTACTTCTCTGCGGAGGCGATCTTCCGCAGCGCCTTCTGGTCGCGGACGCAGAGGATGCGGCCGACGTTGCCGAGCATGCCGTCCCGCTTCATCTCGTTGATGAGCGTCGAGACGAAGGAGCGCGACGCACCGACCAGGTCCGCCAGATCCTGCTGGGTGATGCCGCGGAGGTCGGTCTCACCGCCGTGCGGGCACCGCTCGCCGTGCGCCTCGGCGAGCGTGAGCAGCGTGTCGGCCAGCCGCGCGGGGACCTCCTTGAAGGTCAGCCCCAGCACGCGCTTCCTCAGCGACCGGACCCGCTCGGCGTAGGCGCGGACCACGTCCACCGCGAGGGTGGGGCGCGCCTCGAGCTGGGCGCGGAAATCCCGGCCCTCGATGCTCCACACCTCCGCCTCTCCGGCCGCCACCGACAGCTCCTCGATGGGGGTTCCCTCGGGACGGAACAGCTCGCCGAAGAGGTCACCGGGCCGGAGAATGGACACCACCGACCGCTGGCTGTTCCGCCCGAGCCGCATCAGCCGGACCCGGCCGGTCTTGAGCAAGTACACGCGGTCGCTCGCGTCCCCCGGACGGTAGATGACCGCGTTGTGGGGGAAGGTCTCGACCTTGAAGTACCCCTTGAAGTCGATGGACTCCTGGGGGGCGGTGACCTTGTTCGGGGTCACCAGCATTCCGGAGGAGGTCGTTTGCAGCGGGGGGACGACGTTCGACCCGATGGGGCCAAGGGGACGATTGTAGCCGTGCATGGTGGAAGGTCCTCTCCGGCAGTGACGTGTGGGAGAAGTGAATCCAAGACGCGTGCCGTGTCCCGTGGTCGGGGGGACCCCGCGACAAACGGTCGAAACCTGGACAGAAATGCGTCTGGAAGGACAGGCGCCGACGGATGGTCGAACGTGGGGATTGAACGAATCGTTTAAACGTCCTGGAATGGACCGAACGAAACGTTCAAATCAGCCGAGCAAGGGTGCGTCAGCCGACATTTTCGCTCAACTGACACTCTTGAGCGGGGGTTTGACGGAACGTGCAGCCCCGTATTTCACGAGCTTTCGCTCCAGGGTCGGCCGGCTGATCCCGAGCATCTGGCAAGCCCGTCCCTTGTGGCCCCGGGTGAGGACCAGAGCCCGCTCGATGAGCTGGCGCTCGGCCTCCTCCAGGGTGGGCAGGGGAGCGTCCGGGGGGAACCAGCTGGGGACATCCTGCTCGGCCACCGGCTCGTCGCGCGGGAGGCTCTCGGAGAGGAGGACCTCTCCGGGGGAGAGGACCACCGCCCGGGTGAGGACGTTCTCCAATTCGCGGACGTTCCCTCGCCAGGGCAGCCGGGTCAGGGCCTCGATCACCTCGGTGGGCACGCGGGTCACCCGCTTGTGGACCCGGCCGTTGATGCGCTCGAGCAGGCCCTTCACGAGGAGGGGGATGTCCTCGCGCCGCTCGCGCAGCGGCGGCACCACCAGGTTGATGACCCGGAGGCGCTGGTGGAGGTCCTCGCGGAAGCGGCCGGCCTTCACCTCCTCGGCGAGGTCGCGGTTGGTCGCGGCGATGACCCGCGCCTGGAGCGTGATGCGCTTGGTCCCCCCCACCCGCTCGAACTCCCGTTCCTGGAGGACCCGGAGGAGCTTCGCCTGCAGCGTGAAGGAGAGGTCGCCGATCTCGTCGAGGAAGACCGTCCCGTCCTCGGCGACCTCGAACTTGCCGGGCTTGCTTGCCGTCGCGCCGGTGAAGGCGCCGCGCTCGTGCCCGAAGAGCTCCGACTCGAGCAGTGTCTCCACGATGGCCGAGCAATTGATGCCCACGAACGGCCGGGGCTCGTCGAAGGAGTAGTTGTGGATGACCCGAGCCACCAGCTCCTTGCCGGTGCCGGACTCGCCGGTGACCAGCACCGTGGCGCGGGGCGCGGCGGCCACCTTGCCGATCTCCTTCACCAGCTTCTGCATCACCGCGGTCTGGCCGAGGAGATCGCCCAGGCGGGCAGGGGTGGCGTCGAGCTCGGCACTCGCAGCGCGGCGGCTCAGCTGGCGCACGCTGAGCGCCCGGTTGACGACGAGGTCCAGCGCCGCGGGGTCCGAGAACGGCTTGTGGATGTAGTCGAAGGCCCCGAGCTTCATCGCCCGGATGGTGCTCTCCATGTCGTGGAAGGCGGTGACCAGGACGATCGGCGCGTCGCCGCACACCGCCTTCATGTCCTCGATGAGGTCCAGGCCGCTCCGGTCGGGGAGCATCATGTCCAGCACCACCAGCGCGGGCGCGTGGTCGCGGGCCTTCTCCAGCCCGGCCGCGGCGGTGGTCGCCGTGACCACGTGGAAGCGGGGATGACCGTCCTTCTCCGCTTCCTCGAAGTGGAGGGTGAGCGACTCGAGCAGGGAGACGTCGTCGTCGACGAGGAGGAGCGTCTCCATGGTCAGGCGGACCTCGCGAAGTCGAGACGGAAGAGCACCCCGCGGGCCGGCGGCGTGGCGGCGCTGGCGGTGACCTCTCCCCCCTGCTGCTGGAGGACCCGGCGCAGCGCGGCCAGCGAGAGCCCTGCCCCGCGGGCGAGGCGGGATCCGAACGGCTCGAAGACCCGTGACTGGTCGCCACCTTCGAGCGCGGCGTGCTCGTCCAGAACCTCCATCTCGACGCCCCGCTCCGAGCGGCGCAGGGTCAGCAGGAGGGGCTCTCCCTCTGCGAGGCTCGCGGCGACGTTCAGCAGCAGCTGGGCGAGCACCGGCCGCAGGCGAACGCCGTCGGAGCGGACCTTCGGCAGCTCTTCGACCGCGAGCAGCTCGAGCCGGATGCCGCGCTCGGCGAGGTCCTGCTCGATGAGCCCGCTCGACTCCCGGATGAGCTCCGGCAGCGACCAGCTGTCCACCGCGAGCGGCGCCTCCCGGCCGTACTCGCTCAGCATCCAGAGCATCCGCTCCAGGGTCCGGATCTCCCGGAGGGCGATGGTGAGTCGCCGCTGGTCCCGAGGGGAGAGGCCCTCGTTCCGGGCGAGGGTCTGCACCGCCATCTTCACGCTGGAGAGCGGGTTACGGAGCTCGTGGCTGAGGGAGCTGGAGAGGCGGGAGATCTGGAGCGGCGGAGCTCCGTCGAGCAGCGGTCCCAGGTCGTGAACCCGTGCCTCCACTCCCTGTCCGGTGGGCTCCATGCCCACCCGGAGCCAGCGCGGCGCACCACCGGAGGGCGGAACGGTGCGGACGTACTCGACCGCTGCTCCGGTGCGGGCGCGAGTGTCGAGCGCCCGGGCCGTCGCGGGGTCCACGCCCAGCGCCTCGGTCAGCGGCATCCCCGGCGCCGGCACCGGACAGCCGGGGAGCGCGCCGTCGCCGCTCACCAGCGACAGCTCCTCGTCCCAGCGGATGCGGAGCGGCAGGCTCCACGCCGGATCGGCCATGGTCGGGCGAAAGCTTAGTCCCCCCCGCGCGCACATGCTCGCCCCGGCGAGTCACCGGTTACAGTGGTGCTCGGATGGAAGGTCGCCTGCTCGTCAAGGACTGCACCCTGCTCGACCGCGGGGCACTGCACCCGCATCGCGCGGTGGTGGTGGAAGCCGGGATGGTTGCGCGCATCTCGCCCGACGCCGACGAGCCGGTGCGCCCGGGTGACTGGGCCATCGAGGCCGGAGGGCGGCTGCTCGTGCCTGGAAGAGTCGACGGTCACGCTCGCCTCGGCCACGTCTCCGGGGCGCGGCGCGCGCTCACCCCGGCGGAGTCGTCCGCGGTGGCCGCCGCCGCCATCGCGCTGGCGCTGCGCGGTGGCGTGACCACGGTGCTCGACCAGGTGGAGAACGTGGACGACGGAGAGGCGGCCCTCGAGGGCCGATTCCGCGTGGCACGGGCGCTCGGGATGCGTCTGGTCGCGTCGCTCGCCGCCGAGGGGCGCCACGGCATCGCCACCCACGAGCTGAACGCCGACGCGGCGCGCACCACCGCCGACGATCCGCTGGTGCGCGCCGGGCTTGGATTTGCGAACTGCCTCACCGCCTCCGACGAGCTGCTCCGCGCTGTGGGGCGTGACGCCGAGGCGCTCCGTGCCGCGGTTCACTGCCGTCTCGCGGAGACCGACGCCGAGCTCGCCGAGCACTTCGAGCAGCACCGGGTCCGCATGGTCGAGCGGCTGGACCGGCACGCGCTGCTCGGCCCCACCACCGTCGCCGCTCACGCGCGCGCCGTGGACGGCGCCGAGGCCGAGCGGCTGGCAGAGACCTCGGTGCTGGTGGCGTGGAGCCCGCTGGCAGACCTGCTCGGTGAGCAGCACGGCTTCGAGTCGGTCTGGCAGCAGGCGCACCGGGTGGTCCTGGCGAGCTCGGGGGTGGGAGACCTGCGGGAGCAGTGGACCGCCGGACGCATCCTCGCGCACCGCGCGGCGCGGATCGGGCGCCTCTGGGCCAGGGAGCGCGTGCCGGAGGTGCTGGGAGACGGACCGGCCGGATTCCTGGACCGCATCTTCCGCCGCACCGCGGGCCGCATCGCGCCCGGAGCGATGGCGGACCTCGTCCTGGTCGACCTCTTCCCGGACCGCGAGGACCCCGTCGAGGTCCTGGCCGCGTCGATGCGCGCATCGGTCGCCTGGACCGTCGTGAACGGGCGGGTGGTGGTCCGCGAGGGTCAGCTGCTCGGTACGGAGCTGCTCCCGCTGCTGGCCGAGGCCGCCGCGGTCCGTCGCGCCGTCACATGAGCCGGGACACGCGGGCGCTCCTCGCCCGGGCGCTGGAGCGCCGCGCGCCGCTCCGGCAGGACGGTCGGACCACCGCGTTCCGCTGGGTGAACGGCGCCGGTGACGGCGTCCCGGGCCTGACCCTCGACCTGTTCGGGGACGTGGGCGTGCTCAGCACCTACGACGAACGCGATCCGGCCCCGGTGGCGGACGCCGCCATGGAGCTGCTCCCGCTCCGGGCGATTTACGGCAAGGCGCGGCCGCGCGAGGCCGGGACGCTGAGGGGCGAGGAGCGGGCGGCACGTGCGCCGGCGCTCCCGCTCCGGGGCCAGCCGGTGGAGGCGGTGGAGGTTCTCGAGCAGGGGCTCCGGTTTCGCATCCGCCCCGGCGAGGGCCTCGCGGTGGGGCTCTACCTCGACATGCGCGAGGCGCGGGGGTGGGTGCGTGCCCACGCCCGCGGGCGCACGCTCCTCAACTGCTTTGCCTACACCGGCGCGTTCTCCGTCGCTGCGCGGGCGGGCGGAGCGGCCCGGGCGGTGGACGCCGAGCTGAGCCGGCGCTCGCTGACCTGGGCCGAGGAGAACGCGGCTCTGAACGACCAGTCGCCGCCGGCGGCCGACCGGCTGGCAGGGGACGTGTTCGACTGGCTACGCCGCCTGGCGCGGAAGGGCGTGCGGTTCGACGCCGTGGTGCTCGACCCGCCCGGCTTCGCGCGGGGGAAGGCCCGGACCTTCTCCGCCTCGCGGGACTGGCCGGCGCTGGTCGCGGAGGCAGCTCCCCTGGTGGCCCCCGGAGGCTGGCTGCTCGCTGCTTGCAACGTGGCGGCGCTTCCTGCCCGGCGGCTCGAGGCGGCGCTGGCGGACGGTGTGCGACGGGCGGGGCGGACGGCGGAGGAGGTGGCCCGGCCGGATGCCTCCCCGGTGGACTTCCCCGCGCCCCGCGGCGAGGAGCCGCCCCTCAAGGTCCGGGTCGTGCAGCTCGGGGTGCTAACCTCGGGGCGTTGACCCGAGAGCTTGCTGCACAGCGCACCGGCGGACTCCGTTTCGGGAAGTACGTCCTGCTCGACCGGCTGGCGGTGGGCGGGATGGCGGAGATCTTCCTCGCCCGGCAAGAGGGGATGGAGGGCTTCGAGAAGACGGTGGTCATCAAGCGGATCCGCCCGCACCTCTCGAAGAAGAAGAGCTTCGTTCAGATGTTCCTCGACGAGGCCCGGCTCGCGGCACAGCTGAACCACCCCAACATCGTGCAGATCCACGAGCTGGGGCAGGTCGACGACAGCTACTTCATCGCCATGGAGTACGTGTTCGGGCGGGACATGGGCCGCATCATCCCCAAGGCGGAGAAGATGGGGATCGCCTTCCCGGTGGTGTACGCGCTGAAGATCGCCTCCAGCGTCTGCGAGGGGCTGCACTACGCGCACGAGCGGACCGACGCCTGGGGCAACCCGCTGCACATCGTCCACCGCGACGTCACGCCGGAGAACGTCTTCGTCTCCTTCGACGGCACGGTGAAGATCCTCGACTTCGGCATCGCCAAAGCGCGCGGGCAGACCGGCGAGACCTCGGTCGGGGAGATCAAGGGCAAGCCGAGCTACATGAGCCCCGAGCAGGCGCTGGGGAAGCCGCTGGACTGCCGGAGCGACATCTTCTCTCTGGGGGTGGCGCTCTACGAGTGGCTCACCGGCTTCCGCCTCTTCGCCGGAGACTCCGAGGTGGCCGTGCTCCGGAGCATCAGCGAGGGGAAGATCTACGGGCCGAGCTACTTCAAGCCCGACATCCCGCCCGAGGTGGAGGCGGTGGTCATGCGCGCGCTGGAGAAGGACCGTGACCGCCGGTACCCCAGCGCCTGGGAGATGCAGCGGGACCTGGACCATCTGCTCGCCGAGAGCGACTTCCGCCCCTCGAGCATGCACCTGGCCAACTTCCTCAAGCAGCTCTTCTCCGACGAGCTGGAAGCGGAGCGGGCGCGGCTGACGCGCGCGTCCGAGACGCTGGCCACCGACGGCGATCCGCGCAGGGGCGGACGGGCGCTCCGCCTCCACCTGGACGACTCGGACCGCCAGGCCCTGCAGACCGTCGCCGAGCGCAACGGGGTCACGCTCGAGGAGCTGGCGCGCAACGTCCTCCGCGACTGGCTGAAGTACCGCTGATGCCGCGGATCCGGCTCACCCTCGAGTACGACGGCACGGAGTTCGTCGGCTGGCAGCGACAGCCGAACGGCCGGAGCGTGCAGGAGGTGCTGGAGACCGCGCTCGCCGAGTTCCTCGGAGGTCGGGTGGCGACCGCCGCCGCCGGGCGGACCGACGCGGGGGTGCACGCCCTCGGGCAGGTGGTCGCCTTCGATGCGCCGCGGGCGCTGCCCTCGAAGGCCTACATCCGGGGGCTCTCCTCACTGCTCCCCGGAGATCTGGCGGTGGTGGCCGCCGACGAGGTGCCGGACGACTTCGATCCTCGCCGCTGGGCGACGGGGAAGCGGTACCGCTACCTCATCTCGCGACGTCCGTTCCGGGCTCCGCTGCTGCGGCGGACCCACTGGGAGGTCTTCGGCGCGCTGGACATCGAGTCGATGCAGATGGCCTCGACCGCGCTGCTCGGGACGCACGACTTCTCGAGCTTCCGGGCCGCCGACTGCGAGGCCCCTCACCCGCGCCGGACCCTCCGGGAGCTGGAGGTACAGACGGTGGGCGCCATCCTCCGCATCGAGGTGGAAGGGACGGCGTTCCTCAAGCACATGGTGCGCAACATCGTGGGCTCGCTGGTCGAGGTGGGCCGCGGCAGGCGCGTGCCGGGCTGGATCGGCGAGGTGCTGGCGGCGAGGGACCGGACGCTGGCCGGACCGACCGCGCCGGCGCACGGGCTCACGCTGGTCGAGGTCACCTACGGCCCGGGACCGCGCGGGTCGCCCGCCGCCGGGTGAAGCTCAGCGAGCGACGAGTGCGACCACGTCCGCGGCCGAGCCTCGGGCGAGGGTGTAGCCCGCGCCGCCGTGCCCGTAGTGGTGAATGATCCGGTCCACGCGCTCGACCCGGACCTCGGGACGGACCGGCCGGAGCCCCACCGCGTCCCGGAGCACCGGGCCGTGCGCGAAGCCCGCGGCCCTCGCCCGCTCGAGGAAGGCCGCCCGGAGCGCCGGATCGGGCGGCGGCAGGACGTCCGCGTCGAAGGGAAGGGCGCATCCGCCGATGACCACCTCGGCCCGCCGCGGGATCACGTAGAACATCCTCGAGAGGTCACGCTCGTCGCCGTACATCCGGCGCAGCTCGACGTCGCCCGGCTCGACGAGGACCGTCTGCCCCAGCAGCGCCCGCAGTGTCGTGTCGCCGGTCAGCCGCCGCGCGCCGATGCCGGTGCAGTTCACCACCGCGTCGCCGGGGACGTCCTCCAGGCGATCGACCCGGCTCATCTCGATCGGCCGGTCGAGCCGCGACTCCAGCCAGCGAAGGTGCAGCGCGGGCTCCACCCGGGGCGCCTCGAACTCCCAGGCGAGGCTCGCCCCGCTCGGCTGCGGCTCCTCGACGAGCTTGATCCCGTCGATCGCCTCCGCCCACCACGGAGGCCGCGCGTCGGCGGCGCACTCGCGCACGGTCAGCACGTCCACGCCCGCCTCGGGCACCGTGCGGCAGAGCTCGAGGAGCCACGCCCGCGTCGCCCGCGCCCAGCGGTTCACCGCCTCCGGAGGACCGACCGCGAAGGGGTACCAGACCGCGCCGGCCGCGGCCGAGGTGGTCCGCTCGGGCCGCTCGGCGGACACGACGCGGACCCGGTGTCCCGCCTCCTCGAGCAGGACCGCGGTGGTGAGCCCCACCACGCCCGCCCCGACCACCGTCACCTCGTGCATGCGCGGGGGGACGCCAGCTCAGCGGATCCGGGTGAAGCGGAGCGGCTGCTCGAGGCTCTCGGTGTGGACCACGAGCTGACCCCCCGCGAGCTCCAGCCGGGTCGCGTTCTGGAGGGCGGCGAGGTACGCGCGCTCCTGGGAGTCGATCTCCGGCGTGCAGGCCATCTTGGTGGTCGCGACCGGCGACACCTTGATCGTCCCCTCGCCCAGCTCGGCCGCGCCGGAGTAGCGGTTGCACGAGCCCTTTCCGGAGATGCGGCCCGGCTCGGCGAAGCTCAGAGTGGGGCGGTGGTCCTCGATCACCGGCGCACCTCCCAGGTCGCGGAGCTCCCACTCCGAGCCGGCGAGAAACTGAGGGCCGGGGACCGTCTTGTCCGACGGGGCGGGCGGCGGCCCCGACGCACACCCGATCGCGAGCGCCACGACGCCGAGCCAGGAGAGCTGTTTCACAGAAATCCTCCCACGCCGGAGCACCCTAGACCGGTGGAGCACGGAGTGCGTGCGCTCCCCATCATCGGGCGCTAGTGCAGCGAATTTGCATGTATTTCTAGAAGATGATCTTCAGGAGGCGCATGACCAGCTCCTCGAGCGAGAACACCGTGAGGCCGAGCGGGAGCAGCGGCAGGGCGGTGGCCGCCGCCAGCCGGACGATGTCCTGGATCCCGAAGGGGACGATGTTCATCTCCCGGATCACCGAGTAGCTCTGCCCCAGGTCGGAGAGGGACTGGATGTCGCCGGTGCCGAGGAGCTCCGAGTCGTTCGCCTGGCCGCGGATCCACTTCCTCTCGAAGGCAGCGACGTAGACGCTGGCAAGCTTCCCGTATTCGGCGAGGGCAGTCCGCTTCGTGCTCGCGAGCCGGGGGGTGAAGACGAGGAGCGGGCCGAGGAGGAAGAGGACGAAGAACCCGATCAGACCGATGGCGTCCATCTTGAAGTCCATCAGCGACTTGCCGCCGTAGAGCACCCGGGTGGCAATGACTCCCGCCAGCAGCGCTCCCTGCGCGAACAGCAGGGGTCCGAAGGCATACGTTCCGCGGCCGACGAAGGAGAGCCCTGCGGCCCGGTCGGGGTGGGTCGCGACCAGGTGGAGGTCCAGCCGCGAGACCTGGAAGAGGAACCGGAACCAGACGAGGAGGCGGAAGTACCAGCGAAGGAGGAGGAACTGCGTCACCGGGAGGCTCACCGCGGCGAACCACATGCCCGGGAGCGTGAGGCGCATCCGCCCCTCTTCCTGAACCGCGTACCAGCTGGCCGACCCGAAGGCGATGGTGCTGCGCCACAGCCACTGGCCGACGGTGGCCACCAGGACGAGCAGCCCGAGCTCGATCGCAACGGAGTTCCGCAGCCGCATCGCCGAGGCGATGAGCGCCTCGAACCTTGGTACGTCATGGGACCGGACCAGGCGCCGGTCGAGGAAACCGGCCACCACGCTGCGCGTTCTGAGGTGCACCACCAGCTCGGCGGCGATCATCAGCGGCAGCGCCACCAGCAACCGCACCTGCGCCTCGATGTCGCGGAGGAAGGGCAGGGGACTGGGAGGACCTATCGCCCGGCCGTCGATCGCCGACAGCAGCAGGAGCGGGAGCCAGGCCACGAGCGTGATGACCCAGATCCGCCGCCAGAGCTGCTCCAGGGCCGGCCCGCTGAGGTGGGCGCGCCGGAAGAGCTGGTAGATGGGTCCGCCCAGGACCAGCGAGAAGTCCTGCGTCGCGAGTGGCAGCGTTGCGTCCATGGCCCGCCTCCCCTCGGGGGCCACCGTACCCCGCCCGGCCCCCCGGTGTGCGTAGGTCTTCGGTCCAACGCGCCACACCTGGGCGCAGGGGTTCCGGCTAGCGTCCGTGCTGGCCGGTCCCCGGGGTCCATGCGCGCGCTGACCTTCCTCCTCCTTCTCGTCTCCGCGACGTCGTCGGAAGCCCGGGCCCAGACGGCGCCGGCCGTCGAGCCGGACGCCGGCGTTCCCGGTCCCGAGGCCTGCATCGCCTCGGAGGCCTGCGCGCGGCGCCACGGCAACGGCTCGGTCTGCGAGGACGCCCTCTGTCAGCCGTACCAGGACGACACCGACCTCTTCGTCGCGGTGGGGCTCAGCGAGCCGACCGAGGTGCAGCCGGAGGCGTTCAAGCCGTTCCTCACCATTCTCCCCGTCGTCGGCTCCAACCCCACCCAGGGCGTGCTCGCCGGCGTGGCGGTCATCCTCGGCATCTACCTGGGCGACCCGAAGACGACCACCATCTCCAACATCTCGGCCAACGTCCTCTACACCACCAAGAACCAGTTCCTCTCCGGCATCAACAGCGTGCTGATGCTCGAGAACAACGAGTGGCAGCTCCAGGGTGACTGGCGCTTCCTGATCTTCAACCAGGACACCTTCGGCCTGGGGACGGGCGAGACGCCGATCAGCACCGGCTTCACGCCCGTCAGTACCGGGTTCACCCTGAACGGGTACGGGACTACGGCCGCCGTCCAGGGAGCGCAGCCGATGGACCTGAACCTGCTGCGGATCCGGGAGAACTTCCTCAAGAAGGCCTGGCTCGACGCGTTCTACATCGGCCCGGGCTTCTCCTTCGACCGCTACTACGCCATCCACGACAAGCTGCTGGACACCGGCGCGAGCCCGCCGGTGATCACCAGCCACTACGCCTACAGCAAGGCGCTGGGCTTCAATCCCTCGCAGTACAACATCTCTGGCCTGAGCTTGAATCTGCTCTGGGACAGCCGCGACTCCACCATCAACCCCTACCGCGGCCACTACGGCTCGATCTCCTACCAGTGGAACCCCACTTGGCTGGGCAGCGCCAAGGACAGCTCGGTGCTCACGCTCGAGTACCGGGGGTACTTCGGGCTGGACCCGGCCATTCCGCGGAACCTCATCGCGGTGTGGTTCCTCGCGCAGACGACGGTGACCGGGCAGCTGCCGTACCTCGGGCTGCCGGCCATCGGATGGGACTCGAAGAACCGGACCGGTCGCGGCTACGTGCAGGGCCGCTTCCGCGGAACGGCGGAGCTCTACGGCGAGGTCGAGTACCGCTTCCGGCTCACGCACAACGGACTCGTCGGAGGGGCGGTCTTCTTCAACGTCGAGACGTTCTCCAGCGCGCCGGTGAGCTACCTCGGCTTCTTCAACCAGGGCGAGAATCTCTTCGACCACCTGCGGCCGGCGGGAGGCGTGGGGTTGAGATTCATGATGAACCGCCAGTCCCGGACTAACATCACCGTGGACTTCACCGTGGCCGAGAAGACGTTTGGCCTCTACATCGGCGCCGGAGAAGCGTTCTGATGGGGCCTGATCCCGGGGGACCGGCCTCCGGGGTCGCGAGGGAGGGGACACGCATGCGCCGTCCGCAGCGGTGGGCCGTGGCCGTCGGGCTGTGCCTTCTGGGCCCGGCCGTGGCGGCCGCTCACCCGGTGGAGGGCCAGGATGCCCCGGCCCCTGCCGCCCCCGCCGCGACGGAGGTGACCGCCACGCCGGAGGCGGACCCGCGCGACGGCTGGCGTCACGAGTTCTCGCCCGCGTGGCACATGGCGACCTTCTGGAGCAAGGAGGGCAGCCACTACACCTTCCATTCGCTGTCCATCGGCTACCTCATGTCGGTGAACGCCGCGGGGCCCTTCCTCCACCTGAGCTGGGTCATCCCGCTGCAGGCCCGGCAGGACGGGCGAGTGCACTCGGTCTCCTCGGCGTACCAGAACGCCGGCGGCGTGGACCTGCTGCTCGGCTGGCAGTGGCGCAAGACGGTCACCCAGGAGATCGAGTTCGAGGGCGGCCCGGGGCTCCACCTCAACGTCCTGAACCTCGGCGGAAAGCCCGGTCTCACGAACTTCAACGCGCTCCAGCTCGGGCCGGGCGGGATGACGATCCTCCGCTGGCGCCCCGGCTGGCGTCCGCACAAGGTCGGGTGGACGGTGGGCGCGGTGGGCGCCCTCGGCATCGACCTCTACGACCCGCTCCGGAGCAATGATCTGCGCATCGGGGTGACGCTGCGGATGGGCGTGCTCCTGGGGGTGGATCTGCCATGAGACGGACGCTGCTCGGCGCCGCGACACTCCTGGGCGTGGGACTGGTGGCCTGTCTCGGGCCGTACCCCAACGTGGCGGAGAAGCTCGACGGCGTGGATCTGGTGAACGGCACCTCGTACATCGCGCTCGACGCCGGGGCAGCGCGCATCCTCATCCTCGCGCCCTTCGATGGCGGCACGGTCGCGCCCTTCACCCGCATCGACGAGCACCAGCCGCGCGCGGTGCAGACGCTCCAGGGCACCTACTCGGGGGATGCGACCAACACCCTGAAGGTCACCTTCTCCAGCACGACGCTGTTCTCGCTTCCCGACGAGGCGTCGAAGCCGGTGAGCGACCGCAGGGGGGCGTCCCGGACCGAGCTCTCTCCGCCGATGCAGAGCATCGCCCACATCGACACTTCCACCGACCAGGTGCTGGACCTCTCCGGCTCGGCGGACATCGCCGGGCACTACCTCGCCCTCCTCCAGCGGACGGTGCTGCTCACCGGGACCGACGCGACGGTCACGGCCTGCGCCTTCCACCTGGCGAACCTCGCCGTGGAGTCCTCCGAGGCGCGAATCCCCGGCTTCAACAGCGCCGGACTCACCCAGTACCTGAACCGGGAGGAGCCCTTCGACGGCATCCTCTCCGGCACGGTCACCATCGGGCTGGTCGGCCTGTTCAGCCCGGTGACCACCAACACCTTCCGGAACTACGCCGACTTCGAGGGGGTCGTGCTCGATGGCGTGCAGGTCTCGAGCACCGACACCGGCGGCAACGGGTCGCTCTCCGGCGTGCTCGGCTTCCGCATCGGGCGGGCGGGACTGCCGCCCCTCGAGGGAGCGGTGGACTATCGCGAGGTGACGATCACCGGAGGGAACGAGTCCGGGAACTACCTCGTGACGCTCGACGGCGGGACGACGGTGCGGGTTCCGACCGGACACCGGGTCCCGCCGCTCGAGCAGTGCCTGGGTGTGCAGTGAAGAGCTAGGCGGCGCTCGGCTTGGTGAAGCGGAGCGCGCCCTTCCCGGCGTCGACCAGGACGGTGTCGCCGGCGACGTACTCGCCGGAGAGCACCTTGAGGGCGAGCGGATCCTGCAGGTACTTCTGGATCGCTCGCTTCAGCGGCCTGGCGCCGTAGACCGGGTCGTACCCGTGCTCGGCGAGGAAGCCGACTGCCTTCGGCGTGATCTCCAGGGTGAGGCGCCGGTCCTCGAGGAGCCTCCGCAGCCGGGCGAGCTGGATGTCGACGATGCGGGCAATCTGCTCGCGGCGGAGCGGCTCGAAGATGACGATCTCGTCCACCCGGTTCAGGAACTCCGGCCGGAAGTGGCGGCGGAGCTCGTCCATCACCCGCGTCCGCGTGGCCTCGTCGATGCTGTCCTTGCCCTCCATCCCCAGCATCAGGGTCTGGCTGCCGATGTTGGAGGTCATGATCAGCACCGTGTTCTTGAAGTCCACGGTGCGGCCCTGGCTGTCGGTCAGCCGGCCGTCGTCGAGGATCTGCAGCAGCACGTTGAACACGTCGTGGTGGGCCTTCTCGATCTCGTCGAACAGCACGACCGAGTAGGGCCGGCGACGCACCGCCTCCGTGAGCTGGCCACCCTCCTCGTAGCCCACGTAGCCGGGAGGGGCGCCGATGAGCCGGGCGACCGCGTGCTTCTCCATGTACTCGGACATGTCGATGCGGATGAGCGCGTTCTCGTCGTCGAAGAGGAACTCGGCCAGGGCCCGGGCGGTCTCCGTCTTTCCGACGCCGGTGGGGCCGAGGAAGATGAACGAGCCGATGGGCCGGTTGGGGTCCTGGAGGCCGCTGCGGGCCCGGCGGATGGCGTTGCTCACCGCCTCGACCGCCGGACGCTGTCCGATGACCCGCTGCTCCAGGCGCTCCTCCATGTGGACCAGCTTCTGGACCTCGCCCTCCATGAGGCGGCTCACCGGGATGTGGGTCCACTTGGCGACGACCTCGGCGATGTCCTCGGCGTCGACCTCCTCCTTGAGGAAGCGCTGCTTCTTCTGCAGCTCTCCCAGCGCCGCGTTCTGCTGCTCCAGCTCCTTGTTGAGGCCGGGGAGGATGCCGAACTTGAGCTCCGCCGCCTTGTTCAGGTCGCCCTGGCGCTCGGCGGTGACCTGGTCGGCACCGGCCTTCTCGATTCGCTCCTTGCTCGAGCGGATCTTCTGGATCGCGGCCTTCTCCGCCTCCCAGTGCGCCTTCAGCTGGCTGAACTGCTCGTTCAGGTCGGCGAGGGAGCGCTCGATCTCCGAGAGGCGCTCGCGCGAGTTGGCGTCGGTCTCCTTCTTCAGGCCCTCCCGCTCGATCTCCAGCTGGGTGATGCGGCGGCGCACGTCGTCGATCGCCTGGGGCATCGAGTCGATCTCGATGCGCAGACGGCTCGCCGCCTCGTCGACCAGGTCGATGGCCTTGTCGGGGAGGAACCGGTCGGAGATGTAGCGGTTGCTGAGCGTGGCTGCGGCGACCAGCGCCGAGTCCTGGATCCGGACTCCGTGGTGGACCTCGTATCGCTCCTTGAGGCCGCGCAGGATGCTGATGGTGTCCGCGACGGAGGGCTCGCCGACCATCACCGGCTGGAACCGGCGCTCGAGGGCCGCATCCTTCTCGATGTGCTTCCGGTACTCGTCGAGGGTGGTGGCGCCGATGCAGTGCAGCTCGCCCCGGGCCAGCGCCGGCTTCAGCATGTTGCCGGCGTCCATCGCGCCCTCGGCCTTCCCGGCGCCGATGAGGGTGTGGAGCTCGTCGATGAAGAGGATGATCTGCCCTTCCGCGGCGGAGATCTCCTGGAGGACGGCCTTGAGCCGCTCCTCGAACTCGCCGCGGTACTTGGCTCCGGCCACCATCGCGCCGAGGTCGAGCGCCACCAGCCGCTTGTCCTTGAGCCCCTCGGGGACGTC
>Ga0310810_10003096_pt1 | contig 18081 bp, 16 predicted proteins | sample NCmetagenome_FD_207641 | JGI IMG/M metagenome (GOLD analysis project Ga0310810, IMG submission 207641) | Soil microbial communities from experimental microcosm in Duke University, North Carolina, United States - NC | ecosystem: Engineered > Artificial ecosystem > Soil microcosm > Unclassified ...
CAGTATCGTTTCTGAAGCGCAAACGCGCGGAGTATTTCGGATAGCAGGCATGCAACCGTTGCCGGTCGAGTGATCAAACGGCTCGTCAGCCGCGATGGGGTGCAAGTACGGCACCCCGTTCGCGGTGGCCCGCTATCCGTTTTGAAACCACTTCTAGCCAGTGATGTCGCTGGCTACTTCGGTGGAATGAAGTTCGCCCGAATCGTCAGTGTCACACGTTCGTTAGTCGGGTTGACCGTCGCTGGATCGAATTGCCATTGCTTGATCGCATCAATGGCAGCCTGGTCTAGCAACGGCACCGATTCGACAATACGAGCCGTCGTTACGCGTCCGGCGCGATCGACAACTGCCTCAATGACGACGGTCCCCTGGATACCGAAACTGATTGCGACAGGCGGGAACACGGGTCGAACATCCTTGACCTTCTGCAGTGCGCCGGTATTCCCGCTCGCCGTAAACGACGTTTGGGCATAACTGAACTGAATGGGACCTGCTCCCTCAACAGGGGGTGGCGGAGGCGGGGGTGGAGGCAATGCGAGGTTCGAATTCTGGTACTCCGCCTGCGACGTGCCAGCAGCGTTGCGAAGGGTGACGGCGCGTGAACGCAAGTCATCCGCCTCCGCGGTGAGCCTCTGCTTGGCCGCTACATCAGGTTCGTCCGCCGCAAGCGTTCGCAACGCGATGCTCTTGTAAACGAGGGCGTCGAAGAATGTCGGATCTGCGGCCAGTGCGCGGTCCTCTGCGGTCGCCACGTTATCGAGACACACATGTTTCCGCGTCGCATCGAGCCGCGGAGCCTGCGACCTCTGAAAATAGAACGTGGCAACGATGTGCTGAAGCGTCGCGTTCGATGGCTCGAGAGCCGCTGCCCGGACGGCGGCTTCAAACCGGCCATCCGCATCAGATGACAAACATGTCTCGTTCGACGAGGACTGTCCCGCGGACGATATCGCCGTGAGCACTGTGCCCGTGAGAAGGAGCAGACCGATTCCGATCGAGATCCCACGCAGCACCACACCGGACAGGGATACTTGTCCTTGCATGACTCTCTCCTTTCGTTCGTGGCATTAGTAAAAGCATATATATGCATATTAATTGGGCGGCAGAGTTCCTCTCGCGATCGCCACTTCGCTTACCTCGAAGACGAGAATTTGACGGATACCGTGAGCACCCGGTCGGAGCGATGATCAGTGGATTTCGAAGGCGCGAACTCCCACTGACGTACAGCATTGATGGCAGATTGGCCAAGCAGGCCTGCCGGCTGAACAAGATGGGCGTCCGCTACGCGGCCATTTTCGGTAATCCGTCCGCTTACAACCACAACGCCTTCCACGGAAGCGGCCCTGAGAAGAGGCGGGTAAATCGGCCGAACTTCCTTGAGACGATCTGGTGCGGCCGCTTGAGGTATGACCGTATAGGAGGTTTCTCCGTACGTGAACTCGAGAGGAACGGAGCCGCCCCTTCGGTCTAATGGAGGTGGCGGTGGCGGCGGGTTGGGCGCTGCGTGAACGGTAAACGTCGGTGGAGGCGGAGGAGGCGGCAACCGAGTGACTGCCGATCGGGTAACGACGACGGCGAGTGCAACGAGAGCTCCCGCAGCCAGTGTTCGTCGCCAGAACCAGCCGGCGCGTCGTTGTTCGAGAGACCAGGCGACGTCGTCTCCGAGTCCGATCACGAGCCGCCAGAACAGTTGCGCGGCGAGAGACATCGGATACTCCTCGCCCTCCGACACGTGGTCCCACACGTCAGAGGCGATCTCGTCTCGACGGCGTTTGCGTACGTGCGGTGGCAATCCCTGCGTATAGAACCGGCCCCACAAGCGAATGACGGCCATCGCCGCGCGCACGAGCGACGTGGTCATACCGGCAGCTCCGCACGACGTCTCCCGCGAGTGCGCCATTTTCGGCCCACTCGCGCAGGAAGCTCGCGGACCTTCTCCATGCCCGCCTCGGTCAGGCGATACAGTCGCCGACCGGGTCGGCGCTCGCGCGCGGCAATCTCCGGATCTTCGGGATGGCTCTCCAGGAGCCCCATCTCCTCGAGCCGGTTCAACGCTCGGTAGAGTGTTCCATACCCAATAAGCAGCTTTTTCTGTCGGTCGTCCGCGAGCTGTTTCGCCAGCTCGTATCCATGGAATTCGTCCGTTCCGCGTCGTCGCAAGTGCGCGGCGGCGATGCAAATCGATTCCTCCAGCGGGACGAGTGCTGACGGCTTTCTGCGCACGCCAAATTATATGCATATATATGCGTAATAGATCAAGCCGGTTCTCTGCGCTCCAATAGTCGAGCCCGGTTAACGCCGCCGTCCTCTGCGCGTCCTCCACCACAAGGAGGGAAACATGAAGCGTCACAACCCAGTGCTTCGAACTTTCGCTATTGCGTTCGGATCCGTTGCCCTTGCGTCGTCCGTATTTGCCGGACCGCCGTTGCTCTGCCACCCCTACGACATCGGGTCGGCCCGGTCTCTTCCGTGGAACGATGCGGCGGGATGGACGGGTACACGAGCGGACTACAAGCTGGAGAACCTCATCTCTGATACCGACGCGCTGCTCACGCCGACGACGCCGGTGGTGGTGAGGATGGAAACGTTGCGTCGCGCGGCTATCTATGCGAGCACCGACGCCAAGCTCGCGAAGGAGCTTCTGAGCCGGCTCAACGCCAAGGTTGAGTCAGCTGAGGCCGCCGGCCACCCCGATGCGCTCGCGCTCCTGGATGCCGCGTACGTCACCGAAGCGTTTCGCATGATGTCGACCTTGAACGGTGAGTTCACCAGCCGCGCGCCGGGCCTCCGCGCCGCGATTGGCAACGCCGACGGGTACGCCCTCATTGCCCGAAGCATTACCGCCAGACCAAACGACGCCGGGCTTCAGTTCGCCGCCGCGTTGATCGCCGCCGACAAGGGCGATCGGAGCCGCTATCTCGATCACGCGTCAAAAGCCCGTGCCGGCGCGCCGGCGGACATGCTGCTGACGAAGAACCTCGATCACGTGCAATAGAAATGCTGAATCCTGAATGCTGATTGCTGAATGAAGAGCTTTCGGAAGCTCAATCAGCATTCAGCATTCAACACTCAGCATTCTCACCAGGGCGCAAGCCCACTCAGTGGGAACTGCTCCAGATCGACGACGGCGCCGGAGATGACGGCGCTGTCGTCGGAGGCGAAGTACGCGGCCGCCATCGCGATGTCGGCGGGTAAGAGCAACCGCCCGAACGGACGCGTGGCGCAGGCGTCTTGGTACCAGTCGGGTCCTTTACCGTCGGACCGCTGCACGGCTTCCTCACCTTCGGTCAACGTCCAGCCGACGTTCAGCTGATTCACGCGAACGCGATAACGCCCCCACGCCATCGCCGCATTCTTCGTCATCGTCATCAGCGCCCCCTTGGAGGCTGAATACGGCCCGAGCTGTGGCAGGCCGACGTAGGCGTTGATCGACCCGATGTTCACGATCGAGCCGCCGCCGCGCGTCTTCATCGTTCGCACGGCGTCCTGCATGAGCAGGAAGGGGGCGCGCAGGTTCACCGCCATGATGGCGTCCCACTCGTCGACCGTGGCATCCTCCAGCGAGCAGCGAGCTACCGTCGCCGCGTTGTTGACGAGGATATCGATGCCGCCATGGCGTGCGATGACGTCGCGCATGACCTGGCGGCTGGCGTCAACCTCGCGAAGATCGCCCGCCACGGCATCGACGTCGCGACCGGCAGATCGCATCGACTTCGCGGTTGATTCGGCGCTGGCGAGGTCGGGTCCGTGGACGACCACCGATGCGCCAAGACTGAGGAAGTGCGACGCGATGCCCTTCCCGATACCGGACGTGGAACCGGTCACCAGCGCGATCTTGTCCTTGAGCGAAGGCATAGCACGCTAAACTATCAGGATGGCCAGCCTGATTGAAGCGATCGACATCAAACGGAAGATGTTCTTCGAATTCGAGAACGCTCCCTACCACTGCATCGACGTGGACGTCTCAAAACCCACCGCGCGCGGCGGCCAGACGCTCGTGCGGGTCAAGATGCGGAATCTGCTGACGCGCGCCGTGTTCGACAAGACCTTCAAGGCCGGAGAGAAGTTCTCGGAACCAGACCTCGCGACGGTTCCCGCGACCTACCTTTACGCCGATGCGAGCGGGTACCATTTCATGGACCAGGACACGTACGAGACGCTGACGCTGAGCGCCGGGACGCTGGGAGATGATCGTCAGCTTCTCGTCGACAACGTGGCGGTCCAGGTTCAGAAGTACAACGGCGGCCCCATCGGCGTGCAGTTCCCTCCGCATGTCGAACTGACGGTCACCTCGTGTGAGCCGGGCGTCCGTGGTGATACCGCAAGCGGCGGCGTGACCAAACTGGCGACGCTCGAGACCGGGCTCGAGGTCCGCGTCCCCCTGTTCATCAAGGAAGGCGAGAAGGTCAAGGTTCACACCGAGACGCGCGAATTCGCCGGCCGGGCATAATTACTCCGAGGGGCTTCGCCCCTCGGACTCCCCTACACGCGCCCTCGCTCGCCGCTTCGGCGGCTCGCTCCGGTCGCGTGGTCTCACTCGCACACTCGTTCGCCTCGCATTCACTCTGAGGGGCTTCGCCCTTCGGGCCTCAACGCGGTCGTGGTGCTATTTCTTCGTCGCGCTCCAGGAACCGCCGCTTCCGCCCTTGACGGTGCCCTGCATGCTTGTCCCTTTGACCTGTCCTGTGTACTCTGCGCCGTCGGCGGTGAACGTGATTTGATCGCCACGCATCCGCGCGTCGGAGATCGGTTTCGAGCCCAGCGTCCCGCTCAGCATCTGAAACTGCTGCGACAGCGTGAGGTCCCCTTGAGCCAGGTGCCACGTGCCCTCCACCTTCGCCGGCACGATCCAGAGAAGCGCGGTGCACCAGCTGACGCAGTCATCGGACACCGTTTCGGTCTGGTCAGGCTCCCAGGCTTCCATCCGGAAGGAATTCGCCACGATTCTCGTCCCGGGCGCCATCTCGAGAATCTTTGGCCGCAGCCGGAGATTCAGGTCGGGAAGGAGGAACAGCGTGATGACCGTCGCTTTTGAAAAATCCGTCTCGAAGATATCCGCCTTGACGAACGTCGCCTTGTCGCTGACACCTGCGGCCGCCGCATTCTTCTTCGACAGCTCCACCATGTCGGGGTTGTACTCGATCCCCATTGCGCGCACGCCGCGCTTCGCAGCAGTGATGACCGTGCGGCCGTCACCGGACCCGAGATCCATAAGGAAATCGTTCGGGGTCACCTTCGCCATATCGAGCATCTTGTTGACGAGTGCCTGGGGCGTGGGGACCCAGACGACGTCCTTTCCCGCCTGACCGACCGTCGGCTCGAACGGCTTCTGGCCGGCGGGCGCCTGCGCGTAGGCCAGCGTCGCCGTCAGGCACACACACGCGGTGAGTAAGATCAGCCGTGGGTTGGATGGAGCGCGCATAGTGCTATTTTCTCCTTGTCATTGACCGTGTACTGATCACACGGGGCATCATAGTCCACAGGAGGATCCGTTGATGAAGATACGACACGCCGCTGTCCTGAGCTTAGCGATGTTTGCTGCGGGATGGACACTATCCGCGGCGCAGAAGCCCGCGCCAGGGGGCTATATCCTCGAGCGTGATGCTGAGGTTGCGACCCAGGAACAAGGAACGCACAATGGCGGCGGGCAGACGATCGGCTATTCCTTCTTCAAGAAGGCGCCGCGTCTTGGTCTGGTGTTTCGGAAACGGGCGCTCAAACCCGGTTCCGGAATTGGATACCACGAACAGAAGGAAGACGAGATCTACTACGTGCTCAGCGGCCGCGGCACGATGACGGTGGATGGCAAGAGCTTCGACGTCGAGCCTGGAACCGCGGTCCTCACTCGACCCGGGAGCTCCCACGGTCTCAAGCAAACCGGGACGGACGATCTCGTGATCATGATCAATTACGAGCAGAAGGTGCAGTAGCCCCGATGGCGACGGTCGGCCGTTAGCCGCCGCGTTTTCGTGTGAACGGCAGAACGTTGCTCGGAAGAATGGCGTGGGTGTGATGGTGCCGGATGCGATCGAGCTCCCACGTCTTCTTGTAGAAGTGTCCCATGGCATAGCCGCACAGCAAGGCAAAGCGGTGCTTGATGACCAGCTTGTGCCACAGGATCTCGAGCTGGATCGCCCCTTCGGCGTTGCCTTGTCTCCACAGAAGATCGACCATCTCTCCAAAGGCGCGAACGACGGTGCCTCCGCGACCCGACAGGGCCTGTTTCACGATCGTGCCAACTGCGCCTTCGAAAAGTTCGGCATCGATTTCCTTCCCAATCATGAATTGCCCGAGGGTTTCCTCGGCATCCACCATCACTAAATCGCCGGTACGCCTGGCGATGGTGCAGTCCACGCCGTTCTCGTACAACTGCTCTTCGATGCCGTCGCGGTGCGCAGGCGTGCCGATGACGATGGCCGGCTGTTTCAGAATGAGCCCGTCGCTCAGGAATTCCGCGACGGTGACGAAAAGACTGCGGTCGCTCGAATAGAACTGAACCGCATGATGCGGAGGGTGCGGGGCTGCAGCAGATCCCACACCCGCCAGCATAGCACTCCCGGCGCAGGACCTGCAGCATCCTCCTTACAGCTGGAGTGCTGCTCAGCCGTTTCTCAGAATCGCAGCGCGTTCAGGAATTTGGCGCTCGCGGCGATGCTATCGAACGGCGATGGCGCGGCGTCGTGCTCGACGAAGTAGTGGCGGATTCCCGCCTGATCCGACTTCGCGAAGATCCGTTTCCAATCGATGATGTCGTTAGTGCCGACATCCGTGATGTTTGGAATGGCCTTCTCGAAAGGAACGGGAGGCTCGCCTTCCGGCACCTTCTTGAGACCCTTCACGTGAACGAGCGGGAACCGGCCAGGGTGACGTTGAAAGTAGTCGAGCGGATCCTGACGAGCGACGGTGATCCAGCACAGGTCCAGCTCGAACTTCACGAGATCGGGATCGCACTCCTTCAGCAGCAGATCGAACGGCATCACGCCGTTGACCGGGACGAACTCGAAATGGTGATTGTGATACGCGAACTGCACGCCGGCTTTCTTGCACGTCTCGCCGGCCTTGTTGAATGTCGCGGCCAGACGTTTCCAGATGTCCGGCTGCTTGCGCATCTCCTCGTCGACAAACGGATTGACGATGAACTTGTGCCCAATCACGTGGCTCGTCTCAATCGCCTGCGGCAGCTTTTTCTCGATGGTGGCTAAGTCCACGTGCGCCGACGGCGCGGTCAGCTTGTGACGATCGAGAATGGCGCGGACGTCCTTCGGCGCATGGTCGAAGTAGCCGGCGAACTCGACCTCTTTATAGCCAGTGGCAGCGACCCTGGCGAGCGTCCCTTCGAGGTCTTTGCCGATCTGGTCACGAACCGTGTAGAGCTGCAGGCCTAGTCGCTCGATTTTGCGCTCCGCCTTCGCCGCTTCGCGGCTTCGGCGGGACAAGTCCGCTGCCACGGGGATCAGAGGGCTTGCCGCCACGTGTCCGAGAAACTTGCGACGTGTCATCGTCATAGGCCCTTCATCCTATAAGGTTCTGCGAGGTTCTACTAGGTTCAACCTAGTAGAACCCGGCAGAACCGTGCGTTGAACCTTGGGTGTGGTGATTGTCGACCGTTTAGGTGTATATTGTCGATAATCTAGGCGTGGAGCACACACATGGGTAAACCAGCCGATCTGATCCAGGGCACCCTCGACCTTCTCATTCTCAAGACCATCGCGCTCGAGCCGCGGCACGGCTGGGCGATCGCGAAGCGGATTCAGCAGATGAGCCGCGACGTCCTGCAGGTCACCCAAGGTTCCCTGTATCCCGCCCTGCATCGCCTCGAACAGCAGGGGTGGATCAAGGCGCAGTCCGGGCGGACCGCTACCGGACGCGACGCCAAGTTCTACGCCCTCACCGCCGCTGGCCGTAAACAGCTGGCAAAGGAACTCGAAAGCTGGGATCGACTGTCTGGCGCCATTCAACTGGTCGTGAGGGAAGCGGAGTAGCGTATGGCTCGCTGGTTCGATCGGTTTCGCTTGCGGCTTCGCTCATTGTTTCGCGGCGCTGCGGCCGATGCGTCGCTGCGCCGGGAGCTTCAGCTCCATCTCGACGAGCAAATTGACGAGTACGTAGCCGCTGGGATGACGCGAGTCGAGGCGCGTGAAGCCGCGCTCAGAGAATTCGGACCAATTGCACGGATCGAGGAGGAGTGCCGCGACACGCGCCGCGTGAACGTCCTCAGCAATCTCGCCCAGGATCTTCGCTACACGCTTCGATCGCTTCGCCGCCAGCCATTGCTGGTTCTCGCGGCAACCGTGTCGATCGCCGTCGCGGTCGGTGCCAACACGACGATATTCAGCCTCGCGTCCGGGCTGCTTTTTGCGACGCCGTCGGCGAAGGACCCCGACCGCCTGGTGCGCATCCGAGTCAACGGGAACAGCCACGTGTCGTACCGTCAGTGGCAGGCCCTCGAGGAGAGTCAGGCGCTGGGCGGTCTCGCCGGCTATCAGATTGAGGCGGAGGTGAACTGGCGTGGCCCCGAATCGTCCGTCACGCTGATCCCGCTCATCGTCACCGCGAATTTCTTCGATGTTCTTGGAACACCACTCGCGATGGGCCGTGGTTTCACCGCGAGCGAAGCGTCGGCCGAACGGCACCCGGATATCGCGGTCATCAGCCACGGCTTCTGGCAGCGGCGCCTCGGTGGCGATCCCGCCGTCGTTGGCCGAACGCTGATGTTCAATGGCCGGCCCTACACCGTACTCGGAGTCTTGCCGTCCGATTACCGCGCCCTGCCCGGTTATGGAACCGCGCCCGAAGTCTACTTGCCGCTCACGCAGGAACTCATGCCCGACCTGAACGTGCCTCGCGCCGCGACGGTCGAGCTGTTTGGCCGCCTCCGCGACGATCAGACGATGGGGCAGGGTCGAGCGGCGCTGACGTGGGCGGGCCACAACGTTCGAGCGCTTCTCAATGACCCGAAGTTCGGTGACGTCACCCAGTTTTCACCGGCCGGCGGCGTCAAACGCATGGGGGACTTCCGTGAAGTGGGCGCGTTCTTCGCGCTTCTGCTGATCGCGGTCTGTCTCGTTCTCGCAATCGCGTGCGCGAATGTCGCGGGGCTGCTTCTTGCGCGCTCGACCGTGCGGAGACGGGAAATTGCTGTGAGGGTTGCACTCGGCGCGAGTCGTTCGCGGCTGGTACAGCAGCTCCTGACCGAAGGTCTGTGGCTTGCACTCTTCGGCACGCTTGGCGGCCTCCTGCTGATGTTCGGGCTGATGCAGCTCATCGGCCGCATCTCTCTGCCGCTGCCAATACCGATCGAGATTGCCGCGCGGATTGATGGCCGCCTGCTCGCGTATTCCCTCGCACTGCTCGCGCTGACGACGATCTTCTGCGCGCTTGCGCCGGCGCTGCAAGCGACGCGACCATCGCTGGTTCCTGCGTTGAAGCAGGAACTGTGGCGTTTCACCCATCGCCGCTGGACACTGCGAGGGGTGCTGGTCGTCGGGCAGGTGACGGTTGCTCTCGTCCTGCTGCTGACGGCGATGCTGTTCGTGCGGAATCTGGGTCTCGCCGCCAGCGCCGATCCCGGCTTCGACGTCGGTCGCACCGTTGTCGCGCAGGTGACGTTCGTTGAAGGACGCTATACGCAGGAGACGCGTGAGGCCTTTCTTCGCGCCTCGATCGAACGGCTGAACGCGTTGCCAGACGTCGAACTGGCAACCTTCTCTCACAGCGTGCCCCTCACGATTCGCAGCGGCATGACGACCGGGGCGGACCTTCGACTCGCCGATACCGGTGAATCATTTCGGGCGCAATACGAAGTCAACCGCGTCGGTCCCGGCTACTTTTCGGTGATGGGGATCAGATTGATTCGAGGACGTGACTTCACCGTCAACGATCGATCCGGATCCCCGACTGTCGTCGTCATCAACGAGGAATTCGCAACACGCCATTTTGCCGGACTCGATCCAGTTGGGCGTCAGATCCTGCTGCCCGGGGCGGAGGAGAAGGCGTATCCTGCCGAAATCATCGGGATTGTCGGCAACAGCCGCCACCGGACGATAGGCGAGAGCCAGAAAGCGGCGATGTACGAACCGTTTCTCCAGCGTGGCAACCCGGGAAGACTCGTCCATTTAATTGTCAGGACGCGAACCGATCCGGCGTCGGCCGTCCGAGACGTGCGGCAAACGATCAGCGAGATGGATCCCTCCGCTGCGGTGGATGTGCAGCCGATGCGGTCGGCGCTGGCGTTCGCCTTCCTCCCGAGCCGGGTCGGCGCCGCCGTGCTCGGAGCGCTGGGCGCCCTCGGACTGGCGCTCGCCATGGTGGGACTCTACGCCGTCGTTTCGTATGCCGTCAGCCGCCGGACGGCGGAGATTGGGATTCGGGTGGCCCTCGGCGCGACGCGCGCCGCCATTCTGCGCCTTGTTCTGTCCGATGCAGGAATCCTTGCCGGCTGCGGGATCGGCCTTGGGCTGGTCCTCGCCGCGATGGTGACCGAACCCTTGGCGATGTTCCTCGTCACCGGACTGAGCGCGAGCGATCCAATCAGCTTCGCGGCGGCGGCCCTCCTGCTCGTGCTGGTCAGCCTCGCGGCGACATGGATTCCGGCGCGGCGGGCGACTCGCATTGACCCCGTCGTGGCGCTGCGGGACGAGTGAATCCTGACGCGATTAGCGGCGCGCGGCTGGCGGACTCGCTTCCTTGCCGATCCCGGCGGAGGTGCTCGTTTTGGCGAACCGCGAATCGCTAGTCACGCGCCGCTCGTCGCGAACCGCGGCAACGATCACTTCTTGATCGTCGCCCCCGTCAATTGCGCGAGTGCGGCGAGGGTGGTCTGCGCCGCGTTCAGTCCGAGGCGAAAATCCTTGTCGCTGTAGGTCGTGAACACGTCGCTCGGCTGGTGCCAGTTCGGATCCCAGCCGGCGCCGATCTGCATGCCGCGCTCGTTCTCGCGCAGGCTGATTGCCGGGACGAGATTCATGAACGGGGTCGAGTCGGTATTCGTCATGTGTGGTCCGACGGTGGCGGGGTAGTCGGTCGCGTACTTGTCGTTGGCCGCTTTGAGCGCCCACGCCAACTTTTGTGATGCGTCCGCGATCTTCGAATTCATCTGGAATTCGATGTTGACGTCGGCTTCCGGACGCTGCTCAGGACTGACCTTGCCGTCAGGCCCGGGCATCCCGTGATCCCACATCATCATGTCGTGCTGGATCATGCCGAGCCACTTCGGCTCGGGATACTTTCCCGAGCCGGCGGGGTCTTCCTTGCCCTGCAAGTCCTTCCGCTGATTTGCGTACGCCCACGCGCCGTTGAGGCCGGTCTCCTCGTTATTCCAGAGCACGAATCGAATCGAGCGCTCGGTCTGCACATCCGGCGAGCTCAGCACGCGAGCGACTTCCATGACCAGCGCAGTACCCGATCCATCGTCGTTCGCCGCTTCGCCCCACCCATGGCCGTCCATGTGGCCGCCGATGATGTACATCTCTTCGGGGTGGGTTGTGCCGATCTTCGTGCAGTACACGTCCTGACGCTCGCCGGGAGTCGTCGGTTGTGCGTTCAGTTCCTTGAGTCGCGGGTCGAGGGGGGCCGCGCCCGCCGCATCGGGCTGATAGACGCCGGTCCTCGAGCGATTGCCGAACTGGGAGCTGCCGCCCTCGCGCCCGCGCCGCGTGTCGCTGCCGGCCGGCGATCCTGCTGGTCCTGCGCCAGCTCCGCGACCAGCGCCGCCGCGCCCCGCCCCTGCTCCGGTTCCGCGCGCCGGCGCGTTGGGGTCCGACGCCTGCGGCGACGGGTAGGTATAGGTGATGCGCTCGGTGTTCGTGCAGCCGTAGCTTTTCAGCTGCGCCTCGATCCAATCAAGGGCGGCTCGGTTTCGATCGGTGCCCTGCCGCCGATCGCCAAACTGCGTCAGTCCTTTGATGGTCGCCTTGTATTTATCCAGCTCCAATCGATCGACCATGGCCTTGATCGCCGGATCGGGCGGGGGGACCGTCGCGCGAGCCTGCCCCGCTTCCTCTTCCTGAGCACGGACTGAGTAACTGACGCACCCAATGAGGCACACTACGAGCGCACAAACCTTCCAACGCATCTTCCATCCTCCACTTCAGAGTCTATCAATGTTGCAATGAATGCTGTGGCTGCCGGGATCCGTGACCCGGGATCCGGGATCCGATTTGACTGCTGGATTCTGGCTCAAGCGATTCGATGATTCAGCGATTCAGGGATTCGAGGATTAGGGATTCGAGGATTAGTGATCAGTGATTAGTGATTCACCATACCTCGCACTTGTCAGCGGGAGGCCGAACCATCGGAGCGTCCGGCTTGCAGCCGAATGCCTGGGCGAACTCGGGGAGGTTCGACAGCGGTCCGATGACGCGGAACTTGCCGATCGGGTGCGGGTCTCCCTGCACCATCGTCCGCGCGAATTCAGGCCGCACCGCGTCGCCGCGAAATTGTCCCCACGCGATGAAGAACTGCTGCTCCGGTGTGAAGCCGTCGATCGTTGGAATGGGCTCCTTGCCTCGCTGCGCGATCTGGAACGCGCGGTAGGCGATCTTCGCGCCGGCGAGATCGCCGATGCTTTCACCGAGCACGAGCTTGCCGTTGTGATGAATGCCCGGTTCGACGAAGTAGTTGTCGAACTGGCGCACGACGCACTCGGTCCGTGACTGAAACTTCTTCAGGTCCTCCGGCGTCCACCAGTCGCTCAACCTGCCCTGCGCGTCGTACTGCGCGCCCTGATCGTCGAAGCCATGGCTGATCTCGTGGCCGATGACGACGCCAATGGCGCCGTAGTTGACGGCGTCGTTCGCCTCCATGCTGAAGGCTGGAGGCTGCAGGATACCGGCGGGAAACACGATTTCGTTGAGAAGCGGGTTGTAGTAGGCGTCGGACGTCGGCGGGGTCATGCCCCATCGGCCGCGGTCAACCGGCTTTCCAATCGTCGAGAGATCGTCTCGCACGTTGAAGGTCCGGCCGGCGAGGACGTCCTGCCAGAACGAAGTACGGCTGATTGGGACTTCGCTGTAGTCCTTCCAGCGATCGGGGTAGCCGATTTTCGGATTGAACGTCGCCAGCTTCTCCGCGGCGCGACGCTTGGTGTCGGCGCTCATCCAGTCGAGGCCCTGGATCGTTTCGCCCATCGCCGCCAGCAGGTTCTTCACCAGTTCCTGCATCCGGGCCTTCGCCTCGGGCGGGAAGTACTTGTCGACGTACTTCTTCCCGAGCGCTTCTCCAAGCAGCGAATCGGTCAGCTCGACGCACCGCTTCCACCGGGGTTTCATCTCGGTCGCGCCATTGAGATACGCGCCGTTGAACGCAAAATCCTCACGCACGAAGTCGTCCGACAACGACGGCGCCGCGCTGTTGAGCAGGTGCCACTTCAGGTACGCCTTCCACTGCGCCACAGGCTCGGCGGTGAGATCGCGGCTGAAGGCCTGCAGGAACCGCGGCTCGGCGACATTCAGCGGCGCCGCCGTGAGTCCCGTAGCTTTGTAGTAGGCGGCCCAGTTGAACGATGGCGCCAGACGCTGCAGCTCGCCGAAGGACATCTTGTGGTCGGTCGCGACCGGATCACGAAGCGCGACGTTGTCGAGCGAGGCTTCGGCGAGCCGGGTTTCCATGCGAACCACGAACGCGGCATCAGCCGCCGCCGTCGCTTCGCTGACGCCGGCGAGCCGGAACATGCTGGCCACGTGCGCGACGTACTTCTCGCGCGCGTCCTTGAACCGCGCGTCGGACTTGACGTAATAGTCGCGGTCCGGCATGCCGAGGCCTCCGGCGTACACCTGCGCGATCACGTCGGCCGGCTTGTGGTTGTCGGATCCGCCCACCAGCTGAAAGGGAACACGGATGCCGATGGCGTGAAAGCGGCCGATCATCCGCTGCACGGCGGCGACGTCGCGAATCTGATCGACCTCACCGATCAGCATCATCACCGGTTTGGCCCCGAGCGAATTGATCGTTCCCTCATCGGTGCACGCACCGTAGAAATCGCCGATCAACTGTTCGACGGATCCCTTCGATTGATCCCGTAGCGCCGAGACCTGATCGAGAATTTCATGGAGGCGATCTTTGGCGGCCTCGCCCGCAGCCCACCGGCGGCTCCAGCGCGGCATCGCTGCCGGAATCGGGTTCTCAGCCCGCCACTTGCCGTTCGCGTAATCGTAGAAGTCCGAGCAGGCGTCCGCTGCTCGATTGATGTCGGCCACCTCGACGCCACGAAGCTGGCCGCTCTGTGCCTGCGCGAGCGTTGCGGACAGAACCGCGGCCACCATCATCACTCGACTGATTCGCATGTCGGCTCCGGTGATTGGAACGTTATTCCGCGGATGCCCGGCAGCCGGCGGCCGCCTGAAGCCGCTCGACCACTTCCGCCGGCAGATCAATCGCGCGCAACTGACCGTCTTCCTTCTTCGTGCACACCGCGGTCATCGTCCCGGTCCCGACGAGCGCACCGCCCGATGTGACGGTAAACGCGTAGCGGATCGAGCGTCGAGTCAGTTCCGCGATGCAGACCGTGACCTCGAACTCCTCTTCGAACCGAAGCGGGCGCTTGTAGTCGAACGCCGCGGCGACGCGCGGCCAGCCGCCCGTCTTCTCAGCCGCCCCAATACTGAGGCCTGCCGCCCGCCACAGCGCGTGTTCCGCCTCCTCCATGAACCTGAAGTAGGCGCTGAAGTGCGCAATCCCCGCGAGATCGGTTTCCGAGAACTGGACTCGGCGGCTGTAGCGAAATCCCTGCGATCCCATCGTGCTCACCGGCGGCGTCCGTCCGGCAACTCCAGGTGCGGCATCCTGTCTTCCGCGAGCGCTCCGGGGGTGCCGGCATTCCAGGGAGGAATCGACGCCTTGCCTGGCTTGTAGAGCGATTCCATCGGGCGCCACACCGAATCCACGCGGGTGTTGAACAGGTCGCCGATGAGGAGGTCGGTGACCGTGCCGCGAAGGTGCGGATAGTTGCGAACGAATTCGCCAAAGCTGAAGCCGTCGTAGTACTCGCAGACGAGCCGGCGCATTCGATCGACCCCCTCGTTGAACGAGGCCCCCCACGTGCCCAGCTGCTGTTCGCTCACGTCATGGCGCTCGAGCCCTTCGATGATGGCGTCGGCCGCGAGCTCGCCTGATTTGAGCGCGAGCAGTACACCCGAAGAATAGAGCGGATCGAGAAAACCGAAGGCGTCGCCGACGAGCACCCATCCATGTCCGGCGACGCGCGTCGAGCGATACGAGTAATCTCGGGTCACGAAGTATCCAGTGGCGCGTGTCGCGCCGGCGATTCGCGCCTTCACAGCCGGACACCGATCGACTTCCTCGAAGTACGTCTTCTCGTGGTTGGCACCGCGTCCCTTGAACAGGTAGTCGAAGGGAGCCACCACGCCGACCGAGACGGTGTCGTCGTGCTGCGGAATGTACCAGAACCAGCCGTTCCGGTTATCCGTCTGCAGCACCATCGTCGCCCCTTCGTCGCGTCCCGTGTCGCGATAGGCGCCCTGCCAGTAGGTCCAGATGGCTCCTTTGTTCAGGATCGGATCCCAGACGCGCAGCTTGAATCGATTTTGCAGCAGCGCCGCCTGGCCGCTGGCGTCGACGACGACGCTGGCGCGAATCTCGCGGCGGGTTCCATCGGCTTCTTTGATCGCGACGCCAACGGCGCGATCGCCGTCGAACAGGACGTCGACGACGTGAACGCCTTCGTGTGCGTCCACGCCGTGCTCGCGGGCGTTGTCGAGCATCATCTGATCGAATTCGCTGCGAACGACCTGCCAGGTCTGTGAACACTCGTGCGGCTTGTTGTCATGAAAGTAGAACGGCGCCGACAGCTTGCCGCTCGCGTTCACGAACTGCACGCTGTACTTCTTGACGAAGTGGCTCCGCTGCATCTTCTCCAGCATGCCGATCCGCTTCAAGACCCAGTAGGTTTCCGGGATCAGCGACTCGCCGATATGAAATCGCGGGAAACGCTCGCGTTCGAACAGGCCGACGCGCAAGCCGCGGTCGGCAATCAGCGTCGAGACCGTCGATCCCGCCGGGCCACCACCGATCACCACCACGTCGTATGCAGAAGTCATGTCTCTCTTCAGGTTCTACGAGGTTCTACAGGGTTCTACGGGGTTCTACAAGGTTCGTTCGGGTTCTACAAGGTTCGTTCAGGTTCTACAAGGTTCTCAGGTTTGGCGAGGTTCGTACGGCTCTGAACCTCGAACGAGCCCTTAGAACCCAGTAGAACCTTGCAGACCCAAGGCACAGGCTAGGTGTATCGAATTCCAAGATGCTGAGGAAGAAAGAACCGTGGGAGGAGCACGTCGACGCGCAGCAACCCCGCCCGCGTGAGGGCGATCGACGTGTGATCGGCCTGCGCCAGGTATCCCGAGTCGGCCAGTGACCGAAGCCCCTCGGCAAAGCGCTCGAGCACGTCGACGTCGTATTTCGCGGCGAAATACTCCGGCGTGACGGCGCCGCGTTTCAGCTGCAGCACGAATTCCCTGATCAGCCGTTCCTCGTCCGTTGGCCGATAGGCGCGGCCGAGCGGCATCTCATCGCGTTCGATCGCCGCCGAGTATTTCTCCCAGGTATCCAGATTCTGCATGTGGACGCCGTTGACGTGGCCGAACGAAGCCACGCCGAGACCGACGAGATCGGCGCCCTGCCAGAGCCGATCGCGATACACGAACTTCGTCGAGGCGGGATTCTTCACTGCCGTATACGCGCTGCCGATGTGATATCCCGCGCGCTCCAAAGCGGTGAACGCTTCATCCACCCATCGGCGCTTGGTCGCCCACGTGGCGACGGATTCGGCGAACTGGCCGGTGTGTTTGAGCAGGTCGCTGCTGATGGTCGTGTTATACGGCAGCTCCATCTGGTAAATCGTCACGCTGTCCGGATCCAGGGCGAGGGTGCGATCGACGCAGGCGCGCCAGTTCTCATCTGTCTCCCCGAGCATGCCAGCGATCAGGTCGATGTTGATCTGCGGAAAACCAAGCGACCGCGCGAAGGCATAGGAGCGGCCGATTTCGGGCGAACGGTGCGCCCGCCCGTTGATGTCGAGAATCCGATCGTCGAAGTTCTCGACCCCGAGGCTGAGGCGCGTCACGCCCATGTCCCTGATCGCCGCGAGCTTGGCTTCGGTCAGCGTTCCCGGCTCGCACTCGAAGGTGATCTCTTCGGCGTTCTTCCAGGGTGTCGCCGCGGTCAGGCGCTCGACCAGGCGCGCGAGCTGGGCGGTCGAGAGGAACGAGGGGGTGCCGCCGCCGAAATACACGAAGTCGATTGGCCGCCCGGCAAGCGCCGGCATCGGCGCGCACAGCTCCCACTCCCGCGCGAGCCGATCCAGGTACGACTCCACCTCGCGCGCATTGCGGTCGGTGTAGACGCGGAAGTAACAAAAGTGACATCGCTTCCGGCAGAACGGAATGTGCAGGTAGACGCCCAGAGGCACGCCGGGGACGGGCGGTGACGCGAGCGCCGGCCGCGCCTCGGTCGCGACGGCCCCCGTATTCCACACGGAAAACGGCGGGTAGTTCGCCACGAAATAGCTGCCGACCTCGGTCTGCTCGACGTCGGCATGGGGGCTCTGGGACATGTGAGTACTATACTTTCGCTGTCCCCGCTTTGCTTACCGGGTGCTGATTCTTGCCATCGGCGAATTGGCGATTTGGTGGGTTGGTGAATTCGCTTCGCACGCGCTACCGCGCGTGCTGTAAGAGCGCGGCGGTAGCCGCGCGGTGCCAATTCACCAACTCACCAATTCACCAATTCACCGATATTGTCTTCTGCCTCCCGATCGGTCACAATAGATAATATATGGGAACCAATACATCTGAGAACGGCGATGTGCGCGCCGTGCTCGACGGGGTTCGCCGGATCGTCCAGAGCCTGCGCGAATCCTCCCGGTGGGCCGAAAAGTATCTCGGCATGACCGGCGCCCAGCTGTTCGTGCTGCAGGAGCTCGACGAGGCCCCCGCACAATCGTTGAATGACCTGGCCGCACGGACCCACACGCATCAGAGCAGCGTCTCGACGATTGTGGCGCGACTGGTTGACCAAGGCTTCGTCACGAGAACGCGATCGTCGCGCGACGGGCGGACGATCGAGCTG
>Ga0310810_10003097_pt1 | contig 18079 bp, 13 predicted proteins | sample NCmetagenome_FD_207641 | JGI IMG/M metagenome (GOLD analysis project Ga0310810, IMG submission 207641) | Soil microbial communities from experimental microcosm in Duke University, North Carolina, United States - NC | ecosystem: Engineered > Artificial ecosystem > Soil microcosm > Unclassified ...
GCGATCAGTTCCGAGGAGATCGCGAGCTGGTGGGGATCGCCGTCCACCTATCGCGTCACGCGATGGACCGGCGACGTCCGTCCCGGCGGGTGGTGGCGCAGCGAGGGTGTGTCGGCGGACGGCAGTGCATTCGCCGTGGGCGGTGCGGTTCTCGAGGTCGACCCGCCGTGGTTGCTGGTGCAGACGTGGCAATACGAGCACACGCCGAGCGAGACGACCACCGTGCGGTTTCGCATCGAGGCGATCCCGGGCGGCTGCCGCCTAACGATTCGCCACGACGGGTTCACCGACCGGGCGTCGTGCGACAGCCACTCCCGAGGATGGCAGCGCGTCCTGACGTGGCTCGCCACGTTCGCCGCGACCGGATCCTGAACCGAACGAGACGCTGCGCACGAGCGCGACGTGCGCTGCCGCCCCGAATCGTTAGGCATCTTTCGGTACGTTCACGAACGTATTCAGCGGTTGGGCAATCGACTCAAGGGAGGACGCAATGGCTGACGCGCGCGCTTCAACCGGACGCAGGCCGATCGACACTGGCCGGCGACGCTTCCTCCTCGAGGCGCCCATCTTGGCCGCGGCGGTCGCCGCGTGCGGACCGTCGGAGGTCGCGAAGCGTTCCACCGCCGCCGACACCGCGACCGGGACGGCACCGGTTGCGCATCGCCCAACGCAAAACCCCGACAGTCGCGCCGATACGAGCCTGCACCATGCAATGCCATCATCATCGGCGTCACCGGCCGGCGGCGCCGCCGCAGCGGCAGTGGCCTTTCAACGGTTTGATCCGGTACTGCCACCCGTTTCGCACGAGCGCGTGACGCGGCTGCATTTCACCGCGAAGGAGGTGCCGATCCGCGTGCGCGATGACCTGGTCGTCGCGGCGTGGACGTTCGACGGCAACATGCCCGGACCGATCGTGCACGTCCGCCAAGGCGACACGGTTGAATTCACGTTGACTAACGCTGGCCAGATTCCGCACTCGATGGATTTTCACGCGGCGCAAGTCGATCCCAAGACGGCGTTTCGTTCGGTGATTCCCGGTCAGTCGGTGAGCTTCTCGTTCAAACCGAAGCACGCCGGCGCGTTTCTCTATCACTGCGGAACGGCGCCGGTGCTCATGCACCTTGGATCCGGCATGTTCGGCGCGATCGTGGTCGACCCTGTGAAGCCGCTCCGGCCGGCGACCGAGTTGGTGTTGATACAGAACGAGTTCTACCTTGGCGCGCCACAGGGCGGAGTCTCGCCGTTCGACTACAACAAGATGCTGAGCGAGCTGCCGGACTTGCTCGCGTTCAACGGCCGCCCGGCTCAGTACCAGGCCGCGCCTATACACGTTCCGCGGGGCGAGCTCGTTCGCTTCCATGTCGTGAACGCCGGTCCAACACATCCATGCGCGTTTCACGTTGTGGGTGGCCAGTTCGACACCGTCTACCTCGGCGCGCCGCCGGGCAGTGCCATTCACGGCGTCCAGACGTACAGCGTGGCGGCCGGCGGCGGCATGATCTTCGAAATGGAGGCGGACGATCCCGGCGAATACGTGTTCGTGAATCATTCGTTCGGCCACGGTCAGAAGGGAGCGATTGGAACACTGATCGTCGACGAGTGATGCGACACGGTGCTAAAAGGTTCTTGACCGCGTCTTTCATGTTCTCGACGTTCGAACCCGCTCCGCTCCCTTCTAGAAGGTGAGGTCCTAACGCTGGCCGGAAGCCGCATTTGCAGACTGACGCGATTCGAGAACGCGCTCTTACTTCGCTGTCGGTTACCGCTCTCGCGGTCCGGCTCTGACGGCGCGTCAGAATAGGAGCGGGATTCGAACGCCTCCATAGCCTTGACAAGGATCGTAGCAGATCGCATCCTCCCATAGCCTCGAACAGGGAAGGGCAATGCCGGCTGCGCGCGATCCGGGCGACCTCCTCCAAGGCACCCTCCGCATTCTGATCCTCAAGTCCCTCCTGTTAGGGCCGGCGCACGGCTACGCCATCTCGCGCTGGATCGAAGACACCACCGGCGACGTCCTCCGCATCGAGGAAGGCTCGCTCTATCCCGCGCTCCGCCGACTCCAGGACCGCGGCCTCGTCACGTCCGAGTGGGGGCAGTCCGAGAACAATCGCCGCGCGCGCTATTACACCATCACGCGGACCGGCCGAGCGCTTCTTCGCACCGAAGCGTCGATCTGGCTCGAGTACTCCCACGCCGTCACCCGCGTGCTGCGGGCCGAGCCGTCGCTCGCATGAGCGCCGACGGCACGCCGCGCTGGCGGCGCTATCTGGGGTTCCTCCGCCCGAACGTGCCCGCCGACGTCGACGACGAGCTCACCTTTCATATCCAATCCCGCATCGAGCGCAATCTCGCGCTCGGCCTAACGCCCGACGAGGCCCGCCGCGACGCCATTGCGCGCTTCGGCAATGTCGCCGCTGTTCGCTCCGCGCTCGTTCGGCACGACGAGCGGCAGCACGCCACCGAACGGCGCGCGGAGTACATCGCCGATTTCGCGCAGGATCTTCGTTTCGCCTGGCGAGCGCTGCGCCGCACACCGGGCTTCACCATTGCGGCGGCGCTCACGCTCGCCCTCGGCATCGGCGCCAACACGGCCATCTTCTCGGTGCTCAACGCGGTGGTCCTCCAACCGTTGCCGTACGCGCATCCGGATCGGCTCGTCACGCTTGGCGAGGGCTCCTCGGGCGAGTACCTCGCCCTGCGCGAACGCCTCCGCACCGTTACCGATCTCGCCGAATGGGACCCGACGACCGATCCCATCGACGACGGCCGAGATGCCCTGCGCCTCACGGGCGTCGCCGTCACGCCGAACGTCATGCCGCTCCTTGGCGCCGCACCGATGCTCGGCCGCGGCTTCATGCCTAACGATGGAGTGCCGGGCAGCGACCACGTCCTCGTGCTCAGCTTCGGCGCGTGGCGCCGCGAGTTCGGCGGCGCACGCGATGTCGTCGGACGCAAGGTCACACTCGATGGTCTCCCGTACACGATCATCGGCGTCATGCCGCCGTCGTTCCGGTACCCGAGCACCGACGTCCAGTACTGGAGGCCATACGCGATCGATCCCAAGAACATCGGCCTCATGTGGGGCGTGGGCGGCAAGGAGTTCGTCGGCCGGCTCGCGCCTAACGCGACGCTCCAGCAGGCGCGCCGCGAGGTCCGCAGCGTGTGGCCGTCGCTGCGCACGGCGAACCCGATCTGGGACCCGGGGCCGGAGTATCGCCGCGGCGCAACCGTCACCCCACTCAAGTCCGACCTCATCGGCGCGAGCGCCTCGCTCCTCTGGATGCTGTTCGGCGCCACGTTCCTCGTACTGCTCATCGCGTGCGTCAACGTTGCGAACCTCCTCCTCGCCCGAGCCACCGCGCGCGAACGCGAGCTCGCGGTGCGCGCAGCGTTGGGCGGCGGCCGCGGTCGCTTGATGCGACAGTTGGTCACCGAAGGTTTGCTGCTCTCGGCGATCGGTGCGATGGCCGGCGTTGGCCTCGCTCTGCTAACGGTGCACGCGCTGGTGGGCGCGGTGCCGACCGGCCTGCCGCGCGCAAACGAGATTGCGGTGAGCGGCGTGGCGCTTGCGTTCACCCTCGTCGTAGCGATCGCCACGGGCATCGTGTTCAGCGTCGCCCCGGCCGTTCGCGCGACCTCCGCGGCGGCGTGGGCGTCGGCCTCCACGCTCGGCCGCCGAGCGACGGCGTCGCGGTCGCACACGCGCGTGTCGGGGTGGCTCGTCGGGGGAGAGATCGCACTCGCCGTGATGCTCGTCGTCGGATCGCTGCTCCTCGTGCGGAGCTTCTCGGCGATGCGGTCGATCGCGCCGGGCTTCGATCCGACCCACGTGATCGCTGCGCGCATTTCGGCACCGGCCGCCATGTATCCGCCAGGCTCCGCGCGGCTCTCGAGTTTCTATGCCGAGGTCCTCGACCGCGCCCGCGCGATGCCGGGCATCCGCAACGCGGCGCTGGTCGACCGCCTGTCGCTCGCCGCCCCGATCTGGGGTTTGGCCATCCGCGTCCAGGGCCAATACGAGGACGTTAGGCACGAGCTGCCGTTCGCCGCGCACGTGCAGAGCGTCACGCCCGAGTACTTCGCGACGATGCGCATACCGGTGTTGCGGGGCAGGGCGTTCACCGACGACGATCGCGCGGGCCAGCCACTGGTCGCGATCGTTAGTCAAAGCGTGGCGCACCGGTTCTGGCCGTCCGGCGATGCGATCGGCCGCCGCATCGGCTATCCATTCGACAGCCCGTGGATCACGGTTGCCGGCATCGTGCCGGATACGAAGCAGGACAGCCTCCGCGACACGTCCACCACCACGATCTACATGCCGTGGTCGCAGCGCACCGACAAAGTCGGCACCGAGCTCTGGCTCGTCGGGCGCACCACGAGCGACCCGGCCGCCGCCGGCGCGGCCATTCGCCGTATCGTGCACGACATCGACCGCGGCGTCCCCGTGACCGATGTCAGAACGATGGACGCGATCATATCCGGCTCGGTCGTCGGTGCGCGTTTCACCACCGCGCTCGTGACGGTGTTTGCGTTAGTCGCGCTCGCGCTGGGCGCCGTGGGCATTTTCGGCGTGATGTCGTACGTGGTGAGCGAGCGCCGACAGGAGATGGGACTGCGCATCGCGCTCGGCGCATCCGCGGGCGGCGTGGTTCGGCTCGTCGTTGGGCGAGCACTCCGACTCGCGGCCATCGGGACGGTAGCCGGTGTCGCGTGTGCGATGATCGCGGTGCGTCCGCTCGATCGGTGGCTCTATGGCGTCTCGCCGGTTGACCCGCTCACGTTCGCCGCCGTACCGATCGTGTTCGCCGCGGTCGCGGTGCTCGCGAGCTACCTGCCCGCGCGCCGGGCGGCGCGCGCGAATCCCGCCGCGGCCATGCGTGACACGGGCCAGCATTGGGGGTTAAATGCCTAACGCGGCGCCGGCCGTCGGTGAAATGCGTCGGATAGGCGTACTTCCGTCGAAGCCGCGTTAGTCCACTCGGGCCTGCGCCTCGCCTAGAGTTGGACGCGCCGCAGCAGCTGCGCGTTGATCGCCACAATGATCGTACTCAACGACATGAGGACGGCGCCAATCGCCGGACTGAGCACGATGCCTCGCGTCGCGAGTGCGCCGGCCGCGAGCGGGATGGCGATGATGTTGTAGCCGGCGGCCCACCACAGATTCTGAAGCATCTTCCGATACGTCGCGCGGCTCAACGTGATGATTCTCGGAATGTCGCGCGGGTCGCTGCGTACGAGCACAATGTCTCCCGCCTCCACGGCGACGTCGGTGCCGGCGCCGATCGCCACGCCCACATCCGCGGCGACGAGCGCGGGCGCATCGTTCACACCGTCACCGATCATGGCCACGCGCTCTCCACGCTGTTGGAGCTCTCTGATCTTCTCCACTTTTTGCTCGGGAAGTACCTCCGCGAATACGGTGTCGATCTTCAGCTCGCGAGCAACGGCTTCGGCGACGGCGCGGCTGTCGCCGGTGACCATCGCCACCTCGAGTCCCGCGTCGTGCAAGCGCCGGATCGCGTCGAAGGATTCGGGACGGACTGCGTCGGCCACCGCAAATGCCGCCTGCACGCGTTGATTCTCCACCTGATAGATCACCGTCTGCCCGCGTGAGGCGGCGTCCTCGGCGAATCGATGAAGGTCGGGTGGTACCTCGAGATTCAGACGCTTGAGCATGTTCGGGCCGCCGTCGGACAATGCTCTGCCGTCGACAGAGGCTTGGACGCCCGTGCCCGGAATCGCCACAAAATCAGTCGCGCGAGGAATCGTGAGCTTCCGCTCTGTCGCGCTCGCGACAATCGCCCGCGCCACCGGATGCTCGGCATCTTGCTCGACCGCAGCGGCAAGCCGGAGCGCATCATCCTCGGACAATGCGCCCACCGTCTTCATCGCGACGACGCGATGTTGTCCCAGCGTCAGCGTTCCGGTCTTGTCGAAGACCACGGCGGTTAGGCGGCGCGCTTCTTCGAGTCCTCGGCGATCGCGAACGAGCAACCCGTTGCGCGCGCCGAGCGTGGTTGACAGGGCAATGACGAGCGGTACGGCAAGTCCAAGCGCATGCGGACAGGCGATGACTAACACCGTTACGACCCGCTCGACCGTGTATTCGCCCGGTGCCTTGGCCAGCATCCAGGCGGCCGCGGTGATACCGGCTGCCACCAGTGCGATTATCGTCAACCAGAAGGCCGCGCGGTCGGCGAGCAGCTGCGCGTGCGACCGCGACGTCTGCGCTTGGTCGACGAGTCGCATGATGCTGGACAGCGCGGTCTGATCACCCGTGCGCGTCACTGCGACGCGAAGCGAGCCGTCGCCGTTTACCGTCCCCGCGATCACCGCTGCGCCACTGTCCTTCGAGACAGGCCGCGATTCGCCGGTGATCATCGACTCGTTCACCGAGCTGTGGCCCTCGCGCACGGTGCCGTCCGCCGGGATCGCCGCGCCGGGACGAACGAGCACGATATCGCCCTCGCGCAGCTCGCCAATCGGAACGTCTTCAATGCGATCGTCGGTAACGCGCGACGCAGTATTCGGCAGCAGCTTCGCGAGCTCCGTGAGTGCGCCCTGTGCCTGCGAAATGGAACGCATCTCCATCCAGTGGCCAAGGAGCATGATCGTCACCAGGGACGACAGTTCCCACCACAGCGGCATTCCCGGAGCGCCGAAGCTGACGACGACGCTGAACACGAACGCAACCGAGATCGCGAGTGAGATGAGCGTCATCATCCCCGGCTGGCGATCGTGAAGCTCGCGCCATGCACCGACGAGAAAAACCCATCCGCCGTAGATGAACACCGCCGTGCCGAACACGAACGGAATCCAACGCGAACCCGGAAACGGCGGGGGCGTGAATCCCACGGCGTGAGGAATCATCTCGCCCCAGATGATCGCTGGGAGCGTTAGGAGGAGCGAGATCCAGAATTTGTGCCGAAACATCGCGACGGAATGGCCCGCGTGCGTGTCGTGGCCATGCGTATGTTCCGCGTGCGCGTGCGCGTGCGACGAGTGATCGGCGTGGGTCATCGTGCTCAAAAGCTAGCGCGATACGGCTCGCACGGCTCCCTGCCGGGACTCGAGATCCGGCTCGACCGTCTTCAGCTCATCATCGATGAACGACGCGCGGCGCGCGGACACGCGCGTTGACATTCGGTCGTGCGCGACGGTTGCTGCCCACCACCACGATGCTCGGCGTTAACGCCAGCGTGCCGCCGGTGAGCCGGTGTACGGCGCTGGCGAAGGCGTAGAACACCGACGTGAGCAGCCTCGTTCCCGGGTTCGCCAGCGGCGGCGACGGACGCACACGCACGTGCCGCAGTCCCATCCCCTCGAGGCGCCGCTTGAGATACTGACTTCTGATGATGTAGACGTGCTCCGGATTGAACGGCGGAATCCGATCTTGCAACCGCTGCCGCGCACGCGACCGCGTTGCGCGATACCAACGCTGCCAGAGCCGAATGAGCAGCCATTTATTCTGCAAGCGAATGACGACGCTGCCGCCGGGCGCGAGCAGCCGGTCTAACGCAGACCAGAGCAGCCGGATGTCGGGCTCGTAGTACAACACGTCGCTCATCACGATCACGTCGTATCGCCCGTCGTGCTCGGCGAGGTCGCGCGCATCACCGGTGAGCGTCGCAAAACCGAAGCGCTCGCCGGCCGATGTCGTACTGATCTCGGCGATGTCGTTGACCACGACGTACACATCGGGTCGCCGTTCGACGACGTGCGCCATGAGGTCGCCTCGCGCGCCGCCGATGTCGAGCACGCGCGCACCCGGCGGTGCTACGTCGTCGATGATGCGCGCCAGATGCCGGAAGATGCGACGTCTCGACACGCGAAAGTACGTGTCGTCCTTGTACACCACGTCGAAGTGCTTGCGGACGACGCCCGGGTCGAGGTGCGCGTCCCCCCACACCAGACCACAGTCACTGCACTCGCGCAGTCGAATGAGCGTACTGTAGTAGACGAACTGCCCCCACGCCTGCGGCCGCGGACGACCGCCACAGTCGGGGCAGCGTCGTATTCTCCGCGCTTTTACTTCCTTGAATCCATGTTGCCTCGCGTATCGCATCCAGCGCGTGTTGCCATTGAATCCCAGATTGCGCTCGAGAATCGCGCGATAATCCCGCTTCAGCTTCGCCATCGCCCACACCCCATACGGCACACGGACGCATCTCTGCGGCGTTAGGCGCCGCATCAGCTTGTTGCGCGACGCCGGCCGATCGCGCCGCCGTCTCGCGGGCGGGCGTTGCCTGCGTTGATCGTGCCGAGTTCGTCGATCGAGGGCGAGCAACCGACGTGTTCGGCTTTATGAGCTCTTTATGCCGACAATTCGAGCGCAAAAACGAAAAGGCCACCGTCAGGCTCGACAGTGGCCTCTCGTCGTCACGCGGCGATTCTCACGCCGCGTACGAATCCGCGCTAGTGCGCGCCGGCGAATTGGCGCATGAACTCCTCGGACCGCGTCTTCATCTCTTCGGGCGACAGATCTTCCTTGTGCGTCGCGATCGTCCACCAATAACCCTCGGGATCGACGATGACGCCGCACCGATCTCCCCAGAATTGATCCGCCATTTCCCCCATGCCGCCCGGTGCCACTTTGGCCCCCGCCTTGAGCGCACGATTGTACAGCGCGTCGCAATCAGTGACGTACAGCCAGATCGACACAGGCGAGCCTTTGTGGTCCTTGGTCGTGTTGCCGCCCATCATGTCGTCGTTGAGCATGATCGGTGAATCACCGATGGTGATCTGCGCGTGCATCACCTTTCCGTCCGGTCCCAGAAAACGCGACACCTCTACGGCGCCGAGGGCCTGCTTGTACCAATCGATCGCTTTGCCGGCGTTCATCATGGTGAGGTGGGGCGTGACGGTGTGATAGCCCGCGGGGATCGGGTTCTTCGTCTTGGCCATGTGTCCCTCCTGCGAATGATCGTGAATTCTCATCCTCACAGGCTCGGGCCGGAAAGGCAAGCGGTGCTGTGCAAACTTTGACGTGGCGTGCACGAGCGTTACACAAAACATCCGCGGACGTGTGTGCTTGCGCTCGCGGCGCGAAGATTAGCAGATGTAAGCATTCGCTTCGTTTGCCAACGCCAAGCCCATGCGGGGCATCGTTCAACATGGCTGCGGAACAAGGCATCGTGGTCAGGATGGATGCGCGCACGCGCAAGGCAATGACACAAGCCATGTGCTTCGTCATCGGCGTCGCTGTTGCTGCAACAGCGCTGTCACGAGCGGGTGTGATCCATAATCCGAACCCGCCACAGGAGCTGCTGATGATCGCGGCAATCTTCGTCGTCGGCGGCGGGTTAGTGGTATTGACGCTTTTCCGCAACCGCGTGGCGCTCTACCCTGACCGCGTTGAGGTCTCGAACGGGCTGTCACCGATGCTCAGCGTGGCGCTCTCGGACGTCATCAGGCGGCGCATCATTCCTGCGCGCTGGCGGCGGTCATCACGCCATGTGCTTATCCTGGAGGACGGCCGCGAGGTCTGGCTGCCGCCCTATCTCGAGCGTAACACCGAGTTCCAAGCGTGGCTGGCCGGGATACCGCTCCAGAAGAAAAGAAACAGGAAGAACAATTGAAAGAGTTGGCGACGTCTGCCCGGTCTTGGGTGAACACTCATTCACGCCGATCAGAGGAGGCCCCTCCGATGCGCTGCACACTTCGGATCGCTTGGCAAATCGCCGCGGCGTCGGCGCTCACCGCCGCGCGCCCCGTTCCCCCCCCGCACCACATCGTCGAGTACGCCATCCCTCGGCCTAACGCATTCCCGCACGACCCCGCGGTGGGCGCCGACGGGATGGTGTGGTACACGGACATGTCCAACAGCTTCATCGGCCGGCTCGATCCGTCGACGGGGAAGATCACGGACTATCCGACGCCGACGCCGCGCTCGGGACCGCATGGGATCGTCGTCGCCCCCGACGGCGGTGTGTGGTACACGGCGAACGCGGCCGGCCGGTTAGGCAGGCTGGATCCCAAGACCGGGCAGATTCGTGAGTACCAACTGCCGGCCGACGCGCGCGATCCGCACACGCCACTCGTTCACGACGGCAAGGTGTGGTTCACGGCGCAAGGCTCGAACTTGTACGGCGAGCTCGACCCGGCCACCGGAAAAGTGCGCATCTTTCCGCTCAAAATTTCACGCGCGCTGCCGTACGGTCTCGTCGCGGGACACGACGGCGGTCTGTGGATGGCGCTCTTCGGCACCAATGCTGTGGTGCGCATCGATCCATCGACCGGCACGCTGCGCGAATTCCGCGTCCCCGACGACAAGGCGCGCCCACGCAGGCTGATCGTCGACGGGGCCGGGCACGTGTGGTTCACCAATTACGCCCAGGGCAAGTTAGGCGAGCTCGATCCGGCAACGGGCCAGGTCCGCGAGTTCGCGTCGCCGGGCGGCACTGAATCGGGCCCCTATGGCATCGCGCTCGCACCCGATGGCCGCGTCTGGTACGACGAAGCCGCCACGAGTCGCGTGATCGTGTTCGATCCACAGACCGCCAAGGTCGACGAAGTGGTCGACATCCCGACCAAGGGCGCGATCGTGCGCAACATGGCGGTGGATACGACGCGCGGCCGGCTGTGGCTCGCGCTCAGCGGTACCGGACGGATCGGTCTCGTCGAGCTGAAGGCCCACTAGCGAAGCGCGTCAAAGTTTAGGATAGCACAATTGGCGGCAACGCCGAGACTCGTCCGGTGCTCGTGCGTTGCAGGGGAGGGACAGTGATTTCGACAAAGGCTTGAAGGGATAACGAAAGTGAAACAGGGATAACGAAAGTGATCGTTCGACGCGGAGGGAAGTGCGTGCCGAACGGATGGGGGAGGTGTTTTGTGGTTAACAAACACAAGACCTGACCAACCATTGGCGCCCGTACTCCCCTCCGCGTCGACCGATCACTTTCGTTATCCGTGGTTTCACTTTCGTTATCCTTTTGAGCCGTTGCGTTTTCCTCCCGTTTCCGCTGGGCGCGCGACTAGGCCTGACCCTCCGCGCCTTGTCCGCCCTTGCGTTTCGATGGCAGGCGCCGCATCGTACCCATCGAAACCAAATGGGAGCGCCGTCTGACCGCTTCGATCGACATCCTCCGCGGCACGCTCGACGTCCTCGTCCTCAAGGCGCTCTCCTGGGGACCGAGCCACGGCTACGACGTCGCCCGATGGATCGAGCAGGCCACCGGCGATGTGCTGAGCGTCGGCGAAGGCACACTCTACCCGGCGCTGCACCGCCTCAGAAGTAGAGGATGGGTGCGCTCGTCGTGGGGCGTCTCGGACACGGGCCGCCGCGCGTGCTATTACGAGCTCACCGCGGCCGGTCGAGCGCAGTTGCGTGTCGAAAAAGCAAACTGGACGCGGTACGCGACCGCGGTATTCGCCGCGCTCGCGGCGCCCGCCAAACCGGCGTGAGGACACGAGCATGCCGCGCGATGATCGTTCGCCCCGACGCGGGTTGCGCGCTCGCCTGATGTCGCGCGGACCCGAGCGCGACATCGACGACGAGATCCAGTATCACCTCGAGCGGCGCATCGCCGAGTATGTCGCGCAGGGGATGGATCCCGCCCAGGCGCGCGAGCGCGCGATGCGCCGCTTCGGCCACGTATCCGGCGTGCGCGCGGAAGCGGTGCAGGTGGAGCGCGCATTCGCTCGCCGGCAACGAGTCGGCGAGTTCCTCGGCGCGGCGGCACGCGACGCGCACGTCGCCATGCGCGCGATTCGCAAGAGCCCCGGCTTCGCCCTCACCGCCATCATCTGCATCGCACTCGGCGTCGGCGTCACGACGATGATCCTCTCGGCAGTCGACGCGATCCTCCTCAAGCCGCTGCCGTATCCTAACGCAAACCGGCTGGTGTCTGTCTACGCGCAGGACGCCCCGCGCGGCTGGCACCGCGTCAACATCTCGTACAAGGATTACGTCTCCTGGCGCGACGACAATCGCACGTTGTCGGCGCTCGGCGTGTGGACGTGGTCGAGCACCACGATCACCGATGGCGAGAGCGAGCGCGTGGCCGGCGCGGCGGTGTCGGCGAACCTGTTCCCGCTGCTCGGCGTTAGGCCACTGTTGGGCCGCTGGTTCCGGCCTGAGGACGAACGGCTCGCGGCGTCCGACGTCGTGCTCCTGAGCTACGGGCTGTGGCGGCGCCGCTATGGCGGCGACAGCGCAATCGTTGGACACACGATTTCAATGGACGGCCGGCCGCACCTCGTCGCCGGCGTGATGCCGCCCGGATTCAATTTCCCGGATCGCGGCGAGTTCTGGATGCCGTTCGCGACCGACGGACCGTCGCAGGAACCGCGCGGCAATCGCGGCTATGCGGGCGCGATCGGACGTCTCCGCCCTGGCGTCACGCTCGACCACGCCAAAGCCGACCTCGCGCGCGTGTCGACGCAACTGCAGCACGACTTTCCCAGCGACAACACCGGCTGGTCGGCGGAGATCGTGACGCTGCGCGACGATCTCACCGGGGATCTGCGCCGGCCGATGCTCATCTTCCTCGGAGCAGTGGCGTTCGTGCTACTCATCGCGTGCGCCAACGTCGCGAACCTGACCCTGGTCCGCGGCCTGTCGCGCCGGCGCGAGATCGCCGTGCGCTCGGCCCTCGGCGCCGCGCGCGGCGATCTCGTGAGGCAGCTGTTCACCGAGAGCCTGCTGATTGCCGGGTTAGGCGGCGTGGCCGGCGCGGTGGCCGGCATCTGGGGCGTGCGCTTCGCGCGCCTCGCCTTCCCGGGCGGCGTCCCGTTCTATTTCGATTTCGGCGTCGACCTGCGCGCGCTGGCCGCGTCGGCGCTGGTCATTGTCATCACGGCGGTGCTGTGCGGTGTGATACCGGCGCTGCGCGTCACCAAGCTGGACGTGAACCGCGCGCTGCGCGACGAGCGGGCCGGGACTGGCGGCAGCGGCGATGGGCGGATGAGCGGGAGATCGGTGTTGGTGATCGCCGAGCTCGCGATCTCGACGGTGTTGGTGATCGGCGGCGCGTTGCTCGTGCGCAGCTACCGCGCCTACACGCACACCGACCTGGGATTCGACCGCGACGGCATTCTCACGGCGCGCGTTACCCTACCGGACGAGGGATACAACCAGACCGCGCAGCGCATCGCGCTGTTCTCGGATCTCGAGGCACGCGTGCGCGCCATCGCGGGCGTGAAAGTCGTCGGCTCGGCGCAGGGCATTCCGTTCAGCGGCTGGGACGTGCAAATGACCGCGTCGTTCGCCGGACGGCCGGCCCCTCCGCCCAACGAGGGTTTCGACTCGCATTTCCAGGTCGTATTCCCCGACTTTTTCTCGGCGATGGGCATTCCGTTGGTCCGCGGCCGTCCGCTGCTGCCGACCGACCGCGACACGCTCGCGCCGGTCGCCGTGGTGAACGAGACGTTCGTGCGCCGGGCCTACCCGAACGAGGATCCCATCGGCAAGCGCGTCAAGTTTGCCCCGCCTAACGATCCGCAGCCGTGGATCACGATCGTCGGCGTCGTGCGGGACTTCCGTCATTACCGCCTGCCGGAGCCGATGGGGCCGGCGCTCTACATGCCGTATGGAATGTCGCCGGGTCGAACGCAGACGCTCGTCATCCGCACGAGCCTAACGGACCCGTACGCGCTCGTTCCGGCGGTGCGCGCCGCGCTGCACGACGTGGATCCCAAGCTGGCCTTGTACGAAGTGAAGACCATGGATGACGCGGTCAACGAGTCGCTCTGGCGGCAGCGTGTGCAGAGCAGGGTACTGGGCGTCTTCGCGGTGCTCGCGCTGCTGCTCGCCGCCGTCGGGCTGTACGGACTCGTGTCGTACAGCGTGTTGCAGCGCACGCGCGAAATTGGGTTGCGCGTCGCTCTAGGCGCGCAGCGCTCCGATGTGCTCGCGCTGGTCTACGGACAGGGCGGACGGCTGGTGGTGGCGGGCCTCGCGATCGGTCTTGCGTTGGGCGCACTGCTCGCGAGGACGCTCGGTTCGCTGCTCTACGACACTGCTCCGACAGATCTCGCGAGCTACGCGCTCGCCGCCGGTGTGATTGCGGCGATTGCGTTTGCGGCGCTGTACGTGCCGGCGCGGCGGGCGGTCGCCGTAGATCCGCTCCGGGCGATGCGCACGGAGTAGTGCCGGGCGTCGTTATTCCTGACGCAGCACCTGCATCGGCGCAATGCGGAGGGCGGTTCTGGCCGGGATGAACGCCGCAATCCCCGCCACGACCAGCAGCATGGCCGCGAGTGCGCCGAACTCAGCTACGTCGAGCGCCGGCAGCGGCAACACGAGGTTCGCGACCAGCCGGGCTTCGCCTAACGCAAGCAGGACGCCGGCGGCGAGGCCGATTGCCACGAGGCGCATCTCGCGAGCGAGCACCATCCGGAGCACGTCGCGCGTGCCGGCGCCCAACGCAATGTGCACCGCGATGTCGCGCCGCCGCTGCCGAACGGCCAGCCCGACGATGCCGTACAATCCGACCAGCGCCATCGCGAGGCCGAGCGCGCCGACTGCAGCAGTGATCGCTGCGCCATATCTGAATGGGAAGATCTGAAGCCGGCGCTCGGCCAGCAGCGGCGTGACCTCGAACGGCAGATTCGGGGCGACTTGTGTCGCCACGTCGCGCAGCGCGCGGGAGACATCGGGAGCGCCGGCGTCGCCGCGCGCGAGGACCGGCATCGCCGTCTGTGTGAAATCGCGCACCGTGGCCGGCAGGTAGACGTAGCCGTTCGAGTCGTTGTCCCAGATCATCGCGTTGTGCGCGGCCGAGGCGACGCCGATGACGCGCACGAACGCGTCAGCCGAGTCGCCGCGAGACACGATGCGCAGCGTCTGCCCAACCGGAGGCGCGCCTGGCCATAACAACCGCGCGGCGCTCTCGCTTACGATGGCAACCCGCGCGCTGCCGATGGTGTCCGACACCGTGAAGTCGCGGCCACTGATGATGCGCTGGCCGACGACGTCGAAGTAACCGGGGGCGACGACGTTGTAGAACACGCCGCGCACCTCGCCCGGCGCGCCGGCCACATGAAGGATCGGCCACCCGGTGAAGGGCGGCTGCTGCGCGCGCGTGCTCGCCTCCACGCCCGGCGTGGCCCGCACGCGCTCGGCGAATCGCGCCCGCGCGGCGGCGGTGGCGGGCGGCACATTGCCGTCCGCCGTTAGGCCAAGTGACGCGGTGACCACGCGGGCGGGTGCGAGGCCCGTGTCGGTCGCGCCGAATTGCCGGATGCCCAACACGGCGGTCGCGGCGGCCGAAAGGAGCGCGACGCACCCCGCAACCTGCGCTGCGACAAGCATGTCGCGGAACAGCGATCGGCGGACGCGCATGCCGAACAACGTGTCTTCACCTTTGAGCTCGGCTTGAAGTTGAACGGCAGTCGTGCGGAGGGCAGGTACCAGACCGAACGCGAAGACGCTCACCACGGCCAACGCGATCGCGTAAGCCACGACGCGCCAGCTTGGCGCGATCCTCAATGCCACGGTGCCGAGCGTTTCCGGAATGGCGGCAAAGAACACGCGGACGAGCACGCGCACCGCGACGTCAGCCATCAGCAGGCCGAGCGCGGAGCCGGTTACGGCGACGAGGAGGCTTTCCGTTAGCAGTTGTCGGACGACCCGTCCGCGCGACGCGCCGATCGCGAGGCGGATCGCCATCTCGCGGCGACGGGCGAGCGAGCGCGCCAGCAGCAGGATGGCCAAATTCGAGCACGCGATGACGAGCACGAGCGCGCCGAGCAGGAGGGCGGGTGCGATCGCCACCGCGGCCTGCGCAGTGGGCGGGAGAAACGACTCGTTAGGCATGAGGCCGACGCCGACGATGCGCGCGGGGTCCGTCAGGGCATCCGCTGCGCGCCGCGGGTCGGCCACGATGGCCGACAGCTCCGACTGCGCTTCGGCCATGCTTGTGCCAAGGCGGAGTCGTGCGTGCAACCAGATGAATCGGTTGGCCGGGTCGTCGAGTTTCCCCGGCGTGATGCCCAACGCGGCGGCCGCGGGCAGCGCGATCCAGAAATCGGGGACGAGCGGGTTGATACCGATAAAATCCGCTCGCGCGACGCCGGCGATGGCGACGTGAATGCCATTCAGGATCACGTCGGTGCCCACGATGGAACGGCTGCGTCCGAACGCGCTGCCCCAGAATGCATCGGACAACACGATGGCCGGCGGCGCCCCGCGGCGCGCGTCGTCGTCCGTTAGCACCCTGCCTAACTGAGCCGCGCCGCCCAACGCGAGGAAGTAGCGGCCGGAGATGACGCCGGCGCTGGCCGCGCGCGCCGGTGCGCCGGGCCCGAGCTGGAGGCCCACCGGTTCGCCGACATACGCGACGAGGTCCTGGATCCGGCGCGCGTGTGTCGCGATCGCCTGGACGTCGGAGTACGAGAACTGGATGCCGTTGTCGCCGCGGGCGCGCAGCGTGGTCAGCTTCACCAGGCGTTCGGGGCGCGCGACCGGAATCGGCTGCCACACGAGGGCATCGACGAGCGTGAAGAACCCGGCGTTGACACCGATGCCGATGCCGACCGCGACCACGGCGATGGCGACGAACCCCGGACTGCGGCCGAGCGTCCGGATGCCGAATCGTGCGTCGCGAACAAAGTCTTCAAGGGCGGGGAAGCCCCACGCATCCGCGCTGCGCTCCCTGATGGCGAGCGCGTTACCCGTGCGTCGCCGGGCGGTTAGGCGCGCGTCATCGGCGGAGAAGCCGGTGTGCTCGAGGTCGCGCGCGAGCATTGCCCGGTGAAAGGCGAGCTCTTCGTCCAGCTCGCGCGCGAGGGCGCCGCGGCGGCCGAGGGTCACGGCGCGATGGACCAGCGCACGGATGCGGTGCAGGAGGGCACCCATGGATCAGGTTTCCCTGGCGCGCATGACGCGCGTGATCGCCAGCATGGTGCGTTCGAAGGCGGATGACTCGAGGCCGAGCTGCTTGCGGCCGGCCGCGGTGAGGCGATAGTACCGGGCGCGGCGCTTCGTGGGTGTCTGCTTCCATTCGGCGGCGACCCATCCCTTGGCGAGGATGCGCTGGAGCGCGGGATAGAGCGAGCCTTCTTCGACGGTGAGCACCTCGTCCGACAGCCGGTGGATGTGTTGCGCGATGCCGTAGCCATGGAGCGGGCCCAGGCTCACGGTCTTGAGGATGAGCATCTCGAGCGTGCCGGGGACGAGCTCGCCGGTGGTGGCCATATATAGACGCCCTATGGGTTGGTAGCCTGATGGTAGCGCCGCCGGGGCGCGCCGTCAAGCGTGGCGGACGCGGCCGTTGGTCCAATGCGCCATGGCTGGCGCGGGGTTGCGCGCCCGCCGGCGCGCGCATATATCGATAATCGATAGGTGACCACTCGATTACCGACACATCAGAGCTGGATCATGGCGCCCCGCGACAAGACCGATCTGCTGCACGGCTCGCTCGATCTCATCGTGCTCCGCACGCTCAGCGTACAGCCCATGCACGGGTACGCCATCACGCAGCACGTCGCCCGGCTCACCGACGGCGTGCTGAGCGCGGACCCCGGTTCGCTCTATCCCGCGCTCGAGCGCCTGAAGCGCAACGGGTGGATTACCGCCAAATGGCAGCAGTCGCCCACCGGCCGGCGCGCGCGCTACTACGCGATCACGCGCTCCGGCCTCACGCAGCTCGGCCGCGAGACGAACGAGTTCGAGCGATTCGTCGACGCGATGCGCCGCGTGCTGCGCGCCACGTAGGAGCGGCCGATGTCCTTCATCGATGCGATACGATATCGGTGGCACGCGGCGTTCCGTCGCGGCGCCCTCGATCGAGAGATCGAAGAGGAGCTCCAGCACTATGCGGACCTCGATCGACGAGATCGAGGCCGCGGTGCGGCACCGGATCGCGGTCGCGCGGCGGGCGCGATGGTGAACGTCACGTATTTGCGCGAAGAGCTGCGCCGCATGTCCAGGCTCAGAACGGCGCTCGACCAGGCAGCCCAGGACGTGCGCTACGCGGTGCGCACGCTGCGCAAGACACCGACGTTCGCGGTCGTCGCGACGCTCACGCTTGCGTTAGGCGTGGGCGCCAACGCCACGATCTTCGGCGTTGTCGACGCGGTCGTGCTCACGCCGTTGCCGTTTCCGCAGCCGGACCGACTGGTCCGCCTCTTCTCGACG
>Ga0310810_10003098_pt1 | contig 18073 bp, 15 predicted proteins | sample NCmetagenome_FD_207641 | JGI IMG/M metagenome (GOLD analysis project Ga0310810, IMG submission 207641) | Soil microbial communities from experimental microcosm in Duke University, North Carolina, United States - NC | ecosystem: Engineered > Artificial ecosystem > Soil microcosm > Unclassified ...
GCGGGGCGTGGCCCGATCATCGGCGAGCCGTCGGCTGGAAGCGTGGGACAGGTAGGCGAAGTGCGCCTCTACAAGGACTGGCGCTTCCGGCTCACCGTCACGCGCGATGCGTTCCCCGACGGCACCGAAGTCCAGGGCACGGGCATCGCTCCCGAGCTGCCCGTGGAGGTGAAGGTGTCGGACCTCCTCGCGGGAAAGGATGCGCCGCTCGATCGCGCGCGGGAATACATCGCCAACCGCGCGACACGCGCGCCCTGAGCTCCGTCGCGACTATTGGACGTGCACCGGCCGCCGGCCGCTGACGGGTGGATCGACGACGACATCTCCACGCAGCGTGTAGTTCCCCGGTGCGAACGACGCATCCACGATCCAGACGACGTCGCGGAGGTAGGGCAACGACCCCACCTGAACCGAGATTCCCGAGTCGGGACACGTGGGAGCGGCGGGGAGGGTGTGCAGCGTCGCGCCGCCCAGGATCGTGACGTTGACGGCGCAGGTCGGACGGATCAACGCGATCGTGCCGTCCCCGGCGGTGTCGGCGATGGCGAGTCGCACCAGGACCGTGTCGCCCTGGTGCAGCGTATCGACGGGACCACTCGTCGATCCGCACCCGCCCGAACAATGATAGGCCAGCACGGTCACGGTGAGCCCTGCGCCGGGCGGCTGGAAGGGCTCCGCGCCGGAGCAGCTCAGGGTGGCGATGGCCGCCGCGGTCAGCGCTCGAGCTGGGTTCGGAAAAACCGCGCGATCGCGGCCCACGCCGTGTCCGCCACGTCGGGCTTCTCGCGCGTCTGGAGGAAGGCGTGGCCAACGCCCGGGTACACGCGATACTGGTAGTCGAGCCGCAAGCGTTTGATCGATGTATCGAGGTCCTGCAGCCCCGCGTCGATGCGGGCGTCATTCTCGGCGTACACCCCGAGCCCCTTTGTCTTGATGCGCGCGAGCGCCGACGTGTCGGGCGCCGACCCGTAGCAGACGACGAACGCCTTGAGGTTCGGGTTGTTCGTCGCATAGCGGAAGCTCTGGCCCCCGCCCCAGCAGAACCCGATGACGCCGATCTTGTCACCGCGGACCGCCTTGAGGGTGTGCAGATAGGCGTAGGTCGCGTCGAGATCGCGGGTCACCGCGTCGGGATCGAGTCCCGAAATCAGCCGGCGCGTCGAGTCGGGATTGGCGGGTGATCCACCGGAGCGCGACAGCAGATCCGGCCCGATCGCCACGAATCCGCGCTGCGCGAGCAGCTCGACCGCCGGGCGCAGCCGGTCCGACATCCCGTAGATGTCGTGAATCACGATCACCGCCGGCGCAGGGTCGCGACGCTCCGGATACGCGAGGTACGCGGTCAGGGTGTCTTTGCCGCTCGGGTATTTGACGTATTCGGAGTGGATGTCGGCTGTCGGGCGGTCGGCCGGTCGGCCGGTCGGATGTGACAGTAGACCCAGACCCAGCCCGCCCACCACGACTCCGCCGGCAAGCACGACCGCCCGACCGCCTGACCGCCCGTCCGCCTTACTTGCCATACGTCACTCTCCAAATCCTCCCCCCCTGATCGTCCGAGATCAGGAGCGAGCCATCGGGCAACGCCAGCACCGCCACCGGCCGTCCCCAGCGCGATCCGTCGGGCAGCTGCCACCCGGTGACGAAATCTTCGATCGAGACGGGTTTGCCGTTCTGTACCTTGACGTGCACGACCTTCGCCCCCGTCGGGACCCTGCGGTTCCACGAGCCGTGATAGGTAAGAAACGCATCGCCCTTGTAGCCGGGGAACACCGACCCGGTATAGAACGTGATGCCGAGCGGCGCGGAATGGGCCTGGAAAGTGATCGCAGGGGGCTCGACGGTCGAGCAGTTGGCGCTCGAGTACTCGGGGTTCGGCTTGCCCGGGAGATAGCACTGCGGCCAGCCGTAGTACTTGCCGTCCTTGAGGATGTTCAAGTGCTCGGGCGGCAGGTCGTCGGTCATCGCCGTATTCGAGCCCCCAATGTTGTCGCGGTCGTTGTTCGTCGCCCAGAGCTCTCCGGTGGAGGGGTTGAAGGCGAGCCCCACTGAGTTGCGCAGCCCCGTGGCGAAGCGGTGCTCCGCCGAGCCGTCGGCGTTGAAGCGGGTGACCGCCGCGCGCCGCTGATCGGACTCGTCGCAGATGTTGCACGATGATCCCACGGCGACGTACATGTACCCGTCGGGACCGAACACGACCGTCCGGGTGCTGTGGCCGCCGCTCGGCAGGCCGGAGACGATCGTCTGACCGCTGCTGCTCCCGGGAGCGAACCGCGTGACCCGGGTCATCTCGCCGACGAACATCGTGTCGCCGCGAAAGGCGATCCCGAATGGGCCGTTCAAACCGGTGGCGGCGTCGTCGGTGGCGCCGGCCACGCTGTCGCCGTTGGCGTGAGCGATCCTGACCACTCGCCCCGGACCCTGAAGCGCAGCATAGACCGCGCCTCCAGGTCCCAGGGCCAGGTTGCGCACGCCACCGATGTCTGCGAAGACATTGATCTTGAATCCGGGGCGGAGAAACAGCGTGTGCCCGGCGATCTGCTGCGCCACCATCCCGGCCGGTGGCGTCTGGCCGGAGACGGATTGCTTGCCGCTGCAGGCAATCACGAGCAACACGGTGCACGCCAGACGATTTTGCATGTCGGGTCCTCCTCAGGGCGTCACGGTGGACTGCACGAGCAGGCGGCCGTCGGGATCGACGCGAATGGCGCTCGGCGCCGCCTCCAGCTCGAGGTACGCGATGGTGGTCCGCGCATCGATCGCGTATACGCGCCGGGTCACCGCGCCCACGCCCGAGACGGCTTCGATCACGAGTCGGGGCAGCCGAAACACTCCCCAGCTCTCGGGCTGTGCCTGCGTGATTTCCAGTCGCACGCGCCGGTCCGCCGCCTCGTAACGCCAGCGGACATCGAGTCGGGGGTACCCGGGCTGCCAGAGCCACTGCTGGAAAAACGCGTCGAGGCTGCGTCCGGCGGCCCGTTCCATCACCCGTTGAAAGTCGCTCGAAAGGGCGGTCGAGTCACGGTACACCCGGTAATAGTCGCGGATCCCGCGGAAGAACGCCGAGTCCCCGATCCGCCCCCGTAACATATGCAGCACCCACGCGCCCTTCTGATAGCTGTTTTCGTTCAGGAGTTTGTTCGGATCGTGTTCGGCGGTGTCGACGAGGGGCCGGTCCACGACTTTCGAGGCGAAGTAGGCCCGGGCGTCCCGCGCCAAGCCTGCGGCGAGCACCGAATCCCCGTCGAGCGCGGCCCCGATCACCAGGTCGAAATAGCTGGCAAAGCCCTCGGAGAGCCAGAGGTGCGCCCATTCGCGCTCGGTCACGGCGTCCCCGAACCATTGATGCGACGTCTCGTGCCGCACCACGCCTTCGCGCATCGTGCGCCCGACGTACGGCTGCTCGGCGTAGAAGATGGCGCTCGAGTTCTCCATGCCACCGTAGCGGGTGGATGACTCGACGTGCGCCAGCTTCTCGTAGGGGAACGGCCCGACGAGCCGCTCCATCGTCTCGACGATTTCCGTGGCGCGCCGGAACGGCCCGGACTCGGCGAACGCCGAGTCCTCGGGGTAGGTCCAGACGGTGATCGGGATCGTGTCCTCACCATGGACGATAGGACGGTGTCGCGACACGGAAAACACCCCAGCCCCCAGCACCATGGTGTAGGTGGGAATGGGTCGTGTTTCGATCCAACTGCAGCTTTGCCGGCAGTCTGCAGTAATCCCGTTAGCGACCACGCGCCATCCGTTGGGCGCTGTCACAATGAACGCGACCCTGGCCTTGTCCCGCGGCGCATCGACCGTGGGTAACCAGTTGCGGGCTCGTTCGGGCCAATTGTCTCCGAACGCGGAGCGACGCCCCCGCGCGTTGGTTTGGACGATCAGCCCGTCGCGAGGCATCCCATGATAGAAGACCTCGAGTGGCTCTTCGGGATCGGAGCGAGCGGATGGGATCCCGATCACCTGGCCGTCATAGGTGAACGGCAGCGTGTGCCCTGCCGCGCGCACCGAGTCCACTGTCAGCCCTACGAGGTCGAGTCGCAACCCACCCGTCGGGGCACCACGATAGCTGATCCGGGCGACCGCTGTGATCACGCTCCCGGTGTCGGGGATCCGAATCGAGAAGGCGTAGCCGGTCACGTTAATGCGGGACTGCCCGGACACGGGGACAGCAAGGAGCGCCCCAGCCAGAACTGCTACAACCTCGCCTGCCCTCGCCCGCCCACTACCGCCCATTCGCATACACGCCGAGCAGCGCTGTCTCCCCCGCCGGCATCCTCTCCCGGCTGGCGAGGGCCTCCTGCTCCGCCCGATCGATCTCTGCCGTGACGCCGGCCTCGACCGCTTCCAGCTCCGCCCCCTCCCACCCCGCTTCCTTTAAGTACTCCTCGTACAGCCCGATCGGGTCGCGCTTGCCCCACGCACTGAACAGCTTCGCCGGAAACGTCTCGCGCGCCTCGCGCTCGTCGTGCGTCGCGTGTCCGCCCATCCGGAACGTCTCAGCCACGAGCAGCGCCGGGCCCTGACCCGCCCGGCAGCGCGCCGCAGCGAGCCGCGTTGCGGCCCAGGCGTCGAGCACATTGTTGCCGTCGAAGGCGAGGCCCCACACTCCATACGACGCCGCCCAGTCCTGGAACGTTCCCGGGAGGTGGTGCTGATCGAGTCGCGTGCCCAGTGCCACGAGGTTGTTCTGCACGATGAAGACCGCCGGAAGGTGCTGGACGGCGGCGAAGTTCGTCCCTTCGTGCGCGGCGGCGCTCTTGGTCGACCCGTCTCCGACCCAGGTGAGGGCCACCCGCCGCTCGCCCTTCATCTTGAAGGTCAGGGCGATGCCGGCGATCACCGGCACCATGTCGCCCACATGCGAGATCGGCTGCAGCACGCCCCGGGGCAAGCTCCCGACGTGCAGGTCACGGCCGCGTGAGGGAGAGTCCTCGGTGGCGAGATACGCTCGCAACGCGTCGGCGATCGGCATCCCCATCTCGATCACCGCGCCGGCGTTGCGGATCATCGGCGCCACGACGTCGGTCGCGCGCTCGAGGGCGTGCACCGGGCCGACCGTCGCCGCCTCCTCTCCCGTGCCGAGCCATGCCTTGGAGATCACGCCGGTTCGTACCCAACGCTTCAGCGTGATGTCGTGCAGCCGGGTGCGAAGCAGCCCGGCATAGAGCGCGCGGTGGTCGTCCTTGGTCAGGGCGGCGACGAGCGTCCGGCGCTCGGGCTCCCGCTCGAACGTTTCCCGGAACGCGCGGACCAACGCTGGATCGGGCTGCCAGTTGACGTATTCGGGTGGGTCGAAGGCGGGAAAACGCTTCACGGCACGCCGGCGTCGCTCCGTCCCAAGACCAGCCCATCTCGTTTGAACACCGCGCCCCCCTTCATGACGAAGTCCACGTGCTCGAGGGTGGTGATGTCCTGGAGCGGATCCCCTTTCACCGCGACGATGTCGGCGAATTTACCGGCGGTGAGGCTGCCGACTTCCGTCTCGCGACCCAGCAACGTCGCCGCGGACAGCGTCCCCGCTTCGATCGACTGCATCGGCGTCATTCCGTAGCGCACCATCAGTGTGAACTCGTGGGCGTTCTTGCCGTGCTGGTACACCCCGGCGTCGGTGCCGAGCGCGATCTTCACGCCGGCGCGCAGCGCCAGTCGAAAGGACGTCTGGACGCGCGGAACGATCGCGCGCGCCTTGGCGGCGATCGGTGGCGGGAGGCGCCCCGCCTCCACCAGCTGCATCGCCTGGTCCCCTGCCATCAGGGTCGGGACGAGCCAGGTACCGTGCTGCACCATGAGCGCGACGGCCTCGCTGTCGAGGATCGTGCCGTGCTCGATCGAGGTGACACCGGCGCGGACCGCCGCCTTGATCCCGGTGGTTCCATGCGCATGCGCCGCCACCCGTCGGGAAAGCATATGGGCGGTCTCGACGACCGCGCGCATCTCTTCCTCGGAGTACTGCTGCGCACCGACCGAGTCGGTGAGCGACAGCACCCCACCGGTCGCACAGATCTTGATGACGTCCGCGCCGTACTTCACGACGTAGCGCACCGCCGCCCGCGCCGCATCCACACCGTTGGCGACGCCGTCTTCCACGCCGGACTCGTGTCCGGTGGCGTCCGGGCGCAGGCCGTCTTCGTCGTCGCAGTGCCCGCCGGTGATCCCGAACGACGGGCCGGCGCCGAGGATGCGGGGGCCGGGCACCCAGCCGGCGTTGATGGCGTTCCGCAGCGCGATGTCGTTGAAGTAGCGCGAGCCGACGACGCGGACGGTCGTGAATCCCGCCTCGAGCGTCTGCTGCGCGTGAGCCGCGCCCAGGAGGGCGAGCTGGCCGGGGAGGTCGGTGAGGCCGCTGTGCTGCCAGTCCCCGTCGCCGAGGGTGTGCGCCGCGAGGTGCACGTGGGCGTCGATGAATCCCGGGAGCACCGTGAGCCCGGAGAGATCGATCACCGTCGCCCCGGCAGGGATCGCGACGGTGGCGCCGACCGCGATGATGCGTTCGCCGCGAATCAGGATGACGGCGTTCTTCACGGGGGCCGCCCCGGTGCCGTCGATCACGGCGCCGGCGCGGATCGCCGTCACGGTTCCAGTGTCCGACGCCGCTGGCGCTTGCAGCGCGAGCAGCAGCGCCGCGATCACTTGAGCTTTTCCTTGAGCTTCCCAAAGAGACCGCCGGCCCCCGCGCCGCCCCCCCCACCGCCCCCCGAGCCGTCGCTCTCGGATAGCGCGGCGGCGAACTCGAGGGTCGTGCTGTAGCGGCCGTCCGGATTCGTTTCGAGCGAGCGCGCGATTGCCCTTTCGAGCCCGGCGGGGAGATCGGGCCGGTAGGTGCGCAGCGGCACGGGGTTGCCGCGCAGGCGGGCGATCATCATTTCCTGGGCGTTGCGTCCCTGGAACGGCAGCTTCCCGCTGAACATCTCGAACGCGACGATGCCGAGCGCGTAGACGTCGGAGCGGGCGTCGAGCGGCTTGCCGCGGATCTGCTCCGGACTCATGAATTCCGGCGTGCCGAGGATGATGCCGGTGGCGGTGAGCTTGGCGATCGAGGGGTCGGCGCGCCGCTCTTTGGCCAGCCCGAAGTCCATAACCACGGCGCGGTCCGAGCCGTCCGGGTTCGGCACGAGCATGATGTTCTCGGGCTTCAAGTCGCGGTGAATGATCTGCAGCTCATGCGCGTGGTGCAGCCCGGCGCAGACCTGGCGCAGGATCGACAACCCGACGGCGAGGTCCATCGGCCCGCCGCGCACCTCGCGGTCGGAGAGCAGCTCGCCGTGGAGGAACGGCATCACCAGATAGATGAGCCCGTCCTCCGATTCCCCGAGCCGCAGAATGCGGCAGACGTTGGGGTGGTCGAGGCGCATCGCGAGGCCCGCTTCGCGGCGCAGCCGCTCGACCGAGCTCTTGTCGCTCGCCAGCTTCGGCGAGAGGACCTTGATCGCCACCTCCTGGCCGCTCGAGATCTCCTTGGCGAGGTAGACGTACGACATGCCGCCCTCGCCGAGCTTTTTCAGCACCTGGTAACGGGCATCGAGCAGCTGGTTGGAGAGCGTGGAGGCACGGTCGAGCGAGGCCGGCTTGATCGGCGGCGTGCGAACGGACGTGGCGGTGCCACCGGCCGGGGTCTTCGGTGTCGACGACTGCGGCGGGGGCGGCGAAGCAGCGGGGGCGGTCTGCACGTCCATCAGCATCGACCCGTCCTTGGGACAGAAGCGGGCGGTCTCGGGATAAACGGTCTTGCACTTCGGGCAACGACGCTGGCTCATTCCCGTACCAGGTTGCGGCCCTCGTTCTTGGCGCGGTAGAGGGCCTGGTCGGCGAGCGCCAGAATGCTGTCGGCGCTGGTGACGCGCTCGTTCGGAAAGCCGGCGAGCCCGATGCTCACCGTGAGGCGGAGCGGCTCTTCGCCGGCCGGGGCGAAATTCCGCGCCGCGATCTTGCTGCGCACGCGCTCGGCGAACACCGCCGCGCCGCGCAGCACGGTCTCCGGCATCACCACGACGAACTCCTCGCCGCCGTATCGCGCGATGAGGTCGACCGACCGTGCTTCATGGCGCAGCAGCTCACCAACTTGCCGTAACACCGCGTCGCCCGCCAGATGCCCTCGGAGGTCGTTGACCTGCTTGAAGCGGTCGAGATCGGCCAGCAACACGCTGAGGTAGAGATTGTAGCGGCGCGCCCGGTCGAGCTCCGTGCCCAGGGCTTCGAACAGCGCGCGGCGGTTCATCGTCCCGGTGAGGGCGTCGGTCGAGGCCAGCGCTTCGAAGCGCCGCTTGTCGAGCACGGCGGACTCGAAGTCGTACGCTTTTTCGATCGCCGCCACGGCCGTCGAGATCACCGATTCCGCGAACCGGCCATCGGCGGGCTTCAGCGGATCGCCCTGGTCGGTGGTGCGCAGGAAGAAGACACCAACCTGCCGGTCTTTCATCGAGAACGGCACGGCCACGGCCGATCGTGTCGGCACGGTGATGCGCTCCGCCTGCCAGCGGCGCCGCTCGGCTTCATACAGCGGGTCGGAAGCGACATCCGATATGAGCACCGGCGTGCTCCCCGCGAGGGCCCGCTCGATCTCCGGGTAGCGCGCCAGATCGACCTCGAGGTTGCGCAGCATCGGATTCTCGAACGACGCGACGACGGTGCCGGTCTTGTCTCCGGGTTTGGCAAGGACGATCGAGCACTTGGAGATGTTGAGCACCCGGGCCACGCGGCGAACCAGGATGTTGTAGATCTCGTCCGGCTTGAGCGAGTCGGTGATCTCGTGCAGGATCTCGACCATGGCCGCGCGGTTCGATGCCTCCTTCCGCGACTCGGCGGCGGCCCTGCCCAGTCGCAGGTGCGCCTCGACGCGCGCCAGCAGCTCGCGCTGCCGGATCGGCTTGGGGAGGAAGTCCGCCGCGCCGAGGCCCAGCGAGCGAACCGTCGCGTCCTCGGGATCCATCGACGACATCATGAGGACGGGGAGGTCGCGGAAGCGCTCGTCTTCCTTGAGGCGCTCGAGCAGCGTGAGACCGTCCACCTTCGGCATCATGATGTCGAGCAGCATGAGCTGCGGCTTCTCCGCGGCAATCAGCGCCAGCAGGTTCTCCGCCGTGGGGCTCACCACCACCTGGTAGCCGCTGCGCGCCAGGATCGTCGACAGCGCCTGCGCCAGCGGCTCGTGGTCGTCGACCACCAGGATCTTCGCCCCGTCCGTCACGAGTGCGGCGCCTCCTCGAGCAACGCGGGATCGACGTTGCCCCCGCTGACCACGAGGACCAGGGGTGGTATGCGGAACGGATCGAGCGCCCCGGAGCGGAGCGCCGCCGTCGTCGCCGCCCCCGAGGGCTCGATGGTGAGGCCACAGTCGCGGTGGAGAAAATGCACCGCTTCGCGGATGCTGTCATCTTCGACGGTCACCACCCCGGCGAGCCGCGCGGCGTCCGCCTGGAGCACGGCGAACGGCAGGGCGCCGACCGTCAGGGTGATCAGGCCGTCGGCGAGGCTCGCCGTCCGCTCGAGCGTCACGGGCCGCCCCGCCGCCAGGGAACGGATGAGTTTGGGCGCGCCTGACGGCTCGACTCCCACGACGCGGGCGTGGCTGCCGGCCGCGGCGAGACCGCGCACCACACCGGAGATCAGCCCGCCGCCGCCGACCGGCACGACGACAGTGGCTACATCCGGGAGGTCGGCGGCGATTTCCAGGCCGACGGTCGCCTGTCCCGCGATGATGTCGGCGTGATCGAACGGCGGGATCACGGCCAGCCGCTCGCGCTCCGCGATCTCCAGCGCCGCGATGCGGCGGTCCTCGGAAGTGCGGCCCGCCATCACGACTTCACCGCCCCACCGCTTGACGCCGTCGACCTTTACGCTCGGCGCGGTTTCCGGCATCACGACCACGGCGCGGACGCCGAAGCGCTGGGCCGCGAACGCCACGGCCTGACCGTGGTTGCCCGAGGAGAAGGTGATGACGCCCCGCCCACGCGTCTCTGGGGAGAGCTTGCGGATCGCGTTGTAGGCGCCGCGGATCTTGAAGGCCCCCATCGGCTGGCGGCTCTCGAGCTTGAGCCACGCCCCGAGCCGCTCGATCCAGACGAGCGGCGTGCGCACCGCGACGCCGTCGAGGGCGCGGGCGGCGTCCGCGACGTCGGAATCCGCGATCGCCGTCACTTCTTTTTCTTGCCCTTGGCCTTCGACGGCGCGGCCTTGGGGGCGGCTCCCTTCGGCGGAGCCCCTTTCGGAGCGCCGCCCTTCGAGGCTCCGGCCTTCGGAGCGGGCGCCTTGTCCTCCTCGTCCCCCTCCTCGTCGTCCTCCTTCACGATGCGCGCGACGTCGACCACGAGGTCACCGGGGGTCAGGTTCATGACCTTCACGCCCTGCGTGTTGCGGCCTGAGATGCGGATTCCCTCGACGGGGACGCGGATCACGATCCCCTTCTTGGTAATCATCATCAGCTCGTCGTCCGGCAGCACCTCTTTGAGCGCGATGATGTCCCCGGTCTTCTCGTTGCGCTTCAGCGTGATGATGCCGCGGCCGCCGCGGTGTTGCACGCGATACTCGTCCAGCTCCGAGCGCTTGCCCATCCCCTTTTCGGTGACGCAGAGCAGCGTCGAGGAGCGCCGGATGATCACGAGATCGATCACCTTGTCCTTCTTGTCGAGCGCGATCCCCCAGACCCCCGTGGCCGTCCGCCCCATGTCGCGCACATCCTGCTCGTGGAAGCGGATGCTCATGCCGTGGCGGGTGGCGAGCACGACGTCGTTCTTCCCATCGGTGACCTGCACGTCGATCAGCTCGTCACCCTTCTCGATGTTGATCGCCCGGATCCCGACCGAGCGCGGATTGCCGAACTCGGAGAGCCGCGTCTTCTTCACGACGCCGACCCGCGTGATGAAGAAGAGGAACTGGTCCTCGGAGAACTCCCGGACCGGCACGAGCGCCGCGATGCGCTCGTCCGGCTTGATCGCGATACAGTTGAGGACCGGCTTGCCGCGGGCCGCCCGGGCCGCCTGCGGGATCTCGTGCACCTTCAGCCAGTAGCACTGCCCGTTCTGCGTGAAGAACATCACGTAGTCGTGGGTCGACGCGATAAACAGGTGCTCCAGCCAGTCGTCGTCCTTGGTGTGCGCCGCCGTCACGCCGCGGCCGCCGCGCCGCTGGCGCCGGTAGGACGAGGTGGGGAGCCGCTTGATGTAGCCCCCGTGCGACACGGTGATGACCATGTCTTCCTCGGCGATCAGGTCTTCGATCGAGAATTCGCCCTGATCCGCCACGATTTCGGTGCGCCGCTCGTCGCCGAAGCCGTGCGCCAGCTCGGTGAGCTCCTCCTTCAGGATCTTCATGCGCCGGGGCTTCGAAGCGAGGATCTCCTTGCATTCCTTGATGAATTTGCGGACTTCCTTCAGCTCGTCCTCGAGCTTCGTGATCTCCAGCGCGGTGAGCCGCGCCAGGCGCATGTTGAGGATTTCGGCCGACTGCCGCTCGGACAGCTTGAACCGCTTGCGCAGGGCCGCGTCGGCCGACGGCACGTCCTTCGCCTTGCGGATAATCCGGACCACTTCGTCGATGTGATCGACGGCGATCTTCAACCCTTCGAGGATGTGCTCGCGATCCTGCGCGCGCTTCAGCTCGAATTCGGTGCGGCGGACGATGACGGTGTGACGGTGCCCGATGAACTGTTGCAGGATCTCCGTTAGCGTCAGCTCCTTCGGCACGCCATCCACCAGGGCCAGCATGATCGCGCCGAACGTGGTCTGCATCGCCGTGTGCTTGTACAGCTGATTCAGGATCACCGCGGGCATGGCCTCGCGTTTCAGCTCGATCACCACGCGCATGCCTTCGCGGTCCGATTCGTCCCGGATGTCGGAGATCCCCTCCAGCTTCTTGTCGTTGACGAGCTGCGCGATGTTGGCGATCAGGTTCGCTTTGTTGACCTGATACGGCAGCTCCGCCACGACGATCTGCTGTTTGCCGGTGGATTCCTTCTCCTCGATCACCGCGCGGGCGCGCACGATCATGCGCCCCCGGCCCTTCTCGTAGCATTCCTTGATCCCCTCGCGCCCGTAGATGATGCCGGCGGTCGGGAAGTCGGGACCCTTGATGAACTTCCGCAGGTCCTTCACGGTCGCGTCGGGGTGGTCGACCAGATGCACGATCGCCGCGACCACCTCGCCCAGGTTGTGCGGCGGGATGTTGGTCGCCATGCCCACCGCGATGCCGGCGGAGCCGTTGACGATCAGGTTGGGGAGCCGGGCCGGCAGGACGGTGGGCTCCTGCAGCCGGTCGTCGAAATTGGGGACGAAATCGACGGTGTTCTTGTCGATGTCCTCCAGCATCGTCATCGCGATGCGCGTCAACCGGGCCTCGGTGTAGCGATAGGCCGCGGCGGCGTCGCCGTCGACCGAGCCGAAGTTCCCCTGCCCGTCGATCAGCGGATAGCGCAGCGAGAAGTCCTGCACCATGCGCACCAGCGAGTCGTAGACCGCCATATCGCCGTGCGGGTGGTACTTGCCGAGTACGTCCCCGACGACCGTCGCGCTCTTCTTGTACGGACGCCCCGGGAGCAGTCCCAGCTCGTTCATCGCGTAGAGGATGCGCCGGTGCACCGGCTTCAGGCCGTCGCGCACATCGGGCAACGCGCGCTGCACGATGACGCTCATCGAATAGTCGAGGAACGATTCCTTCAGCTCGTCCTCGATGAGGCGCGGCAGGATGCGTTCTCTGGCGTTTGGTGCGGTCATGGCACGCGGTCGGCTTTCGGCGTTCAGCCGTCAGAACGGCGACGGTCCGGTGAGCTTCAGAAATGTCCTAAGTAACTGCAAAGTAGACACTTAGAGTGACAAACGCAACACTCCCCGACGGCGCCACCGCTCGTCCTGCTGGAGTAGATCGTCCGGTTGATTGTCGGTTGATAGTCGCCCTACAGATTGAGTTGACGATGATCGGGTTCGGCACGGGCGCCGCCCTGCAGCAATCAGCGAAGCGGACCGAGGCCCCCTTGAGGGTGACGTTCGTGCCGACCTCCTCCCGACACACCGACTCTACGTCCCGATCTCGACCGCCACCTTCCCGATCTGGTCGCCCCGCGCAAGCCGCTCGAACGCCGCGCGCGCGCGGGCCAGCGGAAACGTAGCATCGACGATCGGCCGCAGCTCCCCCTGTCCCAGCCGCCGCACGACTTCCCGGTACTCCGCCGCGTTCCCCATCGTGGAGCCCAGAATCGTGAGTTGATGCCAGAACAGCGGCCGCACGTCGGTCACGAGCTTCGGCCCGCTCGTCCCACCGCAGGTCACTATCCGGCCGCCCTTGGCGAGACAGCGGAGCGACTCTCCCCACGTCGCCTCCCCGACGTTTTCGACCACCACGTCGACCCCGCGCTTCCCCGTGACTTCGCGCACCGTCTGCGTGACCTCCTGCGTACGGTGATTCACCACGACCTCGGCACCCAGCTCGGTCGCGCGGGCGAGCTTCGCATCGCTCGACGACGTGGCGATCACCCGCGCTCCCAGGAGCTTCGCGATGCGCAGCGCGGTGAGCGACACTCCTCCACCGATTCCCCACACGAGCACCCACTCGCCGGAGCGCACCGCCGCTCTCGTCACCAACATGCGCCACGCCGTCAGCGTCACGAGGGAAAACGCCGCTGCCTCGGCCCACGTCAGGGGCGGCGTGATCACCGGTACGGGTAGCACGTTGTGCGCCGGCACCGTCACGAGCTCGGTCAGCGTGCCAGGGAAGTGCTCGCCCAAGATGCCGTAGCGAAGGCAGAGGCTGTGCTCTCCCGCACGGCAGAATTCGCAGCTGTAGTCGGAGATGCCGGGATTGATGAGGACGCGCTCACCGAGCTGCGGCGCCGAAACATCGGGCCCCACCGCGTCCACGACGCCGGCTCCGTCCGCCCCGAGGATATGAGGGAGCGACCTCGGCAGGCCCGGAAGGCCCTGTATGACAAAGAGATCGAGGTGGTTCAGAGCGGCAGCCTTGATCGCCACCCGCACCTCGCCGGGACCCGGTGCGGGCGGGGTCGGCACATCGGCGAGGGCGGTGTGCTCCAGCCCCTCCCCTCCGGTGGCCCGGAGGACGAACGCCTTCACTACGGGAGGAAGACGGGAGCCAGCATCTGCTCGGTCAGCCCCGCCGGGATGATCGTGGGGGCGCCGCCGCTCGTCGGCTGGAGATAGATCCGATACTGCGGGTTCTTGCGGTTGGAGGGATCTGCCGGCACGACGAGCGCGATCATGTCGGCCGCGGAGGACACCGCAAACCCGGCAACGAAGTAATCAGTGCCGGTGAGCGGCGTCGTCGCCCCGGTGACGAGGTTCGCCTTCATGACCTGGCGCACGGTACGGTTCTCCACCCGTCGCTCCACCAGGTATGCGAGCGAGCCGTCGCGCAGGAAATGCGGCTCCATCTCGTTCTGCTGCGGCGATTTGGTAAAGTTGCGTTGATTGCCGCCGTCACGGCTCATCAACCAGATGTCCGAATTCTTGTTTCGGGTCGAGGCATACGCGATCGTCCCGCCGTCGGGAGAAACGCTCGGCGTCTGGTTCAGCGAATCGGTCGTCAGCGCCTTGAGACCCGTGCCGTCCAGGGCGGCCGCATAGATCTCGAGGAATTGCTTACCGGCCACCGTCTTCTGCGATTGGAACACCACTCCCGCCCCGTCGGGGGTGAACGCCGGACGGCCATCGGGCTGTGGATCGTTCGTGACGCGCGTGAGACTCGTTCCGTCGGCATCCATCACGTAGATCTCCGGATTGCCGTCGCGGGTCGATACGAAGGCCACGCGCGAGCCGTCGGGCGAGATCGCCGGATCGGTGGCCAGCGTCGTGTCGCTCGCCGCGCGCCGCAAGGCGCTCAAGTTCGCCCGGTCGACCCAGTACAGCTTGAGCGACCCATTGCGCGTGCCGGCCAGGAGCAGTTCACTCTCGACGAACAGGTCCGCCGCCGCGGTCTTCCCCCCGGGGGCGGTCGCCGTGACGCGTGCGTGACCGGGGCCAACGCCCGACACGGTGCCGTCCTCGGATACCGTGGCCACACTGGACGGCTCCGAGCTCCAGGTGAGCCCCGTCGCGGGGCCGAGGACCGCCCCGGTGTCGTCGATAAAGCTCGCCTTCAATGCCAGCCGACCGCCCTGCGTGATGCCGATGCGCGAGGTCACCAGCTTGAGGGAGCCGGCGATGACGCTGATGCTCCAGCTGGTGCGGAGCGGCGTCACCCCCGGTCCGCGCAACAGCAGCTGCGTTCGACCGATCTTCCGCCCGGTGAGGATCCCCGCCGCCGGGTCGAACGCCGCAATGCTCGAGTCGGCGACGGTCCAGACGAGCCGTGCTTCCGGGACCGGAGTGCTGTCGGCCGCCAGGGCTTTCGCCTCGAAGCGCACCGTCGACGTGACCGGCACCTCGACATCCGCTCGAGTCGAGGGCCGCACGTCGAACAGGTCCACCGCCCGATGCACCAGGATCTCGACGCTCTTCTGCTGCAGGAATCCCGACACCGACAACGACGCCTTCCCCGACCCCGCCGCCCGCACCACTCCGTTGAGACTCACCTGCGCGACGCTCTGGTCGGTGGAAATCCACGTGAGCGCGATCGGGCTGATGAGCCGGCTCTCCTGCGTCGGGACGACGACGTGCAGCGTGTCGGATTCTCCCGGGGCGAGCGTGAGCGAGCTTCCCTCTTGTATCGCGAAGTCGGATTGTTGCACGACGACGGGCGCTGTGGCGGTGAGCCCGCCGGGACCGGTCATCTGAATCGTGCCCTGCCCCGGCGCGAGCGCCACCACCGTGCCGCCGACGTCCACGCTGGCGATGTCCTCGCGCAGCGACTTCCACGTCACCGCCACGGGCGCCGCAGGGGAGCCGTCCTCGCGCAGGGCACGCGGCGAAACGCGGGTATGCTCCGATGGCAGCAAGTACACTGACGGCGGGTCGATGCGCAGCACCGCCGCCGTTCCCGTTCCGGGCGGCTGGCCCGCGAACGGATCGCCGCCACTCGAGCCGGACGTCGCGTTGGCGGGGGGCTGCCCTTGCGTGGCCGCCACTTGCACCGCCGCCTGGCCGCGCTTCTGGCCGGCGCGCGCCTCGACGATGGCGACGCCCGCCGCCACACCGGTGACCGTTCCGCTGCCGTCGACCCGCGCGACGGCCGTGTTATTGGAGACCCATTGAATGCGCGCTGCGGGGAGCACGTTGCCGACCCGATCGTAGGCCGTGGCGAGCAGACCGTAGTGCTCGCCCACCTTGATGCTCACCGACGGGGGAGCCACCTGGACTTCGGCGACGGTTTGGGCCGCCACCGGGGACACGGTGGCCGCCAGGAAAAGCAATCGGGTGGCAATCATTGCCGCCTAATGTAATGCCTCAGGCCGGGCCCGTAACCCTGAATCGCGTCATACGATAGCTGTTGGACCGAGTCTCGGCGGAGCAGGCTGTTCGGCGCGCGCTGGTGGCTCGATGGAGCCACTTGCACTCACTTGCGTCGGAGAGTTAGCCGCGTAAGCTATAGGCCCTACAGCGGCCACAACCCAGCGGAGGCCACATAGATGCTCTCGACCACAGAGTTCACGGGAATGGGCGGCCCCGGAATGATGGAGCCGATGTTCCCGCCGGAGCCAGCGCCCGAACCGGTGCCGGCACCGCTGTACACTCCGTCGATGGATGAGGGGATGGCGCCGTCCCGGCCGAAGCGGGCACCCGCCAAGAAAAAGAAGAAAGCCGCGAAGCCGAAGGCGAAGAAGAAAGCCGCGAAGAAGAAAGCCGCCAAGAAGAAGGTGAAGCGGGCCAAGAAGCCGAAGCGGGCGAAGGCCAAGGCGAAGCAGTCGGGGCGGAAGGCAAAGCGCCGCCGCCGCTAGAAGATTCGGACAACAGTTCGCGGGAGCGCTTCCCTGATGGCCGCGGCCATCTCGAGGAGGCGCTCCCGCGACACGTTTTCGACCCGGCGGTCCGCCGGCGGCCGAGTCAGGGTCGTCAGCTGGACCGCCTCCGGCTCCGCCAGCGTGACCAGCGGCAGCCAGGCGCGGAGACTTTCGTCGCTCGATCCGTCCCACCCGGATCCGCGCACCACCATCGCCTGCACCGTCAGGGGCTTCAGGGCCTGGTAGGACCGGGCGACCCGCTCCCCTGCCACGTCCGCGCCGTTTACGCGCTCGGCGGGCCCGGGGTCGAGCTTCATGATCCGCGCATCGAGACGCCTGAGCGCGTCACGAACGGAAGGCAGCTCCGCCGCGATCCCGTTGGAGAGGATGGCGACGCGCACCTCGGGGGCGAGCGCGGCGCGCGCCGCGAGCACGCGGTCGACCACCACGGCGAATCGCGGATGCAATGTGGGCTCGCCCCGGCCGGACAGCGTGATCCAATCCGGCGCCGTCGCCCATCGCCCGAGCGCGCGCCGCAGCGCCTGTGCGACTTCGTCGGGCGAGGGCCAGCGAGCCCCGGGGGCACGTGGTGTCGTGAAACCACAGTCGCAGTACGGGCAGTCGAGCTCACACAGCTTCGAGCGCGGCGGCAGGAGGTCGATGCCCAGACTCTGCCCCAGCCGTCGGGAGTGGACGGGCCCGTAAACGATGGCTCCCGAGAGCGGGGTTGCATCGGCCATCCGGCAAGGTACGTTGTGGCGGCCCGCCAACTGAAGAGGTGCGACGTGCGCTTATGCTGTCTGGTGGTGCTCGCGGCGGCGTGCGCGGCACCCAAGGTCCCCACGGGAAACCCCCAGCAGGAGATCACCGCTGCGCTCACGCGCTCGGCGAGCGACTGGAACCGCGGTGACCTCGACGGTTTCATGAGCGATTACGCGAAAGACTCGACCGTCAGCTACGTCACGGGCGGTCACGTGCAGTACGGGTGGCAGCCGCTCTACGACCATTACAAGACGACGTACTTCGGTCCGGGGAAATCGCGCGATTCGCTGTCCTTCGTCGAGGTGCGGGTGCAGCCGCTCACCATGGACCTGGCGTTCGCGACCGCCCGCTTCGAGCTGCACCGCGGCGACTCGCTCACCGCCAGCGGTCCGTTCACGCTCATCCTGCAGAAGCGAGGGCCCCGCTGGCTGATCCTCCACGATCACACGTCGGCGGATCCCAAGCCGTGAGGTGCTGGAGGACGGCGGCGCA
>Ga0310810_10003099_pt1 | contig 18068 bp, 18 predicted proteins | sample NCmetagenome_FD_207641 | JGI IMG/M metagenome (GOLD analysis project Ga0310810, IMG submission 207641) | Soil microbial communities from experimental microcosm in Duke University, North Carolina, United States - NC | ecosystem: Engineered > Artificial ecosystem > Soil microcosm > Unclassified ...
CAACGCGCTTCCAGACACCACCCAGTCCGGCCAGTACCGCGTCGTCGCGATCGTAGAGTGCGGAGTAACTCTCCTGGCAGAGGCGCTGGATTCGCTCGGCGCTGCCAAGGACCTGTTTCGTAGCCGTCAGCTCCTCGTCTTCTCCCGGCTTGGGCGCCGCCTTTTCGATCTCCGCGAGCTGGAAGCCGATCAGATCAAGTCGTGCATTCTTCTCCCGATCGTCCATGCGTGAACGCTCGAGTTCATCGCGAAGCGAGCGGAGCTTGGTCCACGTGCCCCCAACGACCGCGGCCAGTTCCCCCAGGTTTGCGTAATCGTCAAGGAGCGGGAGGTGTGTCAGCGGTTCGAGCAGTGCCTGATGCTCATGCTGGCCGTGCAGCTCGACGAGTCGTGCCGATAAATCACGCAGCGCCGACGCGGTTGCCAGTGCGCCGTCGATGAACGAGCGGCTGCGGCCCTGGCTGCTGATCTCACGACGAACGATGAGCTCACGTCCGGCCGAGTCCTCGAAGATGGCCTCGATGGTGGCTTGCGCTTCGCCTGTTCGGACCAGATCAGCGGAGGCGCGGGCGCCGAGAAGCAAACCGACGGCTTCGACCAGGATGGATTTGCCCGCGCCAGTCTCCCCCGTCAGCACGTTGAACCCCGGTTCGAACTCGACCTCGACCGCTTCGATCACCGCCAGGTTGCGGATGCGGAGGAAACGCAGCATGCACGCGGAACTGCAATCGTATCATACATTTGACAGCACTCTGGTCGCGTGCTACGCTCGCCTGTCTGCGCTGTCCCAGCGGCGCGCTGCCGATGCTTCGGAGGCTTCGTTGCACACGCTTGGCATGTTCGTCCTCGCACTCCAGGTGCAGGACGGCGCTGCTCCGGTCTCGTCTGGGTCCCGGGTTTTAATCGACATCATCACGAAGGCGACCGTCATCAACCAGGCGGTCCTCGCGATTCTGATCGTCATTTCGGTGGTCTCGTGGGCCATCATCCTGTCGAAATCGCTGACCTATCGGAAGGTTCAGCGGCAAACGGACAAGTTCCTCGAGGCGTTTCGCAAGAGCAGCAAGTTCTCGGAGGTGCAGGCGGTCTGCGCCACGTTGCCGTCGAGTCCCCTCGTCGGCGTGTTCCAGGCCGGATATGCCGAGCTCAACGCGCAGTTCCGGCTTGGCGGACCCCAACCGGCCAATCCCTCCGGACCGGCGCCACGTCCAATCTTGAAGAGCCTCTCCGCTGTCGATCGGGCGCTGCTGCGCGCCGCGACCGTGGAAATCAACAAGCTCGAGAAGCGCGTCCCGTTTCTCGCCACTGTGGCGAGCGTTGCGCCCTTCATCGGGCTGTTTGGAACGGTTGTTGGAATCACCATTGCCTTCCAGCGGATCGGGACGACGGGGTCGACAAATCTGGCCGTCGTCGGGCCGAGCATTTCCGAGGCGTTGATTGCGACAGCGGCCGGACTGTTCGCGGCGATTCCGGCGGTGCTGGCGTACAACCACTTCAGCACCCGCGTAAAAATCTTTGCCGCCGAGATGGACGACTTCTCGCTCGAGTTTCTGAACATAGCCGAGCGCAACTTCACGTAATGCCGAAAGTTCTGCCATCTGCTCCGACACCCGGCGGCGGTCGCCTGACCAGGGCGCGCCGCGTCTCGACGACCCTCGCCGAGATCAACGTGATTCCGCTCGTGGACGTGATGCTCGTCCTGCTGATCATCTTCATGGTCGCCGCGCCGATGCTGCAGCGAGGCGTCGAAGTGAACCTTCCGGTGGCAAGCCGCTCACAAGAGATCGCCAGCGATCGCATCTTCGTGAACGTTCCGCTCTCCTTCCGGGATGATCGCCGCGTGTTCATCGGCCAGGATGCGGTGCGCGTCGACGTCCTGACCGAACGCATGCGGCAGATGATGATCAACCGGACCGATCGTCAGGTGTTTCTGCGCGGCGACGGCGGAATCGAGCTGCAGGAATTGCTCGACATCATGGATCGGCTCAAAGCCGCAGGCGTCGAGAAGGTCGGAATCGTGTCGAAGCTGCCGGGTGAGCAATGACGGAAGGGACCGTCACCGACATCATTCTGGCGCGGACGCAGAGTGCCGAGCGTCTGAACTCGATGATCGTGTGGTCGATTGGCGCGCATATCGCGCTCTTCGCGTTCATGATTTTCATGCCCGCGAGCTGGCGTGGCGCTGTGGATGAAGGGCCGCGCACGGTGATGACCATCAGTCTCGGCGGCGCACCGGGTCCTCGCAACGGCGGACTTACGACAATGGGCGGACGCACGGTCCAGGCACCGCCGCCAGAGCCGGTGAAGAAAGTCGTCGACACACCTCCCGCGCCGAAGACGCCCGAAATGGCGCTTCCATCGAAGAAGGCTCGCGTGGTCAAACCGCAGCCGCGCGAAGCGCCGAAAGAGGCGACCGCGCGGACGCCCGCCACCGGTGAACCACAGGAAGGATCGACGCGCGTAAACACGGGCGCGCGTGGCCAGGGATTCGGCCTCACGTCTGGTGGCGGCGGCGGCACTGGCGTCACCGTGGACACGGCCAACTTCTGCTGTCCCGAATATCTCTCGCAGATGGTCACGTTGATCCAACGGAACTGGGATTCAAGACAACAGGCCGCCGGCAGCGTCATCATGAAGTTCACGATCACTCGCGCCGGGACCATCGAGAACGTGCAGGTTGAACAATCGAGCGGTTTCGTCGCCCACGAACTGACGGCGCAGCGGGCGTTGCTGCTGACGCGGCTGCCTGAGCTGCCGATTCAATATCCGAATTCGACACTTACCGTTCACATGCGATTCGAGTATCAACGTTAGATGAAAAGACAACACATGAATGTGACGTGGGCGACGCTCGTGGCCGCGTGCTGCGTGGTGGCCCTGGCCGCCCAGGCTCCGCAGACGCCGGCAGCGCCGGCTCCGCAGCAGCCATCGGAAATCCAGCTGGTCATCAGCGGCGAACCCGGCACACCGCCGCGTTACGCGGTGCCCGATTTCGTGGCGCTCTCGCCCGATCTCGCGGATGCCGCGAAGACGCTCGGTCAGGTGTTGTGGGATGACCTCAACTTCGAGCGTGAGTTCTACATGATTCCGCGCGACACCTACGCGACGATTCCTGTCGCGCGGACACCTGAAGACGTCCCGTTCAACGCGTGGCGCGAACTGGGCGCCGATGCTGTCGTCTACGGAACCGTGCAGAAAGTTGACGCGAACACGGTACGGGTTCAGGTTCGATTGTTCAACGTCCGTTCGCGACAGTCGGTGTTCGCCAAGGAGTACACCGGCTCGGCCACCACCGCACGGCTCTACGCGCACACGATGTCCGACGAAATCCATCAGCAGCAGCGCGCGCTGCGCGGCGTCGCCCGGACGAAGCTGACATTCGCCTCCGATCGCAACCGCGAGAAAGTCGCGGGGCCCGTCCAGAACCGCGACGTCAAAGAGGTGTATATCGCCGACTACGACGGCGAGAACCAGCGGCGCGTCACGACCAACCGGCAGTTGAACATCACTCCGGTCTGGGCGCCGGACGCACGAGGCATCGCGTATACGTCCTACCGCCGCGGCTATCCCGACATCTTCATCGCGCTCATTTATCAGGGTATTCAGGAAACGCCGACCAACGGTGTCGGACAGAACTGGTTGCCGGTGTTCTCGCCTGACGGGACGCGGATCTGTTTCACGTCGAACCGCGATGGCAACCCGGAGCTGTATGTGATGAATCGCGACGGCTCCAACGTACGCCGCATCACCAACAATCCCGCGATTGACACGACCCCCACGTGGTCTCCCAACGGCACGCAAATCTCGTTCGTCTCCGACCGTGGCGGCACACCGCAGATTTACATCATGGGCGCCGACGGCCTGAACCTTCGCCGCATTACGCAGAACGAGTCGTGGGCGGACAGGCCGACGTGGGCCCCTGCCCCGTTCAACGAGATCGCGTTCTCGGCGAGAACCGGACCCGGGTTCGACATCAAGGTCTACGACCTTGCGAGCGGCACGACGCGGCAGATCACGTTCGGCGAGGGCAGCAATGAGAGCCCGGCGTTTTCACCGAACGGCCGTCATCTCGCGTTCGCGTCCTCGCGCAATGGCGGCAGGTACGAGATTTACACCATGGCGCGCGACGGCAAGAACGTCAAACAGATAACCCGCGACGGCAGCAACTACACGCCGTCCTGGTCGAATTGAGCTACACGGGGCGTCGCCGCGGAATGGCGGAGGCGGGAAAGGACGAAAGATCGATGCGGCGGCCAACAACCATATTCATCGTCGTGCTGTTGATGTGTGCTGGAGCGTGCGCGAAGAAACAACCGCCGCTCGCCCCGCAGCCCGCGCCGCCGCCTGCGGCGACAGCGCCGGTGGCACCGCCCGCGCCCGGTGCACCGCCGCCCCAGCGCGTCGAAGAATCCGTGCCGGTGCCGGCGATCTCGGAGGACTCGATTGGCAATCGGACGCTCGAGGATCTGAATCGGAACTCTCCGTTGCAGCCTGCGTTCTTCGGCCTCGACAGTTTCGAGCTCGATGACGCGGGGCGGGCAGTGGTGGCCTCCAACGCGGAAATTCTGAAGAAGTATCCGACGTGGATGGTGACGGTCGAGGGGCATTGCGACGAGCGCGGTACCGCCGAATACAACCTCGCACTGGGCGAACGTCGGGCGGTCGCGGTGAAAACGTACCTCGTGGCGCTCGGCGTCTCCCCCGACCGGCTGCGCACCGTGAGCTACGGCAAGGAATTTCCCTTCGATGCGGGGCACAGCGAATCGGCCTGGTCGAAGAACCGCCGCGCCCATTTCGTGATTACATCGAAGTAACCGAGGGACATGATGAAAAGGCTCTTCACGACGACCGCGATCCTGCTCACCGTCCTCGCGGCGGCCCCTGCCTCGGCGCAAAGCCGCGAGCAGCGACAGATGATGGCCGACATCCGGATGCTGCAGGAGCAGACACAGGAGCTCGCGGTCGCCATCGCGACCGTCACGCAGGCGCTGCAGGATTCCATCAAGACCCTCAACCAGCGACTCGACCAGGCCAACGACACTACGCGCAAGGGCTTCGCCGATCAGAAGGTGATCATCGACGACGTGGGCAAGGACCTGCGCGCGATCCGCGAGCGTGTGGACGATACGAACGTCCGCGTATCCAACGTCCGTGAAGAGCTCGAGGCACTTCGCACGTCGATTCCCGTCGTCGCGCCGCAGACCGCGGCGCCGCCGCCGACCGATCCGAATGCGCCCCCTGCCGCCGCCCCGACAACCGGTCCGCCGCCGTCGACCGCAGGTCTGTCGCCGACGCGCATGTTCGACACCGCGATGGCGGACTACGCCGCCGGTCAGTTCACGCTCGCCGTCACCGGCTTCGAAGCGTTCCTCCGCACCTTTCCCCGTTCCGAGATGGCCGACGATGCGCAGTTTCAAATCGGCGAATCGTATTTCGCGCTGAACCGGTGGATGGATGCGATTGGCGCATACAATGCGGTCGCGCAGAACTACCCGATGGGCGACAAGGTGTCGCAGGCGTTCTACAAGCGCGGGCTCGCACAGGAGCGCCTCGGGCAAATCGACGCGGCGCGGGAGTCATGGAACAACGTGCTGCAGCGGACGCAGGACAGCGATCCGGTGCATACGCTCGCCCAGCAGAATCTCGATCGAGTGGCCCGCCGCCCCACGCCGTAGCGCGTGACCTTTCCTGTCACGCGTGCCCGCTAATCTGTGATGTAGTGGCGGGTCATTCCGCCTCCGCAGGCTTCGGCGAGAGCTCGCCGAAGCGCGTAGGATACAGGCGCAGAGGCGGGCACACCCGCCCGAACGGCCGTCGGGCCCGTCCGATGCGGACGGGAAACCCGAGGCCCACACGAAGAAGGACAATCGATGGGAAGCGTGAACAAAGTAATCCTCGTCGGCAACCTGGGGCGCGATGCGGAACTCCGCTACACGCCCGGCGGCGCGGCGGTCGCGACGCTCAATCTCGCGACGACCGAGGTGTGGAACGACAAAGGCGGGCAGCGTCAGGAAAAGACCGAATGGCACCGCGTCGTCCTGTGGGGCAAACAGGCTGAGAGCCTGCAGGAGTACCTGACGAAGGGCAAACAGATTTACGTCGAGGGTCGCTTGCAGACGCGCCAGTGGGACGACAAAGACGGCAACAAACGGTATACGACCGAAATCAAGGCCGACCGAATCACACTGCTCGGCGGTGGTGGAGGCGGCGGGCGCGGCGCCTCAATGGAGCGTGGTGGTGCCGCCATATCGCACGGCGGGGCCGACGAGCCGCCGATGGAGCCAATCACCGACGACGATATCCCGTTTTGATTTGTGATTGGTGATTTGTGATTTGCGATCGATGAGTTCAATCGCAAATCGCAAATCTCAAATCATTTCCCGGCCCAGGGTCCAGTCTCGGGCTTCCCCTGCGTGTTGGCGAGCGGCCCCAGTTCCGCGGCAACTCCCCGCGCAATTGCGGCGGTCTCACTCCCTGCCTGGAAGCACGTGAAATCCGCGCGGTCGCGCCACGCCAGCGGTCCGCACAGCCGCTTCCCCGCGCCGATCGCCGCGTCGTGCACGACGTTGATCAGCCGCTCGTAGTCCGGACTGCCTTGCGCGTAGCCGCTGAAGTTGCCGAGGTCCCCACTCGCGGCAAACAACGCGGTCACACCGGGAACCTTGGCGATCTCCGCCGCGTTCTTCGCCCCTTCGAGCGTCTCGATCATCAGGATCAGCACGATGTTGTCGTTGATGGTCTGACGATAGCCGCCTGGCACGCTGCCGAACATGTCCGCATCGAACGCCTGGCCGCCGCCCTGACTGCGGCGCCCGAGCGGCGGAAAGTACACCCAGTTACGCGCTTCGATGGCTTCCTGGACCGTGTCGATGGTCGGCACGACGACCACCAGCGCGCCTGCGTCCATCGCATGCTGAATTTCGCGCTCGTCGGCATAGGCAACGCGCACGCCAGGCACCGCCTTGGCATGCGGACACGTCCGCCACAGACGCGCGGTCGCTTCCCAGTCGCGGCCGTCATGCTGCTGCTCGGTCCAGATGAAATCGTAGCCCGCGTTGGCCATGGCACAGTACGTTGCCGGATCCGTCGCGCTGAAGACGGTGCCGCCGGTGACCTTCTGGCCGGCCATCATCTTCAGCTTCACCGGATTCCAGATCTTGCCTCCTGCGGGCGCGTTGAACGCGGGACCGTACTTCCAGTTGTTCGGATCGAGGGCGCCCTGGTTCTGCGCGTCTGGCGGTGGGACTGCCTTCGCGTTGCTGTCCTTGCCGGCGGGCGCCGCCAGCGGAAACTGCCCGCCGCCGGTCGCGGGTGCCTGCCCTTGTGCTGCGTGAAACGTGGTGACCGCCAACCCTGTCACGAGCATCACCGAGAGAGCAAGGCGTTGCATGATGTCTCCTTCAGCGTTGATCGACTCTCCCGTACCGGTCTTCAAGCCTGACGACGTCGTCGAGCTCCGGCGTAGACACTTCCAGCAGGTCGCAGTCCTCGAGCGCGGTCATCCGATGGACGGTGAGCGGCGTCACATGCACCGAGTCGCCAGGGCCCATCTCTCGCCGCTCCAACGGACCGTCCCTGGGACCGATCTCGAACAGCATTTTCCCGCTGTGCACGTAGATGGTCTCATCTTTCTTGTTGTGGTACTGAAGGCTCAGGGCATGACCGGCGTTGATGTGCAGCACCTTGCCGACATAGCGATCCGTTTTCGCCCAGTGGAGCTCGTAGCCCCACGGTTTGTTCACACGTGTCACAGTCACTTAGTTCCCACCTCTTGCCGCCCGCCGTCGCCGCGCGGGGGCCTGGTCGGCGCCGCTGCGGCGCCGTTTCCAAAGTGCTCGACGAGCACACGCTCGATTTCCTCGACGGTGCCGAGCGTCATGACGCGCGCAGCGATGCGCCCCATGTCACCCGCACTCGTCTCCAGCACGACGCGTCGCGCCATCAGCAGGGCGCCCGGCGTCATGCTGAATTCCGTCAGGCCGCACCCGATCAGCAGACGCAGCAGCAGAGGATCGGAGGCCATCTCGCCGCAGACGGCGAGCGGGATGCCCTGTCGAACCGCGCCACGACGGACCTGCCGAATCAGTCGCAGCACGGCTGGGTGCAGCGGCTCGTAGCGATCGGAGACGCGCTCGTCCGTGCGGTCGACGGCGAGCGTGTACTGAATGAGATCGTTGGTCCCGATGGTGAAGAAATCGACCTCTCGCGCCAGCAGTGACGCGGTAAACGCGGCTGAGGGCACTTCGATCATGATGCCGACGTCGACGGGGCCGGCGGCGGCGCCGCGTGCCTTCACTTCCGCGTGCGCTTCAGCAAGCAGCGCGCGGGCGGCGCGCACCTCCTGCACCGACGACACGAACGGGAACATGATGCGCAGCGAGCCGTGCGCCGCGGCGCGGAGCAGCGCGCGGAGCTGCGTCTTGAAAATCGCGGGCTGTGCCAGGCCGAACCGGATGCCGCGCAGCCCCGCGTGTCCGGGACGTTCGGCGTCAGGGAACCACCGCGCGTCGAGCGCGGTGTCCACGAGCGGCCGCGCAATCTGGCGTTCGTCGATGTCGAAGGTCCGGATCGTCACCGAACGCGGCGCCATGTTCTCCACCACGTGTCGATAGACCTCGTACTGCTCGTCCTCGCCGGCGAGGTCGGGAGGGCCGCCCACGAGCAGGAACTCCGACCGATAGAGCCCGATGCCTTCAGCGCCCGACGCCAGCGCCATCGACACGTCGTCGGTGCGCTCGATGTTCGCGTGGAGCTGGATGCGAATGCCGTCTGTCGTCAGCGTCGGGCCGTGCGCCGCGGGCGCGGCATGGCGCGTGCGCTGCAGGCGCGTGCGCGCCTCCGCTTCCTGCCGTTCGGCCGGCGTGGGATCGATGATCAGGTCGCCGCTGTCGCCGTCGATGATGACCGACGCGCCGGCGGGAATGCGCTGGCTGACGTCGTGAAGACCGACGATCGCGGGGACGCCGAGCGAGCGCGCCAGAATCGCGGTGTGGTACGTGCGGCTGCCCGCATCTGTCGCGAACCCCAGGATGCGTGTCCAATCCAGCTGCGCAACCACGGAGGGCGTCAGCTCGTCGGCCACGAGCACGCATGGTGAATCGAGATCCTGCAGCAGATCGCGCGCGCCGCCCTTCTCCCCGCGCAGGTTCAAGCGCAGACGTCCGGCGACGTCGTGGAGATCGCCCTTCCGTTCGTGCAGATACGGATCTTCGACGTCGTTGAAGACCGCCGCGATCTCGTCAAACGCTCGCTGCACGGCCCATTCGGCGTTGACACGCTCCGAGGCGATGAGGTCCGCCGCGCGGCCCACGAGAACGGGGTCGTCGAGCATCAACAGCTGCGCGTCGAAGATGGCCGCGAGGTCCGAGCCCTTCAGCTCCGAGATCCGGCGACGAATCTGGTCCAGCTGTTCGTGCGAACGCTTGCGGGCACGCTCGAGTGCCGAGAGCTCGCGCGCGACGCGGTCGGGCGCGATCGGAAAGCGGATGACCTGCGTTCGCTGGATCGCGACGAGCGCAGGGCCGGACGCAATGCCTGACGAAACTCCGATGCCTTTCAGGCGTTCCACGTCTCTTCTCCAAAGCCGGATTCCACGAGTTCCACGAGCGAATCGACCGCCGTGGCTTCGTCAGGACCGTCGGCGCTGATCGTCAGCCTCGTGCCGCGCGCGGCCGCCAGCAGCAGAATCCCCATGATGCTCTTGCCGTCCATCACCTTCGAGTCGCGCGAGACGCGGATTTGGGAGCTGAACCTGGTCGCCAGATGAACGAACCGCGCCGCGGCCCTGGCGTGAAGTCCAAGCGCATTGGTGACCTCCACGGAGCGCGTTACCATCTGCAATCGTCGATCTTCAATCGTGCAATCGTTCGCCACGTCGAAAGTTGAAGATGGACCATATCTAGGCCTTCTCGGTCGTTTTTTCGCCACGCAGCAGATCGGACGCGACCCAGATTGCGGCACGTCCCTGCTCGCGGATTTCCCGCGCGGCCGTGGTCAGGTCCGCCTGCTCCGCCAGATTGGCGAGCTTGATGAGCATCGGCAGATTCACTCCGGTGATCACCTCGACGCCGTCGCCGAGAAACGTCATCGCCAGATTCGACGGCGTTCCTCCGAACATATCGGTCAGTATCAACACCCCCGCGTCCCCGCTCACGCGTCCGACCGCCTCCTCGATGTCGGCGCGCGCGTCCGCCGTGTCCTCGTGCCACCCGATCGACACGGCCGCGAACCGCGGCAACTCGCCGACGATGGTCTCGGCGGCGTTCACCAGCTCTGTCGCGAGCTGTCCGTGAGTAACGACAACGACCCCAATCATGAGTCCCGATGCTTCACCCGCAGCCGGACGCCTTTGACCTCGCGCAGCGACTTCCTCAGCGCTTCGGCAATCATCACTGATCGATGCTGGCCGCCGGTGCATCCGACGGCGATCGTCAGGTAACTCTTGCCCTCCTTCACATACTGCGGCAGCGCAAACTTCAAAAATGACGTCAACTTGTCGAGAAAGTCCTGCGTTTCCTCGTGCTTGCGCATGTAGCGGACCACCGCCGCATCACGCCCCGTGAGCTTGCGCAGGCTGTCGACGAAGTGTGGATTGGGCAGACAACGGACGTCGAACACCAGATCCGCATCGACAGGCACGCCATTCTTGTAGCCGAAGCTCACTAGATTTACCACCATGTCGGCCCGTTTGCGACCGTCGCGCGACATCTGCATGAAGATGTCGCGGAGCTCGTGCACCGTCAGGTTGGTGGTGTCAAGAATGAGATCCGCCATCGCGCGGATGGGATTGAGCTTGTCCCGCTCCTCCGTGATGCCTTCGCTGACGGACCGATCGCGCGCGAGTGGATGCGGCCGCCGCGTTTCGCTGAACCGGCGGACGAGGACGGCGTGGCTGGCTTCGAGGAAGATGAGCGTCGGCTTCACCTGCGAGGCCCGCAAACGCCTGAACACCCGCGGAAATTGCGACAGAAAACCCTTCTCACGAACGTCGGCGACGATCGCGACCTTGTCGAGGGTCGCACCCTCCCGCGTCGCCAGTTCGGCCATCGTCGGAATCAGCTGCGTCGGCAGGTTGTCGACGCAGAAGTAGCCGAGGTCCTCGAGCGCGCGAATCGCGTGTGTCTTGCCCGAGCCCGAAAGTCCGGTGAGGATGACGAAGCGGCGCGTGCCGCGTCCCATGCGGCGCGCTCTCACGGCCACCAGCGCGCCCCGCCGGCGACGTTCATACGTGTCCTCCATGTTCGACGTCGTCATCCGACTCCGCGTCGGCGTGAACATCCTTCTCGCGCAGCGTCTGGTCGAGACGCGCGGCAAGGTCGCGGGCGGCGTTGAGGCCGCGCGTGCGCAGCAGCTGATTTCGCGCGGCGACCTCGACGAGCACCCCGAGCGTCCGTCCGGGGGCGACCGGCATGCGAATGAACGGAACCTTCAACCCCAGAATGTCGTAGCGCAATTCGTCGAGGCCCAGCCGATCGTAGTCACGGTCGGGATCCCACCTTTCCAGTTGGACGACGAGCTCCACACGTTTGGCGTTGCGGGTGGCGGCAACGCCGAACAGGTCACGCACGTTGATCAACCCGAGGCCGCGGATTTCCATGTGGTGCCGCGTCAGCTCAGGACAGGTACCAATCAACGTCGTCTCGCCTCGCCGGCGGATTTCCACGGTGTCGTCGGCGACCAGCCGGTGGCCGCGCACCACGAGGTCCAGCGCGCACTCGCTCTTCCCTATCCCGCTCTCGCCGATGATCAGGACGCCCAATCCGAGCATGTCCATCAAGACGCCATGTATCACCTGCCGCTCGGCGAGCTCGTCGTCGAGCAGATACTCGATCTTGGCGATCGACACGGCGGTGCTGACCGCCGTGCGCAGCAGCGGAATGTGGTAGCGATCGGACGAGGCAAGCAGCTCCACGGGCGGATTCCAGCCGCCGGTGATGAGTACGCACGGAATGTCGTGGCTGAACGCCGCCGTCAGCACGTTCAGGCGACTGGCAGCATCGAGCGACTCGAGGTAGCGGATTTCACTTTCGCCGAAGATGAGAATGCGGCCGGGCTGCAGGTAGGCGTCAAAGCCGGCCAGCGCAAGGCCGGTCTTCTGGATGTGAGGGCTCGAAATCTCGCGCTGAAGACCGTCCTCGCCGCCAAGCAATTCGAGCGGAAGCCCGATCGCCTCAGCTCGGCTCTTCAGCAGCCCCGCAACGGTGATCGAGCGGTGTAATCCCATTCGTGGCTTGCGACTGGTGACTCGTGATTGCCGATTGCGAGCTTAAATCACGAATCACGAATCACAAATCACAAATCGGCTCTAGGCCTCAGGCTCGATCAATCCCAGGTTCCCGTCGGCGCGGCGGAACAGGACGTTGATTTCCTCGGTCGACGAATTCCGAAATACGAGGAACGCGTCACGGCCGTCCGCCACTTCAAGCGCCGCTTCGTCGACCGACATCGGCTTCACCGCATAGCGGCGCGCGCGGATGATGCGCAGCGGCTGACCGCCGTTGTCCGGGCGCTCGAGACCAATGCCGAACGCGGCTGCGCCGCGCGACGGGCGAGGCGTGGCGGAGGCGGCTTTCGAGGCAGACACCCCCTGACGTTTCCGCTCGGTCCATTTGCTTTTCAGCTTCTGCACCTGTCGCTCGACCTTGTCGATGGACGAGCCGAGCGCTGCCTGGGCATCGCGGCCGGTGGCCTCACCATGCAGGAAGTGCTCGCCGCGCGCGTGCAGCGTCACCTCGGCATGGAAGCGCGATTTGTCTCTGGTGACGACGACCTGCGCTGACAACGCGCTGTCGTTGAGCGGCCGCAGCACGCGGGCGAGACGCTCTTCGGCGAGCTTGCGTACCGGAGTGGGGATGGCAAAGTGTCGGGCCGTAAGTTCGAGACGCATGGAATTTCGTCTGGCGTTCTGGGGCTGGCTCAGGACTTCCGCACGCGCGTGTGACACCGAAGCCGTGAAGCCATCCGCCGTGAGCCTCAGTAAAGAACCTTCCGTTGATTCGACGTGGGAATCTTCAGTTCCTCGCGATATTTCGCGATCGTCCGGCGCGCGAGCTCGAGTCCCTCGCGCTGCAGGATGCTGACGATCTTCGAATCGCTCAGTGGCTTTCGCGGATCCTCCTGCTCGATGATCTTGCGGATGCGCTGCTTGATCGTCACCGACGACACGGCCTCGCCGTACGAGCTGGCAATGCCGCTGTGGAAGAAGTACTTCATCTCGAACACGCCCTGCGGCGTGTGCATGTACTTGTTGGTGACGACGCGGCTGACCGTTGATTCGTGCATGCCGATGTCGTTGGCGACGTCGCGCAGAACGAGCGGGCGGAGGTACTCGATGCCGTGGTCCAGGAAGTCGCGCTGGAAGTTGATGATGCTCGTCGCGACTTTGTGAATGGTCTTCTGCCGCTGCTCGACCGATTTGATCAACCACAGCGCGGACCGGAACTTGTCCTTCACGTAGGCGCGCGTCTCGTCGGTGTTTTCCGAGGCGCTCTTGTCCAGCAACCGGCGGTAGACCGGGCTGATGCGGAGCTGCGGCAGTCCTTCTTCGTTGAGAACGGCGACGTACTGGTCCTCGACCTTCACGACGTAGACGTCGGGAATGACGTACTGCGACTGCGATGGATTCAGACGGCTGCCCGGCTTCGGATCGAGGTGGCGAATCAGCTCGATGTGCTGCTTCAGCTCGTCGATGGAGAGTCCCAGCTTCCGAGCCAGTTCGGGCACCTGGTGGTTCTGCAGCAGGCGCATATGCTCGGTCACGATGCGCTCAGCGGGCGTGCCACCCATCCCGAGGTGCCGCAGCTGCAGCAGCAGACATTCCTGCAGGTCGCGCGCGGCGACCCCAATCGGATCGAAACCTTGAATCAGCTTCAGCGAGTTCTCGACCTGCTCGACCGGCCACGGCCCCATCGCCGCCAGTTCTTCAACGGTCGCAACCAGCATCCCGTCGTCATCGAGGTTGCCGATGATGGCTTCGCCGATCTCGCGCAGCACCGGATCGTCGGTCTGCATCGACAGCTGCCACAGGAGGTGATCCGACAGCGAAGTGCCCGTCGAGAGCGTGTTCTCGATCGGGGGCAGTTCCTTCACCTCGGTGGGCGTGCGCGGACGATAGCCATCGTCCAGGTAATCGCCGAAGAAGTACTCGTAGTCCTGATCGTCCCAGGTGTCGCCCTTTTCCTGCGCGGGCTTCTCTTCCTGCTTTTCCTGGGTCGCTTCGACCGGCTGGAGCTCTTCTGTCGGTACCTCCTCGAGCATCGGGTTTTCGACCATCTCCTGATTCAGGAGCTCAGACAACTCGAGCGTCGACATCGGCAGGAGCTTGATCGCCTGCTGCAGCGACGGCGTCAGAATGAGTTTCTGGACGAGCTTGGTGTGGAGTTTCTGCGAAATCGCCACTACAGACCCATCTTAGTCCATTAGTCCAATCGAAATTCCGTACCCAGATAGATTCGCTTCACGTCCTCGTCGGCCGCCAGAGAATCGGGCGTCCCACTGCGGAAGATCACGCCATCGTGCACGATGTATGCCCGGTCGGTGATGCGCAGCGTTTCCCGTACGTTGTGGTCGGTGATCAAAACGCCGATGCCGCGCTCCTTCAAGTGGAAGATGATGTTCTGAATATCGGTTACAGCGATCGGATCGATACCGGCGAAGGGTTCGTCGAGGAGAATAAACCGCGGAGAAACCACCAGCGCGCGGGTAATTTCCGCACGGCGGCGCTCCCCGCCTGACAACGTATAGGCAGGCGCTTTCGCCAGGTGGGTGAGACTCAACTCCGCCAGAAGCGCCCGAAGCCGTTGCCGGCGCTCCGCCGACGTCAGATCCAGCGTCTCGAGAATCGCGAGAATGTTCTGCTCGACCGACAACCCGCGGAAGATCGACGGTTCCTGTGGCAGATACCCGATCCCCTTGCGCGCCCGCACATACATCGGGTCGTCGGTCACATCCCCTCCGTCGAGGAACACGCGACCCGAGTCCGGTTGGGTGAGCCCCACAGTCATGTAGAAAGTCGTCGTCTTTCCGGCACCATTCGGGCCAAGCAACCCGACCACTTCCCCGGAATTCACATCGAGGCTGACGCCCTTCACTACCGTCCGGCCGCCGTAGGACTTGGTCAGAGCGTCGGTGCGAAGCGTCGACATCAACGAGGACGAGGCGCTGGCGTCGCGGTAGGGGGAGTCGCCGGCGGCGCCCCACGACCACGGCGAGAGGTTGGAGGAGTCGCGGGGCGAGGCGCGGGCGGCGGAGCGCATCCGGGGCTGACGCCGGCTTTCGACTGCGTGCGAATCTCTTCGTTGCCGTCGACGATGATCCTGTCGGTGGACTTGAAGAAGGTCAGCGTGCGACCGGTCGTTTCGCGACACGACTCCACGACCTTGACTGACTTCGTGCCGGCTCCCGTCATCAGGTACCGTTGCTCGTCGGCGAAGTAGGTGAGGCGCTCTCCGACGGCGGACCGCGTGTCGAGCTTGAGGCCCACGTTCGTGTACGCCTCGAGACGCACGATGCGTCCTCCCTCGGGCGCGAGAATCACCTCGATACGGTCGCCGCGAAGGTCGCCCTGCGGTCCACTCAGCTGCGCCTGTGCCGTAACCGTCCCCGCCGCATTCGGCATCGATGAATACGTGATCGTATGCGCGGCATCGTCGTAGCGGATATCGGCGGCGTGAGCGACGGAGACATCGGTGTCGAGGACGATGGACGATCTGGCGTTGCCGCTGCCAATCAAATCGCCTTTGCTTTGATCGATGGCGATCTTCTCGGCGCGAATTGCCGTCTCGCCCTGCCACATGGTGGCGTTGCCTGTGTAGATCGCCTGGCCTGCGGCGCCCTGATAGTCGAGCGCATCGGCGTTGACGTTCGCTGGTTGATCCTGTTTCAGCAGCCCGGGAAGTTTCGACGTGCTGGCTCGCAGCATCGTCTTCACGCCTCCGGCCGCCTTCATGAGCCGCCCTTCAAGCGCAACGTCGATCGTCGTCGCGTCGATCGTGACCTGGTCATCGGCGACACGAGGCAGCGCGCCCCCTTCGACGCCTCTCAAACGCAGCGATCCAGCAGCCGGATCGTAGCGCCCTTCACCAGCCGCCGCCTGCAGTCCCTGCTCCTCGAACTTGACGGCACCGGTAAACACCGCGCTGCTGATGGCGTCGTTGTCGAGGGCGACCGTCAGCGCGCGCGCGCGGGCCGTCCGCGCCGACGACGCCTGACCGCTCTCTTCGCGGTACTCGACATTCTCGGCGAAGCGTGCGGCCGTCAGTCCCTGACCTGGCTGCCCGTCCGCGTCGAGCGCGCGTGCCTTGATGCTGCGAGCGGAAGCGTCGGCTGACGCGGGCAGATCGAGCCGGACGTTCTCGCGGCCTGTCGCTTTCGTCAGAGAGCCGTCGGGGGCCAGCAGGATATCGAGCGTCTCTCCGAAGAACTGCCGCCCCGGCGACCCGTTCTGTCCCGTCAGCGCGACCGCGCCGCCGCCGACGAGTTGCGCTTGTGTGAGTGTTCGCCCGTCCTCCGCGTAATGCAGGTTCATGTCGCGCGCGCTCATCGCGTCGACGCCGTTGCCGCCGCCCACAACCCGCGAATTGCCGCGCAGCTCGATGTCCGTGATGCGCTGATCGTCCGCGGTCAGGTGGGCAATCCCCTGCGATGCCTCAATGACCTGCTCGTCGCGCAGTGCATGCACGTTCCCGTCCAGGGCGAGCGTATGCGCCATGCGATCAAGGGTCGACTTCCCCGACGTGAACTCCAACGTCGTCTTGCCCTGGTCGTCGCGCAGCAGCACATGTGACTGGTCAGCGAGCGAGAGAACATCCGCATTCTTGTCGTACGACATGCCGGTGCCGGAGCCTGACAGCCGATTGCGCTCGAAGGTCACCGCTCCCGGCGCCGTCATGACACCGGTGTCCTGATTGAACGCCGCATTGTCGGTGCGCACCGTGAAGCCGTCGCTCGCCTTGAGCTCGACGCTGCCCGCGAGTTGGAGTTCCTTCTGATTCTCGCCGGCCTGTGCCTCGCGTCCGCTGACGACGTAGTCGCGGCCGCCGCGGTTGCGAACGGTGATCTTCACCCCCAGGAGTTTCGTAGTGCCGCCCTCGTAGGTGAGCTGGCGATCGGCCTCGATGAGGAAATCCTGTCGCGCGCCGCGAACCTGCTGCACGACGTTGCCGGAGCTTTCGATGATCGCCTTCGGGTCGAGACGTGTGGGCTCAGTGACTGGAACCGGCTTCGCGCGCTCGCCCATGGTCGCGTAGACGACGACGGCCGCCGCAATCCCAATGGTGGCGACGAGCAGACGCGCCCACTTCTGCCATTTCATGAGCTGGATAACAGGATAGCAGTCCGTTCACCCTTCTGGGTTCTCGGTTCTCTGTTCGTGTTCATTTTCGCGGTTCGGTTCGGGGTTCTGCGTTCGGTTCTGGGTTCTTGGTGGCGCTTTCCTCGTTCGCGCTTCCGTGTTCGTGCTCGTTCGCACTTCGCCGTTCGTCCGCGTTCGCGCTTCCGTGTTCTTCATCGTTCTGCTTTCTGCGTTCGCGCTTCTACGTGTGTTCACACTCCTGCGCTGTGGGCGCGACGCAATTCGGCGCTCTCGGGCTCGCCGCGCGTTGCGCAACGCCTCCGGGGATTGCGGGTATTCCATCAGACCCGTGACTTCCTCCAGTGCCGTCTCGGCAAGCTGATCCACCTCGAGCCGCACTTGTTCCGTGATGTATCGCTTATCGACAAAATCGAGCAGATGGCTTTGCGATTCCATCAGCGAAGATCGCGCGATAACGCAGAACCTGGCGAAATCGGCTGGGTTGAACCGGCCGAATCCCTCCGCGATATGCGCGGTCGTGCGCGACGCCGACTCCTCAATCTGCTGTCGTCGTGCGAAGTCCTCCGCGATCTGTTTGTTCTCACAAAGGCGGTAGACCGCATTCTTGAAAACGTCACACGATTGCCAGGCTCGTAGATCCGTAAACCGCTCCACGCCTCGCGTCATACGGCGACAAATGAGCAGGAGACGTGCCGACAGAACTTCCTGTGAAATGAGCATGTGGTGACATCGCCGCCGCAGTTCGTGCGATTTCTCG
>Ga0310810_10003102_pt1 | contig 18059 bp, 16 predicted proteins | sample NCmetagenome_FD_207641 | JGI IMG/M metagenome (GOLD analysis project Ga0310810, IMG submission 207641) | Soil microbial communities from experimental microcosm in Duke University, North Carolina, United States - NC | ecosystem: Engineered > Artificial ecosystem > Soil microcosm > Unclassified ...
GAGGAAGGTCTCCGGCTTTCGCGTCACGGCCAGCACCGCGATCCCGGATGGATCGTTGGCGTCCTCGTAGACAACGGCCTCGACGCCGGCGTGCTTCAGGTGTCGCGCGACCTCACCGGCATCCCTGCAGCCGCCGAAAGCCAGCAACTGCATGAAGAGGCGCTCGTCCGACTTCTGGACCTGCCCATCCTTCAGGCCCCCCTTCTCGCTCAAGTCGGGCGGCTCGATGGCGCCCCGTCCTTTTTCCATCGCGCCGATCTTACAATGGAGGCTGCCATGTCCACTGAAGATCGGCAAGCGGCGCGGCGGCGCCTCAACGACCTGCTGGCGCTGCTGCGCGCCGACTCGGCACGGCGGGCAGATCTGAACGCGCTCATCGAAGAGGCGGAAGCGCTCGAGCGCGCGATCGACGCGTTTCATCTGGAAGCGATTCGTTTCCGGATCTATAACGTCGACCGGCTCGTTTCTCACTCGCCCGTACCGCTCCCGGCCGACGCGTCGGCCATCGTCGCGGACGTTCGCCATCATCTGGAAGCCGCCGGCTTCCACACCCGATCGCACCAGGCGCCGTCGTAGATTCAGGACGGGGACCGGGGACGGGGGACGGGGGACGGGGGACCCGGGCCGGAGCGTGTCAGTCGGTCGGGAGCGCTTGATCGAGCTCGGCCGCGGTGATCCTGAAGTGCGATGCCTTCCACACGACCGCGCCGTCGCGCATGAGAATGGCTTGGGGCGTTTCGTGGCGAATCCCGAGCCGCGCTGCCGCGGCGTCGGAGACCGGACGATGGGTCTGGACGGTGATCATCTTGTAAGCTGCGCCGCCCGCGCCGCGATCGATGTGCGCGCGCAGCTCGTCCAGCGCTTCGCAGCTCACGCCGCAGTAGCGGCTGTGCTTGAACAGCAGTACGGGCCGCTCGCGCGATTCGGCGATCGCCGCCTCGAGCGCGTGCAGATCAACGATGGGCGTCAGGATCGACATGGAATCCCACCATTGTACCATCGCCGGAAATCCGGCACTATGTAAGAGTTCTGTCGCGGCGCGGCTCGACGCATCAGGTGCGCCATGATGCTCGTATGCCGCGCATACTGCTGACGTCGGTTTTCAAACCCTTCACGGTAGACGATGAGTTCGGCTCCCGCGCGATCAATCCCGCCGAGCTCTATCAGAATCAGGTCACACGGGCGCAGGGACCGTTCTCGCTCCGCATGTTCCATCGATCGTGGGGGCTGATGCTGATGCAGCACAACATCAGCGCGCCGTGCACGGTGCTCGACTTTCCAACGCGCGAGCGTTTCGTCGAGGAAATCACGACGCACCACTACGATGCGATCGGGATCTCCGGCATCGTCGTCAACGTCGGCAAGGTGCGCGAGATGTGCCGGCTTGCCCGGCTGCACTCTCCCCGTTCGACGATCGTCGTCGGGGGCCATGTCACCGCGATTCCCACAATAGAGGGCATGGTGGACGCCGATCACATCGTGCGCGGCGAGGGCGTCCGCTGGCTACGTGCGTTCGTGGGCGAGGACCCGGACGCGCCGATCCGGCATCCATCGATCCGCTCCGCATTCGGATTCCGCCTGATGGGCGTGCCGGGCGACGGCGGATCGTCGGCGACGATCATTCCGTCGGTCGGCTGCCCCCTCGGCTGCAACTTCTGTACGACGTCGGCGTTTTTCGGCGGCAAGGGACGGATCGTCAAGTACCTCGAAAGCGCGCGCGACATCTTCGACGCGATGTCGAGCGCCGAGCGCGATCTGAAGGTCTCGTCCTTCTTCGTGATGGACGAGAACTTCCTGCTGTTCAAGCGCCGTGCGCTGGAGCTGCTCGATCTGATGAAGGCGCACGGCAAGGCGTGGTCGCTGTATGTGTTTTCCTCGGCAAACGCGATCAGGCAGTACGACGTCAACCAGCTCGTCGAGCTGGGGATCGAGTGGATCTGGCTCGGGCTGGAATCGGCCGGGGCGAGCTTTCGCAAGCTCGAGGGCGCCGATACGCTCTCGCTCACTCGCGAGCTGCAGGCGCACGGCATCTGCGTGCTCGGCTCCACCATCATCGGCCTGGAACATCACACTCCCGGAAACATCGGCGATCACATCGCCCACGCGGTTTCGCACGGAGCCGCGTTTCACCAGTTCATGCTCTACACGCCGATGCCGGGAACGGAGCTGTACCGGGAGATGCAGGCCGCCGGCCGCCTGATCGACGACACGCCGCTGGCGGACGTGCACGGACAGTTCGGCTTCAACTTCCGCCACGCGAGCCTGGAGAGAGGCGACGCCAAGCGCCTGCTCGACTCCGCTTTCGCAGCCGATTACGACACGAACGGACCGAGCCTCTATCGTTTGACGCGGATCATCTTCGATCGATGGAAGCGCTACCGCGCCGCCGCCGACGAGCGCGTGCGGGCGCGCGTCGGCGCGCAGGCCCGCCAGCTCCGGCGCGGCTACGGGGCTGCGCTGTGGGCGATGGAAGCATACCTCCGGTCGACAAACGCGAGCGTCAGCGGCCGGATCCGCGCGCTGAGGCTCGAAATGGAACGCGACCTCGGTGGATTGACCGGCACGATCGACCGGGCCGTCGGACCGTTCCTGCTCTGGAGCGCGCGCCGCGAGCATCGTCTGTTCCCCGCCGGCAGGCCGCTCGAGCCGCGAACATTCGTCGATCGCCGCCGGTGGTAGTCGGGCTCGAGTTGGGAGTTGGGAATTGGAGGTGAGCGCGTCTAGACGCGATCAGGCCAGAGCCACGCGGCGCCGCGCACGCCGCTCGCGTCGCCGTGCCGCGCGCGCACCAGCCTGGTATCGACGCGATCCGAAAAGATCCACGCGCCCCACAACTGCGGAACGCGGCGGTAGAGCGCATCGATGTTCGACAGGCCGCCCCCGAGGACGATGACGTCGGGATCGAGCAGATTGATCACGGCGGCGAGCGCCTTCGCGAGCCGCCGCGCGTAGACATCGAGCGCGGCTGACGCCTCGGCGTCGCCGGCTGCGGCGGCCTCGGCGATCTGACGCGCCGTCGTGAATCGCCGGCCGGCATACGCGGCGACGAGGCCCCGACCGCACAGAAAGGTTTCGTTGCAGCCGCGCCGGCCGCAATAGCACGACGGTCCCGGATACTCGTCGCCCTCGGGCCAGGGCAGCGGATTGTGCCCCCACTCCCCGGCAATTGCGTTCGGACCGACGAGCACGCGGCCGCCGACGACGACGCCGCCGCCGACACCGGTTCCCAGAATGACGCCGAAGACGACATCCGCCCCCGCCGCCGCGCCGTCGGCCGATTCCGACAATGCGAAGCAGTTCGCGTCGTTCGCCAGCCGGATCGGCCGGCCGAGCGTCGTCTCGAGATCCCGCTGCAGCGGGTGTCCGATCAGCCAGGTCGAGTTCGCATTCTTCACGAGTCCGGTCGCCGGCGATACGATCCCGGGCATGCCGATGCCGACCGTCCCCCGCTGCGACATCGCGCCTTCCGCGGCTTCCACCTGCGCGGCAATCGCGGCGATCGTGTCCTCGTAGCATCCGCGCGGTGCATCGATCCGGCGTCGATACCGCTCGGTGCCGTCGGCCGCGAGACCAATCGTCTCGATCTTCGTCCCGCCGAGATCGATGCCGATGCGCGCGCTCATGGGCCGACATGCTCCGCGCCCAGCAGCAGCGGCAACAGATCGACAGCGGGCGCGAGCGCGTGGATTTCCGCGACGCCGGCGGGCTCGGCGGGCATCGCCTTCCGAAACGGATTGAACCAGATGGCGCGCACGCCGGCGCGCGCTGCGCCGACGATGTCGGCGGCCCAGGAGTCGCCGACCATGACCGCCTCCGACGCCTGCACGCCGAGCCTGTCGAGGGCCAGGCGGAAGATCGAGGGATCCGGCTTCGAGACGCCGGCTTCCTCCGAGACGACCAGCGCGTCCACGAACGGCGCCAGCCCGCAGTACGCGAGCTTGTCGCGCTGCTCCTCCACGAGGTTGTTCGACACGATGCCAATCCGCGCGTGCGGCCGCACGGCTGCGAGAAGATCGGCGGCGCCCTCGACCGGGCGCCGCGCCGCCACGTAGCCGCTTCGATATGCGGAAGCAACGGCGTCGACGTCCGCCTCGGACATCTGCAGGCCGAGCGCCCGGAACACCCTCCTGAAGCGCTCGCGGCGCGCCTCGTTCAGCTCGACGCGGCCGGCGAGGACCTCGATGTGCATCTCTTCGAGAAACCGGATGTGGTGGCGCTCGAACGAATCGAAGTCGGTGGCGTCGGCGTGGCGGCGATGCACTTCGGCGAGCGCGGCGCGCGCCGAGCGATGATGATCGAAGAGAGTGTCGTCGAGATCGAACAGGACGGCACGGGCCAAGGCGATCACTACCGGGGGGATTCAGCCATGGGGGGCGGAGGCAGTATACCCGACGGCGGCGCGTCGCGACGCGCCCGAAGCGCGATGCCCACGAGCCTCGGGAGGAGGCGCGGAAAGTGCCACAGCAGCCGGCGCCGCGCCGCGCGGTACGAGAGCCGCCCGCGCGCGTAGTCGACGAGGACCGTCGAGAACTCCGGACGCGCGTTCGCGACCCGCACGACCCCGTCCATGCGCGCGGGGCTCGGAAAGAGGTACTTCTGAATCAGGATCGAATCGCGGAGCTCCGGTCCGATCTCGCGCCGCCACGCGCGGACGTACGCCCGCCGCGCACGCGCGGGGACGATCGCGATCCCGCGCCTCGCCTCGAGGACCGCGCGCGCCGCAAGCTCCCCCGTGACCATCGCATAGTAAATGCCCTCGGCGGAGAATCCGTTCACGAAACCGCCCGCGTCACCCGCGAGCAGCACGCGGCCTTTCGCGGTCCGCGCCAGGGGTCCGCCGATCGGGATCAGAAACGGCGTGAAGTGCCGGCGCTGAGACACGCCGTCCATCAGGCCGCGATCGCGCAGGTGTCCGACGAACTGCTGCTGCAGATCGTACGGTTTGAGATCGATCCGCTCCTTGAAGTACGGCAGCACGTATCCGATGCCCACGTTGACGTGGCCGCGCTTCGGAAAGATGTAGGCATAGCCGTGCGCGCCGCCGTAGCCGTAGAACACGGACAACGTGTCGGATTCGGCGGCCCGGAGACTGTCGACCGGCGTCTCCTCCATCATGTCGAGCGCCAGCTTCGACGGGGGCCATCCCGGGTTGAGGCCCAGGCGCCGCGCGACAACGCTGTTCACGCCGTCGGCCGCGATCACCATCGGCGCGCGGAACTCCCGTCCGTCGCGCAGCCGCAGCGTGACGCCGCGGTGATCCTCGCTGGCCTGCGCGATTGCGGCGGGCGCCACGATCGATGCGCCGGCGTCCGCCGCCAGCGAGGCCAGCAGCGCGTCGAACTCGATCCGCCGGATCAGAATCACCGCCGGGCCGTCCGACGCCATCCGGAACACGCCGCCCGAGGGTCCTTCGAGATACAGATTTGAAACCGGATGCACGGGAATGTGTTCGAGCGCGCGCGGCAGCCACGGAAATCGTGACAGCACGCGCGTGCTGATGCCGCCGCCGCACGGTTTCTGCCGCGGAAGGGCGTCGCGCTCGAGGACGAGCACTTGCACGCCGGCACGGGCGAGCGTCCGCGCAGCCGTCGCGCCCGCGGGGCCGGCGCCCGCGACGATGACCTCGGCGTCGAATTTCAAGCTCATGCTAGACTGACCGAATGCCTGCGGCCGCCGTGGTCATTGCTGCCCATAACCTGATGCCGGCGCTTCGCGATCGCGTGAAGGCGGACGGCGAGATTCTGGCGTTTCCGGACACCGAACCGATCCAGGCGCTGCAGACGATCATGGAAGAGCGGCCGAATCTGGTCGTGCTCGAGCGCCTCTTTGCCGCGACGCCGCGCGGCGCCGCGCTGATCAACCGGATCAAGAGCGATCCGCAGCTCGCCAACGCGGAGGTCCGCGTGATGTCGCACACGGGCGACTACTCGCGGCAGGTCGTCAAACCGTCGGCCGCGGCCCGCGCCGCGATGGAGGCGCAGGCCGAGGGCGCGTCGGCCGAGACGCAGGCGGGCATCACGTCCGTGGCGACGGAGGAGGCGCCGAAATCGCTCGACTGGCACGGCACGCGCCGCGCGCCCCGCTACCGCATCGCGGGCATCGAGCTGCAGCTCGACGGCAATCCCGCGTCGGTCATCGATCTCTCGACCGTCGGCGCCCAGGTCATCTCGCCCACCGTCCTGCGGCCGAACCAGAAAGTCCGCATCACCGTGCCGAACGACGATTTCACGCTGCGTTTTCGGGGCGCGATCGCATGGGCGAAATTCGAGCTGCCGCAGCCTCCCGCCAAGGCGCCCCAATACCGCGCGGGCGTCGAATTCACCGACGGCGACCCCGAAACGCTCGACTCGATCATCGCCCGCCATCGCAGCTGATTCCTTCTTCCTGAATCCCGTACAACACAGAGTCACAGAGTCCACGCAGACGCACCGAGGAGCGGGTCGTGTTCGTGTTGCCGCGCTTCGCGCGGCACGAGGGCTTCTGATCGCGTGTGAATCGATCAACCACGCTGATGAAGAACGCTTCGGCGATCAGCGTATAGCCTCCGTGCGTCTCCGTGTCCTCTGTGCCTCTGTGGTGTACGTCTTCGTGATCCCGACTCCGTCATCGTCCGAACCACTTCGCCGCGATCGACTCGTCGCGGATGATCGTGTCCTCGCGCGCGGAGCCCGTCGACAGGACGGCGGCCGGCACGCCGGTGAGCTCCTCGAGGCGCGCGATGTACCGCTGCGCGTCCTTCGGAAGATCGCCGTAGCGTCGGACCCCGGCGGTCGGCTGCTTCCATCCCGGCAGCGATTCGTACACCGGCTCGCACGCCGCGAGCTGCGCGATCTCGCCGGGGAATTCGGTCAGCGTCTTGCCGTGACAGCGATACGACGTGCAGATCTGGACCTCCTGCATCCCATCGAGGACGTCGAGCTTGGTCAGGGCGAGCGCGTCGAGCCCGTTCACTCGAACGGCGTAGCGGACGGCGACGGCGTCGTACCAGCCGCAGCGACGCGGCCGCCCCGTGACCGCGCCGAACTCCTGTCCCGTCTCCCGCAGCCGGTCGCCAAGCTCACCTGTCAGCTCCGTCGGCAGCGGCCCTTCGCCGACGCGGGTGGTGTACGCCTTCGCGACCCCGAGCACGCCGTCGATGGCGCGCGGCGGCAGGCCGAGGCCGGTGCACACGCCCCCGATCGTCGCGTTCGAGGACGTGACGTAGGGATAGGTCCCGTGGTCGATGTCGAGCAGCGTGCCCTGCGCGCCTTCGAACATGATGGATCGGCTGTCGGCGCGCGCGCGCGAGAGGAACAGCGACACGTCGGCGACCCACGGCGCCATTCGCTTCCACGCGGCGGCGAGCTCGGCGAGGACCTGGTCGGCATCCATGACCGAATCGCCGATGATCCTGTTGCGCGCTTCGACGTTGTGCCGGATCGCGCTGCTGAGCGCCTCGGCGTTGGCGAGGTCTCCGACGCGCACGCCCCGGCGCGCGATCTTGTCCTCATACGCCGGCCCGATGCCGCGCGACGTCGTGCCGATCTTGCGCTCCCCGCGGCGCGCTTCACTCAGCAGGTCCAGCTCGCGGTGGTACGGGAGAATCAGGTGCGCCTTGTCGCTGACGATCAGCCGGTCGCCGATCGCTATCCCCGCCCGCGCGAGCTCGTCGATCTCGGCAAACAGCGCCTGGGGATCCACGACGACCCCGTTGCCGATCACGCACGTGATCCCCTCGTGGAGGATCCCCGATGGCAGGAGCCGCAGCACGAACTTGCGGCCGTTCGCGTAGACGGTGTGGCCCGCGTTATGCCCGCCCTGGTAGCGCGCGACGATAGAGAAATTCGGCGTCAGCAGGTCGACGATCTTGCCCTTGCCCTCATCGCCCCACTGCGCGCCCAGTACCGCGATATTTGCCATCAACCGCAGTATTCTACCTTCGTGATTCAGCATTCGTCATGCATTCGGCATTCATGATTCACCTTGACGGCAACAGTCTGACGCTCGAAGACCTGCAGTCGATCGCGGGCGACTACGCGACGGTCGGCCTGCACCCGGCCGCCGCGGCGGCAGTGGACGCCTCGCGCGCGGTCGTCGATCGGCACGCCTCTGGCGACGCGGCCGTCTACGGCATCAACACGGGCTTCGGCTCGCTGGCGGACGTCAAGATTCCCAAGCCCGCGCTCGGCGAGCTGCAGCGGAACCTCCTTCGCAGCCACGCCGCGGGCGTCGACGAGCCGCTCTCGGTCCGCGCGGTGCGCGCCACGATGGCGCTGCGCGCGAACGTGCTCGCCAAGGGCTTTTCGGGCGTCCGGCGCCCGACGCTGGATCTCCTCATCGCCGCGCTGAACGCGCGGGTGCATCCGGTGGTGCCCAGCCGCGGGTCGGTGGGCGCCAGCGGCGATCTCGCGCCCCTGGCGCATCTGGCGCTCGTGCTGATCGGCGAAGGCTTCGCCATCGTCGGCGACGATCCGAGGGCCGTGGACGGGCGCGCGGCGCTCGCGCGCGGCGGACTCGCCCCGATCGAGCTCGGCCCGAAGGAAGGGCTCGCGCTCATCAACGGCACGCAGGCATCGGCCGCGGTGGCCGCGCTGGCGGTCCTTGGCGCCGCGCGGCTCGCGCGGGCGGCCGATATCGCGGCGGCGCTGTCGATCGACGGCCTCCGCGGGTCGTATCATCCCTTCGAAGCCCGGCTGCATGCGCCGCGTCCGCACCCCGGACAGGTCGTCTCGGCCGCCAATCTGCTGCGGCTGCTGCAGCACAGCGGGATCAACAAGTCGCACGAGAACTGCGGGCGCGTGCAGGACGCCTACTCGATGCGCTGCGCGCCGCAGGTCCACGGCGCCGCGCGCGACGCCTTCGCCCACGCGCGCGCCACGCTCGAGATCGAAGCCAACGCCGCCACCGACAACCCGATGGTCTTTGCGGACGCCGGCGACATCGTGTCCGGCGGGAACTTCCACGGCGCGCCGGTCGCGATCGCCGCCGATCTGATCGTCCTCGGCCTGCTGCAGCTCGCCACGATTTCGGAGCGCCGCTCCGATCGCCTCGTCAATCCCGCGCTGAGCGGGCTGGCGCCCTTCCTCACGCGCGACAGCGGCCTGCATTCGGGCTACATGCTCGCGCAAGTGACGGCGGCCGCGCTCGTCTCCGAGCTCAAGACGCTCGCGCACCCCGCCAGCGTCGACACGATTCCGACGTCCGCGAACCGGGAGGACCACGTGAGCATGAGTATGGCGGCGGCGCTGAAGGCGGAGCGCGCGGTGCGGCTCGCGACGCACGTCGTCGCAATCGAGATCATGCTCGCGTGCCAGGCGATCGATCTGCTCGCGCCGCTCGCGACGTCGCCCGCGCTGGCGCCGGTGCACGCGCGCGTGCGATCGGCCGTCGCGACGCTCGACGACGACCGTCCGCCCGCGCCCGACATCGCGTCGATTTCAGAATTGATTGCCGGGGGATCGCTCGAACGCGCATGCGCGGCAGAAGTCAAATAAAAAATTTTCAGATTCAATTTGACAACGCCCGCGTTCGTTTTTAGATTGCTATTCCTCCGCGCGCGACGGCTGCGACGTCGAGCGCTTCACGCATGAGGACGCTCAGCCGCCACGTCAGCGCGCCGCACGGCGCCGCGATCACCTGCAAGGGATGGCCGCAGGAGGCCGCGCTGCGCATGCTGATGAACAACCTCGATCCGGCCGTGGCGGAGCGGCCCGAGGACCTCGTCGTGTACGGCGGGTCCGGCCGCGCCGCGCGATCGTGGGAGGCCTTCGACGCGATCGTGGCCACGCTGCGGCGCCTCGACCACGACGAAACGCTCCTCGTGCAGTCCGGCAAGCCTGTCGGCGTCTTCCGCACACACCCCTGGGCTCCCCGCGTCCTCATCGTCAACGCCCTGCTGGTCCCGGCATGGGCCACCTGGGACGTCTTCCGCGATCTCGAGGACCGCGGCCTGACGATGTACGGGCAGATGACGGCGGGAAGCTGGATCTATATCGGGACGCAGGGCATCCTGCAGGGCACCTACGAGACGCTCGCCGAACTGGCGCGCCGTCATTTTCATGGCACGCTGGGCGGCCGGCTGGTCGTGACCGCCGGGCTCGGCGGGATGGGCGGGGCCCAGCCGCTGGCCGTCACGATGAACGAAGGGATCGCGCTCGTCGTCGAGGTCGATCCCGCGCGGATCGAGCGGCGCCTCGCGACCCGCTACGTCGACGAGCGGACGCGGTCGCTCGATGACGCGCTGGCGCGCATCGATCGCTGGCGGCAGGCGGGCGATGCGCGATCGATCGCGCTCGAAGCCAACGCGGCCGATATCCTTCCCGAGCTCGCCCGCCGCGGCATCGTCCCCGACGTGGTGACGGACCAGACGTCGGCGCACGACGCGCTCAACGGCTACGTGCCCAACGGCATGCCGCTCACGGAGGCGTCGGCGCTGCGCGCCGCCGATCCGCCGGAATACGTCCGGAGATCGATGGCCGCCATGGGCGCCCACGTGCGCGCGATGCGCGAGCTCCAGGATCGCGGCGCGATCGTGTTCGACTACGGCAACAACATCCGGGCGCAGGCCGAGAAGGCCGGGGTCGCCGACGCCTTCCGCATTCCGGGCTTCGTGCCCGAGTACATCCGTCCGCTGTTCTGCCGCGGCAAGGGACCGTTCCGGTGGGCGGCGCTCTCCGGGGAGCCTGCGGACATAGAGGCCACCGACCGTCTGGCGCTCGAGATGTTCGCGAACGACGAGGCGCTGTGCCGCTGGATTCGTCTTGCCTCGGAGCGCGTCGCCTTCCAGGGACTGCCGGCGCGGATCTTCTGGCTCGGCTACGGCGAGCGCGCGCGCTTCGGGCTGGCCCTCAACGATCTCGTGCGGCGCGGCGTCGTCTCGGCGCCGATCGTGATCGGCCGCGATCATCTCGACGCGGGGTCGGTGGCGTCGCCCAACCGCGAGACGGAAGCGATGCGCGACGGCAGCGACGCGATCGCGGACTGGCCGGTCCTGAACGCGCTGCTCAATACCTCGTCGGGCGCGACCTGGGTATCGGTACACCATGGCGGCGGCGTCGGGATCGGCTACTCTCTCCACGCGGGGATGGTGATCCTCGCCGACGGCACGCGCGAGGCGGACGAGAAGCTGCAGCGCGTGCTGACGTGCGATCCGGGCATTGGCGTCGTTCGCCACGCCGATGCAGGCTATGCTGAGGCCATCGCGACGGCGCGGGAGAGTGGAATCGATATGCCGATGCTGCCGAACACGCCGGGGACTGCGCGATGATGATTCCAGAGCGTCCGACGCTCGAACGGCGGGTCCTGGCGGCGCTGGATGGGTCCAGCGGGGCCGGCGCCCGCATCCCCGTCGTGGTCGGCGGATGCGGCACCGGCCGCACGTCGCTGCTGCTCCGGCTGCGCGATCTGATCGGGCGCACCCAGTCCCAGTACGTCGACGTCGAGCGGATCGCGACCACGCCCGAGCGGTTTCTTCGGACGCTGCGCGAGTCGTCGCCGTTCCCGGCCCACCAGTACGGCCAGCCGTCGGAACCCGGCGCACGCGACGCCTTCGATGCGACGCTCGCCTTCCTCGATTCCGCGCGGGCGCCCGGCACGATGCCGGCCACCTTCCTGCTCGACGAGTTCCTGGAGCTGCGGACGTTCGAGAGCTTTCCCGGTCTGCGCACCGTGCTCCGCGATCTGGTTGGCGCGCTCGCGTCGAGCGGCAATCGCTTCGTCCTGACGTCGCGCTACCCGTCGCGCGCGCTGCGGCTGCTCCGCGACGCGCCGCCGCAGTTCGAGGTCATTCACGTGGCGCCGCTGACCGCCGCGGAAGTCCGCGCGACGCTTCCGGGCTCGCACGACGACGATCACCTGCGGGGTGGACGCGCCGGCGCCGCCGAAGAAGACGTCGAGCGTCATCGCGACGAGCTCGCCCGGCTCGTCCAGGCGCTGTCGGACGGCCGCCCGTCGTACGCGCGCGCGATCGCGGAAACGGCGACGACGCAGGCCTCGCGGGGAGGAGCCGATCCGATCAGCGCCCTGGCCTCGCTGCTCGCTCCAGGCGGACAGCTTTCGCAGAGCTGCCGGTTCTCGTACGAGCTGCGCCTCCACCGCGCGCGGGGCTATGGCGCGCTCAAGGCGATCCTCGAAGTGCTCGCGGAAGAAGAGCCGCTGACGCTCACCGAGATCGCCCTTCGTTTGCATCGGACGCCCGGTTCCACGAAGGACTATCTCTCCTGGCTCGAAGACGTCGATCTGATCGCATCGCGGCAGAAGCGCTACAGCTTCGCCGATCCGATGCTGCGGCTCTGGGTGCGCCTGCACTGTCGCCCCGTTCCCCCCGGTGAGGACGACATCGCGCGCGAGCTGCACACCTACGTGCTCTCGCGGCTCCCGCAAGGCGAACCCGCGCTGGCGCTCGCCGGCCCGCCGGCCGAGCGGGACAAGTACTCGGGGATTATCGAGATCGATTAACGGCTCAAGGCTTATGCCTCAGGGCTTATGAGCAGATCCCTGAGCCATGAGCCCTAAGCGGACAGCTTCTCGATCGCCGCTTTCGCCGCGGCTTGCGCGGCTTCCTTCTTGCTCCGCCCCTCGGCGCTGGCGATCGATTCTCCTTCCACGACGACCTCGACGACGAAGCTCTTGCGATGATCCGGGCCGAGCTCGCCGGCGAGGCGATACGCGGGCAGCCCCCGGCCGCGCGACTGCAGCCACTCCTGGAGCGCCGACTTCCAGTCCGCGGTGAAGCTCGCCCCGGCGCCCGTGCGCCGCGCTTCCTCGACGAGCGCGTCGAACTGCTTTTCGATGAACGCGCGCGCGGGCTCGATGCCGCCGTCGAGATAAATCGCGGCAATCAGCGCCTCGTAGCAATCCGCGATGATCGCGTGCTTGCGGCGTCCGCCCGTCTTCTCCTCCCCTCGTCCGAGGATGAGGAACTCCCCGAGGCCGATCCGCTCGGCCAGGCGCGCGAGCGCGGCCGAGGACACGAGCGACGCCTTCAGCTTCGACTTCTGCCCTTCGTTGTGCTGCGGGAACTCGCGGAAGAGCATGTCGGCGATCACGAAGCCGAGGACCGAGTCGCCGAGGAACTCCATCGACTCGTTGTCGAAGACGCCGCCGCTCGCGTCCTCGTGAACGCGCGAGCGATGGGTGAGGGCGTGCTCGAGCAGGCCGCGATCCCTGAACCGATAGCCGATCCGGCGTTCGAGCGGCTCGAGCTCCGAGCCGAACGGCACCACGCGGCCGCCCTCCATCTCATCGCGGTGGCTCGCGATGATCCGCACGGCCGCCGCCGCGTGCTCCGCGTTGACGGCGATGCGCCGCTCCCAGGCCTGATCGTTGAGCGCGAGCGGAAACGCCGTCCGGGAATTGTCGCTGAGCATCGCCGACGGAATGCCGTGCGTCTCGAGCAGTCCGCGGACGACGGTCGCCTCGATCTCCGACGGCGAGCGGAAGATGACCACCAGATCGCCGCCGCTCACACCGCCACCCTCGCGCGCTCGACGCCAATCTGCTCGACCTTGATCAGGATCATCGTCATGTCGTCGTGCTGGTCGGCGGTGCCCACGAACGACTCGATTTCGCGCAGGATCCGCTCGCGCAGATCCCCCGTATCCAGGTGGCCGTGCTCGGCCACGAGCCGTCCGAGGCGCGCATCCCCGAACAGATCGCTCTCGCGGTTCATGGCCTCCGTGATTCCGTCCGTATAGAGGACGATCACGTCGCCCTTGTGCAGATCGATCTGATGCTCCTCGAGCAGCTCCGCGAACTTTTCCGTCGCGCCCGGGATCCGCAGGCCGACCACGAGCCCGTTGGGGACGAGGACCTGCGTGCCCCCTTCGCTCCCGTCGCCGCGCAGGTACAGGAGCGGGGTGTGGCCGGCGCGGGCGAACGTCGCGGTGCCCGCCACGAGATCCAGCACGGCGTAGGTCATCGTGATGAAGCTGCGGGTATCGAGGTTCTCCGAGATGATTCGATTCACCTCGAGCAGGAGCTGCCGCGGCGACTGGTAGATCTGGCTGAGGGAAAGGACGAGCCCCTTGAGCTCCGCCATGTAGAGCGCGGCCGATGTCCCTTTGCCCGACACGTCCGCAATCAGCACGCCGAGCCGCCGGTCGCCGAGCGGAAAGAAGTCGTAGTAGTCGCCGCCCACTTCTCGCGCCGGCACGCAGAGCGCCGTGACCCCGATCCCGGCGAACTCGAGCGGGCCGCGCGGGAGGAGCGACATCTGGATCTGCCGTGCGATGCGCAGCTCTTCCTCCATCCGCTTCTTCTCGGCCGCCGTCTGCAGGAGGTTTTCGATGCTGCCCGTCATCTGATTGAACGAGCCCGCGAGCTCGCCCAGTTGATCGCTCGACGCGATGTTGATGCGGTGCGTGAAATCCCCCTGTCGCACGCGCTCGGTCCCCATGAACAGCTCGTGCACGGAGCTGGTGATCGATCGCGCGAGCGCGAGTCCCATGACGAGCGCCGCCGCCTCGATGATCAGGAACAGGATGCCGATCGCGACGAGCATGAACATCAATGCGTCGGAGAGCGGAATCCCCTGCACCATCATCGACTGCGCGCTCGACAGGTGTTTGTAGAGCTCGCGCAGGCGGTACCCGAGCACGAGCGTGTCGCTGTGGAACTGCCCCGTGTCCCAGTCGTACACGTCGAGGTTCGCGAGGCTGTTCTCGAAGAACACCGACCCGCCGCGCTGCGGCGAGCCGCCGTTGGCGCCGGCATTCGCCGCGCCGACATTCCGGTTGAACACGTTCTCGAGACGCACGCCCGTCTGCTGGTACAGCCGGTGGTTCACATAATCGTCGAGAGGAATGTCCACGACGACGACGCCGCCCACGCCGCCCGGGCCGACCTTGACGACCGCCCGCATCACCAGCTCCTCTTCGCCGGAAGCGTCCTTCTCGGGCACGCCGAACGATCTCGCGATCCCGTCCTCCTTGTGGGCCTTGACCCAGGCGGGGACGGTGGCCGGCAGCGCCAGCGTCCGCCACGGGCCGTAGCTCTTGATTATCCCGCCCGGCGCGACGTACGCGACCGACATCGCCGGATACGTCATCATGCGGATCCGGTGCACGCGTTCGATGGTCTCGGCGGCCGAGGACGGCTCGCGCGCAATCTCCGTCGCGGCGGCCTGCGCGCTCAGCCGCGCGTTGTCGAGCACTTCGTCGTAGCCATCCTTGAACAGATACGCACTGACGTTCATGAACACGAGGCTGCCGGCGAACAGGAAGAACACCAGGATCAGGAGCGATGGGATCACGCCGATGAAAATGTAGGAGAGGATCAGCTTCCGCCGCACGCGCCACAGCAGGTGGCGCTTGACCTGCACGAACAGCCGCCAGCCGAACACGCCGAGCGCGATCGCCAGGCCGATCGTCGCCGTCGCGCTGACGACGCGGATCGCCGCGGGCAGCGGACCGGCGATCCGCCAGAGCGCCACGAGGAGTTTGATCGCGGCCGACGCGATGAACAGCCGGCCCGGCCAGCTATGAAGGAGAACGTCGCGTGAGGTCGGCTGCGGTCGCGTGGCGGGCCGCGGGGAGAAGACACGCGCCATGTGCGATTATTAGAGCATGAAACTCCCGCCGGAGGCGCGCTTCTCCACCATCTGCATCCACGCGGGACAGACGCCCGATCCCGGAACGGGAGCGATCATCACGCCCATCTTCCAGACGTCGACCTACGTCCAGGAAGAACTCGGCAAACACAAGGGCTACGAGTACGCGCGCACGCAGAATCCGACGCGCGCCGCGCTCGAAGCGAACATCGCCGCGATCGAAGGCGGCCGCGCGGCATACGCTTTCGCGTCGGGCATGGCCGCCATCGACGCCATCACCACGTTTCTCGCGGCCGGCGATCACGTCGTCGTCACCGACAACACCTACGGCGGCACGTTCCGACTGTTCGACAAGGTGCTGACGCGCTACGACCTGCAATTCAGCTACGTCGACACGTCGCAGCCCGAGCTCGTCGAGCGCGCGATCCGCCCGAACACGAAGATGCTGTTCGTCGAGACGCCGACCAATCCCGTCATGCGCCTCACCGACATCGGGCACACCGCCGAGATCGCCCGCCGCCACTCGGCGCGCCTGGTCGTCGACAACACGTTCGCGAGTCCGGCCGTGCAGCGGCCCATCCCCCTCGGAGCCGATCTCGTGACGCACAGCACGACGAAATACCTCAACGGTCACAGCGACAGCGTCGGCGGCGTCGTCGTCGCGGCGCGCGACGAGGACGCCGAGTGGCTGAAGTTCATCCAGAACGCCGCGGGCGCGATCCTGAGTCCGTTCGATTCGTGGCTCGTCCTGCGCGGCACGAAGACGCTGACGGTGCGCATGGCGCAGCACAACGCGAACGGCCAGGCGCTCGCGGAGTTCCTCGAAGCACATCCGAGGGTGTCCCGCGTGCTGTACCCGGGATTGCCGTCACACCCGCAGCACGAGCTCGCCAGGCGGCAGATGCGCGGATTCGGCGGAATGCTCTCGTTCGACGTGGGAACCTTCGAGATGGCGCGGCGCGTGTGCAACCGGGTGCGATTGATGGCGCTGGCCGAGAGCCTCGGCGGCGTCGAGACGCTGATCTGTCACCCTGCGTCGATGACCCACGCGTCGGTGCCTCTCGAGCGAAGACAGGAGATCGGCCTCACCGACAGCCTGGTCCGGATCTCGGCGGGCATCGAGGACATCGGCGACCTGATCGACGATCTGCAGCAGGCGCTCGACTGAATTGGTGAATTGGTGAATTGGTGAATCAGTGAAGTCAACGGAGGGCTGGATCTGTCGGTGTGCGCCGGCGGTGCCGGACGAACTCGACGATCACCGGCAGGAGCGAGACGAAAACGATTCCGATCGTAACCAGTGAGAAATGGTTCTTGATGATCGGCACGTTCCCGAACAGGACGCCCGCCAGGAGACACATTCCGACCCAGCCGATCGCGCCGATCGCGTTATAGGTCACAAAGGCCGACCACGTCATCTGTCCCGCCCCGGCGACGAACGGCACGAAGGTCCTGACGATCGGAACGAATCGCGCCAGGATCACCGCCTTGCCGCCGTAATTCTCGAAAAACTGATGGGCGCGACCCAGATAGTCGCGATTCATCCACCGTCCCAGGATCGTGGAGCGATCGGTCGCCGTGAATACCCGGGGGCCGACGGCGCGGCCGACCGCATAGTTCACGATGTTGCCCGTGAAGGCGGCCGTCGCCAGCAGCGTGAACGCGACCCATGGATTCAAGGCCCCGGTGGCCGCCACCGCGCCTGCGGCGAAGAGCAGCGAGTCGCCCGGGAGGAACGGCGTCACGACGAAACCCGTTTCGGCGAAGATGATCAAGAACAACAGGCCATACACCCACGAGCCATAGAGTCTGATGAATTCCAGAAGATGCGCATCGACGTGGAGTACGAAATCAATCACCCATTCACCATTTCACCAATTCGCCAATTCACCAAATCTCATTCCCCGCTCTGGTCGACTCGCCGATCCAGCGCAGATAGGGCGCGTGGCCGTCGACGATGGGAATCACGATGAATTCCGGGACCTCGTAGGAATGGAGCGCCCGCACGCGTTCCCAGAGCGGGCCGAGACGATCGCGCGACGTCTTGATGACGACCTGACGCTCGGGTGCGCGCTCGACGCCATCGTGCCACCGGTAGACCGACTGCATCGGCGGCAGGATATTGACGCACGCAGCCACCCGCGAGCCGACAATGGCCTCAGCGAAGGCCTCGGCGTCGGCCTCCACTGACAGCGTCGTCAGGACCATCACATATTCCGTCTCGGTCATGATGCGGCCGATCTAATGGCCGGCGCGCCATCGGCCGAAAGCATTGTACAAAGGATCCGCACGCAGCCCGCCCATGACCCCGGAAACCCCTCCGCCACTCAGGCGCCGTCCGAAACCTGTGCCCGTCTCGCGCTGGCGCGCCAGGCTGCTCAACTATGTACTGGGCTTCGTGACGGTCGTCCTGGTGGTCGACGCACTGGTCGGCAGCCGCGGACTGCTGGAAACCATCCGCGCCCGCCGCCAGTACGCGGATCTCGCGCAGGAACTCGCGCAGAAGCGGCGCGAGAACGCCCGCCTGCGCGAG
>Ga0310810_10003103_pt1 | contig 18053 bp, 11 predicted proteins | sample NCmetagenome_FD_207641 | JGI IMG/M metagenome (GOLD analysis project Ga0310810, IMG submission 207641) | Soil microbial communities from experimental microcosm in Duke University, North Carolina, United States - NC | ecosystem: Engineered > Artificial ecosystem > Soil microcosm > Unclassified ...
ATGAATTGCAGACGGGCGCGATTGTCACAGTGGACGAAGCCCGAGGGAAGGTGCGGATGCTGCCGCTGAAATCGATGACGGAATTCTGAAGCGTCACCAGGTTTCGCGACGCACAGGAGCGTGGCGGTGTCTGACCCGGCACGATCTGCGACTCGTGGGCACTGGAGAGGATGTTGGTGGAGGCGGCGGGAGTCGAACCCGCGTCCGAAAGTACGTCGTCGTAGGACTCTACATGCGTAGCCACTTCTGAAATCTCATGCCCGGCGTGAGGAAGCGGCTAAAAACCGCCGGACACCAGACCCGGTAAATCTCGCCGCTGCGCGCCGGGTCGCCGCGCAGCCGCCAGCCTGTTTAATGGCGTTCGGCCCTCAACCACCAGGCCAGGTCAAGGCGAACGTCACTGCTTAATTAAGCAGCGAGAGCGTACTGAGAATCCGCAGTTAACGGATGTTCCATCAGATTTACGAGTTAATGGTGCTCGGCATGCATCCCGCGATCTCGCACTCCCGTCGAAGCCAAATTCGCCCCCACGGTGGTTGGGACAGACGCGCCGGACGCTCACCCGGCGCACGCTTCATTGTACGCGCTGAGCGGCGGAGCGGCGCTAGGTCCTGGCCAGCGCCAGTTCGGCGCCATCGGCCGGGCTGCCGTCGTGGGCCATCAGCAACGGCAGGGTCACGACGAACAGCGATCCCTGGTTCAGCCCGCCGCTGTAGACGTCGATGCGGCCGCCGTGCAGGAGCACGAGGTCGCGGACGATGGCAAGCCCCATCCCGAGACCGCTATGTGACCGGGTCGGCGACGCGTCGGCCTGACGGAAGCGATCGAACACGAACGGCAGGAACTCGGGCGCGATGCCGATGCCGGTGTCGCGAACAGAGATCTTGACCTTGTCGCCGTCGGGCTCCACATTGACCCAGACGGCGCCGCCCGGCTGCGTGAACTTCACGCCGTTGGCCACCAGGTTCGTGACGATCTGTGCGAATCGGCCGACGTCGGCCGAAATCATGAAGTCGTTCGGGCCGGCGGCCTCCAGACCGTGCAGCGTGACACCTTTGGCGTCCGCAGTCGGCCGCAGCGAATCGACGACGGCGGCAATCGCGGGCAGCACGGACAACGGACGTTTGTCGAGTCGCATCTTTCCCATGAGGATGCGTGAGACTTCCAGGAGATCGTCGATGAGCTGCGCCTGCGCGCGGGCGTTCCGGTCGATGATATCGAGCGCGTGCGCGCGGCGATCGTCACGAACGCTTCCGGCGCGAAGCATCGAGAGCCAGCCGAGCATGGCGTTGAGCGGTGTTCGGAGCTCATGTGACAGCACAGCCAGGAACTCGTCCTTCGCGCGATCCGCCGCCTGCAATTCGGCGGCGTGCCGTTCCGCGGTTTGCCACGCGCGCACCTGCGCGCGCATCAACGCAAACAGCAACAGCGACACCAGCGCGCCGACGACGAAGGTTCGTTGGGCCTCGGGTGGCAGCGGCATCGTGCTCGACTGCCGTGAGCTCGCGATGAGCAGCCACTGACGCCCGCCGATGGAGAGCGTGGCGCTCGACTGCACGCTTCCTTTGCCCTCGCCAGAGCTGACCAGCAGCGCGTTGGTGTTCTGCGTACTGTCGTAGATGGCGATGTCCAGATAACGCATCGTCGCCGCCGCGATGCTGTCGCTGAAGATGACGTCGGGACTCAGCCGACTGAAGACGAAGCCCGTCAGCGCGCGACGGCGCTGTTCGACGGAGTCCAGGGGTGCGCCGCGGCGATAAATAGGAAGGTACAGGACGAATTCACGGGTACTGCGGCCCGCTGATGAATTAACCGCAAGAAGCTCAGTGATAGCTGGCGCGTTGGTGTCGGCTGCACGTCTCATCGCATTGAGCTGCTCGGGTTCGGAGCCGAGATCGAAGCCGATGCTGCTCCGATTGTCGTCGTCGCGCGGCTCGAGCAGCACGGCAGGAAAGTATTCGGGCCGAGTCACTTCCGGTCGGACATTCAGGTCCGCCAGACCGTCGAGCGACATCGAGCGGACAAATGTCCGCAGCATGCTTGCCGGCACGCGTGGCGCAAAACCAATCCCTTTCACGCCAACATAGCGTTCGCGCAGCTGCAGTCCGGATATGAACGCGCGGAACTCTCTGAAGTTGATTTCAGGGCTCGCGTTGAGAAGTGCCGCCGACGCGTGCGTCACCCCTACGATCGTGTCGAGCTGAACCTGTGTGACACGCTGAACCGCGAGCGTATCGGCGCGGAAGCCATTCGCGATGGCCAGTTCCTGCCGTGTGGCGATCGTCGTCACCGCCGTGGCGGTGAGCACACAGCCCAGAACGAGGACGATGAACGGAACCCACTGCTGGACGTAGGGGCTGCGGCGAATTGGACCGCGGAGGGTGGATGCCATAGCGAACGCTTGCAGGTAATCGTTCGAGTTATCGGTGCGCCAGGGGATATCCAATATCGATCTGAGCTCATCGATACGCAAGTATTTTCGGCCCTAACCTCAGCTTTTCTGTGAAACATGACTCACGCCGCCGAATCCAGCGATGCGGTTGATTCTGCGCACCGAAACGGTGTGATCACGCGCACGTCCGAGGCCTGTGTGCGCGAGAGCACATGTGCTGAAACGCGCTCAGCCGGACACATGAAGCGTTCCGGTTCAGAACACGGCGGTTCCGCGGGGTCTGTCTCAGGGATCGCGAAATCGTTGTGGTGCACGAACTTCTCGCACCGGCGCGAGCTGGACCGTTGATTGCTGGTTTCCCGGCAAATCGATCATGAACGCTCCGGCAGCCGCACACCCGCACCTGAAGCTCGTACGTTCGCCGAATGAGGCCGAGCACCCCGTCCGGGCCCAAATGAACTCGGAGCGCCGCGCTCATCGGCGTTTGACGATCTCGGAGCTGTCGTGGCTGAACCACGCTCGCATCAAGTACGGCCCTGACGTGTCGTTAATCGATTTGTCAGCAGGAGGTGCACAAATCGAGACGACCAGTTATGCGCTGCAACCAGGGACCGCGGTGGTCATCGAGCTCGCAGCGGGTGAGCGGACGTGGCCGGTTCCGGCGCGGGTACTGCGTTGTCACATCGCCACGCTCGTACCCCACACCACCTATCGCGGCGCGTTGGCGTTCAAACGTCCATTTGACTTTCAGGACATCGCCAACGTTGTGGAATCCGCGACGGAAGTGAACCCAGTTCATGAGTACGCGAGATTGAAGGTTGCCTTGAATCGCGTCGGCGAGTCATGCGGTTCCGCAGCAACCCTGACCGCGACGGGAAGGCAGGCGCTCGAAACCGCCTTCGGGATGGTTGAATCGGCCAAGCGACGCGCATCGACCGGCCCCTTCATCAACGAAATGGGTCGGTTGCTTCGACTGCTGACGGCATCGGTCGAGAATGCTGCCGACCCTGCTGCGCTGGTGCCGGAGATTGTCACGCGGCTGCATCGGACCGTGCCTTCGCTCATGGTCCGCATCGTCGATGCGGGGCACGCGTCGCAGATTCGCAGCGAGGCAGTGTATTTCCGGGTTCCAGGCGAAGGCCCTGCGGCATCCGATTGTCTCGTGATCGAGTTTCCGGGTGATTGCCAACTGGAAGCATGGCACCTTCAGCTGCTGGAGGCTGGCGCGCAGCTGATTGGCGTCAGCAGGAACCTCGCATCCTCACGTGAGCCCTCGACCAGTATCGAGGTGGCTCCCGAGCCCAGCCAGCAACGCCCCGAACGTGCGGACGTGCAGCAACGACTCGAGCGTCCGGAAGTCCGAGGCTGGAATAAGCTCGTCGTGCGCTATCTCGACGGGCGTCTGCTGAAGGGTTATGGCCGCGACTTTCAACCAACGAGAGGTTCGCTCGATCTGTGGAACGAACCGGACACGAACCCGGAATCACGGATGACGATTCCGTTCGCCCACTTGAAAGCCGTCTTCTTCGTGCACGATTTCATCGGCAATCCGGCGCATAGCGCCGCCGCGGACGCGGAGGATCCGTCAGCGCGCGGGCGGCGAATCACAATCACGTTCGTCGATGGAGAAGTCCTTCGCGGAACAACGCTCGGTTACAGCCAGAATGCGTCCGGGTTTTTCCTGTTCCCGCTCGACGCGACGACGAACAACACCAAGATTTTCGTGCTGGCCGGGGCGATTCGCCACATGCAGTTCGACGACGCGTCGAATCGCACATCGGTGGCGCAGGCCGCCAGCGTCGCCCGCTAGACCGGGCACGGTTCGCGTCGGCGACTCCCGTAGGCCATCCCCGTATAGCCTGTGTAGGCGGACCTTTGAGGTCCACCCCTGCGATATCCCCTCACTCGTTAACCCTGCGATGAGCGACATATTCGTGTGGTCGTAGGCCTGGGAGTGAAATCCGTAAGGCAAATGGACGATACGTGTAATCGTGACGGTTTGTAGGTGTTGCGCCATAACCCCCGACGAGAGCGACAGCCACGTTACGCTCCCCCGAATTCAACGCGCGAAACGGAAGGGAGCATATGCTTCGGGCACCGACTCGAAGCGTCGCTATTTCAGCCATTTAGCGCGACAGCACCGTATAATCGGGTGACCCACTCAGTGCCTTTCGACGATCAGTTTCGCGCGGCGCTCGACAGCACGGCGGCCAACCTGCGTCAGCACCTCGAAGCCGAGCTGCACAATTTTGCGCAGCAGATCATGCGCGCGGCGGCCGAGGACCAGCAACGCGCCGTTGCCGCCGCGTCACAAAAAGTGGCGGCCGAGATTCGCAAGGAAGCCGAGGGTCAGCTCGTCCAGATTCGCACGGCTGCGCAGAAGCATGGCGACGATCTGAAGCGGGCGGCCGAGGCGCAGATCGGCGAGCTTCGCAAAGGCCTTGAGGAATTGCGCGGCCAGGCGCAGCAGCAGATCGACGTCGCACGGCGGAGCGCCCACAAAGAGGTCGAGAGTGCGCGAGCCGAAGTCGCGCGGCTCATCGCCGACGTCGAGCGCGTCAGCGGTGAGGCCGAACGGGCCGTGGCCGACACGGAGAAGCACAAATCGGACGCGGCCATCGCGAGGGAAGAACAGGAAAAGCTGCGGGCAGATGTGATGCACGCCCGCGACGAAGCCGCGCGCGCACAGGATCTAGTCGAACGATTGAAGGCGGACATTGTGCAGGCGCGCGAGGACGCCGAGCGCTCGAAGGCCGAGGCGCTGCAGACGCGTGACGACGCCGAGCGCTGGAAAGCTGATGCATTGGAGGCGCGCGACCAGATTGAGCGGCTGAATGCCGAGGCACGGCAGGCGCGCGCTGAAGCCGAGCGCTGGAGGGGCGACGCCGTCAGCATCAGGAACGAAAACGACACGTTGAACGTGGAGCTCGCCAGCCTGAGGAACGATACGGCAATGCTGCGGGCGGAGGTCGCTGACCTCAGGAACCACAATCAGTCGCTGACCTCCGAGGTTGCGAACGTTCGCAACGAGAACGACGCGTTGCGGGCGAACGACGTGAAGGTGCGGAACGATATCGACATCCTGAGGACGGAGGTCGCCAGCGCCAGGAACGAAGTTGCCACTGCCACGAACGAAAGCGAGACGCTGAAGGCAGAGGTCGCAAAAGCGCGTCGCGATAACGACGCGCTGACCACCGAGACCGGAATCGTCCGAGAGGAAATGGAGAAATGGCGTAGCGCCGTCGAACAGGCGCACGCGGTCGCGGAAACGGCTCGCGCCGAAACCGAACTTCTTCGTGCCAGGGCGGAGCAGGACATCGCCTCGGTGCGTCGTGAGGTCGACGCCGCGCGGCATGCCGCCATGGACGAAGCAGAACAGTTCCGAACAGCCGCGGCACAAGCTGAGCAGGCGTTTACTGCCAGACTCGCGGCCGCCGAAGCGGCGCACGACCGAAAGGTTGCGGAGGTTGTCGCGGGTACCGCACGGCTTTCGGACAGCGTCCAGGCCCTCGACCACGCCGACACTCTGTCGGACGTGCTGGAGCGTCTCGTGCACTGCGCCGCTCCGGAAGTTGATCGAACGGCGATGCTGATCGTGAAGGGCCATCGAATGACAGGGTGGCGGCTTGCTGGCTTTTCCGCCGAATCGCCGCCCGCAAAGTCCATCGATCTCCGTCTGGAGGAAGCCGGTCTGGTAGGTGCCGTCGTCGAGAGCGGCGAGGAATCCTCGCGGCCGGCTGATGCAATCGACGGCGCTTCGTTACCATCGTTCGCGGTCGATTCGAGGGAACGCCATGCGATGGCCTTTCCCGTCCACGTGGGCGGCGAGGTTGTAGCGGTGCTCTACGCCGACGTGGCACGAAACGGCGAGACCCCCTCGTCAGATGCTCGATGGCCTGCGATACTGAGGATCCTTGTCCGACACGCCAGTCGAGTGCTCGAGGCCATGACCGTGCAGCAGGCTGCCGGGTTGCCGACTCAGCGTTCGGTGCGCGCGTACGCCGCCGCGCCCGCTCTCGTGGAGCACGCCGGCAGCGGGTAATCGACAGGTAATCGGGGGCTCCCCATGCAGTGGTGTCTGACTCGCGGGCGATTCCAATCCGCCGCGTTCGTTGCGGTCACTGTAGCTGCGCTCGCCGGTGTGGGCCTGCGTGCTCAGTACGCCGACAGGATTGACGCGCCCGGCCCGAGCGGCGCGGATCGCGCGGTCCGGCTCGTGCCCACGGTCCATCCGGCGGTGCCTTCGCGCCAGACCGATTTCTGGTACGTCCCTGATTCGTTCCCCGCAACAGGCAGCCGCGTCGAATCATCCGCTGAAAAGTTTGCCCGCGCCGTCCGCTTGATCGACACAGGCGATTTCGCGGCAGCGTTTCCGCTCCTGACGGGAGCCGATCTGTCGGCGACGCCGCTGGCGGTCTACGGTTCGTACTACCGTGCGGTCGCGCTCGCCGGGCTCAATCGCATCGCCGAAGCCGACGACGTACTCGCGCAGGTGCAAGCATCTGCCGCCGGTCAACGCGGTTATCTGTTCGACGAAGCGATTCCTCTGAAACGTGCGGAGTTCGAGGTCGCCAGGCAGAACGCGCGGCAGGCGATCGACGCGCTGCAAAAGCTGACGAGCGAGAAATTCCTGACCTCGCCTGAAGACGTCTGGCTCCGCCTTGGACGTGCCGCCGAAGCCGCCGGCGATCGCGCCAAGGCCATAGATGCGTACCGAAAGGTCTATTACGAATCGCCGCTCAGTTCGCAGGCGCTCGATGCGCAGAACCTGCTCGCGCGCATAGACGAGGCGACCCTTGCCGACAAATTCAAGCTGGAACTGGCACGGGCCGAACGCATCTTCACCGCGCGACGGTGGGCGCAGTCGCGCGCCGGGTTTGCGCCGCTCGCCAGCCTCGCCTCCGGAGACGACAAGGAGCTGATCGCGCTCCGCCTCGCGGAATGTGACTACTACCTCGATCGCTTCCGCGCGTCTCGCGATGCATTGACGCCGTTTCTCGAGAGCGCATCGCGGAAGGCGGAGGCACGCTTCTTTTATCTGATTGCCACGCGTGCGCTCGGCGATACCCCTGCCTACGAACGGGAGGCAAGGGCGCTTGTTGAGGAATTCCCCGACAGCAGCTGGGCGCTCGAGACGCTGAACAACCTGGCGTCCTACTACGTGATTGGCGACGACGATGCGGCCGCGGATGAGGTGTTCCGCCAGCTCGTTCGCAGTTTTCCCGAAAGCCGCTACGCGGAGCGTGCGCTGTGGAAGATCGGATGGTGGGCGTACCGGAACGGACGTTTTGCCGATGCTGCCGACGCATTCGATAGCGGGTCCGCGTCGTTTCGACGAGCCGACACACGTCCGGCCTGGCTGTATTGGTCGGGACGAGCACACGACCAGCTCGGGGAGACCGCCACGGCGAACGACCGATACCGCGTCGAAGTGGCGGATTACGAGAACTCCTACTATGGCCGCCTCGCGGCGAAGATGCTCGAGGCGCGCGCGGTGGCGGTCGCCGACAACGTGACGGTCGCGGTGGCGCCGTCAACGCCCGCAATCCCGACCGGGCCGGTCATCCGGCAACTCGTCGCGCTCGAGCTGTACGATGCGGCGCTCAAGGAGCTGCAGTTCGCGCAGCGTGCGTGGGGCAATTCGCCGCCGATTGAAGCGACCATCGCGTGGATACGCCACGAGCAGGCGCAGAAGGAAACGGCACCCGAGCGCTTCGACCACCTTCGCGGCGCCATCAACGCGATGAAGCGGGCGTATCCGCAATATCTCGCCGCGGGTGGCGAACAATTGCCCGCCGCGATCCTTGAAGTGATCTATCCGCTCGACTACTGGCCGCTCATCGACAAGTACTCGAAGGAGAACGGGCTGGACCCGTACCTCATGTCGGCGCTGATCGCGCAGGAATCGACGTTCACCGCAGACGTCCGATCATCGGCCAACGCGTACGGCCTCATGCAGCTGCTGCCGTCGACAGGACGTCGTTACGCGCAGCGTCTCGGTGTCCGCCCGTTCTCGACGTCGTCGCTGACACGACCGGAGGCCAATATCCGCCTCGGCATGGCGTACTTCAAGGATCTCGTCGACCGCTTCGGAGGCCCGCATTTCGCGCTTGCCAGCTATAACGCCGGCGAGAGCCGCGTGTCGCAGTGGCGCGACGAGCGGCCGGGCCTGCAGCAGGACGAATTCATCGACGACATTCCGTTTCCCGAAACGCAGAACTACGTGAAGCGAATTCTCGGAACCGCCGAGGACTACCGCCGTCTGTACGGCGAAGGACGGCTGGTGCCAGGCAGTCTCAAGGATGCTCCGCCAACACGTCCGCTGCGCGTCACGTCCAAGGCGAAATCGACTCGCAAACCTCCTGTGCAGCGGGCGTCACGAAAGAAGAAGACCACCCGCTGATCGATGGACGATCTCCTCGACCTGACCAGCCGCGTCGAGGCGACGCATTTCTGGTTTCGAGGGTTCCGTCGCTTTGTCGCGCCCGCTGTCGCGGACGTTGCCGGTAACCGGCGCGACCTTTACCTGCTCGATTGCGGCTGCGGCACCGGTCATAACCTCGCCACGTTGCTCCGGCCGTACGGACACGCATTCGGATTCGATCTGACGGAGGCCGGGCTTGCGCACGCACGCGCCGCCGGTTTGCGGCTCGCGCGCGCCGACATGGCCGCGATCCCGTTCCAGTCCCGCCGATTCGACGTCGTCACCTCGTTCGACGTCATGCAGTACGTCCGCGATGACGCACACGTGCTGAAGGAAATGGCGCGGGTCCTCAAGCCTGGGGGGGGTCTTGTCCTGACAGCCGCGGCTCTCGATGTGCTCCGCGGCGGGCACGCGGGAACCTGGCCAGAGATACGACGGTACAGCACGGGCCGGATGCGCTCAGTTGTCGAAGGTGCGGGGCTGAAAATCCGATACCTGACCTACCTCTTCGCGTCGCTGTTCCCCGCGATGCTGGCGGTGCGAGCCGTCGGGAGGGCGACTGAGACGAGTGGGGCGGGTGGGGCTGGTGGGGTCGGTAAGGCGGGTGGGGCGAGTGAGGATGACTGGGAGATGCACGTGCCGCCGGCGCCCATTAACGCGGCAGTGACCGGAGTGCTCGCAGTTGAAGCGGCACTGTCGCGCCGCATTCCGATGCCTGTGGGAAGTTCGGTGTTGGTAGTGGCGACCAAGCCGCTCTAGAAGCGGATCAGGAAGCCGAAGTACGGCCCCTTCAATTTCAGATCCCCGATATCGCTTTCGACGTCGTAGTCGACCTTCACCGAGCGGTATCCATACTCCACACCCAGGTTGCGTCCCAGGTTCGCCGTTCCGTAGATGTCGAAATCGACGAATTTCGCGATGGAATCCGTGCGGTTCCACTTGAAGCCGGTCCATTCCGCTGTGACGGAGATATATTTCGTCAGGTATGCGCGCCCCGTTCCGCCGATAGTCGGGACCGGAATGGTGCGATCGAATACCTCGGCCGTCACGCCCGGCGCCGACAGTTGTGCCTTCATCTTGTTGTTCTTCAAGTCGAAGAACACGCCGAGAAAGCCTCGCGAGCCGGCGACGGCATCCCACTCGTAGCCGATGCGCGTCAGCGACCAGTCGAGTTCAGCGGTGGTCGGAATGCCCACCGTGTAGGTCTGCCCCTGGAACCGGACCGTCTCGGTCAGCGTTGCCGTCGAATCGTATTTGATGCTCTCGCGGCTGAAGCGCACCTTGTGCTTCCCGGCCTTCGCCACCGTCCGAAACGAGCGAAACCGTTTTTCATCCACGGCAAAAGTGTTGATGAAATCCACCGGTGTCCCGAGCGTGCCGCTGGTGAGGACAATTTCGGGAGACGGAGTCCAGAAGATCAGAGTCCCTTCGAATCCGAAACTTTCTGGTGAGTCCTGCGCGCTCGCAGAGCTGCCGGCGCAGAGGAGGGCTGCGGACAGCAGGAGGAGTCGAAGTCTCATGGTGGATGTATCGGTCGGTGGAGGAGGAAACCGAAGGTATCAGGTATCAGGTTTCAGGGATGGTCCAGGTATCAGGCTGATGCCTAGACCACGCCTGATACCTGATACCTGATGCCTGCCTAGGCGTCGGCCAACTCCAGTTGCGGCACGCGTCCGGTGAGGACGAGCATCCAGCGCCAGATCGCGGCGGCCATGATGACTAGACAGCAGACCATCATGATGGTCGTGCTGATCGACAGCACGTAGCCCTGCACGTGCAGGTCCGGATTCACGTTCACCGCGAGCGGCCAGAAGTTGTCCCGGATGCTCATGTATCCCGCCGTCATTGTCGTGACGGACAGGAAAATCAGCGGAAGGAACGTGACCCACACGACGCGCGTGCGGCCCATGTTGATGAGCACCGTCGTGGCGACGAAGAGCGCAACTGCGCCGAGCAGCTGATTGGCGATCCCAAAGAGCGGCCAGATGGTGTTGATGTTCCCGGTCCAGATGAAGTAACCCCACGACAGCACCATGAACGCCGTCGCGCCCAGTGAACCTGGCAGCCATTCGGCGTCGCCGACTTTCTTCCATACGCGCCCGCCGAACTCCTGCACGAGGAAGCGACCCACGCGCGTCCCTGAATCGACGGTCGTCAGAATGAACAGCGCTTCGAACATGATGGCGAAGTGATACCAGTACGCCATCAGCCCCTTCATCCCCGGCAACGCGGCAAAGATCTGCGCCATGCCGACCGCCAGCGACACCGCACCGCCGGGTCTTGCCGTGACGTTCTCGCCGACCGCCGCCTGCAGGTCCGGAAGATTGACGATCGGGATATGAAGGTTGGCGAACACGGACGCGCTCGTGTTGATGGCGAAGTAATCGCCCGGGTGCAGCGCGGTGGCGGCAATGAGCGCCATGACGCCGACGAAACCTTCGCACAACATTCCGGCATAGCCGATCGGCCGGATGTCACTTTCCTTGTCGATCATTTTCGGCGTCGTGCCGGTGGCGATGAGTGAGTGGAAGCCGGAGATCGCACCGCATGCAATCGTGATGAACACGAATGGATACCAGGGCCCGGGAATGACTGGTCCGCCGCCGTTCATGAACTGGGAAAACGCCGGCGCCTGCAGCGTGGGATTGACCAGGACGACACCAAGCGCGAGAAACGCGATGGTGCCGATCTTCATGAACGTGCTGAGGTAACCACGCGGGGTCAGTAGCATCCACATCGGCAGGATCGAAGCGATGAACGCGTAAATCGCCATTGCCGCCGTGACCTGATGACGCGTCAGCACCAGGGTGTGCCCGTACGACGACTCCGCAAACGTCCGCCCGAAGATCACTGCGGCGGCCAGCAGCACGACGCCGATGACCGTCGCCTCGCGGATTCGGCCCTTGCGGAACACGAACATGTGAAAGCCCATGAGGAGACCGATCGGAATGGTGACGCCGATCGTGAAGGTGCTCCACGCGCTTTCAGCGAGCGCGTTGACGACCGCAATGCCGAGGCCGGCCAAGGCGACGATCAGGATGAAGAGAATGGCCAGGGCCCCGACCGTGCCGGCGATGGGTCCGATTTCCGAACGCGCGATGTTCGCCAGCGACTTGCCGCCGCGACGCGTCGACGCCCACAGGCTCATCGAATCGTGGACGGCGCCGCACAGCGTGCACCCTGCGACGAGCCACAGCAGTCCGGGTGCGAATCCGAACTGAGCCGCGAGCACCGGTCCGACGAGCGGTCCCGCGCCGGCAATCGCCGAGAAATGATGGCCGAACAAGACCCACCGGCTCATCGGGTGGAAGTTTGACCCGTCGTACTTCGTGTGCGCCGGCGTCACCCGCGCGTCGTCGAGCGCCATCACCTTGGCAGCGATGAATGCGCTGTAGTAGCGGTAGGCAATCATGAAGATGCCCACGACGGGAATCACGATGTAAAGAGCCTGCATGGACGGGAATTCTACGTCATACTCGCGGAATGACGCCTACCCGGCGGCTGCTGGCGTATGTGGGTCGCTATCGCGGCGCTTTCAGCGTTGGATTCCTCTGTATTGTGGCCACAACGGCGATTTCGCTGGCCGGCCCATGGGTCCTCAAGTACGCGATTGACGACCTGACGGCGGGTGTGACGGCCGCCAAGCTGCGCTTCTATGGCGGCGCTGTGCTCGGCCTGGCTGCCCTGACGGGAATATTCCGCTTTCTGCAGCGCCGCATCATCGTTGGCGCGTCGCGTGACATCGAATTCGACCTGCGCAACGACTTTTTCGCGCGGCTGCAACTGTTCGAGCCTGCCTACTTCCATCGAAACAGGACCGGCGATCTGATGTCGCGAGCGACCAACGACCTCAACGCGGTCCGAATGATGATTGGCCCGGCCGTCATGTATCTGTCGAACACGGTGCTCACCTTCGTGGCCGTGATCGTGCTGATGCTGTCGCTCAACCGGCGTCTGACGCTCCTGTCGCTGATCCCGCTGCCGATTCTGTCGGTCGCCGTGTACTTTTTCGGCGCGGCCATCCATCGGCGGTTCGACCGCATTCAGGAGCAGTTGTCGACCATCAGCGCCGTCACGCAGGAGGCGCTTGCCGGCGTGCGCGTCGTCCGGGCGTACCGGCAGGAGCACTTCGAGATTCAACGGTTCCGTGAAGCGAACGAGGAATATGTCAGGCGGAACCGCAAGCTGATTCGGGTGCAGGGCGCGTTCTTCCCGATCATGGGACTCCTCATGGGAGTCGGGTCACTGTTGGTGTTGTGGCTGGGCAGCCGCGATGTCATCGAAGGACGCATGACGATAGGAGAGCTGGTCGCCTTCAATTCCTATCTGGTGATGCTGGCGTGGCCGATGATCGCCTTCGGGTGGGTGACGAACCTGCTGCAGCGCGGGACCGCGTCCTGGAAGCGAATGCTCGACGTGCTCACCGCTGAGCCAGCGATTACAGATGCCGGCGCGAGTTCGCAGATAGCTTCGCAAGAGGCGATTTCCGGCGAAATCGAATTTCGCAACCTGACGTTTGCGTATGGCGACACCGTAGTCCTGCAGCGAATTTCCGCACGGCTGGCCGCGGGCTCGACGACCGCGATTGTGGGGGCCACCGGCTCGGGAAAATCGACGCTCCTGAATCTGCTTCCACGGTTGAACGATCCGCCCCCCGGAACCGTGTTCATCGATGGCATAGACGTCCGCGACATGCCATTGGCGGTGCTGCGCGGCGCCATCGGTTTCGTCCCGCAGGAACCATTTCTCTTCAGCGCCACGATTGCCGACAACATTGCCTTTGGCGCTCCGGCAGCCGCACGCGAGCAGATCGAACAGGCCGCGCATGTCTCCCGCCTCGACAAGGACCTTGCCGATTTTCCGAAAGGCTACGACACCGTCGTCGGCGAGCGCGGGATCACGCTTTCAGGAGGCCAGAAGCAGCGCACGGCGATCGCGCGCGCAGTGATCACCGATCCGCGGATTCTCGTGCTCGACGACGCGCTCTCGGCCGTGGACACCTATACCGAGGAAGAAATTCTGTCGCGTCTCGCGGGCGTGATGCGATCGCGGACCACGATCATCGTGTCACACCGTATTTCCACGGTTCGCAGCGCGGATCAGATTCTCGTGCTCGACGACGGAGAGATCGTCGAGCGCGGTACGCACGACCAGCTCGTCACGCGCGACGGTCTGTACGCGGAGTTGTACCGGAAACAACTGCTGGAGGAGGAACTGGCAGCGTCGTGAATGGAACCCTGAAACTGAACACGGACCGAGCACCGAGAACACAGAAGGGTGAACTGTAGGGTTACATGTCCATCCACGAAGAAGACGTCCTCGGCAAAGCGTACGACGCCCGGCTCATGCGCCGGCTCATTACCTACCTGCGGCCGTACAAACTGCAGGTGGGGCTCGCGACGGCGGCGATTATCGGCCACTCGGCACTCGAGCTTGCACCGCCATATCTGGTCAAGCTGGTCATCGACCGCTACATCCCTCGACGGGACGTGACCGGGTTGTCGATGGTGGCGATGCTGTACCTCGCCACCCTTGCCGGGTCGTTCGTGCTCGATTACGTGCAGACGTGGGTGCTGCAGTTGACCGGCCAGCGGATCATGTTCGACATGCGCATGCAGATCTACGAGCACCTGCAGCGTCTGGATCTCAAGTTCTACGATCGCAATCCCGTCGGGCGGTTGATGACGCGGGTGACAACGGACGTCGACGTGCTCAACGACTTGTTCACCTCAGGGGTCGTCTCGGTGTTCGGCGACCTGTTCACGCTCGCCGGCATCATGGCGATGATGATCTGGCTCGACTGGCGCCTGGCTATTGTCGCCTTCTCCGTGCTGCCGCTCATCTGGGTGGTCACCCAGTGGTTTCGCCGGAACGTCCGCGATTCCTATCGCACGGTCCGAATCTGGATCGCCCGCATCAATGCGTACCTGCAGGAACGGATCACGGGAATGGCCACGGTGCAGCTGTTCCGGCGTGAGGCTCGTGACTTCGAGGAATTCGATCGGATCGATCGGACCTACCGCGACGCGAACGTTCAGTCGATCTTCTACTACGCGGTCTTTTATCCGGCGATCGAGCTCATCAGCGCCCTTGCCGCGGCCTTGATCATCTGGATCGGCGGCGGCTGGGTGCTCGCAGGTGTTCTGACGCTCGGGTCACTGGTCGCTTTTCTCCAGTACTCGTCGCGCTTCTTCCGTCCCATCAGCGATATGTCGGAGAAATTCAACATCCTGCAGGGCGCGATGGCGTCGTCCGAGCGCATCTTTCAACTGCTGGATACGAAGGTGGAGATTGCGTCGGGGTCGAAATCCTGGCCGGGATTCAGGATCGGGGATTCGGGATCCGAGCGACCGGCAGCGCACCCCGGATCCCGGATCCCGGGTCCCGGATCCCGGATCGGTCGCATCGCATTTGAGAACGTCACCTTCGGGTATGTCCCAGGCGAGCCAGTGCTTCGTGACGTCTCGTTCACGGTGGACCCGGGCCAGCGCGTTGCCATCGTCGGGGCGACCGGCGCCGGCAAAACCACGATCGTCAGCCTGCTGCTGCGGTTCTACGACGTTCAAGAAGGTCGCATCACCATTGACGGTGTCGATATCCGCGCAATGGACCTTCAGCAGCTCCGTTCGCTGTTCGGACTGGTGCTGCAGGACGTGCATCTGTTCTCTGGAACGATCGGCGGCAACGTGCGTCTGGGCCAGGATGCGATTGACGACGGCGCCGTCAGACGCGCGGTGGAAGCCGTCCACGCCAGTGGATTCATCGACCGCTTACCTGCCGGCCTCTACACACCCGTCGCCGAGCGCGGCGCGACCCTCTCCGTAGGGCAGAAGCAACTGTTGTCGTTCGCACGGGCGCTCGCGTTCGACCCGCCCGTACTCGTGCTGGACGAGGCCACCTCCAGCGTCGACACCGAAACCGAGCTGCTGATCCGGGACGCGCTGAAAGTCGTGATGCGCGGGCGCACGACGATTGCGATCGCGCACCGACTCTCGACGATTCAGGACATGGACCGCATCGTGGTTCTTCACAAAGGCGAACTGCGCGAATCGGGAACGCATCAGGAACTGCTGGCACACCGCGGCATCTATCACCGGCTTTACCAGCTGCAGTTCAAGGACAAGGAGCTCGTCGGGCGCGCGTCGTAGAACGTCTCGAGAGGGATCGATCGGACTACGGTTTGCAGATCCGTCCCGTCCTCGTCGCATCCGGAAACCTGAACCTATCCGACAGGAGTATGAACGTGCAGCGTGGAACGGCTGTGGATGCGGTTCGTATTCCGGACGGCAAGGAGTGGCTGGACGGCGATCTCCAGATCCCCGCCGGTGCCCGCGGCCTCGTCATCTTCGCGCATGGAAGCGGCAGCAGCCGATTCAGCACGCGCAACCGCCAGGTGTCCGATTTTCTGAATACGGGTGGTTTCGCGACATTGCTCCTCGATCTGCTCACGCCCGCCGAGGAGCGCATCGACGTACGCACTGCCGAGTATCGTTTTGATATCCCGCTGCTCGGCCGTCGCGTCGTCGCTGCCACTGACTGGGCATCGGCACATGAAGGCCTGCAGCAGTTGCCGGTCGGGTACTTCGGAGCAAGCACCGGCGCGGCTGCGGCGCTGATGGCCGCGGCGGAGCGGCCAACCGTCGCCGCCGTCGTCTCGCGTGGCGGACGTCCCGATCTTGCGGGCGAAGCGTTGGCGCGCGTCCGTGCGCCGACGCTCTTGATTGTCGGGGGCAGCGACGAGCCCGTCATCGAACTCAACCAGGCGGCGATTCGATACATGCGCGGCAGCGTGGAGCTGGCGGTCGTCCCTCACGCCACGCATCTGTTCGAGGAGCGGGGCGCCCTCGACGAGGTCCAGAAGCTCGCGCTCGAGTGGTTCACGCGTTTCATCAATCCACGTCGGGGGTAAGGTGTACGGGCCCGAAGCCAATGGGTTCGGACGGCAGCGCGATGAACGATGACCAGGCATTCATCGATCGGCGGCATGCAGGACGCGTATTAGCGTCGCGTCTCGCCAATTATTCCAATCGTGACGATGTCATCGTCCTGGCATTGCCGCGCGGCGGCGTCCCCGTCGCCTACGAGGTTGCCTCTGCGCTCGCGGCGCCGATGGATGTCTTTCTCGTCCGCAAGCTCGGAACACCGGGTCATCGCGAGTTGGCGATGGGCGCGATTGCCACCGGAGGAGTTCGAGTGCTCAACGAGGACGTCGTCCGGTGGTACGGCATTTCCGAAGCCGCGATCGAGCGTGTCGTCCGGGAGGAGCAGGAAGAACTCGCGCGGAGGGAACTCGCGTACCGGGGCGATCGACAGCCGCCCGATCTCGCGAACCGGATTGTCATCCTGATCGATGATGGCCTGGCGACAGGATCGACAATGCGTGCCGCGGCGCACGCCGTTCGCGCGCAGCGGCCCGCTCGCGTGATCGTCGCTGTGCCGGTAGGCGCTCCTCAGACCTGCGGCGAACTCGCGGCGATCGTCGACGAGGTCATTTGTGCGAATACGCCCGAGCCGTTTTCTGCTGTCGGACAGTGGTATGTGAATTTCGACCAGACGACTGATGACGAGGTTCGAGAGCTCTTACGGAAGAGCGCCGCGACACCTCAGGCACATCGATAACGGGCACCTCCGTTGCTTCTCTCTGTCCGCCTGCGCGTCTGTCTATCAGCGAGGAGGAGAGAAGCCCATGCCTGGAGTGATTCGGATAATCACGCTTGCGAGCGTGATTGCGACCGTCGGGTGCGGCGCTACTACGACCGGAAGCTCGGGAACAACGAGTGCACCTGTATACACACCCCCGACTTCCAACACGCCGTCTTCCACGGCGAACACTGCGCCCACAGAGGTCAATAGCGACCAGTACGGTGTCGTCCCCGCAGGGCAGGAATTGGATGTTCGCCTCGGCACGACGCTCAGCTCGAAAACCGCGAAGGTCGAGCAGAGGTTCGACGCGACCACGGTCGCAGACCTGACGCAGAACGGTCGAGTCCTGATTCCGGCCGGTTCGGCGGTTCGGGGCGTCGTCGCCGCCGTGGACCCAGCTGATCGCCTTCATCGTGCTGGAAGCCTCACGCTCTCGTTCGACGAAATGAACGTCCGCGGGCGCAGTTATCCGACCCGTGCGCAGGCCACGAACGTGTTCGAGAGCGGTGGCATTCGCGAAGAAGGTGGGACGGCGGGCGTCGGTGCAGGCGCCGGTGCCATCGTCGGCGGCATCCTCGGCGGCGTGAAGGGCGC
>Ga0310810_10003105_pt1 | contig 18051 bp, 11 predicted proteins | sample NCmetagenome_FD_207641 | JGI IMG/M metagenome (GOLD analysis project Ga0310810, IMG submission 207641) | Soil microbial communities from experimental microcosm in Duke University, North Carolina, United States - NC | ecosystem: Engineered > Artificial ecosystem > Soil microcosm > Unclassified ...
GGCTTGTGTGTGCGCCGATTTGGATCAACCGATCGTGTCCCGTGACTGAATCACGCCTCGTGAGCGGTGCTGCGAAGTGCGTCGCGGCGGGTCCGGAACGACGCCGGAACCGTAGCACGCACCCTCACACGAATCAAGAACCCGGCCGCTCCATGGCCTCGCGTGACGCCGGGTCGCCGCGCCCGGACCCGCGCACACCGCGCCGGTCCGTTGGTTTTGTGGTTCCCGGCGGTTATCGGCCTAGTGTCCCCGGTTCCTTACCTCTTCCCGCGCGCGGCTCGGCGAGCCCGATTCACGGCCTCGTCCCGCGCGTCGCCGGAGCGATGCCCTTCGCGGCGCGGCCGGCTCGCCACCTCATACGCCCGAGGTTCCTACGATGCAGCCCTTGCCCTCCGCGTCGCACCGTTTCATCGGGGTCACGCTCGCCGCCGCGTGCTTCGCGCTGTCGCTCGCCTCGCTTCCGGCTGGCGCCGCCGACATGCCGCACGGCATCCAGCGTGCGTACATGGACACGACGTGCGCGCCATGCCACGACTTCTATCGCTACGCGAACGGCGCGTGGATCGACAAGGCGACGATCCCTCCGTCCTACACGGTGATCGGGGCGGGACGCGAGATCTTCGACCGCAACACCGAGGTGCTGTATCGCGTGCTCGAAGAGACGCGCGGCAAGACCGCGACCGAGACCGATCCCACGCTCAAGAAGCTCGGCGCGTTCTACGGGACGTGCATGGACTCCGAGCGTGCCGATCGCGAAGGCGACGCGCCGATCCGGCCGATGCTCAAGCGCATCGCCGCCATCTCGACGCGCGCGCAGCTCCAGGCCGAGATCGCGGCGCTCACGCTGTCGTTCCACGCCGTGCCGTTCCGCTTCGGCGACGAGGCCGATCCCAAGCAGAGCAGCATGGCGATCGGGCAGATCTACCAGGGCGGACTCGGACTGCCCGACCGCGACTATTACTTCAAGACCGATTCGACGTCGGCCGGCCAGCGCGCGCTGTACGTGGCGCACGTCGGCCGCATGTTCCAGCTCGCGGGCGAATCGGAAGCCCAGGCCAAGGCCGATGCCGACCGCGTGATGGCGTTCGAGACCGATCTCGCGAAGCCGCAGATGACGCGGGTCGAACAGCGCGACCCCGACGCGCGGTATCACAAGATGTCCGTCGCCGAACTGACGAAGCTCGCGCCCGGCATGGACTGGATGGCGTTCTTCAAGGCCACCGGCGTCGCCGGGCTGGCCAACCCCACCGCCACGCTCGACGTGTCGCAGCCCGAGTTCGTGAAGGCCGCCGCCGCCAAGGTCGCGTCGGCGCCCCTGGCGGACTGGAAGGCCTATCTCGCGTGGCACGTCCTCGACGGCAGCGCGGACTGGCTGAGCACCGCGTACTTCAACGAGAACTTCTCGTTCACGTCCGTCCTGACCGGGCAGCGCCAGCCGCTGACGCGGTGGAAGCGCTGTTCGCAGGTGACCGATCGTGCGCTCGGGGAGGCGCTCGGCAAGGCCTACGTGGCGTCCGCGTTCTCGCCGGAGGCCAAGGCGCGCGCGCTCGAGATGGTGAACAACCTGCAGGCCGCGCTCGGCGATCGCATCGATCACGTCCAGTGGATGAGCGACGCGACGAAGGCCCAGGCTCACGTGAAGCTGGCGGCCGTGCTCAAGAAGATCGGCTACCCCGACACGTGGCGCGACTACACGGCGATGAAGATCAGCCCCGACTCGTCGTTCGCGGCCAACGCGCAGCGCGCCGCGAGCTGGTTCGTGGCGTGGCGCCTCTCGAACATCGGCAAGCCCGTCGATCGCATGGAGTGGGGCATGTCGCCGCCGACCGTGAACGCGTATTACAACCCGACCATCAACGAGATCGTATTCCCGGCCGGGATCATGCAGCCGCCGCAGTTCGATCCGCTCGTCGACGACGCGCTGAACTACGGCGGCATGGGCATGGTCATCGGCCACGAGATGAGCCACGGCTTCGACGACGAAGGCCGGAAGTACGACGCGAAGGGCAACCTGAAGGACTGGTGGACCGCGGACGACGCGAAGCAGTTCGAAGCGCGCGCGCAGAAGGTGGTCGATCAGTACAACGGCTACGTCGCCGTCGACACGCTGCACGTGAACGGCAAGCTGACGCTCGGCGAGAACATCGCGGACCTGGGCGGCGTGACGATCGCGTATCACGCGTTCGAGAAGTCGCTCGAGGGCAAGCCGCGCGTCAACATCGACGGCTTCACGCCCGAGCAGCGCTTCTTCCTCGGCTACGCGCAGGCCTGGCGCCGCAAGATCCGCCCCGAGACCACGCGCCAGCGCACGCTCACCGATCCGCACTCGCCTTCCGAATGGCGCGTCAACGGCCCGCTCAGCAACCTGCCCGAGTTCAAGCAGGCCTGGGGCTGCAAGACCGGCGACGACATGGTGCGCGGCGAGGACGTCCGCGCGGAGATCTGGTAGCGGCCGCTCGAGCCCGAGACGCAACGCAACCGCCCGCCGGGGCTGAAGAGCCTCGGCGGGCGGTTTGTTGCGGCCGCCTGGGATCAGCGCAGTACGGAACCCGGGGTGAAACTGTGCCGAGGCGGTGCGCGGCGGTCCGGCGGAGGAGGATCGACATCGATCGACCGCGCCGCGAAGGACACGTTGACTGTCGAGACGAGCTTCGGCGTGAACTCGCTCGTGAGCGTATCTCCCGCGCGACTGACGAACGCCAGCAGATGTCGTCCAGGCCGCACGCTCGCTTCGAACCCAGAACAGTAGGTCCTGTGATAGGCCGAGCCCCCTATCGTGAACGTGTCGGCGGCAGTGGAGAGCGAGCCGACGAACGCGCCATCGATGTAGACGCTCGCGCGCTCCGCCGACGCGTCGCCGCTGAAGCGCACGGAACGGTGTACGACGGAGAACAAGACGACCTCGACGAAAGCCGTCACGACGATGGCCAGTGCCAGTCGACGCCCGCTCACGCGTCTGCCCGCGATGATCAACTCTAGCTCCTCGTGTGCTGCCGGCGCTGCTCCGCCCGATTCGACCTCACCGTTTCTTGTCTCTCGCGTCGTCTTCGATCCCAATGAAGAATTGAGCAAGCTGCGCCGAAACGAACTTCGCGCGCGCCGCACATTGCCCCCACCAAGGTCATCGCGGTTGACCGTGCGCCATCGACTGGGCGCTGACGGATCGAGCTAGCGGTAGAGCCGCTTCAGGCGGCCCCAGCTGCTGCTCCTGCTGCCTGTCGCTCCCGTCCCGAACTTCTGGAGTCGATTGTTACTGCCGTCGACGACGTACAGGTTCCCTACGGCATCGGCCGCTACTCCCGTCGGGAATCTGAACTGGCCATTGCCCGACCCGGCAGCGGCGCCGAGCTGATACAGAAACCCGCCCACGAGCTGAAAGACGTCGACCGTATTCAGCGCCTGATCAGCGACGTACAAGTTGGCCCCGTCCACCGCGAGTCCCCTGAGGTCCCCAACGGGCTCATACGGCACCGGCAGCCCAATGTTGAACCTCCGCACGTGCAGACCATCCGGGCTGAACTCCCATATTCCGTCGACGAATTGTTCGGTCGCGTAGACATTGCCCGCGGCGTCGACCGCGACGCCCATCGGGCCCATGTTGAATTGGCCCACTCCCGATCCTGCGGAGCCCAACCTTCGAAGAAATGCTCCTGAACTGCTGAACACCTGAATCCGTCGATTGCCAACATCCGCGACATGGATCTCACCGGTGGGTCCAACTGCGACAGCCATCGGTCCGTCGAACTGTCCCTCTGCGGTACCGCCCGTCCCCCACTGAGCGACAAACCCACAAGCGGGCGAATACTTTTGAATCCGATTGTTGTTCGTGTCGGCGATGTATATGAAGCCGGCCTGGTCCACGGCCACGCCATGTGGGCCGCTCAATAGGCCGCCGCTCGCTCCCGTGCCCGCAATCTGACCGAGGGGGACGCCGTTCGGTGAGAACTTCTGTACGCGGTCGTTACCGGCGTCGGCGACGAATACATTGCCGTTGGCATCGACGGCAACCCCATCCGGGGACCGGAACTGGCCGCTCCCCGCGCCCAGGACGCCCCACTGACTGAGATAGGGGGGCGGCGCAAGGGATTGCGATCCTGCCGTGGAAGAAACAAGCAGGACGCCGCCAATGGTCAGGAGCAGGACGGGGTTTCGCCGCACTTGGCAAGCACTCTTCTGTAGGCGAGGGATCGCCGACCACCCACCGAGCTTTCTGCGAGGCGAAAGTATCCGCTCCGCGGCGGAAATGAGCAACGCCTTACTAGGCCAGTTATGCGCAGCTCCGCTTGAGACTTGCCCCCTAGTTCAGCGTGATCGACCGCCTCACCACGGCTTCCACGAGGAAGCTCGTCGGATGTCCGTTCTCGGTGCGGAACGCCAGCCGGTAGCGCGCGACGGCGAGCGTCGCGGCGCCCGCGGGCAGCGCGGCGAGCTTCGCGGTCGGCACGATCAGCGATCCCGCGCTGCTCAGCACCGCGGCCGCGGCGACGTGGCGCGTGGTGTCCGCACTCGAGATCACGGCGGCGCCGACGAACACGTCGGCCGCGACGCCGCCGTCGGACCACGACACGGTGAGATCGGACGCGCGCGGCACGCTCGCGCTCGCGGCGGGCGCGGTGAGATCGACGTTGTCCACCGACTGGACGCTGTCGATGAACGCCGAGATCGTCGACGAGCCCTTCACGTTCCACACGTGGTAGCCGGTGCCGTCGAACGGGATCTTGATCCCTTCCGCGACGTACGGCACCGAGTAGTACACGACGTAGCTCAAGCCGTTCGTGATGCCGGCGAGCTGCGTGAGCTGGAGCGAGTCAGGCGGACCATTGATGGTGCGCAGATACACGTTGCCCGCCGACGTCAGCCCGCCACCGCTCACGAACGCACACAGCGCGGCTTTCGTGTCGTCGACGCTCGTGGTCACGAGCAGGCTCCCCGTCGTGTCGAGGTTCGCCGGAACCGCGAACGTCGCGGGCACGAGCAGCCGGATCGCGGCGCCGAGCGAGACGCTGGGCGTGACGACGGGAGCGGTCGACTTGCTGCTCTTTCCACACGAGGCGAGCGGCAGGGCGACGGCGAGCCCGGCGGCGAAGGCAAGAAGGCGCGGAAGGCGGGGGTTCGTCATGAGGTCCTCGGTCGGATGCGGGTGCTGAGGGGGCGCGACGGCCGAGTCTAGTCGCTCAGCGCGCGGGGCGCGAGGCCCGAGCGGGCGCGCCGGCCCGCTGGGGCGTCGCGCCCGAAGCGGGTGCGCGCACGGCCTCGAGCCGCCCGATCGCGCGGCCCACGGCGGCCGCGGTCTCGCCGTCCCCGAGCTTCGCGAACACCGGCTCCATGGCGCGCAGCGCGTCGAGATTGCCGGTGCGCGGCACGGTCGGGCGCCACACCGCCGCGGCTCCGGCGGCATCGCCCCGCCTGGCCAGCGCCCAGCCGAGCCACACCTGCGTCTCGATGTCATCGGGCGCGAGCGCGACCGAGCGGCGGTACGCGGCGATCGCGTCGTCGAGACGTCCGGTGCGCTCGAGCGCCTGCGCCTTCACCTCCCACGCCAGCGGCTGGGCCTCGCGCACCCTGAGCGCGTCGTTCGCCAACGCGAGCGCGACGTCGGGCCGATTGCGCTCCAGCGCATCGACGGCCAGCACGGTGCGATGCGACCACACCAGCGACTCGGGCAGCACGTCGACGAGCGCGCGCGACAGGTGCAGGTTGCGCTCGAAGTCGTCGGCGCTCCACGCCGGCTCGGCGCCGAATCCGGGGCCGATGCGATACAGCACGCCGGGTTTGCGCTCCGTCGCGTGCACGACGTCGAGCCCGGGCACGTGCGACGTCGTGTCGAGCAGGTAGGCGAACTCGGGCCGCAGCTCGGCCTCGTACCACGAGTAGTAGAGGAAGTCCGCGTGATTCGCGCGCGCGCTCGCCCCCAGCTCGCCGAGCGTCGCGACGCGCGGCAGCGGCACGACCGGCACGTCCGCGTACCAACCGACGTGGCCCTTGCGGCTCATCACCTGGCTGTGCGGTCCGGCCGCCGCGGCCAGCGCACGGCTCGCGCTCAGCACCTCGGTCGGCAGCTGCGCGTAGAGCGCGCGCTGGTAGTTCGCGGAGTCCGCGGCTTCAGCGCCGACCGTCATCAACCCGACGACGAGGCCGATCAGCGGCATCGGCCACGCGAGCGCCAGCGCGGCGAAACTCAGCTCGACCGGGATCAACGCGAGTGCGTAGCGCTCGCTGTGAAAGACCGGCGCCAACGCGAGAAACAGCGCGGCGCCCGCGAGCCACACGGACGCGAGGCAGCGCCCGCCGCGTCGAACGACGGCCAGCACGACGCCGAGCACCGCGAGGATGCTGACGCGCCAGCCGAGCATGTCGCGCGCATCGAGCGCGAGGTGCCGCGGAATGTTGCCGAGCGCCTGGGCGGCCAGCGCAAGGGGATCGCGTCGCAGCAGCTCGCCGAGCGAGCGATACGTCCTCGCCGAGTCGGCTGCCGCCGGCCCCAGATCCTGCACGCTCCGGTCCGACGATGGATTCGCGTAGAAGCTGAAGTAGCGCAAGAGCGGCTCTCCCGGCACGTGTCCGCGCGCGAGCGAGAGCAGCGTCCATGGCAAGACCAGAAGCGCGAAGCCTCCGACGAAGGCGGCGATCTGCGCGCGCCGCGAGCCGCCATCGCGCGGCCAAAACAGCAGCGCGAGCGCGCTCGCGGGCAGCAGGACGACGCAGCTATAACGTGTGAGCGCGGCCAGCGCGGCGCACACGCCGGCCACGAACGGCGCGCGAGCGCCGCGCATTCCGGCGAGCGCGAACAGCGCGGCGCTCCACCATGCCACGGCCAGCATGTCCGTCGAGGCCGAGTACGCATAGCGCAGGAAGATCGGATTCGCCGCGAGCAGGGCAGTGCCCCAGAGCGCGGCGACGGCGCCCGCCCGGCGGCGCAGCAGCACGCACCAGAAGCCGAGCGTCGCGCACGCCGCGAGGGCCGAGAGCAGCTTGGCCGCGAGGAACAGATCGCGGAACGCGAAACCGATGACCGCAAGCGTGAGCTCGTAGACCGGACCGACCACGGGATACGCGCCCGGGTCGAGATGACCGTGCTCGATGCCGCGCGCGCTCTGGGCGAAGCCGCCGTAGAAATCGCTCTCGGCGTGATAGTCGCCGACCGGGTGGCCGAACAGCGCCATGGCGAGCACAAGGGCGCAGCCGAGCGCGAGTACGAGGTGCGAAGCCGGTCCGGCCCACGGCGCACGGCGTTCCGTTCCATCCTCGCCTCGCGCACCTGGCTCTGCGCGCGTCGGCCGTGCGGCGGCGGCGTCAGCTCGCGGGGCTGGCATCCGGCTCCAGCTCCACCAGCGTCGCGCCTCCCGCGACCATCTCGCCGGCGCGCGCGCCGAGGCGCGCGATGCGGCCGGCGCGCGGCGAGCGAATCACGTGCTCCATCTTCATGGCTTCGAGCGCGAGCAGCGGCTGCCCCTTCGCGACCTCGTCGCCGACCGCGACCATCACGCGCGTCACGACGCCGGGCATCGGCGCGTCGAGTCCGCCCGCCGCCGCGCCGGTCCCGCGGCGCCGCGTGCCGCTCTCGCGGCTCAGCACGAACTCCAGCGTGTCGAGGCGCACGAAGCGCCGCGCGCCGTCCGACGTGACCTCGGCGACGTGCGGGCCACCCGCGCCCGACAGCAGCAGCCGGCCGTCGTCGCGGCGCTCGACGCCCAGTTCGAGCGTCGCGCCGTCCACGACCACGCGGAACCGCCCGGGCTCGAGCGGCGTCACTTCGACGCTGCGCACGCGCTCGCCGTCGCGCCATTCGCTGCGCATCACTCGAGTCCCGGCTGGCGCCACCGTCCGAGGGCCTGGAACGCGTCGGGCACGCGCGTCGCGGCGCCAGCGTTCGCGGTCGCCGAAGCGCCGCTCCCGCCCAGGTGCTCGGCGAGCGCGACGGCGGCGAGCGCCAGGTCCGGCGCGGGCGCGCCGGCCAATGCGCTGAAGTCCGGCAGGAACGCGCGCTCGATCCACTCGGTGTCCATCGTGCCCTCGGCCACGGCGCGCGCCCGGACCAGCGCCTTGAGGAACGGTAGGTTGCTGACGACGCCGTGCACGAGACATTCGTCCAGCGCGGCGCCCAGGCGCACCAGCGCGCGCTCGCGGGTCTCGCCATACGCGACGACCTTGGCCAGGATCGGGTCGTAGTGCACCGGAACCGCGTCGCCGGACTCGATGCCGGCGTCGACGCGCACGAACGGCGCGCGCGGCCAGCGCACCCGGCTGGCGACGCCGGCCTGCGGCAGGAAGCCGTGCGCGGCGTCCTCGGCGTACACGCGCGCTTCGACGGCGTAGCCCTGGCGCCGGACGTCGGACTGGGCGATCGGCAGCGCGCCGTTCGCCGCGACCTCGAGCTGGAGCCTCACGAGGTCGAGCCCGGTCACGAACTCGGTGACGGGATGTTCGACCTGGAGCCGCGTGTTCATCTCCAGGAAGTAGAACGCGCCGTCCTCCGCGAGCAGGAACTCGAGCGTTCCGGCGCCGCGATAGCGCACCGCTTCCGCGAGCGAGACGGCCGCGAACGTCAGGCGCTGGCGCAGCGCCTCGTCGACCGCCGGCGACGGGCATTCCTCGATGACCTTCTGGTGTCGGCGCTGCAGCGAGCACTCGCGCTCGAACAGGTGCACGGCCTTGCCGCGACCGTCGCCCAGCACCTGCACCTCGATGTGGCGAGCACGCTCGAGGCGCTTCTCGAGGTACACCGCGCCGTCGCCGAACGCGGACTCGGCCAGGCGCGTCGCGCTCTCGACCGCCTCGCGCAGCGCGGCTTCGTCGGCGACCACGCGCATGCCCTTGCCGCCGCCGCCGAGCGCGGCTTTGACCATGACCGGATAGCCGATGCGCGCCGCGGCCTTCGCCAGCGCCGAGGCGTCCGCCCCTTCGGCGCCGGGCACCACCGGCACGCGCGCCTTCTCGGCGAGCGCGCGCGCCGCCCGCTTGTCGCCCATGGCGCGGATCTGCTCGGGCGCGGGGCCGATGAACGTGAGTCCCGCGGCCTCGACCGCTTCCGCGAACGCCGCGTTCTCGGCGAGGAATCCGTACCCGGGATGCACGGCGTCGGCGCGCGCGCGGCGCGCGGCGTCGATCAGCGCGTCGATGTTGAGGTACGACGCGCGCGGCTCGGCCGGCCCGATCTCGAGCGTCTCGGCGCCGAGGCGCGCGTGGCGCGCGCCGCGATCGGCCTCGGAGCACACCATGATCGGCGCGATGTTCATCTCGCGCAGCGTGGCCGCGATGCGGCACGCGATCTCGCCGCGATTGGCGATCAGCACCCGGCGGAACATGGCGGCCTTAGCGCGCCGGGCCGAAGGCGCGGCGCGTCGCGGCGATCGCGCGCGTCGCGCTCACGCGTCCACCTGCCAGCGCGGTTTGCGCTTCTCGAAGAACGCGGCGAGCCCGTCGCGCGCCTCGTCGCCCGAGCGCACCTCCGCGAGCGTGCGCGGCAGGCCCGCGCGATACTCCTCCCAGCCGGTCTCGCCCCACAGCTCGAGCAAGGACTTGATGCGCTCCTGCGCGTGCGGGGCGCCCTTCAGTAGTTCGCCCACGCGCTCGTCGACTTTCGCGTCGAGTTGCCCGGCCGGAACGACGTGGTGCACGAGCCCGACGCGCAGCGCGTCCGGCCCGGCGAAGCGCTCGCCCGTCAGCATCAGTTCGCGCGCGTGACGCTCGCCGAGGCGACGAATGACGTACGGGCTGATGAGTCCGGGGATGATGCCGAGGCGCACTTCCGTGAGCCCGAAGCGCGCGTCGTCCGCGGCGACCGCGATGTCGCACGCGCACGTCAGCCCGACGCCGCCGCCAAACACGCTGCCGTGAATGCGCCCGACGAGCGGCTTCGGGAAGTCGGCCAGCGTCGCGAACGCGCCGCCCAGGCGTTTCGCCTCGGCCAGGTTCGCGTCGAACGACGCGTTCGCCGACGCCTTCATGGCCTCGAGGTCGGCGCCGGCGCAGAACGAGGCGCCGCGGCCGCCGAGCACGACGACGCGCACCGAGGCGTCATGGGCCAGCGCGTGCAGCGCCGCGGAAAGCTCTTCGAGCAGGTCCGCGGACAACGCGTTGTGCACTTCGGGACGGTTCAGCCAAAGCCGTGCGACGCGGCCCTGGTGTTCGAGTTCGACGTGCGACATGGGTCCTCTTCAGGGCGAGAGATGAGTGGGCGACAAAGAAGAATACGGATTCACGCGCGGGGACTCAATCGGGCCAGTCTGTCGCACAAACGAGTGTGGGCACGGTGCACTCGTCGCGCCGAGCCTTGCCCGGAGTTGCAAGGAAACGCCACGCGACGCGCACGAGCATTGCGGTGGGACACCGAGAGACCTAGCGTGGCCCTCGTCACACGTCCGATGGCTCGCGCGCCGCTGGCGCGCACCCACCCCCGCCATCCAGACCCGTGCTTGCAGCGGGCCCGGCACGAGGTCTTCCATGAAGTATTCCCGTTTTTCGTTTTCCCTCGCCGCGGCGTCGCTCGGCCTCGCGTTGTCGGCCGCGCCGTCGTTCGCGGTCTGGCCACACGATTCAGGCGCGAACCTCCCCGTATGCACGGCGACAGGCGATCAGCAGTCGGTCGTCATGACGCCCGAGGGCTCGGGCGGCGCATACGTCGCGTGGACCGATCCGCGCACGGGGGATACCAACATCTACGCGACGCACCTGACCAAACTGGGCGGGCTCGATCCCGCATGGCCGCTCGACGGTCTCGGGATATGCCTCGCGGTCAGTCTTCAGACCGAGTTGTCGATGACTTCTGACGGCTCCAACGGCGCGTTCGCCGTGTGGATGGACACGCGGTCGCTCTCGACCGAAGAGGTCTACGTCCAGCATCTGATCCCAGCCGGCGCCGATCCCGCGTGGCCCGTGAACGGACGCGCCGCGGCCTCGTTCTCGACCGCGACCGAGCTCAATCCTCGCGCGGTGGCGGATGGGTCGGGCGGAGTCATCGTGACCTGGACGGACCTGCGTCCGGGCGGCGACTTCTCCGAGGTCTACGCGCAGCACGTCCGGTCGAACGGTCAGGTGGACCCGGCGTGGCCGGCAGCCGGTCTGCTGGTGTGCACGGCGCCGAACAACCAGCAGTTGCCGGTGCTCGTCGCGGACGGGGTGGGTGGCGCGGTCATCACCTGGCAGGACGGGCGGGCGGGCAACAACGACATCTACGCGCAACACGTGCGCGCCGACGGCACCGTCGATCCGGCGTGGCCCGCGAACGGCCGCGCGCTGTGCACGAATGTCGCGGACGAGCAGCCGCCGGCCATCATCAGCGACGGTGCGGGCGGAGCGATCGTCGCGTGGCCCGATCAACGCGGCGGTACTTACGACATCTACGCCGACCACGTTCAGTCGAACGGCGCCCTCGATCCGACCTGGCCTCCGGACGGCAAGGTCGCGTGCGCCGCGGCCAACGATCAGAAGAACCCGACGATGATGGCGGATGGCTCGGGCGGCTCGTTCATCGCCTGGGAAGATGGCCGTGCCGGCGCCTTCCAGCGAAGCGTCTTCATGACGCACATGCTGTCCTACGGAAACTTCGAGGCGATCTGGACCGTCAACGGCATCGCGATCACGAGCGGCGCATTCGACCACTTGAACCCCGTGCTGGTCGGGGACGGCGGCACCGGCATGCTCGTGACGTGGTTCGATGGCCGCACCGTAGGGGACGTCTACGCCGGACACGTCCGGGCCGACGCCACGCTGGACCCGACGTGGCCGGCCACCGGCAAAGCGGTGTCGACGGCCTTGAGCACTCAGACCAATCCCCTCGCCGTGTCCGACGGCAGCGGCGGACTGATCGCGACTTGGATCGACCACCGCTCGGGCGGCTCCGACGTGTACGCGCAGCGCCTGGCGCGCGGCGGATTCCTCGGCACACCCGAGCCCGTCATCGAGTCGGTGCGCGACATCCCGAACGACCAGGGCGGAGCGGTGGACGTGGCGTTCGACGCGAGCTGGCTGGATCTGTCGAACGACCCGAACCTCGGGTACTACGAGATCTGGCGCGGCCTGCCGTCGGGCGCGGCCCAGATGGCGCTGCGCAAGGGCGCGCACCTCCAGTCGAGCTTCGCTCATCCGCCGACCGAGGTCGGCGCGATCGTCGCACCGATCGACCGTGCGGACGCCTACGCGTGGCAGTACGTCGGCTCGATCACCGCGGCGCACTTCATTCCGACCTACTCGTTCCTGGGGCCCACGCTCGGGGACTCGATCGGCTCGGCCAACCCCAGAACCGGGTTCATGGTCATCGGGCGCGACAACGCCGGACTCCTGTACTGGCTGTCGGCGCCGGACAGCGGCTACTCGGTCGACAATGTTCCGCCGACCGCGCCGGCGCCCTTCCTCGGCGTGTACGGCTCGGGCTCGTCGAACCTGTCGTGGGGCCCGAACACATCGCCGGACTTCGCTTCCTACCGGCTCTATCGCGGCAAGAGCGCGGGCTTCACGCCGTCGGGCGGGACGCTCGTGACCGCAACCACATTGACGTCGTACACCGATCACCCGGGCCAGCCGTACTACTACAAGGTGTCGGCGCTCGACGTGCACGGCAACGAGAGCGCGTATTCGCTGGTGCTGCCGACCGGCTCGCTCGCGGTGGACGACGCTCAGCACGTGCTGGCGCTCGCGCGCCCGAGCCCGAACCCGGCGCGCGCCGGCGCGTCGCTCCGCTTCACGCTGCCGAGCGAGATGAGCGCTCGGCTCTCGATCTTCGATCTGTCGGGGCGCCGCGTCGCGAGCCTCGCCGACGGCGTGCTCGGCGCCGGCGACCACGAACTGCGCTGGGACCTGCGCGGCGCGAACGGCGTGCGCGTGGCCGACGGCGTGTATTTCGTGCGGCTCGAAGCGGCGGGGCGGACGCTCGCCGAACGGATGGCGGTGACGAAGTAGCGGCCCGCGAGATCGCGACCAGGGAGCCAATCTGAGCCCAAGGACGGGCGCCGCGGGCGGCCCCGCGCACGTCGCTCGGCCATTGCGGGGATGTGCCGCGCGCGCTAGGTTGGCGAGCGTCGCACGTCCGATGGCTCGCGCGGCCCTGGAAGGCGCGCTCCACCCCCGCCATTCGCGGTCCGTGCAGGCGGCGGACTGGCACGAGGTCGAATATGAATCGTTCACGACTCTCGCTGTGCCTTGCAATTTCCACGCTCGGCCTCGCGCTGTCGGCCGCGCCGTCGTTCGCGGTCTGGCCGCACAATCCGGCGGCGAACCAGCCGGTGTGCACGCTGCCTGGGGATCAGTATTCGGTCTGCATCGCACCGGAGGCGTCGGGGGGCGCGTATCTGGCATGGACCGACCCGCGCAACGATGTCGATGACATCTACGCCTCGCATGTGACGAGGATCGGCGGACTCGACCCGGCGTGGCCGGTCAATGGTGCGCCCGTCGCCGTCGCCGCCGGCTTTCAATTGCAGTTGTCGATCGCGCCGGACGGCGGAAGCGGCGCGTTCGTAACGTGGATGGACCTGCGGTCAGGCAGCAGCGCCGCGGTCTACGTGCAGCACCTGCTGCCATCGGGCGTCGATCCCGCGTGGCCTGTCAACGGACGCGCGGCGGCCAACGTCGCCTCGGTCTCGCAGTTCCTGCCGCGCGCCGTTGCCGACGGATCGGGCGGCGTGATCGTGACGTGGGAGGATCAGCGCGCGGGTGGGCTCGGCTGGGAAATCTACGCCCAGCACATCAACGCGAGCGGCCAGGTCGACCTGGCCTGGCCCATCGGCGGGCTCCTCGTGTGCACGGCGGCCAACGACCAGATATCCCCCGTGCTCGTCTCCGACCTCGCGGGCGGCGCCGTCATCACGTGGCAGGATGGGCGCGCCGGCAACAACGACATCTACGCGCAACGCGTTCGCAGCAACGGTTTCGTGGACGCGGCGTGGCCGGCGAACGGGCGCGGTCTGTGTACGAATCCTGGCGATCAGTTGACGCCCTCGATCGTGGGCGACGGCGCCGGCGGCGCCGTCGTGGCGTGGGCCGACCAGCGGGGCGGCACGTACGACATCTACGCCACGCACGTGCAGGCGAATGGAGCCCTCGACCCGTTCTGGCCGGCGGACGGACGAGTGGCCTGCAACGCCGCAAACGACCAGAAGAACCCCACACTGCTGGCCGACGGCAGCGGCGGCGCGTTCCTGGGCTGGGAGGACGGGCGGCTCGGGGCCTTCGCGCGCAACGTCTTCGTCACGCACATGCTCTTCTATGGCGTCGTCGACCCGGCGTGGACCGTCAACGGACTCGCGCTGACGACGGGCGCTTTCGATCACCTCTATCCGGTGCTGCTCACCGACGGCGCCACGGACATGCTCGTCACGTGGATGGACGGTCGCGCCGGGTCCGAGATGTACGCAGCGCACGTGCGCGTCGACGGCACGCTGGATCCGACGTGGCCGGCCTCGGGCAAGGCGGTGTCGAGCGGCTTGGGGAACCAGGTGTTCCCGACCGCCGTGTCCGACGGCAGCGGCGGCCTCATCGGTGCGTGGAACGACGACCGTGCGGGCGGCTACGACATCTACGCGCAGCGAATGGCGCGCGGCGGCGTGCTCGGCACGCCCGAGCCGGTGATCGAGTCGGTGCGCGACGTTCCCAACGACCAGGGTGTCGCGGTCGACGTCGCGTTCGACGCGAGCTGGCTCGATCTCGCGAACGACCCGAACCTCGTGTACTACGAGATCTATCGGGGACTGCCGGCCGGCGCGGCGGAAGAAGCGATGCGCAAGGGCGCGCGCCTGCGGCCGACGTTCGCCGAGGCGCCGGCGGAGCCGGGCGCGATCGTGGCGCCGGACGGCGCTCAGGGCTACGCGTGGCAGTACGTCGGCGCCGTGAATCCCGTGCACTTCCTCCCGACGTACGCGTTCATCACGTACACGCTCGGGGACTCCGTCGGCGGCAGCAACCCCAAGACGGCGTTCATGGTCGTCGGGCGCGACGGATCGGGGCAGTTGTACTGGCTGTCGCCGCCGGACAGTGGCTATTCGGTCGACAACCTCGCGCCGAACGCGCCGTCGCCGTTCGTCGGCGTGTACGGCGGCGGTTCCTCGAACCTGTCGTGGGGCGCGAGCACGTCGCCGGACTTCGCGGCGTACCGGTTGTATCGCGGCAAGAGCGTCGGCTTCACGCCGTCGGGCGGCACGCTCGTGACCGCGACCACGCTGACGTCGTACACCGATCACCCGGGCGAGCCGTACTACTACAAGCTCTCGGCGATCGACGTGCACGGCAACGAGAGCGGCTACTCGCTCGTGCTGCCGACCGGAGCGCTCGCGGTGGAGGGCGCGCAACAGGTGCTGGCGCTCGCGCGCCCGAGCCCGAACCCGGCGCGCGCCGGCGCGTCGCTGCGCTTCACGCTGTCGCGCGACACGAACGCGCGGCTCGCGGTATTCGATCTCACCGGGCGGCGCGTCGCGAGCCTGGCGGACGGCGTGCTGAGCGCCGGCGATCACGAACTGCGCTGGGACCTGCGCTCGGCGGACGGCGCGAGGGTGGCGGACGGTCTGTACTTCGTCAGGCTCGAAGCCGAGGGGCGGACGCTGGCGGAGAGGCTGGCGGTGACGAAGTAGGCGAAGCCGGCGGCGTGTTCGCGGCGCTCCGGACCAACGCGCGGCGACGAATCCGTGAATGAGCGAGGCGCGGTCCCGAGAGACCGCGCCTCGACTACATCCGGAACACGCCGAACTTCATCTCGGGGATGGGCGCGTTCAGCGACGCGGTGAGGGCGAGCGCGAGCGCGGTGCGCGTGTCGATCGGGTCGATCACGCCGTCGTCCCACAGCCGCGCGGTCGAGTAGTACGGGCTCCCCTCCTCCTCGTACTTGTCGAGGATCGGCTGCTTGAACGCGCGCTCGTCGACCGGGCTCATGCCGCGGCCGGCGGCCTCGAGCTGCGCCTGCTTGACCTGCGCCAGCACCGACGCCGCCTGCTCGCCGCCCATCACACTGATGCGGCTGTTCGGCCACATGAACAGGAATCGCGGCTGGTATGCGCGGCCGCACATGCCGTAGTTGCCGGCGCCGAAGCTGCCGCCGAAGATCAGCGTGACGCGCGGCACGGGCGCGTTCGCGACGGCGTGCACCATCTTGGCGCCGTCCTTGGCGATGCCGCCGTGCTCGTACTGACGGCCGACCATGAAGCCGCTGATGTTCTGCAGGAACAGGAGCGGCACGCCGCGCTGCGCGCACAGCTCGATGAAGTGCGTGGCCTTCAGCGCGCTCTCGCTGAACAGCACGCCGTTGTTCGCGAGGATGCCGACCGGAATGCCGTGCAGGTGCGCGAAGCCGGTCACGAGCGTCGTGCCGTAGCGCGCCTTGAACTCGTGGAAGCGCGAGCCGTCGACGAGCCGCGCCAGGATCTCGCGCACGTCGAACGGCGTGCGCAGGTCCGGCGGAATGATGCCGTAGATCTCGGACGGGTCGTACTTGGGCGGCTCGGGCGTCAGCAGGTCGAGCGTCGCCGCCGCGTTGTTGCGCCCCAGGTGTCCGATGATGTCGCGCGCCATCTCGAGCGCGTGCGCGTCGTCCTCGGCCAGGTGGTCGGCCACGCCCGAGATGCGCGTGTGCACGTCGCCGCCGCCCAGTTCCTCGGCCGTGACTTCCTCGCCGGTCGCGGCCTTCACGAGCGGCGGGCCCGCCAGGAAGATCGTTCCCTGGTTCTTCACGATCACGGCTTCGTCGCTCATCGCCGGCACGTACGCGCCGCCCGCGGTGCACGAGCCCATGACGATTGCGACCTGCGGGATGCCGATCGCGCTCATGCGCGCCTGGTTGTAGAAGATCCGCCCGAAATGATCGCGGTCCGGGAACACTTCGGCCTGCAGCGGCAGGTACGCGCCCCCCGAGTCGACGAGGTACACGCACGGCAGTCGGTTCTCGAGCGCGATCTCCTGCGCGCGCACGTGCTTCTTCACGGTCAGCGGAAAGTACGTGCCGCCCTTCACCGTCGCGTCGTTGGCCACGACCATCACCTGGCGCCCGCGCACGACGCCGATGCCGGTGACGAGCCCCGCGCACGGCGCGTCGCCGTCGTACAGACCGTTCGCGGCGAGCGGCGACAGCTCGAGGAACGACGTGCCGGGATCGAGCAGGCGCTCGACGCGATCGCGCACGAACAGCTTGCCGCGCGAGCGATGGCGTTTGACCTGGTCCTCGCCTCCGCCCACGCGCGCCTCGGCCAGGCGGCGCTTCAGGTCCTCGGCCAGCGCGCGATGATGCGCGGCGTTGGCCTTGAACTCTTCGCTCTGGACGTCGAGATGGGATTCGAGCAGTTCCATGGAGCCTCGTCGGGTGGGTCGCGAAAGGCCGGCGAGTTATAGCAGAGGCCGCGAGTCGCCGCTACGCCAGCGGCAGCCGCAGTCGCGCCACGCAGCCGCGGCGGTCGGCGCGGTTCTCGAGGATGAGCGAGCCGCCGTGCGCTTCGGCGATCTGGCGGCTCAGCGCGAGGCCGATCCCGGTGCCCTCGGGCTTCGTCGTGAAGAACGGCACGAACAGGTTCGCGCCGTCGGCGATGCCCGGGCCCTCGTCGAGCACGTGCACGTCGCACCAGCCGTTCACGCGCTTCCACGTCACGCACACGCCGCCGCCGCTCTCGAGCGCGGCGTCCGCGGCGTTGCGCACGAGGTTGATGAGCACCTGCTCGAGCTGATCGCCGTCCGCCTCGAGCACGAGCGGCGGCCCGGGCACGACGGCGACGCTGAGCCGCGCCTCCAGCGCACTCACCCGATCGACCCACGACGCGACCTCGAACGCGCCCGGCGTCGGTCGCGGCAGGCGCGCCAGGCGCGCGTACTCCCTCATGAATCGCGCGAGCGAGCGCGAACGTGTCTCGATGACGCCGAGCCCGTGGCTCAGGTCGTCCGCCGCACCGGCGACGCCGCGCTGTTCGAGCGCCTGACTCAAGCTCTGCGCCAGCGACTGGATGGGCGCGAGCGAGTTGTTGATCTCGTGGCTCAGCACGCGCACGAGGCGCTGCCAGGCCTGGCGCTCCTCTTCGCGCAGGGCGCGCGTCAGATCGGAGAGCACGACCAGATGCAGCGGCCGGCCCTCGTCGCGATACGTGC